>Ga0208398_100035_pt1 | contig 188128 bp, 177 predicted proteins | sample LakWasMe79_HOW10_2_FD_183905 | JGI IMG/M metagenome (GOLD analysis project Ga0208398, IMG submission 183905) | Freshwater sediment methanotrophic microbial communities from Lake Washington under simulated oxygen tension - Sediment Metagenome... | ecosystem: Environmental > Aquatic > Freshwater...
CCGCCGAACTTGGCTGCCAGCACGGTGGTGATGGCCGCAGTCAGCGTGGTTTTGCCATGGTCAACGTGACCAATGGTGCCCACGTTGACGTGGGGCTTGGTACGCGTGAATTTTTCTTTTCCCATTTCAGACTCCGAAAAGTAATGGTTTCAAATCAACAACAATCACAGCGCCACCAACACATCACCAGCAGCGCGCAAATTTGGTGCCCTTTGCGGGAATCGGACCCGCGACCTCTCCCTTACCAAGGGAGTGCTCTACCACTGAGCCAAAAGGGCAAAATCTTCACAACCTATCGCAACAAACCAATTGTGGAGCGGGGTAGGAGAATCGAACTCCTCGCTTTAGCTTGGAAGGCTAAGGTATTACCACTATACGAACCCCGCACGGGCTTCCTTAGGAAAATTCCTTACAGTTCCAACAACTGGCTTATCACTGGTGGAGAGGGCTGGATTCGAACCAGCGTACTCGTAAGAGGGCAGATTTACAGTCTGCTGCCATTAACCACTCGGCCACCTCTCCTTCGGTGAACCCCGGATTATGCCACGAAGTATTGGCATTGTCATGTCGGAGCCAGAAGATTTTTTCTTTTTTTGATATCTGCGTGATTCCCTATTGGTGGGCGGCGTGCTGGTCACGCCAGTCCCGCGCCTGTGAAAAGTGGCCACATCCGATAAAGGGCTGGGGTGGGCGCAAGGCCGACAGCGGCGACGGGTGGTTGGCAGTCAGCACCAGATGGCGCTTGGCATCGATCAGCGCGCGCTTGCTCTGCGCATGCGCGCCCCAGAGCATGAACACGGCGGGCTGGGCCTCTTGCGAGACCTGGCGGATCACGGCGTCGGTCAGCAGCTCCCAGCCCTTGCCGGAATGGCTGGCCGGTTGCCCCTCTTCGACGGTCAGGCAGGTGTTGAGCAGCAACACGCCTTTTTGCGCCCACTTCACCAGGCTGCCGCCGGGCTGCGGAAACGGCGGAGGCGGCGTGCCCAGATCGCGCTGCAACTCCTTGAAGATATTGCGCAGCGACGGTGGCAGCGCCACACCCGGCGCCACCGAGAAGGCCAGCCCCTCGGCCTGCCCGCGCCCGTGGTACGGGTCCTGACCCAGGATCACCACCCGCACCGATTCGGGCGGCGTGAGCTGCAAGGCACGCAGCGGCAGCGGCGGGAAAATGGTGGCGCCATCCTGCAAGCGCTGCTGCAGAAAGGCCAGCAAGCCCTGCCCCGCCGTGGACTGGAAAAAGCGCTCCACCAAGGGACGCCAGCCGTCCGCCACCGGCCAGTCCGCCGGCTGGGCCGATTGCAGTTGGTCAGCGCACGACATGCTGAATTCCCTCAGCCGAACAGGGCTGCCAGCGCCTCGCCCGGATCGGGCGCACGCATGAAGGCCTCGCCGACCAGAAAGGCATTGACACCAGCCGCGCCCATGCGCAGCACATCGTCCCGCGTCAGGATGCCGCTCTCGGTCACCAACAGCCGGTCGGCCGGCACCTGGGCCTTGAGCGAGAGCGTGGTGTCCAGCGTGACCTCGAAGGTCTTCAGATTGCGGTTGTTGATGCCGATCAGCGGCGTCTTCAGCTTGAGGGCACGCTCCAGCTCGGCACCGTCGTGCACCTCCACCAGCACCGCCATGTCCAGGCTACGGGCAATGGCCTCCAGGTCCTTCATCTGCGCGTCATCCAGGCAGGCGGCAATCAGCAGGACGCAGTCCGCACCCATGGCGCGGGACTCGTAGATCTGGTACGGGTCGACCATGAAATCCTTGCGCAGCACCGGCAACTGGCAACTGGCGCGCGCCTGCTTCAGGTAGTCCACCTGGCCCTGGAAGAACTGCACGTCGGTCAGCACCGACAGGCAGGCCGCACCGTGTTCGGCGTAGCTTTGGGCAATGTCGGCCGGGATGAAGTCTTCCCGCAGCACACCTTTGCTCGGGCTGGCCTTCTTGATTTCCGCAATCACGGCTGGCTTGCCCGCAGCTATCTTGGCCTTGAGCGCGCCAATGAAGTCGCGCGTCAGCACGCGGCTCTCGGCATCGGCCCGCACCACGGCCAGCGACTTGCGCTTGGCGGCAGCCGCCACTTCCTCGCGCTTGACCGCAACGATCTTGTCCAGAATATCGCTCATACTTTTCCTATTCAATTGGGGTCAGAGCACATTGGCTTCGCAAAGTGGTCCGACCCACAAGCTTACTGGACGGCGAGTTCGCCGGATAGCTGGATCAGTGCGTCGAGCTTGGCCCTGGCCGCACCGGATTCGATGGCCTTGCGCGCCAGGACAATGCCTTCGGCCATGCTGGGCGCCACATTGGCCGCGTACAGCGCCACGCCGGCATTGAGCACCACGATGTCCTTGGCGGCTCCCGGCTGGTTGTCCAGCACGCCCAGCAGCATGGCCTTGGAGTCTTCGGGCGTTTTCACCTTGAGGGCGCGGTTGCTGGCCATGACCATGCCAAAGTCTTCGGGGTGGATTTCGTATTCGGTGATCACGCCGTCCTTCAGTTCGCCCACCAGCGTGGAGGCGCCCAAAGAGACTTCGTCCATCCCGTCCCGCCCGTACACCACCAGCGCGTGCTCGGCACCCAGGCGCTGCATCACGCGCACCTGGATGCCCACCAGATCGGCATGGAACACACCCATCAGGATATTGGGTGCGCTGGCCGGGTTGGTCAACGGACCCAGCAGGTTGAAGATGGTCTTGATCCCCATCTCGCGGCGCACCGGCGCCACGTTCTTCATCGCCGGATGGTGGTTGGGCGCAAACATGAAGCCCACGCCCTGCTTCGCAATGCACTGCGCAATGGCGGCCGGAGAGAGGTTCAGCTGGATGCCCAACGACTCCACCACATCCGCGCTGCCGCTCTTGCTGCTGACGCCGCGCCCGCCGTGCTTGCTGACCTTGGCGCCCGCAGCGGCGGCCACGAACATGGAGCAGGTGGAGATGTTGAAGGTGTGCGAACCGTCGCCACCGGTACCGACGATGTCTACCAGGTGCGTGCGGTCGGCGACCTCGACCTTGGTCGAGAACTCACGCATCACCTGCGCGGCGGCGGTGATCTCGCCGATGGTTTCCTTCTTGACGCGCAGGCCGGTGGTGATGGCCGCCATCATCACCGGCGACATCTCGCCGGACATGATTCTCCGCATCATGTGCAGCATCTCGTCGTGGAAGATCTCACGGTGTTCGATGGTGCGCTGCAGGGCTTCCTGATCAGTAATGGGCATGGTGCTTCCTTTGTCTTTAAGCGGTGGGCGCTTCGGTCAGCGCCAGTTTGATTCCGAATCCGACGAACATCGCCCCAGCGATGCGGTCCAGCCAGTGCATGCCCTTTTGCACGACACCGGCACGCCCGGCCAGCCACGCGGCAGCCAGTGCCCAACCCAGATCCACCCACAGGGCGTTGAAGTTGAACAGCAGGCCCAGCAGAAGAAACGCCAGCGGCTTGTGCGCCACATTGGGAGCGATGAACTGCGGCAAGAAGGCCAGAAAGAATAGCGCCACCTTGGGGTTCAGCGCATTGGTCCAGAAGCCCCGCAGTAAGATCAACCTATAGCCTTCTGTGCCGCTAGCCCTCGTGGAATATGCGCCAGTAGCTTCCAATTTGATAGCAGACTCAGCTCTGGACATTAGCAAGCGGCACCCCACATAGACCAGATAGGCGGCGCCCGCCCACTTGAGCACGGCAAACGCGGTGGCCGATGCAGCCATCAGCGCGCTCACCCCCACGGCGGCGGCGATGATGTGCACAAAGCAGCCCGCCGTGATGCCCAAGGCAGCCGCGATGCCGGCGCGCGCGCCGCCGCGTAGCGCGTGGCTGACGATGTAGAGCACGTCGGGTCCCGGCGTCAGGTTCAACAGCAGGCCGGCGAAGATGAACAGCAGCAGGGAATCCATACTCATGGCCATCCCCTCGATTTAGTAAGGGCCTCCGCCGACACCCGCAGGCACCGCCGAGCCGGGCTGGGCGAAGAACTGGCGCACACAGGCAATCGTGTGGTCAATGTCGGCACCATCCACATCCAGGTGGGTGACGAAGCGCAGGCCGATCAGGCCGGTGGCCAGCACGCCGTGCTCTTTCAGGAACGCCAGCAGCGCCGGGCCGCGCTCGCCCGCCACATCGACAAACACGATATTGGTCTGCGCCGAGCGCACGGTCAGTCCCTCAATGCCCTGCAGCCCCAAGGCCAGGCGCTGGGCCAGGGCGTGGTCGTCGGCCAGGCGCTCCACATGGTGGTCCAGCGCGTAGGCAGCCGCTGCGGCCAGCAGGCCGACCTGGCGCATGCCGCCTCCCGCCATCTTGCGGATGCGGTGGGCGCGGGCAATCAGTTCCTTGCTACCGCACAGGGCGGAGCCGACTGGCGCGCCCAGCCCCTTGCTGAAGCAGACCGATACGCTGTCGAACAGACCGGTGATGCGTTTGGCCGAATCCCAGGCCGTTTCGCCACCGGTCTTGGACGCCACGGCGGCGTTGAAGAGGCGTGCGCCGTCCAGGTGCAGGGCCAGGCCCTTGTCCCGCGCCAGCGCCGCCATGCCCTGCAAATAGTCCCCGGGCATGGGGTGGCCGTTCCATGTGTTCTCCAGGCACAAGAGGCGCGTGCGGGCGAAGTGGCAGTCGTCGGGTTTGATGGCGCCGGCCACGTCGGCCAGGGCCATGCGCCCGCTGGCATCCTGCGCCAGCGGCTGCGGCTGCACGCTGCCCAGCACGGCGGCGCCACCGCCTTCGTAGCGGTAGGTGTGGGCCAGTTGGCCGACGATGTATTCGTCGCCGCGGCCGCAGTGGGCCAGGATGGCGCACAGGTTGCTTTGCGTGCCGCTGGGCATGAACAGCGCCGCCTCAAAGCCCAGGCGCTGCGCCAGGCTGTCCTGCAGCGCGTTGACGGTGGGGTCGTCGCCGAACACATCGTCGCCCAGGGGCGCGGCCAGCATCGCGTCGCGCATGGCGGGCGTGGGGCGGGTCACGGTGTCGCTGCGCAGGTCGACCATGGGTCGATGCATATCAGTCATATTGGCCTCCAGCCCTCGTGAATACTGCGTTATAAGCTATTTTTTTCATAGCATCCCTTCAGCGCAGAAAGTTCTGCAGCATGGCATGGCCGTGCTCGGTGAGGATGGATTCGGGGTGGAATTGCACGCCTTCCATCCGCACCGCGTCAGCCAGGCCCGTGTGGCGCACGCCCATGATCTCGCCATCATCCGTCCAGGCGGTGATGGCCAGCTCTTTGGGACAGGTGGCACGCTCAATGGCCAGCGAGTGGTAGCGGTTCACCGTGAACTGTTTCGGCAGGCCGGCAAAGACGCCCTCCTGCGTGGTGGTGATGACGCTGGTCTTGCCATGCATCAGCTGCTGCGCCCGGATGATCCTGCCGCCCAGCGCCGCACCAATGCTCTGGTGGCCCAGGCAGACGCCCAGGATGGGCAGCTTGCCCATGAAATGCTGGATGGCAGCCACCGAGATACCGGCCTCCGCCGGCGAGCAGGGCCCGGGCGACACCACCAGCCGGTCCGGATTGCGCTGGGCAATACCTTCCACCGTGATCTCGTCGTTGCGGAACACCTCCACCTCGGCACCCAGTTCACCGAAGTACTGGACGATGTTGTAGGTGAAGCTGTCGTAGTTGTCGATCATCAAGAGTTTCATGCTGTCACTCCCTCGCGCAGGCGCGCAAACTCACGGTGCTCATAGGCGATGCACACTTCCATCATGCTGCGGTAGATGGCCTCGATGACGGCGGGCTCACCGCCTTCGGCTGCGGCGTGCGCACGCACCCGGTCCACGATGGCCTGGATACGGGCTTCGTCACGCACATGGCTCACGTCCTGCTTGATGCGGGCGGCCTGCGTCATGTAGCCGGTGCGCTGCACCAGCAGGGGCACCAGCACATCGTCCAGCGCGTCCACACAGGCGCGCACCTCCGGCATCGTGGTGCAGTGCTGCACCGCTTGGATGGCTTTCGGGTTCATTCCAGTCCCTCCTCGACCAGCTCGGCCGCACGCAGCAGCGCGCGCGCCTTGGCCTCGGTTTCCTTCCACTCCAGCTCGGGCACGCTGTCAGCCACGACGCCGGCCGCCGCCTGCACATAGAGGGTCTGGTTCTTGATGATGCCGGTGCGAATGGCGATGGCCACATCCATGTCGCCGGCATAGCTCAGGTAGCCACAGGCGCCGCCATAAATACCGCGCTTGGTCGGCTCCAGCTGGTCGATCAGCTCCATGGCGTGCACCTTGGGCGCGCCGGTCAGTGTGCCGGCCGGGAAGGTGGCCTTCAGGACGTCCATGCTGGTCATGCCGTCCAAGAGCGTGCCTTCCACGTTGCTGACGATGTGCATGACGTGGCTGTAGCGCTCCACGCAGAACGCGTCCGACACCTTCACGCTGCCAATCTTGGCAATGCGACCGATGTCGTTGCGCGCCAGGTCGATCAGCATCACATGCTCGGCGCGTTCCTTGGGATCGTTGATCAGTTCCACTTCGGCGGCCTTGTCGGCCTCGACGGTAGCGCCGCGCGGGCGGGTGCCGGCGAGCGGCCGGATCGTGACCTTGGTGGAGGTTGTGTCGCCCGTGGTGACCTGTTCTTGGCGCACCAGAATTTCGGGTGAGGCGCCGACCACATGGAAGTCCCCAAAGTGGTAGTAGTACATGTACGGGCTGGGGTTCAGCGAACGCAGCGCGCGGTACAGCGACAGCGGCGACTCGGTGTAGCGCTTCTTGATGCGTTGGCCGACCTGCACCTGCATGAAGTCGCCACCGGCGATCAGTTCCTTGGCGCGGTCGACTGCGGCCAGGTAATCGGCCTTGGCGAAGTCGCGCTGGGCCGGGTGGCTTTGCGTGGGCTTGACGGCGGGAATGCGGACCGCCTGGGCCAGCCGTTCCTTGAGCTCACGCAAACGGCGCTTGCCGCGGGAATAGGCTTCGCTCTGGCCGGGATCGGCGTAGACGATCAGGTACAGCTTGCCCGACAGGTTGTCGATAACGGCCAGCTCCTCGCACTGCAGCAGCAGGATGTCAGGGCAGCCCAGTTCGTCGGGCGGGCAACTGGCTTCGAGTTTTTTCTCGATGTAGCGCACGGCGTCGTAGCCAAAATAGCCGGCCAGGCCGCCGCAAAAACGCGGCAGCCCCGGACGCAGCGCCACCTTGAAGCGCTTCTGGTAGCTGGCGATGAAGTCCAGCGGATTGCCGCTGGCGCTCTCCACCACCACGCCGTCGGTCACGACCTCGGTGCGGGCGTCCTTGCCAAAACCGCTGGCGCGTACCAGCGTGCGGGCCGGCAGGCCGATGAAGCTGTAGCGGCCAAAGCGCTCACCGCCGACGACGGATTCGAGCAGGAAGCTGTATTTGCCGCTGTCGGGGTCGGTGGTGGCACCATCGCTGGGCACATGGGCCAGCTTCAGGTACAGGGACAGTGGCGTTTCCAGATCCGCAAAGGCCTGGGCCATCAGCGGAATCCGGTTGAAGCCCTGGGCAGCCAGGGCCTGGAATTCGGGTTCGGAAATCACGGGTTGTTACCTCTCATTGCAGCGCGGCACCGGGTGCCGCCAGCGCCCCTGTATCAGAAGGAGGAGCGCTTCATTCAAACCGATTCCCCCGGAACGTGCCGGGGAAAGACTGGGTGCGCGCAAGATGTCGGAGTGGGGGGTCCGTGCCGCTTGATCGCGCAGAACCCGTGGGGCACCGCGCAGTTTAGCCCTGGAAATCAGGCTTCGGACGCAGTGACGGATTCAGGCATGACGGGCAGCGACCGCCAGGGCCAGGCTCCCCGGTCGCTACAACCCGTAATGAAGATGCGGTGAATGAACATGCGCCCAGTGTAGCAAACCAAGAGAGCTGCCTCTACACGCGCTCCGCGAAAACCCTAGGTTGGCACATGAGATGAACGGCGCAGAATGGGCCCATTCAAAAAAACGAACGACAGTTCACTTTTTCAGGACACCCACCCCATGCGCTACATGAAACCCTTGCTGGCCAGCACACTGGCCCTCCTGCTGGGTGCTTCCGCCCTGGCCAGCACCATCGACATTGCCGGCGTCAAGGTCGAAGACAGTGCCACCGTGGCCGGCACCAAGCTGCAGCTCAACGGCGCCGGCATCCGCTACAAGGGTCCGTTCAAGGTCTATGTGGCCGAGCTGTACACCAGCCGCAAGATTGCTTCGCTGGATGAGCTCATTGCAGCGCCCGGGCCCAAGCGCATGACGCTGGTCATGACGCGCGATATCGAGGCCGGCCCCTTCGGCAAGCTGCTGACGCGTGGCATGGAGGACAACAACCCCAAGGCCGAAATGTCCAAGCTGGTTCCGGGCCTGATGAAGATGAGTGAGCTGTTCACCATCCACAAGAACTTTGTGCCGGGCGACGTCATCGTCATGGACTGGGTACCGGGCACCGGCCTGATCATCACCGTCAAGGGCAAGGTCCAGACCGAGCAATTCAAGGAGCCCGAATTCTTCAAGGCCCTGATGGGCATCTGGCTCGGCCCATCCCCGGCCTACTGGAAGCTCAAGGACAACCTGCTGGGCGACATGTCGTAGTGCGATCCGGGTCCCCGCGAAAACCCTGATGCCTCGGGTAGGGCTAGCGCGGACAATCGGTCGCATTCATAATGCGAACGACCGTTCACTTTTGGAGGTAAGACACCATGCGCTTTTTCCAGACCCTTCTTTTGCTTGCTGCCGCCTTGGTGTTTGCCACGGAGGCGGGCGCCGTCACCGTCATCAATGGCGTCAAGGTGGAGGACAGCGTCTCCGTTGGCGGCTCGACGCTGCAGCTCAATGGGGCTGGCACGCGTTACAAGGCGATCTTCAAGGTGTACGTAGCCAGTCTCCACGCCACCAAGAAGGTGACGTCCCTCGACGAGCTGATCGCCGCCCCCGGCCCCAAGCGCCTGACCATGACTTTCCTGCGTGAGATCGAGGCCGGTCCCTTTGGCAAGCTGCTGACCCGCGGCGTGGAAGACAACAACAGCAAGGCCGAAATGTCCAAGCTGGTCCCTGGCCTGATCCGCATGGGCGACATCTTCACCGTCAACAAGGTACTGGTGCCGGGCGACATCATCACGCTCGACTGGATTCCGGGAACCGGCATGGTCATCACGGCCAAGGGCAAGGTGCAGGGTGAGCCGTTCAAGGAGCCCGAGTTCTACAAGGCCATCATGTCCATCTGGTTCGGCAATGTGCCGGCGGACCATTCCCTCAAGGACGCCATGCTGGGCGCCAAGTAGACCCGTTCCCCCTGCATCCCATCAACCTGCGGCCCCAAGCAGCCGCAGGTTTTTTTTCGCCCTGCTTTCGCGCAAGCGATGGGCGCACACGTTGCGGGAAATACGGGTAGAGTGCACCGTCTCGTCGCTGATTTGAAATCAACCTAGAGAGGCCGCAATGGAACTGAAACTGAAACTTCCGCTGGCGTTTGCACTGGCGTTGGGGCTGATGTTCATGGGCGCGCTGTTCGGCATTTACAGGCTGAACCACTCGTTGGGCGTGTTTGAACACCAGGTGCTGGCCACGGTGGCGGCGCACAAGAAGGTGGCGCAGATCGACGCCCGGTTTTCAACGGCGGTCCAGGAATGGAAGAACGTGCTCCTGCGGGGCAAGGACCCCAAGGATCTCGACAAATACTGGAGCTCCCACCTGAAGGAAATGGCCGCCGTCCAGGAAGGGTTGCGTGAACTGGACAAGATGCCCCTGGACAACGCCGCCAAGGACACGCTGGCGCGGCTGGACAAGGCCACCCTGGCTGTCGCCGAAGCCTACAAGCGGGCCTTCGAGGACTTCAAGGCAGCCGGTTTGGACGCCGCCGCCGGTGACAAGGCGGCGCGCGGCAAGGACCGGGAATCCGGCGCACTGATGACCGAGCTCAAGGAAAAACTGTCCGCCGCCGAGACCGAAACCTCATCGGCAGCAACCAGGGAGGCGAGCAACGCCACGCTGGTGGCGCTGACGGTCATGGTGGCCGTGGTCGCCGTCGGACTGGTGGGCGGCGTATGGCTGAGCCGCCAGATCGTGCGTCCCTTGAGTCAGGCCGTGGAACTGGCCGACAAGGTGGCACATGGCCTGCTGAACAACACCATCACGATGACGGGCCGGGACGAGGTCGGCATGTTGATGCAATCCCTCAAGGACATGCAGGCCAACCTGTCCAGACTGGTCATCCAGGTACGCCGCGGATCGGAAGGCGTGGCCACGGCCAGCGCCGAGATCGCCCATGGCAACAACGACCTGTCGGCCCGCACCGAGCAGCAGGCCAGCGCGCTGGAGGAAACCGCCGCTTCCATGGAGGAGCTGGGCTCCGCCGTCAAGCAGAACGCCGACAACGCCCGCCAGGCCAACCAACTGGCGCAGAGCGCCTCCACCATCGCCGTCGAGGGCGGCAACGTGGTGGGCCAGGTCGTCGAGACCATGAAGGGCATCAACGAATCGTCGCGCAGGATATCCGACATCATCCAGGTGATCGACGGCATTGCGTTCCAGACCAACATCCTCGCGCTGAACGCGGCGGTGGAAGCCGCACGGGCCGGTGAACAGGGGCGCGGCTTTGCGGTGGTTGCCAGCGAGGTGCGCTCCCTGGCCGGGCGCAGCGCCGAGGCGGCCAAGGAAATCAAGTCCCTGATCAACGCCAGCGTGGAGCGGGTCGAGCAGGGCACCACGCTGGTGGACCAGGCCGGCGTCACCATGAGCGAGGTGGTCACCAGCATCAAACGGGTGACCGACATCATGGGCGAGATCAGCGCCGCCAGCAGCGAGCAGTCCAGTGGCGTGAACCAGGTGGGAGAGGCCGTCATGCAAATGGACCAGGCCACGCAGCAGAACGCCGCCCTGGTCGAACAGATGGCCGCCGCCGCCAGCAGCCTCAAGAGCCAGGCCCACGAACTGGTGCAGGTGGTATCGGCGTTCAAGGTGGACGACGACACCCGCTGAAGCGGGCCTTAAGCGGCCAATGCACCCCGCATGGCATCAATCACGCCCTTGTAGTCCGGCTTGCCAAAGATGGCACTGCCAGCCACAAACGTGTCCGCGCCGGCATCGGCCACGCGGCGGATGTTGTCGGCCTTGATGCCGCCGTCGACTTCCAGCCGGATGTCCTTGCCACTGGCGGTGATGCGCTTGCGCACCGCCTCGATCTTGCGCAGGGCCGAGTCAATGAAACTCTGGCCGCCAAACCCGGGGTTGACGCTCATGATCAGGATCAGGTCGATGTCCTCGATCACCCAGTCCAGCACGTCCAGCGGCTCGGCCGGGTTGAACACCAGGCCGGCCTTGACGCCCTTGGACTTGATGGCCTGGATGGATCGGTGCACGTGGCCGGATGCATCGGGGTGGAAGCTGATGTAGTCGGCGCCGGCCTCGGCAAAGGCGGCGGCCAGCGCATCGACCGGCGAAATCATCAGGTGCACGTCAATCGGCACCGCCACACCCGCCGGCGTCTTGGCGTGGGGCTTCAAAGCCTGGCACACCATGGGGCCAAAGGTCAGGTTGGGTACGTAATGGTTGTCCATCACGTCGAAATGGATCCAGTCGGAGCCAGCGGCAATGACGTTCCTGACCTCTTCACCCAGGCGGGCAAAGTCGGCGGAGAGGATGGAGGGGGCAATTCGGTAGGTCATGACCCGAGTTTAATGGGACTGCAGTACAGTGCCCACAGGTTTACGGATAGCATTACCCCATGGCCAAGTACCAAATTTCCGTCGAAGTCGTCCCCCAGTTCCTGCCCGAGCAATCCGCCCCGGAAGAAGGCCTGTACGTGTTTGCCTACACCATCACCATCACCAACACTGGCGATGTGCCGGCCCAGGTGATATCGCGCACCTGGAACATCAACGACGCCAATGGCCACACCGAAAAGGTCAAGGGCCTGGGCGTGGTCGGCCAGCAGCCCCTGCTCAAGCCCGGCCAGTCGTTTGAGTACACCAGCGGCACCCGCCTGCTCACGCCCACCGGCACCATGCACGGCAGCTTTTTCTGCGTGGCGGAGGACGGCGAGAAGTTCGACGCCGATGTGCCCATGTTCGTGCTGGATGCACTCAGCGGCGAATCCGGCACCGGCGGCCCGCGCACCCTGCATTGATGCACGCTGCCACCACCCCCTCCACCTATTCCGCGGCGGAGCCCGAACTGCTGGCGTTGCTCGATGCCGTTGACCCCGATGCCGACCTCGTCCACCGCCACCTGTGGCTGATTGCACTGTTCAACTGGATCCGGGGTGCCGAGGGTTCGGCGCAATCCGCCGCGGCGCGGGTGACCGCCTTGCTGGATGCAGTGGATGCACGGCCCAACATGGACGTGCGCCTGCAGGTCTGGTGGCGCACCCTGATCGACACCGTGGATGGCACCACGCTGCTCTCCGACTACGGCTTTGCCTCCCGCAATGCCTTTGTCAGCGAACTGGTGGAACGCCTGCACTACAAGCTGCTACCCACGTCACCCGAGACAACCGATGCCTCTGAGCTGTTCGCGCTGGTCATGCCGGCATCGCTGGACGCACCCTGGCTGGCCGCGCTGCCCGAACCCACGCTGCAACGCCTGGCACGCCTGCTCAGCGCCCCGGCAACCGGGCCCAACGCCCAGGCCTGCCCCAGCCTGACGCACTGGCAGGACACCCTGCTGGAGGCCATCACCTTCTGCACCAGCCAGGTCCGTGCCGCCGGCTTTTCACCCGAGATCCGCCAGCGCATGCTGGCGCCGGCCCACCTGACCAGCCCCTTCCATGCCTTGGCCGCGGGAGTGGACGCACTGCGCGACGCCTGGCTGGCCGCGCAGAACGGCACCGGCAGCCGCGCGCAGGTGGAGCGGGCCGCCCAGCACTTCCGCCAGCAGCTCGACGCCTGCCGCCACGCGGCGGCCACCGCCTACACGCATCTGGATGCGCACGGCATCTCGGTGGACCTGGTGTTTCGCCTGCGCCAACTGCGTGAGCGCGTGCTGCGCATCCGTGCCCTGCTGGACTGCCTGCTGGGCGAACCCACCCATGTGCACAGCGCACAGTTGCTGTCGCACCTGGCCAGCGTGGGCCAGTACCAGCGCAGCCTGCGCGCGCTCTGGGCCAACAGCACCTCGCTGCTCGCGGCCAAGGTGGCCGAACGCAGCGCCGAGACCGGCGAGCACTACATCACCCGCACCCGCGCCGAATACGGCGCCATGCTGCGCAGCGCGGCCGGTGGCGGGGCGCTGACGGCGCTGACCACGTTCCTGAAATTCGCGTTGGTGGCCATTGGCCTGTCGGCCTTCTGGTATGGCTTTTGGGCAGGCGTTGTGTATGCCGTCAGCTTTGTGCTGATCCAGCTCCTGCATTTCACCCTGGCCACCAAACAGCCTGCCATGACGGCGCCCGCCATGGCCGCCAAGCTGCACGACATCTCCGACGCCCGCGCGGTCGACGACTTTGTCGATGAGATCACGCACCTGGTGCGCTCCCAGGTGGCAGCGGTGCTGGGCAACGTGGTGGTGGTGTTTCCGGCTGCCATCGTGCTGTCGCTGCTCATCACCCTGCTGACCGGGCAGCCGATGATTGGCGCCAAGGAGGCCGCCTACGTGTTCCATTCGCTCACGCTGCTGGGCCCCTCGCTGCTGTTTGCCGCCTTCACCGGCGTGCTGCTGTTTGCCTCCAGCATCATCGCCGGCTGGGTGGAAAACTGGTTTGTGCTGCACCGGCTGGACTCGGCGCTGCGCTACAACCCGCGCATTACCCACGTTCTGGGCGTGGAGCGCGCGGCGCGCTGGGCGCAATTCCTGCGGCGCAACATCTCCGGCTTTGCCGCCAACATCTCGCTGGGCTTCATGCTCGGCCTGCTGCCGGCGATCCTCGCCTTCCTGGGCCTGGGGCTGGAGGTGCGCCACGTCACCCTGTCCGCCGGGCAACTGGGCGCCGCCTGCGCCAGCCTGGGCTGGGAAGTTGTGCGCAGCCCGGCACTGTGGTGGGCGGTGGCCAGCATCCCGTTCATTGGCATGCTGAACCTGGCGGTCAGTTTCTACCTGGCCTTCAGGGTCGCGCTGCGCGCCCACAGCGTCTCCACCCCGGGCCGCGTGCGCATCCGCAAGGCGGTGTTGCAACGCCTGCGCCAGGCGCCCAAGCAATTCGTGTGGCCCGCACGGCAGGACAGCTCCGATGGGCGAGTTTGAGCTGATTGCCCGCTACTTCACCCGCCCCACGCCGCATGCCGTGCTGGGTGTGGGCGATGACTGTGCGCTGCTGCAGCCGGGCAGCGGCATGCAGATGGCCATCTCCACCGACATGCTGGTGGAGGGCCGCCACTTCTTCCCCGACGTGGACCCGCGCGCGCTGGGCCACAAGGCGCTGGCCGTGAACCTGAGCGACCTGGCCGCCTGCGGTGCGCGCCCCGTGGCCTTCACGCTGGCACTGGCGCTGCCCGAGGCCGTTGACGCCTGGCTGGCGGCCTTTGCCGACGGCCTGCTGGCGCTGGCCGACGCCCATGGCTGCGAGCTGGTTGGCGGCGACACCACGCGCGGGCCGCTCAACATCTGCATCACGGTCTTCGGCGAGGTGCCCGCCAGACGGGCCCTGCTGCGCAGCGGCGCCCAGGCCGGCGACGACGTGTATGTCAGCGGCACGCTGGGCGACGCCAGGCTGGCGCTGGAGGCCCTGCAGGGTCGCATCCGCCTGCCCGCCGACCTGCTGACCACGGCACGTCAGCGGCTGGAATGCCCGACACCGCGCGTAGAGCTGGGTCTGGCCCTGCGCGGCACGGCCAGCGCGGCAGCCGACATCAGCGACGGACTGCTGGGCGACATCGGCCACATCCTGCAGCGCTCGGGCGTGGGCGCCACGCTGGATACCGAAGTTGCTATCAGTTTGCTAGCTGTGCACGCACATTCCACGAGGGCTGGCGCCCCATTTGGCACTGAGCCATCGCGCCAACTGGCGCTCCAAAGCGTGCTCAGCGGCGGTGACGACTACGAACTGGTCTTCACCGCGCCACCGGCGCAGCGCGCCGCCGTGCTGGCCGCCAGTTGGGCCAGCGCCACACCGGTCACCCGCATCGGGCGCATCGACGCCGAACCGGGCCTGCGCCTGGTCGATGCCCAGGGCCGGCCGGTGGCCAACACCTTTCACTCCTTTGACCATTTCGCAGCATGAGCGCCGCCCGGCCGCCCGAAGACGCTCGCACCGCAGTACACAGCACGGAGGTTTCCCCATGAGCCGACTGGGACTGACCCGCGACAAGATTTACAAGACCGTGGCCCGCCAACTGCACGGCGTGGTGCCCTGCTGGGTCTGCGGCCAGCCGGTGGCACCCGCCGACGCCACGCTGGAGCACATCCGCCCCTTGAGCGAAGGCGGCAACAGCCACCTGGAAAACCTGGCCATCAGCCACGCCACCTGCAACCGACAGCGCCACACGCCCTCCTGAACCGGCCACGCACGGCGTGTGCGCTGCTACAGTAGCCACCCAACCGGAGCCAACCCATGACCGACACCCGCACACCCCCGCCCGAAAGCGTCTTTCGCATCAGCCGCACGGTCGACGCACCGCTGGACCTGGTGTGGAAGGCCTACACCGACCAGGAGGCGCTGATGGCCTGGTTCGGCCCACAGGGCTTCTCCATGCCGCACAGCCGCTACGACTTCCGCCCCGGCGGCGAATTCCACTACTGCCTGCGCACGCCCACCGGTTTCGAGATGTGGGGCAAATGGGTGTTCGTGGCCATTGAGCCGCCGCGCAAGCTGTCCATGGTCGTCAGCTTCTCCGATGCCCAGGGCGGCCTCACGCGCCACCCGATGTCGGCCGCCTGGCCGCTGCAAACCCTGTCCACCACCACCTTCGAGGACCTGGCGGGCAAGACCCACGTCAGCATCGAATGGGCGCCCCATGAGTCCGACGTGGACGGGATTGCCGCCTTCCGCGCCGGCCACGCCTCCATGGCCCAGGGCTGCAACGGCACCTTCCAGCAACTGGAGGCCTACCTGGCCCAGATGCCCCGCGCGTGATGGAAACCTGGCGCGACTCCCTTTCCGGCCCGCTCACCGTGTTCCCCGAAGACCCCGGCCAGCCACCACCCATGGCGCGGCCCAGCGTGCGCTTCCTGCTGGCGCACCCGGCGCACTGGCTGGCGCTGGGCTTTGGCTCGGGCCTGTCCCGCATCGCACCCGGCACCGCCGGCACGCTGTGGGCCTGGATCGCCTTCATCGCGCTCGCTCCCTGGATGAACGATGCCCGCTGGGCGCTGCTGATCGCCCTCTCGCTGCCCGTGGGCTGGTGGGCCTGCAGCGTGACGGCGCGCAACATGGGCGTGCTGGACCCCGGCAGCGTGGTCTGGGACGAGGTCGTTGCCTTCTGGCTGGTGCTGTGGCTGGTCATGCCCACGGGACTGGTGGGCCAGGTGCTGGCCTTTGGGCTGTTCCGCTTCTTTGATGCGGTGAAGCCGGGCCCGGTGGGCTGGGCCGATGGCCTGTACCACGACCTGGACCCCGCTCTTGGTCGCGCCGCCTGGCGCAAGGCCGGCTTTGGCATCATGTTCGACGACCTGGTGGCCGCCGCCTGCACGGTGCTGGTGGTGGCGCTGTGGAGGTCCTTGACGTGAGCACCCCATCCGACTTGCTACAAACAAATGAGCATCCTACGCAGTATTGGCGAGGGCTAGCGGCCAATTTGCTTCTGAACCGCAAACTGAAACTGGCCACCGCCGAGAGCTGCACCGGCGGCCTGATTGCCGCCGCCTGCACCGACCTGGCCGGATCGAGCGACTGGTTCGAGCGCGGCTTCGTCACCTACTCCAACGAAGCCAAGACCGAACTGCTGGGCGTGGACGCCGCGCTGATCGACCGCGATGGCGCGGTCAGTGAATCCGTGGTGCGCGCCATGGCCCAGGGTGCGCTGGCCCACTCGCACGCCCAGGTGGCCGTGGCCGTGACCGGCATTGCCGGCCCCAGCGGCGGCAGCGCGGCCAAACCGGTGGGCACGGTCTGGCTGGGCTGGGCCACGCCGGCTGGCGTGGTCAGCGAGGTGCAGCGTTTTCCCGGCGACCGCGCCCAGGTGCGCGAGGCCACGGTGCGGCATGCGCTCCAGCGCCTGGTGGAGCTGCTGCAGTCCGCCGCCTGACGCTCAGGCGCGCACGATGAAATCCTGCAGGCGACGCCGCGGCGCCGGCTCCACGGCCGGCGCATAGCCCACCCGCGCCCACATCTGCACCGTCTCACCCGGCTGCGTGGCGCCGGTCAGCGCATGGATGGCGGCGTAGGGCTGCTGCTGTTCCGCATATTCCTGCAAGGCCTGCGACAGCGGCTGCATGCCCAGCCCCTGAGCCGTGGCGGCCAGTTGCAGGCGGGCGTAGGCGCGTCCGGCGTTGATCTGGGTGGTGCGGCTGTTGTCGGCACTGACCATCCAGACAAAGCCCGGCGTGCTGGCCAGCTTGGCATCAAAGTCTTTCACCTGGCTGGTGGTGGCGTAGTCGTCGGGGCCCGGGGCGCGGCTGCGGTCAAACAGGCCCAGGCGCTCCAGCGCCACCACCATGGGGTCGGTCATGGACAGACCGTCACGGTGGGCGGCAATCTCTGAGGCGCCCACGCGCAGCACCTTGAACGATTCCATGGTGGTGCGCGGCACCGTGAGCTCGATGCGCCAGGCATCCAGTGCAATGCGCCGGTGCTGCGGCAAGGCCGCGCCCTGCTCCAGGCCGGCATAGCCGACACGGGTCGCCGCGCCCGCTGCAACCTGCATGGCCTGCCAGGCCGCGGCTGGCACGGCGCGCGTGATGTCGTAGGCACTGCGGTTGGTGTGGCGGTGCAGGATTTGCGCAAACAGCGGGTCCTTCTGCACCGTCGGGTCGGGCGTGAGGCGCACCGACGCTACCGGGCGCGCATCCAATGCGCCCGGACCAAACGCCCCTTGCGGGAACAGCGTGGTGTCGGCGCGCAGGCCGCGCTCGCGGGCGGCCAGATCCAGCAGTTCCAGAAACGTGCCGTGGCTCATCATGATCTGGCGCGACAGCGGATCGGTCTGCGGCAACAGGCGCTGCAAGTCGCAGTACAGCAGGATGTGGTCGCTCTGGCGCAGATCGACGATCCACGACTGCAGGTTGTGCGAGTGCGGCGCCAGGATGGCGTGGCTCAGTATCCACAGCCGCGGGTCAGCCTGGTCGGCCAGATCGGCGCCGGGCCCGCGCCAGGCTTCGATGGCGTCGGGCGGCATGGCGGCGCCACAGCCCGCCAGCGCCATGGGGGTCAGCGCGACGACCGAGCCCGCACCGAGGATGCGCAAGACGCCGCGCCGCGGCAATGGGGTTGTCATGGTGGGCCCTCCTCAGCGTGCAGTGTGCACCAGGGCGGCTGTCCCCGCGCCTTGCGCCCCGTGGACCGACTCGGCCGCACCCAGCAGACCCAGATCCGCCAGCGCCTGCTCCACGGCCCGCGCCAGCGGCGTGTGCGGCTCGGGGCCAATCAGGGCACCCAGTCTATCGTTGGCCAGCGCATGCGGCGTGTTCCACAGGTAGCGCATCTCCTGCAGGGCGGCCCAGGCGGGAACGAACCATGCCCCCAGCCGGATCAGACCCCACGGCATGCCGGCCCAGCGCAGTTGCCCGTCCGACCGCACCCAGCCCTGCACGCGCGCGAGCGGGTTGAGCAGATCGTGCCAGCGCTGCCCGGTGATCACGTGGCCGGCAAAGTGGAACACCGCAAACGGCTGCAACTGCGCGCGCCGCTCGGCCACCGCCACAAAGGTGCGCGCCAGGTCCGGCAGGTAGGCCCAACTGATGGACACTCCCTTGGGACCAGGGTAGGTCAACACCCCCTTGCGCAGGTCCTTGGCAATGGACAAATCAAACCACGTGCCCCGGCCACTGCCAAAGAAATCACCGGCCCGGATGACGATGGCGCGCACGCCGGACTGCTGCAGCCGCGCCTCCATGGCAATGCGCACCTGCCCCTTGACGGTGGTCGCGGCCTGCGGCGTGCCTTCACGCAGCACCGGCGGCATGGTGGCGCCAAAGTTGTAGATGTTGCCCGGCAGCATCAGCGTGGCGTCCATGGCGCGGCACAGTGCGATGGATGCGTCCAGCATGGCCGGCGCCTGGGTCTGCCAGGCGGCATTGGTATAGGCCGGGTTCAGCGCGTGGACAACAACGCCTGCACCCTGCGCGGCACGGATCAGACCCGCGGTGTCATCCAGGGCGATGGGCAGCCACTCGACGGAGGCGTCGGCAGGGATGTCGGCCCCGGGGCGGACTTGCCCCAGGACGCGCCAGCCGGCAGCGGCAAAAGCGCGGGCGGCGGCCAGGCCAAAGCGGCCTCGGGCTCCCAGGATCAGAACGGTGTTGGTGGACATGGCGGAATTTCCTCTCGGTAATGCCTCCATTGTGGAAACACCCGCCATGCAACACAATTGCATGAATGTTCACATCAGCTATTCAACAATGAATAACTCTGCCAGCGCCACATTTGACTGGAGCCTGATCCGCTCCTTCCTGGCCGCGCTGGACCAGGGCAGCCTGCTCGGTGCCGCACGCCAGCTCAAGACCAGCCAGCCCACGCTGGGCCGCCACATTGCCGAACTGGAAAGCCAGTGGGGTGTGGTGCTGTTCGAGCGCACCGGGCGCGGCCTGGTGCCCACCGCCACGGCGCTCAAGCTGGCCGAGTCGGCGCGCGCCATGGAGGCCGGTGCCCTGCAGCTTGGCCGCACGGCGGCCGGCACCCAGGCGCAAACCACGGGCACGGTGCGCATTACCGCCAGCGTGCCGGTGGCCGTGCAGTTGCTGCCGCCCATCCTGGCGCGCATGCGCCTGGCCCTGCCGGACATCCAGGTGGAGCTGGTCTCCAGCAACCAGGTGAGCAACCTGCTGCGCCGCGAGGCCGACATCGCCGTGCGCATGGTGCGCCCCGAACAGGGCACGCTGGTGGCGAAGAAGATTGGCAACGTGGGCGTGGGCGCCTACGCCCACCGCAGCTACCTGGCGCGCAAGAGTCCCATCCGCCTGCCCACCGACCTGCTGCAGCACGAGCTGATCGGCAACGACGCCGACCCATCCATCCTGCGCGGTTTCCAGGCTTTGGGCTATCCGGTCACGAAAGAGGCATTTGTGCTGCGCACGGATGACTTCATTGCGCAGTGGCAGGCGGTGCGCGCCGGCCTGGGGATCGGTTTTGTGGCGGACTACCTGGCCGCAACCGACCCCGACGTGCGGCCGGTACTGGCCGGTGCGCTGGCGATCCCCGACCTGCCGATGTGGCTGGCGGTGCACCGCGAGATCCGCACCAACCGGCGCATCCGCGCCGTGTACGACTTTCTGGCCGAGGCCCTGCCGGCCACGCTGGCCCGCGGCTAGGCGCTCCCGCGCGTTCCCGTGTGGCCCAGTTGGCGCCGCTCCTGCCCCTTGAACGGCGCCGCCGACGTGGCCGAGCGCACTGCCGCCTTGGGCAGGCCGCTCACGGGCATGCGGGTATCCTGATGGCCCCCCAGCTTGAAGAAGGCCACGGCTTGCACCAGGTCGTTGGCCTGCCCCTTGAGGCTGCCGGCGGCGGCGGCCATCTGTTCGACCAGTGCGGCGTTCTGCTGCGTGGCCTGGTCCATTTGCATGACGGCCTCTCCCACCTGGTTCACGCCACTGGACTGCTCGCTGCTGGCGGCGCTGATCTCGCCCATGATGTCGGTCACCCGTTTGATGCTGGTGACCACCTCGCTCATGGTGACGCCGGCCTGGTCCACCAGCGTGGTGCCCTGCTCGACCCGCTCCACGCTGGCGTTGATCAGGGACTTGATTTCCTTGGCCGCCTCGGCGCTGCGCCCGGCCAGGGAGCGCACCTCGCTGGCAACCACCGCAAAGCCGCGCCCCTGTTCACCGGCCCGTGCGGCTTCCACCGCCGCGTTCAGCGCGAGGATGTTGGTCTGGAACGCAATGCCGTCGATCACCTGGATGATGTCGGATATCCTGCGCGACGATTCGTTGATGCCCTTCATGGTCTCGACGACCTGGCCCACCACGTTGCCGCCCTCGACGGCGATGGTGGAGGCGCTCTGCGCCAGTTGGTTGGCCTGGCGGGCGTTGTCGGCGTTCTGCTTGACGGTGGAGCCCAGTTCCTCCATGGAAGCGGCGGTTTCCTCCAGCGCGCTGGCCTGCTGCTCGGTACGGGCCGACAGGTCGTTGTTGCCCTGTGCGATCTCGGCGCTGGCCATGGCCACGCTCTGCGATCCGTTGCGCACCGTGGCCACCACCTGGGCCAGATTGCCCTGCATGGTGGCCAGACTGGCCATCAGGCTCTGGGTGTCCCCCGCACGCACCGGAACCACGTTGGTGAAGTCCCCCTGTGCCACGGCACGGGCCAGGCTGGAGGCATCGGCGGGCTCGCCCCCGAGTTCCTTGAACAGGCCGCGGACGTTCAGCGTGGCAATCACCGCGGCCAGTGCCAGTGCCAGCACACCCAGGCCGAGCATGATGTTGCGGGCCTGGACATAAATGGAAGTCCCCATTCGGGCCGAGTCATCCAGCAACTCATCCTGGTAGGCAATGATGTCCCGAATCGCCTTCTGGTAGGCCAACAGCACGGGCCGCAAGGGGCCGTTGATGTAGGCACGGGCCTCATCCTGCTTGTCCGCAGTGATCAACGCAATCAGCGCCTCCTGCCCCTGGCGGTACTTTCCCCGCTGTTCCTCGACGGCCTGCAGCAGCTCCTTGCCCTTGGGGCTGCCCACCATGCGCTCCAGCAACACCAGGTTCTTGTCCACCACCTGTTTGGCTTCGGTGATGGCCGCCTGCTGTTTCTGCCGCTCGGCCCCATCCTGCGCCAGCATCATGTTGCGCAGGGCGATGCTCACGGCATCCGTCTGCTCCAGCACCAAGCCGGCGGCCTCCTTCTTGGGGATACGGTCATCGACGACCAGGACGAGCCCTTCCTCGATACGGCTCATGGAATACAGGCCGACCAGATCGATCACCACCAGCAATGCACACACCACACCAAACCCGGCCGACAATCGGGCGCGAACGCTCCAAGCAGATATGTTCATAACGTCCTTCGTAATAGTTTTCAACCCACGGCAGTGCCAACGCTTTGGCAACCACCGCACCAACGAATCTGCATGCTACCGGAATCCGGTGACGCCTTTGGCTACCCGTGCCGGTCAGGCCCCGTGGCACTTCTTGTATTTCTTGCCGCTGCCGCAGTAACACGGGTCGTTGCGGCCGGGCACGTCGGCGCGGCGCAGGGTCTCCACGCGGGGGCCGATGCCACGCCAGATCTCGCGCAGGTCGTAGACCGACCAGACCGCATCGGCAAAGGCGTCCAGACGGGCGCGGCTCATGGACGGCGGGCCGTCTTCGCTGAACGGCGAGATTTCGGGCGCGCCCGCGTCGTCCTCGGTCAGCGCCACGATGGCCTGCAGTGCCACGTCATGCCACTGGGCCGCCTTTTTGTCGCTGGGCTCGGCCCAGTCATCGGGCCAGGCTTCCACCGCGAACATGAAACCCAGCGCAAACACCTGGCCGAAGGCGGGCAGCGCTTCGTCAGGCAGTTCGGCGCGCTCGGCCTCGCTCAGCTCGGCCATGGCGCCCCGCACGTCCATGACCTCGGGGTGGTAGGCATGCGCCTCGTCCAGCGATTCAATCGGCGTGTCCAGCGCGGTCAGGATTTCGGCCCAGCGCTGGTCCCAGATCTGCAGGAAGCGCGCACGCTGGGCGGCGTCGGCAAAGGAGCCTCCAGCATCGTCCGCAGTACCCTCGCCCGCCACCACCGCGGGCGCGGAATCGTCGCCCACGGCCAGCAGCACATCCAGGTATTCGCTCTGGGGAATGGGACGGCGGCAGCAGATCAGCGCGGCCATGAAGCCCTCGCAGAACTCCCATTGCGGGGTCTCGTCGTAGCGCGTGCGCAGGTCGTCCAGGATGGCGTCAATCTCGTCGAACTGTTCGGAGGTGACTGCCTCGGCAGCGGTATCGGGTGTGTGTGGGGTGGTATTCATGCTATTTAATTTATAGCTGCTTGCGCAGCAACTGCGAGGGCCAGAAGCCGTTTTTCCATACAAAGCACAGCGTGGTCCTTGCTCAGCAGCAGGCAACGGTGGACGACGGCCAGGTCGATGAACTTCTGGTCGTCGGCGTCCTTGCAGGTCACCGGCGCCTTGGCGGCGACGGGTTGCAACTGGGCATGGGCGTCGAATGCGGCCAGCACGGCACTGGCCTGCAATTCGTAATAGTGCAGGCGTTTGACGATCTGCGGGTAGGCCAGCACGCGCTCCAGTTCGTCGCGCATGGGCTGGGTGGCCAGCCAGCGCAGCGTGCCGTTCTGCAGCCCGTGCAGCAGGGGTTGGGCCGCCACGTCGTTGAAGACAAAGGCGTCGAGGACGATGTTGGTGTCCAGGACGATGGCCTTTCCGCTCCCTTCGGGCGCAGCCGCAAAAACGGGGTCAGCGCACACGTCAGCTCCGCTGCCGGTGATCCGACCCCGTTTCCCCGGCTCCATTTTTCCGGGCCGTTCCCTTGACCATGTCGAACTTGAACATGCGGCACTCAATCGGCCCGTTCCACATCGGCACGCGGCGCGACTCCTTCAGCCGCATCTTGCTGGGCAGCTTCAGGTCAGGCGTCAGCACCCAGGCGGTCCAGCCGGAGAAATTCTTTTTCCAGTGCGTCGCGAGCTGGCTGAAAAACGCGCCGCCGTCTTCGGTCTGCGCCACATCGCGCGCGCCGAAGCGGGGTTGATCGTCCTCACCACCTGCGGCGGGGCGCCCGTCCCCGGCCACGCCACCCACGCCGATGCGCTCGCCATAGGGAGGGTTCAGCAGCAGCACGCCGGGAATATCGGTGGGCGGCATGCGTTGCAGCGCATCGCCACCACGGAACTCGACCACATCGGCAACCCCTGCGCGCTCGGCGTTGCGCTGGGCGAAGTCCACCATGCGGTGCGACACATCGCTGCCGTAGATCAGCGCGCCGTGGCCGGGCGGTGGCTTGACCACGGCGTCACGGGCTTCCTGCTGGATGGCCTGCCAGACGTGGGCCTGGAACGGCAAGTACTTCTCAAACGCGAAGTGGCGCAGCGAGCCGGGCGCGATGTTGCAGGCGATCTGCGCCGCCTCGATGGCGATGGTGCCGCTGCCGCAGCACGGGTCGTACAGGGGCAACAGGTCGTCGTCACCGTCGGCCCAGCCGCTGGCGGCGATCATGGCCGCGGCCAGGGTCTCCTTCAGCGGGGCGTCGCCCTTGTCCTCGCGCCAGCCGCGCTTGAACAGCGGCTCGCCCGAGGTGTCGATGTACAACGAGCAGGTGTCTGTGGTCAGGTGGGCGTAGATACGCACATCGGGCCACTGGGTGTTGACGTCCGGGCGCACACCGTTTGCCTTGGCGCGGAAGCGGTCACACACCGCATCCTTGATCTTGAGCGCGGCAAAGTTCAGGCTGTTGAGCGGGCTGTGCTGGGCGGTCACTTCGACCTTGATGCTCTGCTTGGGCGTGAACCAGATTTCCCAGGCCACATCGCCGGCGGCGCGGTACAGGTCCTGCTCGTTGCGGTACTCGCTGTAGGAGAGCTGCACCAGCACCCGTTGCGCCAGCCGGCTGTGCAGGTTGAGCAGCATGGCCTCGCGCCACGAGGCACGCGCCATGACGCCGCCACGGCGGGTCAGCAGGTCCTGGCCCATCAGGCCGGTCAGGCCGTGGACCTCGGCGGCGAGCAGGTCTTCCACGCCGGCAGCGCAGGGCAAAAAGAGGTGGAGTGAATTCATGGGTCAGTCAATCAGTTGAGGACAGAGCTGAAGGTCTGTCCCGCAATAACTCACAATGCCTTTCTCAGCGACGCGGGGGCGATCTTCAGGCCCTCGCGGTATTTGGCCACCGTGCGGCGGGCGCATTCAATGCCCTGTTCCTTGAGCATCTCGGAAATCTGGTTGTCGGACAAGGGTTTCTTGGCACTCTCGGCGCTGATGAACTGCTTGATCAGCGCACGCACCGCGGTGCTCGACGCATTGCCGCCGGACTCGGTGCCCAGGCCGGAGCCGAAGAAATACTTCAGCTCGAAGGTGCCAAAGGGCGTGGCCATGTATTTGGCGGTGGTGACGCGGCTGATGGTGGACTCATGCAGGCCCAGCTCATCGGCAATCTCGCGCAGGACGAGGGGGCGCATGGCCAGCTCGCCGTGGGTGAAGAAGTTCTTTTGCCGCTCCACAATCGCGGTGCTGACGCGCAGGATGGTGTCAAAGCGCTGCTGGATGTTCTTGATGAACCAGCGCGCCTCCTGCAAGCGCTGCTGCAGGCCGGCATAGCTGGCGCTGTCCTTGCCGCCACCGCGGTGGTTGCGCAGCACGTTGGCATAGATGTCGTGCACGCGCAGCTTGGGCATCACATCGGGGTTGAGCATGACGCGGAACTGCGGGCTGGCGCCGGCGCGTGCCTTGGCCACCGGCACGACCAGCACGTCGGGCACGATGATGTTGCGCTCCACGTCCACAAAGCGACGCCCCGGCTTGGGCTCCAGGCGGGCGATCAGCGCGATGGCCTCACGGGTCTGGGCATCGGTGCCGCCGCAGCGTTGTACCAGGGTCTTGATGTCACGGCGGGCCAGCAGGTCCATGGGCTGGGAGCAGATGCGCAGGGCCACGGCCAGCAGCGCTGCGCGCGCCGGCTCCGGCGGGTCCAGGGCATCGTCCATCTCGGCGTGCAGTTGCAGGCGCAGGCACTCACCCAGGTCGCGCGCGCCGACACCGGCGGGCTCCAGGCTGTGCAGCAGCCCCAGTGCCACGGTGAAGTGGTGCACCAGTTCTTCCACCTGCTCGGCATCGTCGCCGGCCAGGCTGCGGGCCAGGTCATCCAGCGGGTCTTCGAGGTAGCCGTCGTCGTTGAGCGACTCGATCAGGAAGCGCAGCGCATTGGCATCGCTCTCGCCCAGGCGCAGGCGCAGGGCCTGGCGGTGCAGGTGCGCCTGCAGCGATTCGTGGGTGCGCGCCAGTTCGCTGGCATCGGCATCGTCGCCGTCGTCAAGGTTGTTGGTGCGGGCTTTGGCCTCAAGACCCCACTCCCCGTCGTCGGGTACCAGTTCGGTCGTACCGTCTCCATCCCAACTGGGCTCGTCGGCACCGGTCAGCGGCGTGACCTCATTGTCATTTTGGGCTTCAGCCCTCGTGGAATCTGCGTAGTCAGCTACAGAATTAGGAGCAAACTCCATCTCCCGTTCGCCCTCGCTGACCGGCGTGTCTGCCTGCACAAGGCCAAATTCCTCGCGCGGGGCCTCGTCCTGGGTCAATTCCAGGAACGGGTTTTCGTCGAGCATCTGCTCCACTTCCTGGCTCAGTTCCAGCGTGGAGAGCTGCAGCAAGCGGATGGACTGCTGCAACTGGGGCGTGAGCGCCAGGTGCTGCGAGACGCGCAGGGACAGGCCTTGTTTCATGGCCCCCACGCTCCACCGCTGCGCGGGTCGCTGCCCCCCGAGGGAGCTAATTTGCCTTGGGGCGGCCCGGCGGCAAATTGCCGTTTATGCCCGTGTAGCGTCTGTCGCATTCGTGGGAACAACATACTTACATTCGGAAGTGCTCGCCGAGGTACACCCGGCGCACATCGGCGTTGTTGACGATCTCGGACGGCGTGCCTTCGGCCAGCACGGTGCCGTCGCTGATGATGTAGGCGTGGTCGCAGATACCCAGGGTTTCACGCACGTTGTGGTCGGTGATCAGCACGCCAATGCCGCGGCTCTTCAGGAAATTGATGATGCGCTGGATCTCGATCACGGCAATCGGGTCGATGCCGGCAAAGGGCTCGTCCAGCAGGATGAAACGGGGTCGCGTGGCCAGGGCGCGGGCAATCTCCACGCGGCGGCGCTCGCCGCCGGACAGCGCCAGCGAGGGCGACTCCCGCAGGTGCTCCACGCGCAGGTCCTGCAGCAGCTCGGTCAGGCGACGCTCGATTTCGGCGCCGGAGAGCGGTTTGCCGGCCTCGTCGTGCTGCAACTCCAGCACGGCGCGCACGTTTTCCTCGACATTGAGCTTGCGAAAAATCGACGCTTCCTGCGGCAGGTAGCCCAGCCCCAGGCGCGCACGGCTGTGGATGGGCATGTGCTCGATGGAGTGGCCGTCAATGGTGATGTCGCCCGCGCTGGCGCGCAGCAGGCCGACGATGATGTAGAACGACGTGGTCTTGCCCGCGCCGTTGGGGCCCAGCAGGCCCACTACCTCGCCGGTGCGCACGGTCAACGACACGTCCTTGACCACCTGGCGCTTGCCGTAGGACTTTTGCAGATGGCGGGCTTCCAGACGGCCGATATCGGAATCCGCCGCCTCAGGGGCGGCTGGCACGGGGGAATCGCTCACTTCGGGGCGCTCCCCAGGGTGGTGGTGGCGCGCAGGCTGGGTGCCGGGTTGGAGGCCGATGGGGCGACCGGGTTGGTCGGCGTGGCGCCTTCGGGCTTGGGCGTGAGCATGCCCCGCACGCGCTGTCCCGGCACGGCCGGGGCGCCCTTGATGGAGCTGCCTTCCACGCTGAAGGTGTCGGTCAGGTTCTCGTAAACGATCAGGCCGCCGGTGATCTCGTCGGCCAGGGTGGCCCCACGCAGGCGGCGCAGCGTGGCCTTGCGCAGGAACTTGACGACGTCGGCCCGACCATCGTATTCAATCAGCTCGCTCTCGCCCTCGATGAATTCGTCCAAACCCTCGCGCTTCTGGCGGAAAAAGGCCGGTTTGTCGGCCAGACCGGTGATGGTGCCGAACTGGTAGCCATCGGCGTCCTCACGCATTTCGACACGCGCGGCGCGAATCACGATGCTGCCCTTGGTCAGAACCACGTTACCCGAGAGAATGTTCAACTGCTTGACGTCGTCATAGCGTAGCGTGTCCGCCTCAAAGTTCATGGGCTTGTTGCGGTCGGCCTTCTCGGCCTGCGCGCAGGGCGCCAGCAAGGTACACGAGAGCAGCAGAAACAGGGTCGGCAGAGGATTTTTCATAAAGGCACGAAACTTGCTCGGGGCGAGCTTGGGTGATTGTACTGAGCGGATGGCGCAATTTCCGGCAAAGTGGCAGCGAAGTGCACATAGTTTGCCCACCCGGCGCCGGCGCCTTCGGGTGACAATGCCGGCATGACCCGCCTGGTTCGCCCCGCACCCATCCCGCAGGACAGTGAAATCCACCGCCACCTGCCCCGCGCCGACTTCGCCGACGGCCACGCCGGCACGCTGCCGCCCGAAGCCGCCACGCACAGTGCCCTGGCGCTGGCCCTGCACACCTTCACCCAGTCACCCGGCTGGGTGGACTGGTTGATGCGCGCGCGCAACCGCGTGGTCGGCCTGTTTGGCCTGAAGGACCTGGGCGCGCTCAGCGCGGTGGCACCCGACAAGCGGCCCGAAGATTACCGGGTGGGCGACCGCATCGGCATCTTCACACTGCGTTACCTGAGCCCTGAGGAGGTCATTTTGGGCGACTCGGATAAGCACCTGGACGTGCTGGTCTCCGTGTGCAAGCGCCCGCAGGGGGGTGCGACCCAACTGGTGGTGTCCACCGTGGTCCACGTGCACAACCGGCTGTGCCGGCTGTACATGCTGTTTGTCGGCCCGGCACACAAGGTGATTGCGCCGGCCACACTGCGCAGCGGGCTGCGGCGGATGGCGGCCTGAAGCACCGGCGCGGCGGAGGCCGACTCAGAATGCAGGCCAGTCGTCCAGGCTGTCGATTTCACGCCAGGCGCGCACACAGGCATTGACCGTATCCATGCCGACGAAGATGGCAGCTTCGGCCCAGCGCCTGCGCAAGAGGCCGACCAGGGGCTTGCCTTCGTGGTAGATCCATTTACGCATCTCGGCTGGCACGTCTTGCTTCTGACCGGCGTTGATGCGCACCAACATGGTTGACTTGGCCAGATTGCCGCTTCCCAGGTTGTAGACCCACGAGATCAGCGCTGCCGCCTCGCACCGCGCCAGGGGCACTTTCACGCGCAGGCGCACGTCCCGCGCAGCCCCCTCCATATCGCGCATGAGCAGTGCCTGGGCCTGCGCTTCCGTGATCGGCGGGGTCGAGGGGCTCACCGGCTTGCCCGCAGCATCGACGATGGTGCCATAGCCAATGGTCCAGGTGCCACCCGGCTGGGCGCCGTTGTCGTCATAGGGCTGGCTGAAAAAGCCCTCCACGCGCTTGACAACTGCGGTTGCCTCCGCAGGGACGGTGCCATCCCAGGGCAGTGACACCGGAAAAGGGGAGATGGGTTGATCGGTCGTTGCCATGGCATCCTCCCTCAGACCCGCGCCTCGAACCCGCTCCAGTCACCCTTGCGCAAGGCGTCCAGCAGCGGGGCGGCTTCCTGGCCAGCCTTCACGGCCTTGCTGACCGCCTCCACGAGGGCCGGCCAGCCGATCAGGATCGCGCCCTTGAGCCGACCATCCCGGAAGAGCAGCTTGCGGTAGCGGTACTCGACCAGGTTCTCCTCGACCAGAATCTCGTCCCCCTCCCTTCCCTCATGCTCTCCCACCGAAACCAGGTCGGCACCAACGACCTTGAGCACGGTGGACAGCACGGGTTCCTGGTAGGGGACGGCTTCACCCAGCGCATTGCGGGCGGCGACCTCGGCCTGCTCCACGGCCACCGGCCACAGGCCCATGACGCGGCCCTCCCATTCCGCCACGTCGCCGGCGGCGTAGACGCCGGGCGCGCTGGTCGCCATGTGGGCATCGACCCGCACGCCCCGGTTGACATCCAGGCCCGCCGCCTTGGCCAATGCCGTGTTGGGAGATATGCCGGCGGCCACGATGAAGATGTCGGCACGCAGGGGCTCGTCATCCAGCAGTTGCACGGCGTACCGGGAGCCCTCCCCAGGCGCCAACTGCTGTATCTGGCTGCCCAGACGCATGTGCACGCCCAGGCTTTGCAGATAGCCCTGCAGCAGGCGACCGCCGCGCTCGTCCAACTGGCGGTGCAACAGCCAGGCATTGCGCTCCACCACGGTGACCCGCAAGCCCAGTTTGTGCAACGCATACGCCGCCTCCAGCCCCAGCAACCCGCCACCGGCGACTACGGCATGCTGGGCTCCGATGTGCTGGGCATAGGTGCGCACACCCATGGCGTCATTGGCCGAGCGCAACACAAAACAGCCCGCACCGCCCCAACCCTCCAGCGGCGGCACAAAGCTGCTGCTGCCGGTGGCCAGGATCAGGCGGTCGTAGGCCAGGGTTTCGCGGTCGGCCAGATGCACCTGCCGGGCCGCCGGATCGATGGCGCGCGCCGTGGTGTTGAGCAGCACGTCAATGCTGCGATCGCTGTACCAGGCCTCGGGCATCAGATACAGGCCCTGCATGGCCGAGCGCCCATAGACCAGACGGGTGATGCCCATGCGGTTGTACAGCGCATGGTTTTCCTCCGCCACGAGCTGGATGCTGCAGTCGGGATGGCGCCGGCGGATATGGTCTGCGGCCGTGACACCGGCGATGCCGTTGCCGATGATGACCACACGCTGGATTGCGCGATCAAAATCCCGCACCGCGCCAGCAAGCGGCGCATCGGCCTTGTCCGGCGTCAGCGCGATGTGCACACAGCCCTTTTGCAGGCGTGCGGAGCAGGCCAGGCGGGTGTTGCCCGCATGACCCAGCCGGGCCAGGGTGTTGCGTTCGTCGTCGCCCATCGGGCTGAGGTGCTGCGCACCGTCGCGCACGGCAATGGGATCGGCCCCGCACACGCCCATGCGGCAACCGGCCTCGATCCTGTCGCCACAGCTCTCGATGAGTTCCAGCAGCGACTGGCCGACCTGGGCCGGTACCGTCTTGTTCTGCGGCTGGATGACGACAGACGCCTGCGAGGCCTCGCCCACTCCTTTCAAGGCAGCGGCGGCGTGTTCGCCCAGCTTCACGGGCTGGGCCGCCGCACGCTGCACGGTCTGTTCGACAAAAACGTCTTCGATCCGGAAGCTGCGCCACACCCAGGTCAGGGCCAGGATGAGCACCGCCGCGCGCACGCCCCATGGCGCCATCCCGGGCACTTCCCAGTGGCCGGACAGCATGCTCAGGCCCTTGAACCAGGTCTCGCTGGCAAACCAGTAGTAGATCGTGAACGCGGCTGCGCCAAACACGACGGTGAGCCGGTTATTGGGCAGCTTCAGGAAGGTATCGAGCAGATGGAAAAGCGCCAGGCTCAGACCGCCACTGAGGCCGAATGTGGCGTACACGCTGGCCAGGTCGGAGCCAGCCGGAATGGCAAAGAAGGCCCAGATGAAGCCAGGCAGGATGCCAACGAAGACGCGTCGGTAACCGACGTAGTGCTTGTCCGAGTCGTACTGGTCAGCCAGGTAGGCCACGCCCGGGTTGAAGTCGAAACAGTTCTTGCTGCACCCCACGCAGGGACGGCAGTGGGCGTTGGCGATGCGCTGGACCGGTGTCTGACCGTAGACCCGCTGGACCGGCAGCATGGGGCAGATGCTGCTGCACCAACCACTCTTTCCCTTGAAGACCAGCCCCCCCACGAACGCGCCGCCCAAGCCTGCCAGGATCAGCAGCCCGGTGGCCGGGCCGCTGGCGTCGAACAACCATTTGCGGCTGGACACCAGGACGAAGAACAACACGATGCCCACCACATAGCTGTATTCGCGCGCCAGCGGCGTGTGCGTGAGCCCCCGGGTAATGCCCAGCAGGCGCGGCACCTGGTTGAGCGCCGCCATCGGACAGACATTGCGCCAGATGCCGGGTGCCAGTACAAAGACTGCCGGAAGCACGGGCACGATCACCATCCAGAACAGCGGCAGGCCGATGTGCGGTGCCACAAAGAGCGTCACGGCGACGGCCAGGGCGGCTGCCAGGCAGGCCATGCGCAGCCCTGTCCACAGCGACAGGGACAATACCGTGGGCAATTGCAGGTAGTTGGGAAAGCGCGGCGCCGGCTGGGCCGCTGTGACTGGGACGCCCACCGAAGTGGTGACGACGGGCGCACTCATAACCGGCGTCCTCGTAGCGCAAAGTCGGTCATCTCACGAAGGCGCAGCGACAGGATGCGTCCCAGATCGAGCAGGGCAACACGGGCAATATCAGGGTGGCGCGCTGACAGCACTTCGAAGGCATCTGGTGTGATGCCGTACAGCTCCCCTGCGGAAAGCGCCCTGACCGATGCGGAACGGGGGTAACCGTCGAAGAACGCCTGTTCGCCGAAGATTGACAGCGGCTCCACGAAGTACACGTGGTGTTCCACGCCATCGGCGTCCTTGGCAACCACTTCCAGCCGGCCACTGGCGGCCAGATAGAAGGAGCGGCTGATTTCTCCCTGGGACACCAGAGTCTCGCCCGGTCTGAACGCCCGGCGCTGGGCGACCGAGAGAAAGGAGCGCCAGTCTTCTTCATCCAGATGGGCCAGGAACACGTCGGCCTTGTCGGTCTCCCCGGTCCCATCACTCTCAAAGAATGCAGAAAAGTCCATGGCTTGCTCCGGACACGGGTTGCAGGTCGGCTGGCAGGAGAATACGCCGAAGACTCAACCATGCCGCCAAAGTGGTTTTCGGCTTGCTGCGGTGCCGCATTTGTTTGAGGCAACACAAGTTCGGGGGTGTCCAGCCTCCTAGAATGGGCCTTGAAAGCCTCCCGTTCACGTTCACGCGCGGTGCCTGTCGGTGCCCAGGTGACGGGATGGTTCACGGAGAATTGCCATGCCCGACATCCCCCAAAGCGCCGAACGTCGCACCAATCTGCAACTGCGCACCATCCTGCCAGCGGCCTTTGAGGCACTGCGCCCTTTTTTTGAAACGGCCAACCAGTGGGAAGGACAGTCTCATGAGCATCTGGCCTACCACACACTCAAGGAGCATTTCCCCGAACTGAGCTCGCAGGACGTGTTCATCGTGGTGGCCACATCGCGGCGGATCTTTGCCAGCGGCAAGTTCCCCGCTTCGTCCTGAGACGCCAACCCCAACATCGACACAACACCGGAGACACCCCATGTTCGAATCCGCGGAAATCGGCCACAAGATCGACAAGGCAACCTACAAGGCCGCCGTGCCCGCGCTGCGTGCGGCCTTGCTGGAGGCCCAGGCCAGTCTGCAGGAGCACAAGAAGATACCGGTGGTGGTGCTGATCAGCGGCCAGGACGGCGCCGGCAAGGGTGAAACCATCAACGTGCTCTACGAGTGGATGGACCCGCGTTTCATCTCCACGCTGGCCTTCTCGCTGCCCACCGACGAGGAACGCGAGCGCCCGCCGATGTGGCGCTACTGGCGCAGCCTGCCGCCCAAGGGGCGCGTGGGTATTTTTGCAGGCTCCTGGTATTCGGACCCGATCCGCGAGCGCATTCTCGACGAGGTGTCCCTGAAGGAACTGGACGCCCAGGCCGACCAGATCAACCGATTCGAGGCCATGCTGGTCAACGAGGGCGCGCTGGTGCTGAAGTTCTGGTTCCACCTGACCAAGGAGGGACAGGTCAAGCGCCTCAAGGCGCTGGAAAAAGACCCGCGCACCGCCTGGCGCGTGACCCAGTGGAACTGGGACCGCCTGAAGACCTATGACAAGCTGCAGGATGTGGCCGGCCACCTGCTGCGCCTGACCAACACGCCATGGGCTCCCTGGGTGGTGGTGGAGGGAACGGATGACCGCTACCGCTCGCTGACCGTGGGCCAGATCCTGCTGGAGGCGCTGCAGAAGAAGCTGTCGAACAAGGCCACGCAAAAGTCACCGGTGGCGCCGATGGTGCGCGTCAATACCGATGGCCGAACCGTTCTGTCCGAGCTGGACCTGAGCCACAAGCTGGACAACAAGACCTATGAGGACGAGCTGGCCCACTACCAGGGCCGCCTGTCGGAGTTGCTGCGCGATCCGCGCTTCGAGGGCCGCTCCCTGGTCTGCGCATTCGAGGGCGCCGATGCGGCCGGCAAGGGTGGTGCCATCCGGCGCATTGGCGCGGCGCTGGATGCGCGGCAATACCAGGTGATACCGGTGGCCGCACCTACCGAAGAGGAACGCGCCCAGCCCTACCTGTGGCGCTTCTGGCGCCATGTACCGCGCCAGGGCCGTGTGGCCATCTTTGATCGCACCTGGTATGGCCGCGTGCTGGTCGAGCGGGTGGAGGGTTTCTGCACCGAGAACGACTGGCTGCGCGCCTACACCGAGATCAACGACTTCGAGCACGAGCTGGCCGAGTCGGGTGTCATGGTCGTCAAGTTCTGGCTGCAGATCAGCCAGGAGGAGCAACTGGCGCGCTTCAAGGCGCGCGAGCAGATCGCCTTCAAGCGCTTCAAGATCACGCAGGAAGACTGGCGCAACCGCGAGAAGTGGGACGCCTACCAGCAGGCCATCTGCGACATGGTGGAGCGCACCAGCACCGGCAATGCGCCGTGGACGCTGGTGGAGGCCAATGACAAGAACTACGCCCGCGTCAAGATCCTGCGCACGCTGTGCGAGCGCATCGAGGCCGAGCTGGACGGCAAGGTGCCCAAGGGCGTACAGCCCCTGACAAAGAAAGCGCGCAAGGTCGCCAAGAGCGAATTCCCAACCGCAGAAACCGAGGCAGAAGGAAACGGCAAGGCCAAGGGCAAGGACAAGAAGAAAAAAGCGAAGGGCTAGCGCCCGACAGGGGCCATCGGCAACCAGACGGTCACCTGCAGACCCGGCTGGGCATTGGCAATCTCCAGCCTGCCACCATGGGCCTGCGCCACCAGTTTGCACAGATACAGTCCCAGACCCACCCCACCCGCAGCGCGGCCACGCGCGGTATCCGGACGGTAGAACGGCTCGGCCAGATGCGGCAGTGCAGAAGGTGCCACCCCGGGGCCGAAGTCGCGCACCGTGATGCACACGTAAGCTCCATTCGCCCACGTTGCAGTTCCCAGGGTCAGGTGGGCTGGTTGGTCCGCGTCGCTGCTGTGGCGCAGCGCGTTGTCCAGCAGATTGCGCAGCAGCAGACGCACGCGGGTGCGGTCCAGTTGCAGGGTCGGCAGGTCCGAGGCCAGTTCCAGTGCCACCGGGGCGGGCGGCACACCGGCATGGTTCAGGGCAAGACCGTCCACAACCTCGTGCGCCAGCTCCGCCAGTTTCACGGGCTCCAGATGTAGGGCCGCATGCCCCTGCCCCAGTCGTTCGCTCTCCAGCAAGTCGGTGACCAGATCGCGCATCTCGCCCAGATCACGCAGCAAGGCTTCACGCCGGGGCGCCACATCGGCGGTCTCCGGCAGTAGTTCGGTGTTCAGCCGCGCACGCGTCAGTGGACTGCGCAACTCGTGACTGATGGCCAGCAGCAGGCTCCGTTTGGCATCCAGCATCTGGTGGATGCTGCGCGCCATAGCGTTCACGTCACTGGCCAGTTGGCCCAGCTCGTCGCGGCGGCGAATAGGGATGGGTTCGTCAAAGGAGCCACTGCCAAAGCGCTGCGCACCGGCACGGATGTCGTCCAACGGCCGCAGCAGGCGGCGCACGTAGCCATAGGCCAGCGTGGTGAGCGCCAGGATGCCGGCCAGCGTGAACCAGCCCACTCGGTGCGGCTGGTTTTCCCACGCAGTGACGCTGATGCCCAGGTCGATGCGATGCCCATCTGCCGTCGTGCGCGACAACAGGCGCGGCTGGTTGTCCTGCCAATCGTCGTACTGGCTGCGATAGCGCTGGAACATGTCACCCTGCGGATTGCTCTGCCAGTTCACCTGTGGCCCGGAGATGCGCACGCTCACCGGCAGGCGCTGCGTCAGCGCCTGCGCCCGTTCAATGCTGGGCGGGCTGCCGATTTCCACCACAAGCCGATCCACATAGTCGGCCACCAGCGGACGGGCCGCTTCGCGCCACCCCACGCTCAGGGCTTTCTGCATGCCAAAAACGAAGGTGGCGGCCAGTGCCACGGCCAGCAGCATGAAAAGCGCCACCAGACGCAGGCGTAGCGAATGCCCCAGGGCGTGGCGCGCGCGCTTGTCCCAGCGCTGGCGATGCCTACGCACGCGGCGGCTCCGCACCAGCGACGCGCAGCCCCAGCGCGTAGCCGGCATTGCGCAAGGTCTTGATGGCATCCAGCGGTTCAAGTTTCCTGCGCAGCCGACTGACCACGATGTCCACCGCCCGGGTGTACAGCTCTGCATCGTGGCCGCGCAGCTGGTTCAGGATGTCATCCCGGTTAAAGACCCTTCCGGGTTCACGCGCCAGCAGGTGCAGCAGGTCAAACTCGGTACTGGTCAGTTCCACCGAGACACCCCTGCACTGGACGGTGCGGGTGGCGGGGTCCACGGTCAGACCTTCAAAGTGCAGCCGTCCGTCCTGCGCGGAAGCCCGCCCCGCGACAATCTGCGGTTGGCGGCGGCGCAGTACCGTCTGCAAACGTGCCACCAGTTCACGTGGCTCAAACGGCTTGGGCAGGTAATCGTCTGCACCCAGTTCCAGCCCCACCACGCGGTCCATGACGTCGCCACGCGCCGTCAGCATGATCAGAGGAATGTCACTCTCCTTGCGGATGGCACGGCACAGCGCAAAGCCGTCCATCTCCGGCAGCATGACATCCAGGATGGCGGCGTCGAAGCCGCCCTGGCGCAGCAGGGCCAGCCCCGCACTGGGCCGCGTGGCATGGCTGAGCTGCATCTCGAAGCGGGCGAAGTAGGCCGTCAGCGGCTCGCCCAGCTGTTCGTCGTCGTCAATCAGCAATATGCGCATCATGCGCGGATTGTCCCACCAGCATGGCGGCTGATGACTTGGCGAAGACGCTGCTGTCGCTGCCTGGGCAGACGGTCAAACGTGTCGGCGGCCTTCGCCACAACCCGGTCCAGGTCTTCGTGGTGGTGCGTCACCGACTGCGCCAGGTCGCGCGCGTGTTCCCGGTCGAACCGGGGCCCCCAGACCAGGGCCATCAGTTCGGCCGCGGGATCATCCGCACCGGCCAACAGCAAACTAACGTGGCTGCGCAGGCTGCAGAACAGGGGGCTCAGGGTTCCCATGGGCACGCCACCCGACTCAACCCCGGTGCCACCAGCCGTGGCGGCCCTGCAGGACCTCGCGCACCTTGGTCTGCTGGGTCGGTGTCAGGCTGTCGAAGAAGTCGGCCATGGCGGCAATCACTTCGGGGCTCTTCGCATTCAGGGCGGCGGTCTTCTCGGTCACCAGTGTCTGGGCCCGGGTGCGGTCAAACTTGTCGCCGGCCACCAGGGCCTGCACTTCGGCACGGGGGTTGGTGGTCTTGCCGGCCAGGGCGGCGCGCTGCTCCTGCAGTCTGTCGGCCAGTACGCCCAATCGCTGCTTCTGCTCGGCGTTGAGGTCCAGCTTGCTGGCCACGCGCCCGATCATCTTGCTGCGGAATTCCGCACGCTCAGAGTCGCTCATGCCCATGCCGTAGTCGTGGCGATGGTGGCTGCAGGCGGACAGGCCGCCCACCAGGATGCTGGCGCCAAACAGGCCATACAGGGTGCGTTTGATCCATGGTCTCATAAATACCGTCCTTTGAACAAGGTGTTGAACAGGAGGCCATGGTGCCCCGCAAGCACAGCTACATGCTGTCAGCGGGGTATCGATTTGTTTCAATATTTTTCAAGCACCTGCCATCACGTTGCGGCACACTGCGACCATGCAATTGACCCGCCGCCATGCCTTGTCCCTGTCCCTGATGGCCCTCCCGTGGAGCCGCGCACGGGCAGACGCCCCAACCGTCGTCGACGAACTCTGGACCGACACTGCGCGCCAGCGTGCGGTGCCCGTGCGTATTCGCTGGCCGGCCACGCACCTTCCAGTACCTGCCGGTGGTCGACCGGTCGTACTGTTTTCGCACGGTCTGGGTGGCAGCCGCGAAGGCGGTTCGGTCTGGGGCGAGGCTTGGGCCGCAGCCGGCTTTGTGGTGTTGCACCTGCAGCACGCCGGCAGTGACTGGGACGCCGTGCGCCATGCCGCCAGCCGTCTCACGGATCGCGGGGCCTTGCAAGCACTGGGCAACGCCGAGCAACTGCTGGCGCGCCTGCACGACGTGGTCTTTGCGCTCAATGAGATCGAACACCGCCACCACAATGGCATCAGCCCGGCCTGGGCCGACGTACGCCCCCATGCCGTGGGCATGGCGGGCCACTCATTCGGTGCGCACACAACATTGGGCATGGCGGGCCAGGCGTACCCGGGCAAGTCGCCACTGGCCGAACAACGCCTGGCGGCATTTGCTGCGTTCTCGCCCGCGCTACCCATGGCAGGGGACCCACGGACGGCCTTCGCAGCCGTCAGCCGCCCCACGCTGTGCCTGACCGGTACGCTGGATGGTGACGTGGTGGGCAATGGCTCCACACCAGAGCGGCGCCGCGCCGTGTTCGACGCACTACCCGTCGGCCACAAGGCCCTGTTGGTGTTGCAGGACGCAGACCACATGACCTTTGGTGGCCAAGGCGGACGCCCCTTGGCCGATCTGCGACGCAACGCAGCCGCACGCAAGACCCAAACCGCACACCATGCAGTCGTTGCCGCCCTTACGACGGACTGGTGGCGTGCGAACCTGTCGGGAGATGCCGCTGCGCAATCGCGCCTGACGCACCCCGTCGGCCTCGGCCCCATGGACCAGTGGCAGACCGGCTGATATCTGGGCGATTGGTGCCGAGCCGTTAACGGCCCGCCTTGACCTCGGCGACCAGCGCCTCGACGACCTGAATACCCTTGGCCGTTCCATCGGTAAGGAAGCGCCCCGCCACACCCAGAGCAGGCACACCTTCAACGCGGTAGGCGTTGGTCAACTGGGTCGCGCGCGTGGCCTTGGTCGCGGCGGTGAAGGAGTTGTACTGCTCCATGAACTTGGTCTTGTCAACGCCCTGGGTGGCCATCCAGTCTGCGGCCACCGCTGCGCTGTTGAGGTTGCGATGCTCGTTGTGGATCGCGGCGAATACATTGGCATGCAGTTTGTCGACGAGGTTCATCGCCTCCATCGCGTAGTACATGCGTTGCAGCACTTCGAAATTGGCAAGGAAGTGCACGGGCACGCGACGCACGATCACGTCCTTGGGCAACTTCTTGGACCAGGCGGCAAACGTGGGCTCAAAGGCATTGCAGTGCGGGCACATGTAGGAGAAGAATTCCACCACTTCCACCTTGCCGGCCGGCGCCTCGACCAGGGCACGCTGGTCCAGTACCTGGTAGTCCTTGCCTGCGACAGGCTTGCCAGTCAGGGACTGCGCCTGTACCACTGGCGACAGCCAGGTGGACGATGCCAGTGCCGCACCAGCGGCCACCCGGGAAAAATCACGACGTTTCATGTTCATGCAATAGCGCTCCAAAAGTGTGTTTGTGATTGCCCGATACGGCAAAAGTTCCCGCCCTCGGGGTCAGCGCTGCACGCGCACCAGCGAGGTTTCCAGCCCAGCCTTCTCCATCTTGTCCCGGTTGCGTTCGGCCTCCTCCTTGCTGTCAAAGGGACCGGTGCGCACGCGGTAGACAATGCGCCCTGACTGCTCTCGCTCGGTAATCTTGGTTTCAATGCCACTCAGGGACAGCTTGGCGCGCTGGCTCTCCGCATCCTCCTGCGTGCGGAAGGCGCCCAACTGCACATAGAAGGCAAATGGCTCGCTGGCGGCCGCGCCACCCGACTTGGCCTTGGCCAAATCGCCCAATGGGTCGGCGGAAACCGCCGGTTTGACCTCGCCCTTTGTATCCGCCTTGACGTCGGCCTTGGCATCTGTCTTGCCGCTTGCCTTGCCATCCGCCGCCTTGGAAGTGTCCCCCGACTTGGCCTGTGCGGACTCCGACGCGGGAGCCGCTGGCACAACAGCGGCCGCCTTGGCCGGATTCTTGCCATACAGCGGTGCGTTCGGGTCCCAGTCCTTGTTCTTCTTCGCTTCGGCTTCATCCTGGTCTGCCGAGCGGCTCTGGCCCTTGTTCATGAAAGGCACCGGCACCTTGGTGACGTAGATGGCCACGGCCAGTGCGGCGGCCAGGCCAAACACCACCCCGATGATGAAGCCCAAAATGGTTCCGCCACGCTGCTGTTTCATGAATTGCATCTCAATCAGTTGGGGTCAGAGCACATCGCTACGCGAGTGCTCTGACCCCAAGGTTTCACATTTTTCGCGGAGCGCTCACGCCCAGCATCGCCAGTCCATTGTGCAACACCTGTGCGGTTGCAGCGACCAGGGCCAGGCGGGCTTGTCTGACCGCTTCGTCTTCCACCAGGATGCGCTCGGCATCGTAATAGCTGTGGTAGCAAGCCGCCAGTTCACGCAGGTAGAAGGTCACGTCATGGGGCGCAAACCCTTCGGCCGCAGCGGTCAGCATCTCCGGGTACTTGGCCAACAGCAGCATCAACGCCAGGGCCTGCGGGCTTTCCAGGGGCGACAGGTCTGCCGTATGCAGGCTGGCCACGTCACCGCCCCAGCCGGCCAGCACGGAGCAGATGCGGGCATGGGCGTATTGCACGTAGTAGACCGGGTTGTCGTTGTTCTTCTGCACCGCCAGGTCGACGTCGAAGGTGTACTCCGTGTCGGGCTTGCGGCTGAGCAGGAAGAAGCGCACGGCATCCTTGCTGGTCCACTCGATCAGGTCCCGCAGCGTGACATAACTGCCGGCGCGCTTGCTGATCTTGACTTCTTCGCCACCGCGCACCACGCGCACCATGGTGTGCAGCACGTAATCGGGGTAGCCCTGGGGGATGCCCACATCGGCGGCCTGCAGGCCGGCGCGCACGCGGGCAATGGTGCCGTGGTGGTCGGTTCCCTGGATGTTGACGACCTTGGTGAAACCGCGTTCCCACTTGGCAATGTGGTACGCCACGTCCGGCACAAAGTAGGTGTAGGTGCCGTCCTGCTTGCGCATGACGCGGTCCTTGTCGTCGCCGTAGTCGGTGGACTTGAGCCACAGCGCGCCATCCTTTTCATAGGTCTTGCCATTGGCAATCAGCTTGGCCACGGTCTGCTCAACACGGCCGCTGGTGTACAGGCTGGATTCCAGGTAGTACTCATCAAACTTCAGGTTGAAGGCCTGCAGATCCTTGTCCTGCTCACGGCGCAGGTAGGCCACCGCGAAGTTGCGGATGGACTCCAGGTCCTCCACGTCACCGCTGGCGGTGAAGCTGCGGTCGTCGGCCGCAACTGTCTTCTTCGCCAGGAAGTCATCGGCAATGTCCTGGATGTAGTCGCCGTTGTAAAACGCCTTGCTCAGCGGGTTCTCCGGGTCCACCGGCCAGCACTCGTCGCCGGGCTTGAAGCCCTTCGCGCGCAACTGGGTGCTGTTGGCCAGTGTCTGGATCTGCACGCCAGCGTCGTTGTAATAGAACTCCCGGTGCACGCGCCAGCCCTGGGAGGCGAACAGGTTGCAGATCGCATCGCCCAGCGCAGCCTGGCGACCGTGGCCCACATGCAACGGGCCCGTGGGGTTGGCCGAAACGAACTCGACCAGCATGCCTTTGCCGTTGGAAGGCTGATAGCCAAATTGCGCGCCTTGCGCCAGCACCTCACGCACCACCTGCTGCTTGGCAGCGGGCTTGAGGCGGATGTTGATAAAGCCGGGGCCGGCGATTTCCACGCCGTCCACCCACATGGCAAAGGCGCTCTGCGCCAGCATTTCGGAGCGAAGGCTCTCGGCCAGTTGGCGCGGGTTCAGTTTCAGTGGCTTTGCCAGTTGCATGGCGGCCGTGGTGGCAAAGTCCCCGTGTGCGGCGACCTTGGGCGACTCGAACGCCGCCTTGGAAGCGGCGCCCGGAGAGAGTTTTTCCAGTGCAGCGGCCAGCGCTTGCAGGAGTTCGTTTTTTACAGACAGCATGGTCAGATTTTACGGGGGCGGGACAAACCGCAGCCGACGTTGTCATTTCGCGCGTTGTGTGCTTGAATCTCCACGGGATATTTCTGCAACGGCGGCGCGAGTTGCCACACTTATCGAAAAGGACAACCCATGAAGAAAATGCTCACTTTGCTGGCCCTCGGTCTCTCCCTGTCTGTGGGTGTCGCCCATGCAGCCGATGGCAAGACAGCCCAACAATCAAAGATGGGAACCTGCAACAAGGAAGCGGGAGACAAGAAAGGTGATGAGCGCAAGGCCTTCATGAAGGAATGCCTCAGCGCCAAGCCCGCGGATGCCGCCGTCAGCCCTGCATGCGAAAAGTCGGCGGCTGACAAGAAGCTCGCCGGTGCCGCCAAGAAGAGCCACATCAAGAAGTGCATGGCCGATGAAAAGGCCCCTGCAGCCCCAGCCGCTGCGGCCTCCAAGTAAGAAACCGTGCCCTGATTCCAGATGGGCGCAATGCCCATCTGCCTCCCCGGCTCAGTCGGGTGTAACTACCGGAGGCTGAGGACCACGCCGGCAAACACGGCGAAACCCACCCAGTGATTCAGGCGGAAGGCCTTGAAGCAACCCTCGCGCGTGCGGTGACGGATCAACACAAAGTGCCAGATGACCTGCCCAGCAGCCACGGCAATGCCGGACCACCACCAGGGTGACGACAATTCGGGCGCAATCACTGCGCTCCATACCGCCAGAAACAGCACGTAGAACGCCGTGACGGCTGGCACATCCCATTGCCCCAACGTAATGGCCGATGTCTTCATGCCGATGCGCAGGTCGTCGTCGCGGTCCACCATGGCGTATTCCGTGTCATAGGCCAGCACCCAGAACAGGTTGCCCAGCATCAGCCACCAGGCCTGCACCGGGATGTCTGCGCGCACTGCGGCATAGGCCATGGGTATGCCGAAGCTGAAGGCTACGCCAAGCACGGCCTGCGGCATGGAGACAAAACGCTTGGCGTAGGGGTAGACCAGGGTCACGCCAAAGGCCGCAAACGACCAGCCAACGGTCAGTGTGTTCGTCGTCAACACCAGCAGGAAGGACAGCAGGGCCAGCACCGCTCCCACAGCCAGCGCTTCACGCGCGGTCAGCGCGCCGCTGGTTACCGGCCTCTGGGCAGTGCGCTTGACGTGGCGGTCGAACTCACGGTCGGCCACATCATTGACACAGCAACCGGCACTGCGCATCAGGATGGTTCCCAGCGTGAACACCAGCAGCAGATGCCACCCGGGAAATCCGCCTGACGCCAGCCACAGGGCACACAGCGTGGGCCACAGCAGCAGCAGCCAACCGGCAGGCCGGTCCCAGCGAATCAGTTGCAGATAGAGCTTGAACTTTCCGTGTGTCACCATCCCGCTCACAACCCCACTGCCCGCAGGTCCAGTTGGCCTTCGCGTACCGGTGGGCACCAGACATAGGCCCCTGACACCGGCTTGGACATCTGGAACAGCGCATCGACGACACCGTCCTCCAGCCCGGCCATGCGACGCAACTGGGCCTCAAAAGCGTCAAAGCCGCAGCCGAAGGCGACAAACATCAATCCGCTGCGCATGCCTTCGACCCACGGCATGGAACGGCGCAGCACAAAAGCCTCGGGCGTGAAGCTCTCCTGTGCGGTGCGCTTGACATGGGCAGACGGCGGTGCATCATCCAGCTCCTCGTTGTCGCCGCGCCGGCGCCCCACCATGTTGTCCTGCTGCTCGGGGCTCATGCGCTCGAAGGCATCCAGATCATGTTCCCACTGCTGCAGGGCGGCAAAACTGCTCCCCTCCAGTCCGGCGCCACCATCAAGCAGCAACGCAGCAGCCTCGGCCTCGCCGTCCACGGGGTTCTCCGTGCCATCCTCGTAGCCGGTCAGGTCACGCCCATGGCCGTTGGGGCCCTGGCCGTGGCGAACGCCATCCACAACCCGTTCCAGCGCAAAGACCGGTGCAAGCGCTTGCACCAGTGGCCGACTGGCCAGCAGAAGGTCCCCCGCCTCATCTCCGCGCAGCCAGCACCACAGGGCCGTGGGCGTGGATGGCAGTACCACCATGGCCTTGTCCAGTACCGGAAATGCGCGCAGCGGCGGTACTGCCGCTCCCAGCGCGCGCACCGTTTCGACCCCAAGCCCGGCCACCACCCTGTTGCCATCGACCAGCGGCGCCAGACGTCGCAGGCCCTCGGCAACCGCGTCCGGCGTGGTTGCGGTCAGCGAGAAGAAGAGATAGCGGCCCACGCGGGGCGCCGGGGCGAGGATGCCAGGTTGGGCGGCGTTCACCATAAACTTCGATTCCTTTGCAATATTCAGGATAAGCGGACCACGCCAGGCAATTCGCAGGCGTAGATGGCATTGCGCAGCGCCGCAATGGCCTCGTAACGGGTAAAACTGCGCCGCCACACCAGAACTACGCGGCGCGAAGGGGGTTCGCCATCCGGCCCATCCAGCACGGGCAGGTATTTGACCAGCGTATCGGCGTGGCGGCGGGTCTTGGCCACCAGCGCGCCGGACGGCACGCTCAGGCGCGGCACCAGCGTGATGCCCATGCCGGCGGCGACCATGTGCTTGATGGTCTCCAGTGAAGAGCCCTCAAAGCTCTTGCGGATGCCCTCCGTATCGCTGGAAAAACGGGCGAACTCGGGACACACCTCCAGCACATGGTCGCGAAAGCAATGGCCCGTTCCCAGCAACAGCATGGTCTCCTTCTTCAACTCCTCGGTGGTCACGCTGGCCTGCGATGCCAATACATGCTGCATGGGAACGGCCGCCAGAAACGGCTCGTCATACAGCGGCGCCGAGGCCAGGCCGGCGTCGGGAAACGGCTCGGCCAGGATGGCGCAATCGATCTCGCCGGTGCGCAGCATTTCCATCAGCTTGACGGTGAAGTTTTCCTGCAGCACCAGCGGCATCTGCGGTGTGCGTTTGATGACCTGGCGCACCAGATCCGGCAGCAGGTAGGGTGCAATGGTATAGATGACGCCCAGCCTGAGCGGACCGGCCAACGGGTCCTTGCCGCGCTTGGCAATGTCCTTGATGTTGGCGGCCTGTTCGAGCACGCTCTGCGCCTGGCGCACGATTTCCTCGCCCAGTGGAGTGACGGTGACCTCATTGGCGCTGCGCTCGAACAGCTTGACCTCCAGCTCTTCCTCGAGCTTCTTGACCGCGACCGACAGCGTGGGTTGCGACACATAGCAGGCCTCGGCCGCCTTGCCAAAGTGCCGTTCGCGCGCCACGGCCACAATATATTTCAGCTCTGTCAATGTCATCTTCGCTCCCCTTGGGCAACGGCGACTAGCGCCGCTGGCCCGCGTTGCCACCCAGACTCTGGATCAATATGTCAAGCCGCTCTTTCCAAGCCCTGCGGACTTCCGGCGCGGCACCGGTGAGTACCCGGAATGCCAGCAACTGCGGCTCGTCTTCGGACCAATAGTCGTCGCGCACCGCGATCTCCATCTCTGCCCCGATGCCCGTCACGGTGGCGCCCTTCAGGCTACCATGAAAGGTCCGCTTCCCGGCATGCAGGATCACGCGCCCGCTGGGGTCCAGATCAATCAGCCAGACCATGCGGCCACGGTCGTCGAACTGCATCTCGGTGGAGGTACCGTTGAACCCCGCAGCCGTACGCCATTTCTCGAGTTGTGCATGGGCCCGTGCCTTGCGCTCCTCCTCGGTCAACGGCACCGACAGGTCTTCCACCGGCTCGACCGGGGCCAGGCCGGCTGCCGCGGTCGCGGCCTCCTCTTCGCGCTGGCGTTGTGCGGCCAATTCGGCCGCAAGCCGGTGCTCGATCTTGTCTATCCAGGCACGCAGGCCGTTGGCAAACTGCTGGAAGTCCGAGGCGATGGTGTCCGGCACCTGGTCCAGGCGCAACTCGGAACGTTCGCTGGCCTTCTTGCCTTGCGCCTTGCGCAGCGGCTCGTCCGAGGCCGCAAACACAATGCGGCTCGACCCGGTCGGCACCGCCTCACCGTCTTCCCCGTCCTTGACCGAGATACGCGCCACCTCGATGCGCAGACCGGCTGCAGCCAGGGACACCGATAGTGCTCCACTTTGTATCTGTTCATCTCCATCGGGCAAGGGCTGGCGCTTGTACAGGCCCTCCTTGGCAAGTACCAGAATCTCCTTGGCTGCGTGGCGCACCTCGACCGCAAAGCCCTGGGAAACAAAGCGCAGGCCGCCCGGGATGTTGATCACCTTGGTTCGCAACAGATAGGCCTGGTACTCCATGAACAGGTACACGGCCGCCCCCACCACGGTCGCACCACCCAGGGTCCACCACAGCAGCGGGAAAAATCCGGACATGTCCATTACGTTCAGGCCTTCAAAAACTCTGATTTTCCACCCAACCAGCGTGCCACATGGCGCGCCGCCAGGGCCGGATGCTGGTCCAGCAGCATCGGCGCCTCGCGCCGGGCCCAGTCCAGCAGGGCAGTGTCGTGGTTCAGGTCGGCAAAGCGCAGCATGGCTTCACCCGATTGACGCGAACCAAGAAACTCCCCGGGACCACGGATCTCCAGATCCCGGCGGGCAATCTCGAAACCGTCATTGGTCTCGGCCATGGCCTTCAGGCGCGCGCGCGCCGTCTCGCCCAGCCGCGGCGCGTCGCCGGTGGAATACAGCAGCACACAGGCCGAGGCCGCAGCCCCGCGCCCGACCCGCCCGCGCAACTGGTGCAACTGGGACAGGCCAAAGCGCTCGGCGTGTTCGATGACCATCAGTGAGGCGTTTGGCACATCGACCCCGACCTCGATCACCGTGGTGCTGACCAGCACGGCCATTTGGCCGTCCTTGAAGGCGGCCATCACCGCCTTCTTCTCGTCGGCCGGCATGCGCGAATGCAGCAACCCGACCTGCACCGCCTCGCCGCTGCCCAACAGGGCGCCCTGCAGCGCCGCGCACAACGCGGCATGGGTCTCGGTGGCGTTGGTCAGGTCCAGCGCCTCGCTCTCCTCGATCAGCGGGCAGACCCAGTAAACCTGGCGTCCCTGGGCGATCTGGGCACGGATGCGCTCCACCACCTCGTCGCGCCGGGTGTCGTGGACCACCCGGGTGACAACCGGCGTGCGCCCCGGGGGCAATTCGTCCAGCGTGGAGACATCCAGATCGGCGTAGTAGCTCATGGCCAAGGTGCGCGGGATCGGGGTGGCCGTCATCATCAGCATGTGCGGCTCCATGCCATCGTGCTGCAGCTTGTTACGCAGGGCCAGGCGTTGGGCCACGCCAAAGCGGTGCTGCTCGTCGATCATCGCCAGTGCGAGGTTTTTGAAGTGCACCTTCTCCTGGATGACGGCGTGGGTCCCCACCACCAGTTGCGCCTCGCCACTCTCGACCATGGCCAGTGCCTCGCGCCGCTCCCTGGCTTTCTGGTTGCCGGTCAGCCAGGCGGTGGTCACGCCCAGTGGCTCCAGCCAGCTCAGGAGCTTGGCGAAGTGCTGCTCGGCCAGGATTTCGGTGGGTGCCATCAGCGCGCACTGCCAGCCGGTGTCGATGCAGATGGTGGCCGCCAGGGCGGCGACCACAGTCTTGCCGGAACCCACATCGCCCTGCAACAACCGGTGCATGGGCACGGGGCGCGCGAGGTCGCGCGCGATTTCCGCACACACGCGCTGCTGGGCGTTGGTGAGCCCGAACGGCAGCTTGGCCAGCAGCTCGGTGTACAGCGGCAACATCACCGGCTGTTCGGGCTCGGTCGGCGGATTGAACGAGTCCGCCGCCACCATGGCCAGCACCGGGGCACGCAATGCGGCGCGCTCCCGGCGCGACTGCAGTTGCGACAACTGCTGCGCCAGCAATTCCTCGGCCTTGAGCCGCTGCCAGGCCGGATGGCTGTGGTCCTGCAGGGTTTCCAGCGACACATCCGGCGTGGGATGGTGCAAAAATGATAGCGCCTGACGCAATGTCCACAAGGGCTGGTGGCCAATTTTCTTGCTGATCGCATCCAGATCGCCGGGCGCAAAGGTGTCCGACAGCTCGGCGCGCGCCAGGCCGGCCAGCACCTCGCGGCGCAGTATCGGTTGCGACAGCCCGGCCACCGTGGGGTAGATCGGTGTCAGTGCCGTCGGCAGGTCGCCGCCGGCCGTGCGAAACGCAGGGTGCAGCATGGTCCAGCCGAGGAAGCCTCCCTTGACCTCACCACGCGCGCGGATGCGGTTGCCCACCGCCAGCGCCTTTTGCTGTGACGGATAGAAGGAGAAGAAACGCAGCGTGCAGGTGTCGCTGCCGTCGTCCACGGTCACCACCAGTTGCCGGCGTGGCCGGTAGGTGACCTCGCAGGCGGTGACCCGGGCCTCGATCTGGAGTGTGTCGCCCTCGCGGGCGTCGCGCAGCTTGCTGATGCGGGTTTCGTCCTCGTAGCGCAGCGGCAGGTGCAGCGCCAGGTCGATGTCGCGCTTGAGCCCCAGCTTCTCCAGGGCCTTTTGCGTGGCGCTCTTGGGCGTGGCGGCGACCTTGGCGGTGGTGGCTGGGGTGGAGCGGGGCGGCATGGGACAATTCTGCCCCATGTCCGCAAACGCTTCGATTCCCGCCGTGGTCAACACCGTGACCACCCACCACACCCTCAGCGACTTCGATTTTGAGCTGCCCGAAGGCCTGATCGCCCAGCACCCGGCGCCCGAGCGCAGTGGCTCGCGCCTGCTGGACGGCACCTGCCAGCCGCCGGTGGACCGCATCTTCCGCGACCTGCCCACGCTGCTGCGTGCCGGTGACCTGCTGGTGTTCAACGACACCAAGGTCGTCAACGCCCGCCTGTTTGGCGAGAAGGCGACTGGCGGCAAGGTCGAACTGCTGGTGGAACGGGTCTTGGGTGGGAATCAAGTCGCGGCGCACATGCGTGTCAGCAAGAAGCCCGAGGTCGGCGCAACCCTCAAGCTGGCGTGCGCACCCGGGCACCCCGATGGCTTGAGCGCCACCCTGCTGGGCCGCTGGCCGGATGCCGATGGCCCGCTGTTCCGCTTTGTGCTGTCCAACGACGCCGGGGACGACCCCTACACGCTGATGGAGCGCCACGGCCACGTGCCGCTGCCGCCCTACATCACCCACGCCGACTCCGCCGAGGATGCGAAGCGCTACCAGACCGTGTTTGCCAGGAACCCCGGTGCCGTGGCCGCGCCCACCGCTGCGCTGCACTTTGACGAAGCGCTGCTGGCCCAGCTGGATGCCATGGGCATGCACCGGGCCCACGTCACCCTGCATGTGGGCGCCGGCACCTTCCAGCCGGTCAAGACCGAGAACCTGTCCGAGCACCAGATGCACAGCGAATGGTACGAAGTGCCCGCGGCCACCCAGCAGGCGATTGCCGACTGCAAGGCGCGCGGCGGGCGCATCGTGGCAGTGGGCACCACCACCGTACGCACGCTGGAGAGCTGGGCGCACAGCGGCGTGGCCCGTGGCGACACCCGCATCTTCATCACGCCCGGCTTTGAATTCAAGCTGATCGACCTGCTGGTGACCAACTTCCACCTGCCCAAGTCCAGCCTGATGATGCTGGTCAGCGCGTTTGCCGGTTATGCGCCCATCATGGCGCTGTACCGCACCGCGATTGCGCGGCAGTACCGGTTCTTCAGCTACGGGGACGCGATGCTGCTGACGCGCCAGGTCGCTCCTTAAGAAAGCAGCAAGCGGGGGCGGCTACCATCCCACCATGGACCCCTTTCAAAAACGGACTGCCCTGCGCATTGCGCTGGTCAGCATCGTGCTGGCTTCCCTGGCCAGCCCGATTGCGTGGTGGGTTGCACGCGAAACGGCGGAAGAAAGCGTCGTCGCACTGGCCAACGAGGAATCCGGCCGGTTGCTGCACCGCTTCAATTCGATTGACCTGAGCGGCCCCCAGGCTGGACAGCGCGCCCAGGAGGCGGCCTACGCCATTGCCGGCGGCCTGTTCGACATTGCCGAGATCTACGACACCCAGGGCCGCAAGCTGGCCGAGTCACTGACCACCGAAGGCAATGCGGTGGAGGCGCAACTGCCCCACCACGGCACCCCCCGCTACACCTCGGCATCCTATGAAAGCATCAAGCCATCGGCCAGTTTGTGGTTGCTGCGCGTGTTTGTGCCGCTGCGCGCGTCGGCCAGCGACGCCCAGGCCCCCATCACCGGCTACTTCGAAGGCGTGCGTGTGGTGCCGCAGTGGCAGCAGGACCAGATATTCAACGACTCGCTGACCATGGCACTGATGGTGGGCCTGGCCTCGCTGGCCTGCGGCGCCGTGCTGTACCCGGTGGTGGTGCACCTGTCGGCCGACAACGCGCGCAAGGCGCGCGAGGTGCTGGAATCGCACATCGCCATGATGGAGGCGCTGGGCCGCGCCATTGCCAAGCGCGACTCCGACACCGGCGCCCACAACTACCGCGTGGCCTGGATCGCCGCACGCATCGGCGAGGAGCTGGGCCTGAAGGGCAGCGCCATGCAGGAGTTGATCGTGGGCAGTTTCCTGCACGACGTCGGCAAGATCGGCATCCCCGACGCCATCCTGCTCAAGCCGGGACGCCTGGACGATGCCGAAATGGCCACCATGCGCACCCACGTGGCGCAGGGCGAGAGCATCGTGGACGGCATTGGCTGGCTGGCCGGCGCCAACGCGGTGGTGGCCGCCCACCATGAAAAGTGGAATGGCTCGGGCTACCCGCGTCAGCTCAGCGCGGATGCGATCCCACTGGCTGCGCGCATCTTTGCCGTGGCCGATGTGTTTGACGCGCTGTGCTCCAAGCGCCCCTACAAGGCGCCCATGGGCTTTGAGGCCGCCATGTCCATCCTGGAGACGGACACCGGCAGCCACTTCGACCCCGGCGTCATGGCAGCCTTCAACGGCATTGCCCGCAGGACATTCGACCGGCTGGCCCAGGCCAGCGAAGACGATGCCCGCACGCTGATGGAGGAGCGGGTACGGCAACACTTCGGGATGTGATGATTCCGCTTATCCACCGACCGGACGACCGCTCTTCATGAGCCTGCCAACGTACCCCGAATCCTCCTGCTTCTGGTAAGCCTTGCGCAGGGCGTTGACCCGCTCGGGCTGCATCAACGGGCTGGCAGCCAGCCACAGATTGCCAACGATATCCAGCCGCAAGGCGGGCGCGAAGTCACCACAGTGGACCCGTGCCTCTTCACAGGCGAGCTTGATGCCTTCGTCCGAGAACACGATGAGATCGATGCGGCCCGCTTGCTGCATCTTCAGAAGGCTGAAGGCGACGTTGACGACCTCCAGCCCCTTGTCCGTGCCTTCGGTAAACCCCTGGGCGCGCAAATAGTCCGTGCGCACATCTCCGCGCAGCACACCAATGCGGTAGCGCCTGGCGTCATCCAGAGACTGGATGGCAATGTCCTTGCGGCTTTCCAGGCGGTACAGAAAGTAGTTTCGCCTGGCCATCAGGCCGATCCACTGGTACTTGGGCTCACGCTCGGCGGTGCGCAGCATCGGAAACAACACCGCGTTCGGGTTGGCATCCAGCGTCTTCAGGGCCCGTGCAAATGGCTGGGGCTCAAAGGAAAAATCCAGCCCGGCGTCCTGCAGCACCTTGCTGACGAGCTCGCGCCCATAGCCTGCGGCGCGCACATCGCTCAGGCCCGGCGAACGGTTGGTGCCTCCGCCCGTCAGTACCAGCACGCCCGCGCGCACCTCGCCGGCGTGGACGAACAGGCCGCCAGCGATGAGGGCGCCCAACAGGACACGATGCACCAGGTCCACGCAGGGGAAGGATTTCCAGGCCATGGGACGTATCTTACGGCGCGTGATTGGAAATACCACTCCGGGAATCCCCACCCCATGTGTCCCCCGTAAAATGCCCCACCCCCCGGAACACGCCATGCTGCAATTCGAACTTCTCAAGACTGACTCCACCAGCCACGCCCGCCGCGGCACACTCACGCTCAACCACGGCGTGGTGCAGACCCCCATCTTCATGCCGGTGGGCACCTACGGCACGGTCAAGGGCGTGATGCCCCGCAGCCTGGAAGACATGGGCGCGCAGATCATCTTGGGCAATACCTTCCACCTGTGGATGCGCCCGGGGCTGGACGTGATGGCCAGCTTTGGCGGCTTGCACGGTTTCGAGAAGTGGAACAAGCCCATCCTCACCGATTCGGGCGGCTTCCAGGTCTGGAGCCTGGGCGAGATGCGCAAGATCAGCGAGGAAGGCGTCCGGTTCGCCAGCCCCGTCAACGGCGACAAGCTGTTCCTCACGCCCGAGATCAGCATGCAGATCCAGACCGTGCTGAACAGCGACATCGTCATGCAGTTCGACGAGTGCACGCCCTACGACACCAAGGGGCACATCACCACCGAGAGCGAGGCGCGCCAGTCCATGGAACTCTCGCTGCGCTGGGCCAAGCGTTGCCAGGCCGAATTCGCCCGGCTGGAGAATCCCAACGCCTTGTTCGGCATCGTGCAGGGCGGCATGTTCGAGAACCTGCGCCAGGAATCGCTGGAACAGCTCGTGGAGATGGACTTCCCCGGTTATGCCGTGGGGGGGGTGAGCGTGGGCGAACCCAAGGACGAGATGAACCGCATCATGGCGCACACGCCGCACCGGCTGCCGGCGCACAAGCCGCGCTACCTGATGGGGGTGGGCACGCCCGAGGACCTGGTGCAGGGCGTGGCCGACGGTGTGGACATGTTCGACTGCGTGATGCCCACCCGCAACGCGCGCAACGGCACGCTGTTCACCCGCTACGGCGACCTGAAGATCCGCAACGCCCGCCACAAGACCGACCACCAGCCGCTGGACGCCAGCTGCACCTGCTACGCCTGCGCCGGCTCGTCCGGCGTCCCGTGGGAGCAGGGTGGGCGCGAGGGCTTCAGCCGAGCCTATCTGCACCACCTGGACCGCTGCGGTGAGATGCTGGGCCCGATGCTGGCCACCGTGCACAACCTGCACTACTACCTGAACCTGATGCGCGAGATCCGCGAGGCATTGGATGCGGGCACGTTTGCCGCGTTCCGGGCGCAGTTCAAGGCCGACCGCGCACGCGGCGTCTGACGCCATCGTTCCATGCAAAATAGGGCGCCAGCCCTCGTGGATATTGCGTATCCAGCTACCAAATTGGTAGCATCTTATTAACCGATCCAGCTCGGGTCGGCACACCAGCCGCGCACCCAACCGGGCAGATCAGCCGCCGGCATGGGTCGGGCAATGCCATAGCCCTGCGCCATTTCACAGCCCAGTTCCTGCAGCAGCCTGCCATGCGCGGACGTCTCCACGCCCTCGGCAATCACCTCACGGTGGAAGGCGGCGGCCAGGCCAATCACACCCTTGACGATGGCCAGGTCATCGGCGTCATCCAGCATGTCGCGCACAAAGCTCTGGTCAATCTTGATGACCTCGGCCGGCAAATGCCGCAGGTGGGTCAGCGATGAGTAGCCGGTACCGAAATCATCCAGCGCAAAACGCACGCCCAACTCTTGGCATGCCAGGATGGCCTGGAACACCTGGGCCAGGTCTTCCAGGGCGCTGGTCTCCAGGATTTCCAGTTGCAGTAGGCGCGGCGCCACGCCCGGGTGGAGCGCCAGCAGCTCCGTCAGACGTCTGGCAAAGCCGTCCTGCTGCAACTGGCGCGCGCCGATGTTGACGCTGACCGCGATCTCCAGCCCCTGTGCCTGCCACTGCGCCATCTGCCCCAGCGCCGTGGCAATGACCCACTCGCCCAGCGTCACGCTCAAGGCGTGGTTCTCGATCATCGGCAGGAAGGCCCCGGGGGCCAACAGCCCCTGTTCGGGGTGCTGCCAGCGGATCAACGCCTCGGCACCGATGACGGCACCGCTGCCCATGTTGACCTTGGGCTGGTAATACAGCACAAACTGGCACCGCTGCAGGCCCTGTGCAATGTGTTCCACGCTTTCGCGCTGCGTCTTGACCGCAGTGTCCTGCGCGACGTCGAACAGGTGAAAGCGGTTCTTGCCCGCCTGCTTGGCCACGTACATGGCCTGATCGGCATGGCGCAGCAGGAGGTCAACCTCGGCCCCGTCCTGCGGGTAGATGGTGACGCCGATGCTGGCGGACACCTGCAAGCTGGTGTCACCAACGCTGACCGGGTCGGCGGCGGCCAGCAGCAGGCGCTGCAGTACCGGTTCTGCATCGGCCACGGCGTCCAGGTCCACCAGCACGGCCACGAATTCATCGCCGCCAATGCGCGCCAGGGTGTCCCCATTGCGCAGCGCGCCCTTCATGCGGTGTGCCAGTGCCACCAGCAGTTCGTCGCCAATGGCATGGCCATGGGTATCGTTCACGGCCTTGAACCCGTCCAGGTCCAGGTAGACCACGGCCACCGACAGGCCACGGCGCTCGCACTGGGTGAGAGCCTGCTGCATGCGGTCGGCCAGCAGCACCCGGTTGGGCAGGCTGGTCAGCGAATCGAAATGGGCGATGTGTTCCAGCTGGCGCTGGTGTTCCTTCAGGGGCGTGATGTCGGTGAACAGGGCCACGTAGTTCGTGGTGGCGCCACTGTCGTCGCGCACGACGCTGATGGTCAGCATCTCGGCAAACACCTCACCGCTCTTGCGGCGGTTCCAGACCTCGCCACTCCAGTAGCCATGCTCGTCCAGCGCCTGCCTGCGGGCAGCGTAAAACTCGCGCGAATGGTGCCCCGAGCCCAGCAGCCTGCGCGGGTCATTGCCGACGGCTTCCGCACGGGTGTAGCCAGTGATCTCGGTGAAGGTGTGGTTGACCTCCAGGATCAGTCCACCGGCGTCGGTGATCATGATGCCTTCCCGGGCGTGGCTGAACACGCTGGCCGCCAGTTGCAGGTCGCTGTCGGCCCGCAGCTTCTCGATGGCCAGCGCCGTCAGGCGGGCCTCGTCCTCGATCAGCTCGATGTCTTCGGGCGATGGCGCACTGGGGTTGCGGTGGTAGATGGCAAAGGTGCCCAGCACCGCCCCCCGTGCCGAGACAATGGGCTGTGACCAGCACGAGCGCAGGTCGGCCTGTGCCGCCAGTTCCCGAAACGGCACCCACCAGGGGTGACTGGCCAAGTCCTCCACCACCACCCGCACCCCGGTGAAGGCAGACGTGCCGCACGAGCCCACACCCATGCCGATGGCCGTGCCATCGATCGCCTGCGTGTAGAACGCCGGCAGGCTGGGCGCGGCGCCATGGCGCAGGTGCTGGCCCTGCGCATCCAGCAGCAGGATGCTGCACAGCATGGTGGGGTCCATGGCCTCCACGTCGCGCACGATGGTGTCCATCACGCCCGTCATTGGCGACTTTTCGGCCAGCAGCTTCAGGACCCGGTTGTGGTGCTGCTGGCGCTGGTCGGAGCGCTTGCGGGCGGTGATGTCGACCATGACGCCAACCAGCCCCTGCTTCTGTCCGTGCAGGTCCAGCATGCGCCGGCCCGACAGGTGCCCCCAGAAATCCGTGCCATTGGCGCGCCGGTAGCGGCGCTCCACATCCGTCAGCGGGATATCGCCGGCCAGCAGCTTGATCATCAGGTCGCGCCCGATGCCACGCTCGTGCGGCGCAATCAGGTCCACATACTCCTTGCCCACCAGTTCGTCGGCGGTCCAGGCAAACATCTCCGACATGCGCCGGTTCACATGGGTGATGCGACCCGCCATGTTCACCAGGAAGATGGCCACGCTGGAAGTGTCCAGAATCTGCTGCAGCACCAACTCGCGCGCCGCCAGGTCGGCCGTCGCCCGGGCCGCCGCCTGCTCGGCGAGTTCGCGTTGCGCCAGGTCGGCCTCCAGCGACTGGGCAATCGCGTTGAAGTGCTGACCCAGATCGGCCAGCTCATTGCCGCTGCGCAGCGCGATGCGCGCCGAATAGCGCCCCTGCAGCAAGTTCTGCGCGTGGTGGCCCAGGCGCTGCAGCGGCACCAGCACCGCACGCCGGTTGTACCGGGCAAACCCGAACAACCCCGCCAGGGTAACCCCCACCAGAGCCAGCAACACCAGCACCTGGGCGCGCAGGGTGCTGCGCAGGGTGTCGATCCGGTCGTCGCTGCGGGCATCCATGGAGTCCGAAAAACGCTGGATCGGAGCCATGATGCGGGCCTTGGCGTCCACATAGCGCTCACCGTACAACAGGTTGCTGGCCAGGCGGGGATCGGGTGCGCGGCGCAGCGTGTAGGCGCCGCTGGCGTCGGCGAACAGGCCCTTCATGGCGGCAAACGCCTGGCGCTCCAGTGCCACCAGCGCTTCGGACTGGGCCTGCGATTCGTACAGCTGCGCAAACTCCTCGTCCTGCACCCCCTCGCGCTGCATCAGGGTGCGCAGGGGCACGGCCTCCCCCAACGGCTCGGCGCTGGCCTTGCCCACGCCCGACAGGTGCCAGTGCGTGGGTGCATAGTGCTGCGGGCGGGGCCGCACGCCATTGCGGATATCCAGAATCTCAAGATAGTGCTGCTCGAACAGCGGATCCGCCGTCGCCACATAGCTGCGAGCCATGCGGGTCAGGTCCTCGGAGCTTTGCATCAGCTCCTGCGCCAGCTCGTGGGCACGCCAACGGTGCAGTTCACTGGCGGTGATGCGAGACTGCGTGTCCAGCAGCGCCACGATGACCGCGCCCATGACCAGCATCATGCACACCGCCAGCCCCACCATCAGCCGGCTCAGCTGGCGAATCTTCATGTGCTGCCCTCCAGGCCCCCGCCACGACACGTCACGCATCACTCCCCGAAGGCGTGGCCACGAACACGGTCAGCACGCCGGTATAGCCATACAGCCGGCCATGGGCAATTTCACCCGCGGCGAAAAATCCGACCAGAGGCACGTCGCCCAGCGCGCGGCGCACCAGTTGCATCTCGGCGCTCGGACCGCCAAAGTGTGGCCCCCCGCGCCCGGTGCAGCTCACGTACACCGCTCCGGCGATGCGCCGCGCCGGGTGCGGTGCGGCTTCCAGCAGCGACGCCTGCAGCGCATGCGCGGTCTCCAGTGCCTGCTCCTGCGGCTCCAGTTCCTCCCGGATTTCGGCGCAGATGCGCGTCAGGTCGGCGCGTGCCGCCTGCACATTGCGCTGGCAGAACACCAACTGCGTGCCGGCCTCGATCTGGTCGGCCACCGCAATGCCGTGGCGCGCGGGGTCCAGGCCGATGATGTGGCGCACCACCACGTCCTCGCCAAAATGGCCGGTCTTGCGCACCGCCGTGCCATGGGCGTCGCGCGCTGGAGCCAGCCCCACCAGCGTGGCGCGCACCACCTCCAGCGCCTGCTGCGGCTGCTCCAGTGAAATGGACAGGTCGCCCAGCATCACGTCCAGCGCCGGTTCGCCATCGAGCGTGACGGCCACGTTGTGGTCCGCACCGGTCACCGTGTGCACGGCCGAGACCGGCGCACAGCCCTGGGTAACGCGCGACACCAGGGCCACCTCCGTGCCAAACGCCACGCCGCTCAGGCCGCCGCTGAACACCCCACTGGCTGCCCCGTGGCCGCTGATGTTGCCATTGCCCGCCACCGCAAACTGCACCGCCTGCGAGCGGCTGCTCGACAACCCGCCGAACAGGTAGTGGTCGTCGGTGCGCTGGGCCATCTCCTCGATCAGCTCGCCCAGGTCGGCCGTGTCGGGGTCGGCATGCACCAGCGCGCAATGGGCTTCAAAGCCCAGGCCCAGCGGTGCCACGCCGGAGAAAACACGGTACTGGTCACCGGGCAGCTCCAGCAGCATCACGGCAAGCGCCGGCTCGTCCCAGTACTCCACGTTGTTGGCCACGATTCCCAAGCCCACCGTGCCGGACCAGTCAGTGACCAGGGGCAACTCGGCGCCAAGGTGTTCCAGGATGTCCTGGGCCGCCTCGGCATAGTGGTCGGTGATGTAGAGCAGCGCCAGCGTCGGCGCGCTGGCGTAGCCGCCCAGTGCCATTTGCGCGCGCAACTGCGCCAGCACCAGAGCCGCTGCCATCTGCCACTGCGGATGCGTGGCGTGCGCGTAGGGAAACAGCTTCATGCCCGCCCCTCCCGCGGATTGAACCGCCCCGCCACTATTGGCCGCGTTGTACGGTCTTGCGGGCCGCTGGTTTGGTGGCACGCTTGACCGCGCCACCCGCAGCCTGTCTGCCCGCCGCCTTGGCGGTCTTGATGGCTTCCTTGGCCATGCCGCTGGCCATGTTCTTGGTCACATCCACGGCCGTCTTGGCGGTGGCCTCCTTGAAGGCGCCTGCGGCAATCTGCTGGAACTGCTGCGTCAGCGAGCCCCACAGCTGCAACGGGTCCACCAGGGACCCCACGCCGGCGGCGGCCTTGCCGACCTTGGCACCGGCACTGCTGGTTCCGGTGGCCACATCCGAAATGGTCTTGGCGGTGGAGGCCGCGCGCTCGGTCACGCGCTGCACGCCGGTCTGCACCGATTCGGCGGCCTTGAGCTTGAGCGCATTGGCCACATCGCCGATGTTGAAGTTCATGCCCTTGAGCGTGGCCAGCGTCATCTTCTGGACTTCAAGTGCCTGGATGGTGGCGCCCAGGGCGCGGGAGTTCTGCTCCAGCCAGAAGTGCACGGCCTTCAACTCGTCGATGCGCTTTTCCAGCTCCTCGACGTTCAACGTGGGCGCCACCCAGTTGCCCAGGTTGGGCATTTGCGGGATGTTGCTGCTGGCACCCTTCGCCAGGTTCTGCAGGAAGTCAAAGCCGGGGACGAATTTGCCGAAGCCGGTGGTGTCTGTGTCACTCATATGCACTCCATGGGAGGTTGTCAACGCTGAACAGTCAACAGCTTACTCCAATGTGGTGCATTGGGGGAGAGGCGGATCAGGCGCCGCGCAGCACAAACTGGAAAGGCTGCAGCGCTGTGGCGCGCGCCGGCTGGCCATTGCGCAGGGGCGGCGCACAGGTCCATCGGCGCACGGCTGCCAGGGCGGCATCGTCCAGGCGGTCAAAGCCACTGGAGCTGTGTACCCGCGCCATTGCCACCTGGCCGGCCTCATCGAGCTCCACCCACAGGACCACTGCGCCTGCTTCGGCCAACCGCCGAGACAGCGCGGGATACACCGGTGCCGCGCGTTGGGGGCATACAACGGACAACTCCGATGCCAGAACCACGGGGCCCACAGGCAATGGCTCCACAACTTCCGGGGTGGAGCGCTCCGCGTCCACAGGTGAATGCGCCACGTCACCCGGTGGTGACGGCGGCCCTTGCACAAACGTCACGGCGGCCGTGTTCGCGCGCGCTTGAGGCGCCGGCATCGCCGCCGGGGCACGCGGCTGGCCCCGCACGGGCATGCGCGCCGACGGCACTGCGCCGGGCGGCTCGGGTGGCGCCACCAGATGGACGACAAACCGGGGCGGCTCGCGCGACACCATCGGTGGCCGCGGGCTCCACAGCACCCCACACACGACCGCGACATGCAACGCGCCCACTAGCAACAGGCCCGTCAGGCGCCTGGGGCGGCGCTTCCATGCGTGCGCATTCCGCATCATCTGCCGGCCATCGCCCCTGCGCTCAACGACACCTGAACGGGTCCGACAATGCCGGATCATTCAGGAACTCGTGGTCCGTCAGCGTCTTGAGGAAGGCCACGATGTCGGCCTTTTCCCGCGCGTTCAGGTCGATCAGCGTGACGAGGTCGCTCTTGTGCGGGTTCTGCCGGCCGTCGCCCGCCTCGGGGCCGCTGGTGATGCGGCGCCCGCCATCGGCATAGAAGTCCAGCACCGCCTCCAGCGTGGCGATGCTGCCGTCGTGCATGTAGGGCGCGGTGACCTCCACGTTACGCAGGCTGGGCGCGCGAAACGCCCCCATGTCCTGCGGTCTGCCGCTGAGCTCGAACACGCCCCGGTTGGGCTCGGGAAAGGCACCTGTGCCACCGATGTTGAACAGCCCGGTGTTGTGGAACGGCTTCTCCACCACGCGGGTCGATGCGTCCACCACCTGGTCGTTGAAGTTGAAGCTGCCGTGGCAGTGGTGGCATTCGGCCTTCTCGCCAAAGAACAGGTCCATGCCCCGGCGCTCGGCCGCGCTCAGCGCGGTCTTGCCGGCCATGAACTGGTCGTAGCGGCTGTTGCCGCTGATCACCGTGCGCTGGAAGGCGGCGATGGCCTTGACGGCGTTTTCCCAGGTCACGGGCGCACTTTGAGCGGCAAACGCCTGCGCGAACTTGCGCTGGTACAGCGGATCGTCCTGGAAGCGGCGCAGCACCTGGGCCTTGTTGGCGTCGTTGACACCCATCTCCACCGGGTTCTCGCCGAACAGCGGCACCTCCATCTGCCGTTCCAGCGTCAGGAGCGAGGGGTTGGCCCAGGTCAGCGTCGGGCTGTAACCCACGTTGGCAATGGGCTGCGCGCTGCGCGGCGTGTGTTCGCCGGTGGAGCCCACGGATACCGGCAGGCCGTCGGTAAAGGCCTTCTCCTGCAGGTGGCAGCCGGCGCAGGCCAGCGTGCCGTTGCCCGAGAGGCGCTTGTCATAGAACAGATGGCGCCCCAGGTCTACCTTGGCCGCGCTCATGGGGTTGTCCGCAGGCACCGCCGGCACCGGAAAGCCCGCGGGCAAGACCCAGTGCCAGACGGTATCGGCAACAGCGGCCAGGGCTCCGGTCGCCGCCAGACCGCTGCCTGCCGCCAGAGCGCCCAGCGCGAGGCAGGCTGCCGCCCCAAAGGTGGCACGCCTCTTCCAGCGCGGCTTCATCGTGCCACCGCCTTGAACACGGTCTGCGCTGCACCGCCCTGGATGGGTCGGCCGTCAGAGCCGCTGCCAAAGCCGACCTGCAGCGCGTTGAAGATGCCCACGCACTCGGGATCGGTGGGGCCGGCCATGCAACCCACGGCGCCGTCCTCGTCACGTGACAGGTTGTTGGCCTTGAACAGTTGTTCCACATCCAGGGCCACGGCTTGGGTGGCAGGGTCAAAGCGCGGCAGCGTGAAGGCCGCCGCATTGGGGTTGCTGCAGGTATAGGCCGGGTTGCCTGCCCCGTCGCGGATGGCCACTCCCGCCGCATCCGTCCTGGCGACACAGCCCGATGAGCCCAGGTGCAGGTTGAAGGTGCTGCTCCTCTGCTCCACGGCTTCGCTCGCCCCCTTGGGCACCACCCTGCGTGTGATGCCGCCCACCGGGTTGAGTTCGATCTTGGCAAAGCGCCGACCAGCCTGCCAGCTCCACGACATGGCCGCAATGTCCAGCGGCGGCGGGCTGCCGGTGGTGGGACCATGGTTCAGCGCCTCGGGCACGCCCATTCTGGCGCGCAGCCCCACGTAGCGCCCTGCGGGAACGGTGCCGGTGATGACGGCGTTGGTTGCGGCCGTGTTGTAAGGCGTGGCGCAAGCGCCGGTGGCGTCTTCCAGGTCAATCAGCGCCACGGCGTTCGGCCCCTGCGTGTACTGCCAGTCATTGCGTGCCAGCTTCACCGGCACGGCATCGCCCCGCTCATTGACCAGGGTCAGTTGGCTGATGTAGAAGCGCAGGTCCCGGAGATCAGCCGCCACCGCGGTACTGCCCAGGCCCGCCAGGCGCGTGCCGCAGCGCACCGGCGTACCGCCGTGGACCGCAGTGAAGTGGATGGCAACGGCCTGCTCGGGCGCAGGCCCTGTGCCTGCGGCGCATCCGGTCAGCAGGGCCGCCACGGCCAAGGCACCAACGCCCCAACCTTCATGCGTGAAAGTGTTCATGTTCAGTTCCCGTGCAGGTTCAGAACGTGGCCCGCAGCGCCAGCGTGACGTTGCGGGGTTCGCCGTAGTTCATGTAGGTGTTGGTGCCCTGGATGCGGGTGAAATAGGTCCTGTCAAACAGGTTGTTCACAGTCAGCGTCGCGGACAGGTTCTTGTTGAACCGGTAGCCCGCCTGCGCGGCCACGACGGCATAGGCGCCCTGCTCGCGCGCCGCCACGGTGGCGGTGGAGGTGCCGCTGGCCGTCTCGCTCTGGCCATTCACGCCGAAACCCAGATTCAGGCCGTTCAGCTGCCCACCGTTGAAACGGTAGTTGCTCCACAGCTTCAGGGTATGCATGGGATACCAGTAGCTGATGGGCTGCCCCACCGACGATGCCGTGGAGTTGACCGTGTTGCGCGTCACCAGGTAGGTGTAGCCGGCGGTCAGGTCCCAGCCCGGCGCGGGGCTGCCCGAGACTTCGGCCTCCCAGCCGTTGCTTTCCACTTCGCCCAGGGCCAGGTAGTAGCCGGTATTGGCCGGATCGGCATAGGAGCGGTTGACGTCCTTGATATTGAACACGGCCAACAGCGTGTTGAGCTTGCCGTCTAAATATTCGCCCTTGGCACCCACTTCCCACTGCTTGCCAATGCGCGGATCGATGACCGAGCCATCCACCTTCTTCTGCGTCTGCGGCACAAAGATGTCGGAATAGCTGGCGTACAGGGACACGTGCTTGCCCAGGTCGTACACCATGCCAGCATAGGGTGTGAACTTGCCGTCGCTCTTGGCGCCCGCAGACCAATCCGTTGGCACGGCCGGCTCTGTGGTGCGGGATTCGTTGGTGTAATTGCTAACGCGGCCGCCCAGCACCAGCGTCAAGGGATCGCTCACGCTGAACCGGGCCTGGCCATACACGCCGCTCTGGCTGGTGACGCTGGCGCTGCCGGTCTTGTAGGGCACGGTGATTTCGGGCACCGTCGGTGGGTCGGTCAGGCGCACATTGTTGACATCGAGCACGGTCTGCATGCCGGTCTGGTTGCGGTTCACGCCCTTGCCATCGCTGGTGTAGCGGCTGGCGTTGGCACCCACCAGCAGATCGTGCTTGCGCCCCAACAGCGTGAACGGTCCCGAGAAGTTGATGTCCAGGTCCTGCGCCGCGTAGTCGTAGTCAAATTCGCGGCGGGTGTAGTTGCCCGTGTAGGTGACCGGATCGATCCCCGTGAGCAAGTAGGAGTCCTTGAAGAAGAAGCCTGCATCGCGACGGCTGGCGTGCGCCTTGCCAACCCACTGGTTGTCGAAACGGTGCTCCAGATCGATGGCCACTTCCGTGTTGTCCCAGACGGAGCGGTTCCACAGCGGATTGGGGTTGAAGGAGCGATCCACATTGAGCAGGACACCATTGCTGTAGGTAGGAAGTCCCGAGAACCCGGGCGACTCGTCGTGCTGACGCGCGATCGAAGCGCGCAGGGTTGTTGCCGGGGTCATGTCCGCCTCGATCACGCCGTAGGCCACCTGCTTCTTGTCCGTGAAACGGTTGACGAACCACTCCTTGTCCAACACCGAGGCAACCACCCGCGCGCGCACGGTCTTGTCCGCGTTCAGCGGGCTGGACAGGTCGGCCTCCACCCGCTTGTTGTTCCAGGACCCGACGGTTCCCAGCACGGATGCGGCGAAGCCGTCCGTGGGACGCTTCTTGACCATGTTCACCGTGCCGCCGAACGAGCCGGAGCCCTGCAACACCCCCGTAGGGCCACGCTGCACCTCGATGCGGTCAAAGATGGCCAGGTCGAACGGCTGGTAGCCGCTGAGCGGAAGCAGCGAGGGCGCGCCATCCACCCGCACATCCAGCGCATTGCCGCGCGCGTAGTACTGGCCCTGCAGCGTGTCGTTGGCAATGGCTTGCACACCGGTGATCTGGGTGAACGCATCCCAGGGGGTGACCAGATTCATGTCGTCCATCTGCTGGCGGGTCAGCACTGAGATGGAGTTGGGTATCTCGCGCAGGGGCAAGGCGGTCTTGCCGGCCACGGTGACCGCCGGGCTGGTGTAGGAGCCCGTTCCGCTGGTCTCGGGCATGGGCGCGCGGATGACGATTTCGCTGAGTTTGGGCGGTGCGTCGGTCGTGGCGGTCTGGGCCCAGGCGCCCGGAGCGCCGGCCATGCCCGCGCACAGCCATGTGCAAGCCAAGGCGATGTGGTGCGGGCGGGGCGAATGTTTCAAAGCGGTAGTCATCAGTGTTCTCGATCGAAATGAAAAAATGGGGAGTCGTGGCTGGCACCATCACCCGCAGGCATGCCGTATGCGAACCGTGCGTTCATGGGTCAATTGGCCTGCAGCCCTCGTAAAAAGGGCGTAGACCGCTACAAATTCAATAGCTCAGGCGCGCAGCGGCGGGCCGCGTGGCGGTGGCGCCAGGGCGGTGTGCGTGCAGCAGAAAAAAGCCTGCCAGACCGCCGTCTCGCGCTGTCCATCCTGAACTAGGAAAAGTGGAAACGACGGTTTGGGCCATGGGGCCATCCGGTCTGTTGCGTGCAGGCAAAACGGGCAATGTAAAAGCTGCAGCGCCGATTCCTGCCCGTCTGGGGAATCGGTTGGGGAATTTGTTGGGTTGACCGCACCATCGAGTGCCACCCTTCGCGGTCCGCTGGCGGTGCAGATTTCCGTGTAGCCGCCGCTGGCGCCCTGGTGCATCCAGGCCAGGGCATGTGACAGCGTGGGAGCCAGTGCCATGACCAGCGCGACGCACAGCGCCAGCCACACCGCCCAGGGGCGGCGTGGCTGGTCGACAAGGCGCTGACGGGTCATTGCGGCCAAGGGGGGATCAGAACTTGACGGTCACGCCCACGTTGATGGAGCGCCCGGCGCCCGGCACGGGAATGCCCCACACCGAGCCGCGCTGCCCCACGTAGACGCCGCCCAGCGGGGGCGTGTAGGCGGTGTCCAGCGCGTTGTCCAGGCTGATGTCAAAGCGCGCCTGCTTCCACTCGTAGCTGCTGCGCAGGTTCAGCAGGGAGTAGGCCTCAGTCCTGACTTCATTGCGCACGCGGGACACGTCGGACTTGGCGTCCACCCACTGCAGCTCCAGAGTGTTGTTCCAGCCGCCCAGGCGTTGCACCAGGGCAAGCTTGGCGTTGAGCGGCATGGTGTTGTAGAGGGTGTCGTCCGTATTGGCGTTCTTGCCCTTGACCAGGCTGAGCAGGCCGGTCACCGTGAAATCCCCGTAGGCGGCGGTTTGCGCCACGGTGGCGTAGCCCGAAAGGTCCAGCCCGTACAGGCGCGCACCCTGGTTGGCAAAGCTCAGGTTCACAAACTTGTCGGTGCGCGCGGGGCAGACCTTGCCCACGCTGGCGCACGAAACGGCGTCGATGTAGTCCTCCACATAGGTGGAGTAAGCGGTGGCCTGCGCGCCCCACTGCTGACGATCAGCGGCGTGCCAGTCGGCCGTGGCGCTCAGGGTGTGGGCCACTTCGGGGCGCAGATTGATGTTGCCGACGTAGCCGTTGGCGTCACCCACCCAGTTGATCATGTTCATGACCATGTTGTTGTTGGTGGACCAGGTGTAGCGCTCGTACAGGTTGGGCGAGCGGGTCTTGCGCGAGTAGCCGGCCTCAAAGCGGGTCTGCGCGTCGGGGGTGTAGCGCGCCAGCGCGCTCAGGTCCCAGTTGGCGTCGGTCTTCTGGTGGTCCAGCGCATTGAAGGCGCCGGGGATGGAGCCCGGATTGGCTGGGTCGCCGTAGCCCATCATGCCGGTCATGGTGTTGTAGCCCTGCACCTTGCCGGTGTCCAGGGTCAGCCGGCTGCCGCGCACGCCGATCTGCGACAGCCATTGGGTGGACCAGCGCGCATCCCACTCGGCGAACAGGTCCTGGCGGTCGCGCTGGCCGTCGCGGATGTTCCAGAACGGGTTGGGCGCCATCATGCTCGCCGTCGTGCTGATGGGATCCCACCAGTCGTTCAGGCGGTAGCGCTGCCACTCGGCACCCAGCTTGAGGTTGTCGCGCGCGGAGAGCGGCACGTCGGCCTTGACCAGGGCGCCGGTGTTCTTGCCCTCGGTGTCCATGGGCATGCCCAGGTTGCCCACCGCGCTGAGCTTGTTGTCCAGGAAGTTCATGGTGTGGCGCGTGCTCTCGCTGTACAGGCGCGCCTCCAGCCAGCCCCAGGTCGCCTGGCCGAGGTAGCGCAGGTTGACCTGGTCGCTGGTGTTGCGGGTCATGTCCATGCGCTGGTTGGGAAAGCCCTGGTAGGGGATGTCCTGGCGACCCAGTTTCAGCTCCAGCAGATGCGCGTCGCTGCGCAGGGCCAGGTCCAGCGACTGGTTGCGCGAGCGGTATTGCGAGGAGCCGATCTCCTTGGGTCCGGGGATGGCCACGCCCGATGGCGCCGTGATGGCGGACTTGAAGTTCTGCGCCGCGTCCAGGTTGCCGGACTCGGCCGTGGCGGCGTTGTAGCGCAGACTGAAGGCCTCGGTGGCAACGGTTACGTTGGCATTGCCGCCACGGCCATTGCCGTTGCTGCGGTAGAAGGCGCCGGCCTGGCCCTTGAGCAGCAGACCCTCGCCCGCCCTGGCGAATTCCGGCGCTTGAGAACTGACCTGGATGGATCCGCCGATGGCGTCACCGCCAGCGCTGACCGGCGTGATGCCGGTGAAGACCTGGATGGCATCGACCTGGCTGGGGTCGATGTACGACAGGGCCGGGTTCATGTGGTTGCCGCAGGCGGAGATCAGGTCCATGCCATCGACCTTGATGCGCAGGCGGTCATCGGCCAGGCCGTGGATGGAGGGCAGGCTGGAGACGCCACCGGCGCCATACAGGCTCACGCCGGCCACGTCGCCCAGCAGGCCGGCCGTGTCGCTCGTGGAGGCCAGCCGGCGTGCCAGGCGGGTACGGTCGAGTTCGGTGGCATTGCCGTCGGCGCGGGTGTCGGACACCGTCACCGTGGGCAGAGTGACGGCGGCACCGTCGGCCGCCAGAGCCGGTGTGGACAGGGCGGATACGAGGGGAAAGGCCATGGCGATGGACCACGGCAGGATACGCAGGGATGGAGCGGACACGGGAATACCTTTACTGTTTCTGGGGACGTGGGGGCGTGGCCAGACCGGCCGAAAGGGCCGTCAGCCAACGCCAAAAGACATCAACTCAGAAAACGGTAGGAGGTCCGCGCGGCGGTGGTACCGCCGCAAGATGGCGCAGATAGAAAACCGTCTGTTGGACCGATGGCTCCCACGGCCCTTCCTGAACCGGGAAGGAATGGGACGGCGGTTGGCTCAACAGGGCCATGCGATCTGCCGAATGCAGGCAAAACGGGCAGTGCGCCAGGGGCGCAACGGTCACGGGCGAGGGGTGGGTGCCGTCCGTTGACGCCGCGTCATCCGACTGCACCCAACGGGGCCCCTCGTTGGTACAGATTTCGATCTGGGGTTCCGCGTACTCCCGCGCCAGCGCCAGTGCATGCGAGACAACGGGAGCAACCACGCCGAATACGGCAACCAGCAATGCCAGCCACACCGTCCAGAGGCGGTGTGGCTGTGTGCGGCGCGGCGGGGCTTTCATGGGATCCGGGCTGAGTCTTTACATCTTGTGCTTGCTGTGGTCCATGGCTGACATGTCTGCCGCCTTGGCGCCCGGCGCTGTCACTGCCACGGGCAGGGTCAGCTCGACTTTGGTTTCCACGCCCTTGGCATCCTTGAAGACCAGTGTCAGCGGGATCGTGGTGTCCTTGGGCAGGGCCACCTTCAAGTCCATCAGCATCACGTGGTAGCCGCCAGGCTTGAGTTCAACGGCCTTGCCGGCTGGCAGGTCCAGACCGCCCGACACGGCACGCATTTTCATGACATTGCCGTCCATCTTCATCTCATGCACATCGCTCACACCAGCCACCGGGCTGGATGCTCCCACCAGTTTGGCGCCATCTTTGGCGGTGAGCGTCATGAAGGCGCCGGTGGCCTTTTGGCCCGGTACCGTGGCGCGCGCCCAGGCGTCTTTCACGTCCACTGTCTGGGCGAACAATGCGCCGCAGGAGAGGGAGAGGATGGCAACAAGCGTTTTCAGTTTCATGGTGGGTCCTTGGTAAAAAATAGAGTGTGTGTCAGTGGACGTGTTCATCGCTGGCCTTGGTGTCCAGCAACTCCAGCAGGGCGGCAGGTGACTTCAGCCCTTTGGTTGATGTGCCGGAAGCGGGCACATCAACCCAAGCATTGACACCCTTGGCACAGGACTGAACGACCTTGAACCAGATCGCGCCGGCTCTCGATGGCGTGGTGCCACGCAGGATGAATTCGTCGTAGAAGTCTGCGGGCAAAGCATCTTCGGGCGACTTGGCCGTCCAGGTGATGTCCTGCACGCCCTCGGTATAGGTCTTGCCGTGGCTGGTGTAGGGCTCCGCCAGCTTGCCCGTTTGGGTCACCACCGTCCAGCCGGCCTTGGGCATGGGCTGCGCACCGGTGAAGCCAGCAGGAATGGTGACCCGCATGGCCGTGGTCGGCGAGCCGTCACATCCATGCCCCACCCGCAGCACCGCGCGGTAGCTGGTGCCCGCAAGGGCTACGCCATCCTGCAACACTACGTGAGAAAAAGAGGCATCAGCCCCCGTCAATACTGCGCAAGCAGCTATCAATTGAATAGCAATTCTGTGATTCAAGGCGATTACTCCAAGGTTCAGGCCACTTGTTCCGGTCAAAGACCGGCATGACAAGCCAAGACGGCCATAGCGCCGCAATGCGGGCCACGGACGCAAAGATGGGACGGACTTAGAGAGCCGGGGGACCGCGCGCTACGAGCGGCGGCGCAGCCTGCCCGCCACGAAGCGGGTCTGAATGGAGCGGCAGTGCATGGGCCTGCCGCTGACTAGGCTCAGGCAAGCGGTAGGTGGAGAGCAGCGGGGACACAAAGGGCGTGCACAACGGGCAGTCCATGGTGTTGCTGCTGGTGCCAGAGGGGTTGTCGTCATCGCCCTGCACGACAATTTTCATGGCACCCGAGCCACTGCAAACCAGCAAGACATCCTGCGGATTGACAATCGGCGATGCCACGGCGACGCCCAGGGACAGCACAAACCACGCCAGCACGAGGCGGGTGATCAGGCTGAAGCGGCGCAGGGTTCGCATGGGTGGATTATCACCGACGCATTCGACCAAACCCTTAACGTAGGTCAATGGATGCGGCAGAGCTGCCTCGCGCAGGGCGCGCAGCCGAACAGGCGCAGCTAAACTTCCCGGCTAGCCTAAAAGTGACCATCCGTGAAGCCCTATCCCTATCTCTCCGCGTCCTTGTCTCCCCTGTCTTCCCACCCCTGGCCCCGTCTGGCGCTGCTGGGCGCCTTGTGCATGGTGCTGCTCACGCCGGCCGTGTCCTTCGCACAGGCCAACCCGGTGTTCATCCTCAACTCGCTGGACGCCACCATCAGCGTGATTGATCCGGTCGCGTGGAAAGAGACCAAGCGCATTCCAACCGGCAAGGAGCCCCACCACCTGTACCTGACGCCGGACCACAAATCCCTGATCGTGGCCAATGCGCTGAGTGACTCGCTGGCCTTTGTCGATCCCAAGACGGCCGAGGTGCAGCGCACCGTGCGCAACATCCTGGACCCCTACCAGCTGCGCTTTTCCCCCGACATGAAATGGTTTGTGACTGCGGCCAACCGCCTCAACCACGTGGACATCTACCGCTGGGACGGCAATGACCTGACGCTGGCCAAGCGGGTGCCAACGGGCAAGACACCCAGCCACCTCTGGATCAACACCACCAGCACCACGGTGTACAGCACCATGCAGGACAGCGATGAGCTGGTGGCCATCGATCTGGCCACCCAGACGCTCAAATGGCGCAGCAAGACCGGGTCCATGCCGGCAGACGTCTTCGGCACGCCGGACGACAAGTTCCTGCTCATCGGGCTCACCGGCTCGGACGGCGTCGAGGTCTACGACGTGACCGGTGCCGCACCCAAGCTGGTGAAGACCATCAAGACCGCCAAGGGCGCCCACTCCTTCCGCGCCGTGGGTGACAAGCGCCACGTGTATGTAAGCAACCGGGTGGCCAACACCATCAGCAAGATCGACTACCAGACCATGGCGGTGGTGGACAGCCTGCCAGGCCCCAGCGGCCCCGATGACATGGAAGTGTCCAGCGACGGCCACCTGATGTTCCTGGCCTCGCGCTGGGCCGGCAAGCTGACCGTGATCGACACCACAACCCGCCAGGTGCTGCGCCAGATCAAGGTCGGCAAATCACCCCACGGCGTCTGGACCCTGGACCACGCGGCGCGGCAGTAGCGGCGTGGACACCGGCATGCGTCGCCTCCGGAACATCGCTATTGTTTTGATAGCTGCCTGCGCCGCTTCTACGTGGGCTGCAGGGCAAAATGGCTGCGACAAACCGGTGTACCTGACGCTGGACACCGGGCACATGGGCGTGGCGCCGCTGATCGCCGACGTGCTGAACCGCCAGGGCGTCAAGGTGACCTTCTTCGCCGCCCACGAGCGCACCCAGGAGGGCGACGGCACCCTGGGCAGCCATTGGGCACCCTGGTGGAAAGCGCGCGCCGCCGAAGGCCACGAATTTGCCTCCCACACCTTTGACCACGCCTACTGGCGCGCCGACCTGCCTGGCACCGAGCCGCGCTTTCGCATCCGACCCTCGGCCGGGGCGCAGCAGGGGCTGGATCTGGAGTGGGATGCCACCGCCTACTGCGCGCAACTGGACCGGGCCAATGCGCGCCTGCAGGAGTTGACCGGAAAGAAGGCTCTGCCCCTGTTCCGTGCACCGGGTGGCAAGACCTCGCCCAAGCTGCTGGCCGCGGCCAAGGCATGCGGCTACGCCCACGTGGGCTGGGCACCCGCCGGTTTCCTGGGCGACGAGCTGCCCAGCGAGCGCTTCAGCAACGACGCTCTGCTGGCAAAAGCACTGCGGGACATCCGCCCGGGCGACATCCTCATGGCCCACCTCGGCATCTGGTCCCGCAAGGACCCGTGGGCGCCTGCCGTGCTGGAGCCGCTGATCCAGGGCCTCAAGGCCAAGGGATACTGCTTCCAGACCTTGCGCCAGCACCCCGATTACGCAGCCTGGATCACAACGGTGAATACACGATGAACGCTTTGATGGATGCGTTGGCCACGGCATTTTCCAATGCCCAGCAGCAGCTGTTCGAGTCACTGGTGCAGCCCGCCATGTTTGCACTGGGCATGGCCAATTTCCTGGAAGACGGTTTTGATGCCACGGGCTGGCTCCTGGTGGGATGCATTCAGTTTCTGGTGCTGATCGCCGTGATTGGGCCGCTGCAGCGTTGGCGCCCGGTGGAGCCCATTACCGACCGGGCCACGGTGCGCGTGGACATGCTGTACACCGCCATCCACCGCTTGGGCCTGTTCCGATTGGTGCTGTTCTTTACCCTCAGACCCTGGTTTGACGAGCTGTTTGGCGCGCTGCGGGTTGCAGGCTGGGAGACCTGGCATCTGGACGCGCTGTGGCCGGGGGTCACCGACCAGCCCTTGGCCAGCCTGCTGCTGTACCTGATGGCCGTGGACTTCTTCAACTACTGGGTGCACCGCGGACAGCACCAATTTGAGTGGTGGTGGCGCCTGCACGCCCTGCACCACGCGCAGCGCCAGATGACCATGTGGAGCGACAACCGCAACCACCTGCTCGACGATGTGCTGCGCGACTGCCTGGTGGTGGTGCTGGCACAGCTCATCGGCATTGCACCGGGGCAGTTTGTCGCCATCGTCGCCATCACGCAGCTCAGCGAGAACTTCCAGCATGCCAACCTGCGACTGTGGTTTGGCCGCGTGGGCGAACGGCTGTGGGTGAGCCCGCGCTTTCACCGGTTGCACCACGCCATCGGCATCGGCCATGAGTCCAGCGGAAAGGCCACGTTGGGCGGGCACAACTTCGGTGTCTTGCTGCCCTGGTGGGACATGCTGTTTGGCACCGCCAACTTCGAGCTACGGTTCGATGCCACCGGCGTGCGCGACCAGGTGGAAGACGGTCGCGACTACGGCCGCGGCTTCTGGAGCCAGCAGTGGCAGGGCATCAAGCGGCTGGCCGGACGGGCATAGCCCAGCCCTGGACACCGCGCGCAGACCGACGGCTACAAATCGAACTTGACCTCGGCCACATAGCTGCGCTGTGGATAGGGGTGGAAGTTCCAGTACTGGTAGTTGTTGAGGTTGTCGATGCCGAACGATGCGCTCCAGTTCTTGCCCTGGACGTAGCGCACCCGCAGGTCGGTGGTGAAGAACTCGCTGACACCCTGGTAGGTGTAGCCATTCACATCGGCATTGTTCAGCGTGCGGAACTGCGGCCCGCTGTAGCGGGCACCCAGGCTGGTACTCCAGTGGTCGTTCCACTTGTAGCTGACCAGTGCCGTGGCGCGCCAGCGTGGAATATTGGGCTGTTGCCTGCCAATGGTGTCGCCAGCCACGGCCACAAAACCGTCGTTCTCCTTGATCGTGGAGTCGGTGTAGGTGATGCTGGCTCCCAGGTCCAGACCTTTTGCGCCCACGTTTTCGCCATTGAAGGCCAGTTCGAGGCCCTGGGTCTGGATGCGGCCCACGTTCTGCACACGGCTGATGTTCTTGTTGGCCGCTGCGTCAAACGTGGTTTGGGAATACAGCGAGTCCTGGGTGTTCTCGGCAAAGAAGGTCAGCCGCAGGCTGGACGAGCCGAAGTCCTTCTCGGCACTCAGTTCCGCAGTCACCGACTTTTCGGGCTTGAGCTTGGGATCGTTGATGTACTGGGAGTTGGTGGTGGAGGTGGCGCCGTACATTTCGGTCACCGTCGGGAAACGCACCGCGCGGCCCACGGACCCCTTGAGCACCGTGGTGTCATTCCACTGGTAGGACAGCGCCGCCTTGGGCGACACAAACGACTCATCCCGGCTGGCGTAGCGCGCGTTGGCCACATTGCCGGGGCCGAAGGTCGTGAAGCCGTCCGAGGTGTTCCAGTTTTCCACGCGTACCCCCAGCACCGTCTTCCACAACGGGGCGAAGGCCCAGCTGTCCTGCGCGTAGAGTGCCCGGGTCACGGCATTGCCGCCCACATCGTTGACCAGCGAGCCTGCGGGATCGGTGATCCAGTTGCCGGTGATGTTGGATGTCACGGTACGGTAGGTGTAGCGATCCTGCTGCAGGCCGAAGTCGGCCACGTGCGCACCCTGCATGCCACCGGGGCGCCAGATACCCTTGAGTGCCAGCGCATTCCAGCCGGTGCCGCTGGCGTCGGCAATCGTGCCTGCACCACCGGTCTGTGCCGTTGGCAGGAAGTTGCTGGCGCTGTTGGTCCGCTTGGCATCGGTGCCGTAGTTGTATTGGCTGGCAGCCAATTCCCAATCGAAAACGCCCTGGGTATGGCTCTTGACCGAGACCCCGTGGATGGTGTGGGTCAGGTCTTCATTGGTCAGCGTGTAGTCCGACCCGCTCAGCGCATTCGCACCCGTGAAGGCCAGCCCGTCGATATTGATGGGGCCGCTGTAAACCGGCTGGCCCTTGGCGTCACGCAGATAGGTGGCGGGACGGCCTTCGGATGTGTTCTTCCACAGGCCATAGGTGTAGCTGGCACGCACGGTGGGCGTCACGTCGTAGGCGACCTTGACCTTGGCATGGTCCTGGATGGTGGTGTACTCGGTGCCAGTGCCCAGGTTGTACCAGGGGGCCAGCGCATTGTTGGCATCCAGCACGGCACCGGTCACCACGGTGCCGCCCGTGCCCTTGACGCCGGCGCTCTTGAGGCGGGTAGGAAAGGTCAGCGGCTGGCCGTGGCTGTTGGTGTGGTTCAGGTTGACAAACCAGGACCAGTCACCCTCACGGCTGCCCAGTGAAGCACTGGTCTGCCAGGCCTTGAACGTGTCGCTGGTGTTGTACAGGCTGAAGGGCTGGGACACAGTGCCGGCCTTGACATGGGCCTCCAGTTTTTGGGGCATGCGCGTCACGTAGTCCACCACGGCACCCACCGAGTTGCCGGGATAGGCGGCCGAGAACGGGCCATACATCACATCTACCCGTTCAATTTCTTCGGGAGTCACCAGGCCCCAGCGCGGGGCGAAGGTGGCGCCATTGCCCAGGTAGTTGGAGAGCAGGATGCCGTCGGCATAGACGGCCGAGCGGGCGCTGTTGCCGGTGCCCGAAGCGCGGCTGGACAACACGGCGTGGTTGTAGTCACCGATGTAGCGCTTGCGCACCAAAAGGCTCGGAAAGTAGCGGATGGCATCCTCGCTGTCGGTGGCGTTGATGGCCTGCGCGATCTGCGTCCGGGTGATGCCCTCCATGGTGGTGGGAATCTGGGTGGGCAAGGAAGTGGGCTGGCCACTTCCGAGCACGGTTACGACCCCCAGGCTCTTGGTTGGGGCGTCTTGGATTTGCGCCAGGGCGACGAGAGGAAATGCGGCGGCCACGGCCAGCGCGATGCGATGCAATTGCATGGGACGACTTCCGAAATATCAGAAAAACAACCTGCAGCCCTCGTGAATAGGGCGTGAGGCGCTATGATTTTGATAGTTCAGACAGTCGGGGGTCCGCGCGCCGGCAGTGGCGCAGCAGTGCGGGCCGCAATGTGCGCGGCCGGGATGGGTTGCAGGGCGTATGCCAGCGGCTGGGCCGGCTCGGCGGTCAGACAGGCCACCGGTGGCGGCGCGGACACCGAGACGCACAGCGGGCAATCCAGGGTGTTGCCGGCCATTTCGCTGGTGCTGCCGTCATCGGCCTTGACCAGCACCTTCATGGCGCCGGAGCCGGTGCACACCAGCAGGATGTCCTGCGGCTTGACGATGGGCGAGGCCACCGCCACACCCAGCGACAACACGAACCACGCCAGCACCAGGCGGGTGAGAATCGTGAAATGGCGCAGGGCTCGCATGGGGTGCGATTATCAACGAGGTCGTTGCCCGATGCTCAACACGGGGCAATTCTTTGGCAGACAATGCCTCCCGAGCCCATTCAACCGCTGCACTGCCATGACGCAATACACATTCCTATCCGCCACCATCCTGCTGGTGCTGATCACCGACCCGATAGGCAACATCCCCATCTTCGCCAATGCCTTGCGCCCGGTCGCGCCCGAGCGCCGGCCGCGCGTCATCCTGCGCGAGATCCTGATTGCCTTTGCGTTGTTGCTGACCTTCATGTTTGTCGGCGAGGGCTTCCTGCGCGTCATGAACCTGAGCGAACTGTCGCTGCAGATCGGCGGCGGCGTGATCCTGTTCCTGATCGCGCTGCGCATGGTGTTCCCGCCCGTCGGCGCCGCCACGGACACCGACCAGCAGTTGATGGAGCCGCTGGTCGTGCCGCTGGCGGTGCCGGCGATTGCCGGCCCCTCGGCCCTGGCCACGGTGCTGCTGCTGGTGTCCCAACAGCCCGAGCGTCGGCTGGAGTGGATCGGCGCTCTGTGCGTGACCATGACCGTCAGCGCCATCGTCCTGGTCTCGGCCGAGCGCATCCAGCGCCTCATCGGCACCCGCCTGGTGGTCGCCGTGGAGCGGCTGATGGGCCTGGTGCTGGTGTCGGTGTCCATCGAGATGCTGCTGCGCGGCATCAAGACCTTTGTACTGCAACTGGCGCGGGGGTGAGGATGCCCGCGCTGCACGCCCACTGGACGCGGTACGCTCGCCTGCTGGTGCACCTGGGGCATTGGCACCCCTTGGCCGTGCTGGCGGGCGGAGTCTTGATCATTCGGCTGGTCGATGAACTCATCGGCCTGCCCGGACGGCTCCTGCCGGAGCTGGCTCTCGGTGGACCCCAGAGCGCCATCGCGGCCATGGGAATAGGACGCGCCCTGTTCGAGGTGGCAATGGTTGGCCCCGCCATGGAGACGGCACTGTTCCAGGCCCTGCCGATCTGGATATTGCGTGCATGGACGCGGCTGCCAATGATCGGGTTGCCGGTCGTGTCTGCCGCGATATTCGGCGCCACCCACCTCCACTACAACCTGTTGTACGGTGTGTCGGCTGCCGCCGTAGGCTGGATCCTGGCCTCGGTCTATCTGGCCCGGCTTCGTGGCGATGGCTGGGCCTTTGGCCTGACCTTTGGCATCCACGCCATCCACAACGGGGCCGAGGTGCTCTTCCAGCAGTGGTGACCATCGCCGATTTGACAGGTCGCTCGGCCGTGCTGGCCGAATTCGGCAAGGATGCATGGCCCGCGCAGAAATGCAGTGCAAAAGCCGGCCTTTTCTGCGGATCAACCAGCGCCCTGTATCCGCTTGTGTACAAACGCTACATACTGTGTAAACAATTTTCCTGAACAATGGGACCGTCACCAACGTGAAAGTGATCCCCATGGAAATGAGTCCGGTTGAAAACTGCATATCGGCCGCCGCCTATTTTGAGCGCGGCAATCGGCACCTGCGGGATCACCAGTATGCAGAGGCAATTACGTGCTATGACCTGGCCATTGACGACCATCCACGCATTGCCGAATTCCACTTCAACAAGGGCAATGCCCTGGCGCAGCAACACCAATTTGCGGACGCGGTCCTGTGCTACGACACGGCGCTGGCCTTGCGACCCAACTATGCCGACGCACTCTCCAACCGGGGGAACTGCCTGTACGAATTGGGCCAGTACACGGCGGCATTGGAAGGCTTTGAACAGGCCATCCTTTTGCGTCCCGACATGGCAACGGCACACCTCAACAAGGGCAATGCCCTGGTAAAGCTGCACCAATATGCAGCCGCCCTTGAAGCCTATGACCTCGCCCGGGTGGTCGACCCGGGGCTTATTGAAGCCGTCTACAACAAGAGCATCGCCCTGCACCTGATGTTGCTGGAACGCAATTCGGTGGCACAGTAGCCGGTGTGCCGGCTACGTTCTGCCATTTTCTTGACCCAGGTCATCGATCACAGGCAGCCGGGGGCTAGAATTTTCGCCACAGGCACGGCGCGTGTCGCTGCCTCCGTGGACCCCCCCTATGCGAAAGACGCTTTCAAGCTTCACCTCCAGCTTTTCCGACCTGCTGCATGGCCAAGGTCCGCAGAACGTGCCCGGTGGCCGCCAGGAGGAAATCCGCACGGCGATGCTGGCTTCGCTGACGGACATCGAAAGCACACAGCCCCACGCCTTTTCCAAGACCCTGGTGACGATCACGCAGGCATCCGACGTGCAATCGCTCTGGGACGCGCGCAGTGAATTGCTGCGTCTGATTGCCGACCGCGATGGCGAAGCAGCCGCCCGCAAGACACTGGACGGCATTACCGAAATGTTCCGGGGCCTGGTGCCCCACAATCTGCTGCCCTCACGCCGGCGCGTCGAACGCTGACCCACCTGGAGACATGTCCATGACACCCACGCATGCGGTTCACAAGAAGCCATTTGCGGTGGAGTGGCGTGAAGGTTTCTGCATCGGCATTGACCAGTTGGATCGCGAACACCGCCACCTGTTCTCACTGGTCATGATGCTGGACCTGCACACGGTCGAGCAGACCGTGGAGCAATTGCTGGACTACGTGGTAACCCATTTCTCCCACGAACAGGAGGCCATGGAGAAAAGCGGCTACCCCGCACTGGAGCAGCATGTGAAGATGCACGAGGCGTTTGCCTCCCAGATGGCCGATGTCCTGATGGGCAGCGACGGCTGGACCGAGGAGCGCGTGCAGGAACTGCGCCGCTTCCTCAACAAGTGGCTGATCGGACACATCATGACCCACGACATGCGCTTCGGCAAATGGCTGGCGGCCAAGGACCGCCCACCGTCCGCCCCGACGGCACCCAAGCCCGGACTGATCGGACGCCTGTTTGGCTAACCGGATGCGCCCGAGCGCCTGAAACACCCCGGGCCGCGATGCAGTTCGATGAACGATGCCATTCGCACATTGGCCACTGGGCGCAATGACGCCCGCGTCGCCAAGCAGGAAGAGAAACAGGCGTGGTGCAGCCACTGCAGCGCTTCGAGGACAACTACAGGAGCCGCTGCCTCTGACGCTGCGCTAACTTGCCTCGGCCAGCGCCACCACTTCCTGCTCGATGGCACCAAAGATGCTGTGGCCGTCCTGGCCCTTCATCTCGATGCGGATGGTGTCGCCATACTGCATGAACGCGGTGCTGGGCTGGCCGTCCAGAATGGTTTCCATGGCACGTTTCTCGGCAATGCAGCTGTAGCCCTTGGGCCATTCGGTGGTGGCCTTGTCGCCCGTGCCCTTGGTCACACCCGGGTTGCTGACCGTGCCCGATCCGATGATGGAGCCGGCACGCACCCGGCGCGTCGTGGCCAGGTGGGCGATGAGCTGGCCGAAGTGGAAGGTCATGTCCGGCCCGGCGTCGCACATCCCCACTTTGCGGCCGTTCCAGGTGCTTTGCAGGGGCAGGTGCACGCGGCCCTTGACCCAGGCGTCGCCCAGCTCGTCGGGCGTCACCGCCACCGGGCTGAAGGCCGTGGCCGGTTTGCTCTGCACAAAGCCAAAGCCCTTGGCCAGCTCGGCCGGAATCAGGTTGCGCAGGCTCACGTCGTTGACCAGCATGACCAGGCGGATGCCGTCCAACGCCCGGTCGGGGGCGCAACCCATGGGAATGTCACCGGTGACCACCGCCACCTCGGCCTCGAAGTCCAGGCCCCAGTCCAGATTGGCACACACGATGGGGGCGCAAGCGCCCTGCAGGTCGTCGCTGCCGCCCTGGTACATCAACGGGTCGGTGTAGAAGCTCTCGGGCACCTCGGCGCCGCGTGCCTTGCGCACCAGCTCCACATGGTTGAGGTAGGCCGAGCCGTCGGCCCACTGGTAGGCGCGCGGCAGCGGCGCCATGCACATGCGGGCGTCGAACGGAAAGGCGTGGCGGGCGCGGCCATTGTTCAACGTGTCGTACAGGTCCTGCAATTGCGGCGCCAGGAAGTTCCAGTCGTCCAGCACCTGCTGCAGCCGGTTGGCGATGTGGGAGGTGTAGTGGGCCAGACTCAGGTCGCGCGAGACCACGACCAGTTGACCGTCGCGGGAGCCATCTTTGTAGGTAGCGAGTTTCATGGGGGAATTGTCGCTCTGAATTAAACTGGCAGGCCTGTTCCCCATGTCCAAGTCCCTGACCGGTTCCCCCCCCTCTCCCACGCGCGCACCCTGGCGGCTCGCGCTGCTGACGGCTGCCGTGCTGCTGGCGCACTGGGCGGTGTTACGCGCGGCGCCGCTGGCGCTGGCCGCGCATGAGAACCGGGACGCCGCTGCCACCTGGGCCTTTGCCACCCGCACCATTGCCGCACCAACTCCCGCGCCCAGCCCGGGTCCGGTGGCGGTCAACCCGGCGCGCACGGGCCCGACGCGCTCCCGCGCCGGGACCAGGCCGGTCCCCGTGACCCGCACAACCCCGGCCGATGACTTGGAAAAAAATCAGGCTCAAGCCCCTGTAGATACTGCGCAGGCAGCTACTGAAACCATAGCAGACGCAGCAGCAACCGGCAGCGCCACCGTGGAGCCCCCGCCAACGCTGCTGGCAGCGGCCACACCGCCGGGCAGGGCGAAGGAGCCGGTAGCGGACGTTACGGCCACCGCCGCCGCCAAGCCGCTGCCGGCCAAGGCGGTGCGCAGCTTTGTCGTCCCGCCCTCGGCACGGCTGAAGTACGCCATCACCGGCGAGGTCAAGGGATTCCCCTACCACGTGAATGGCGACCTGCTGTGGACACAGGACGGCAAGACCTATGACGCCCGCATGGAGATCAGCCATTTCCTGCTCGGCTCGCGGGTGCAGACCAGCACCGGCCAACTCGGCGCCCAGGGCCTGGAGCCGACGCGCTTTGGCGACAAGGTCAAGAGCGAGGTGGCGGCGCACTTTGAGCGCGAGAAGGGCAAGATCAGCTTCAGCGCCAATACACCCGATGCCCCGTTGCTGGCGGGAGCGCAGGACCAGTTGAGCATCTTCATGCAGTTGGCAGCCATGCTGGCGGGCGATCCCACCGGCTTTCCGCCCGGCAGCACGCTGGCGTTTCAGGCCGTGGGACCGCGCTCGGCCGATTCCTGGGTGTTTACCGTGGGTGCCAGTGAAAAGCTGGCCCTGCCCGGCGGCGACGTGCAGGCGGTGCATCTGTGGCGCGACCCGTCCGGCGACTACGACCCCAAGACCGAAATCTGGCTGGCCCCCGAGCAGGGCTACCTGCCGGTGCGCATCCGCCTGACCCAGCGCAATGGCGACTTTGTCGACCAGCAGTGGAAGGCCACGCAGAAACCCTAGCCTGCCCCGAGCCCGCTGCGACGGGCCCATTCCCCTTGAATTTGCCTGGATTGCATCCAATTGCGATACACGACCTATCATGCAATCCATGTACACGCTCTACGACTCCGAAAGCTACACCGTCAACCATATGCTGGCCAACGCCGAAGCGGACGACGAGGCCGCTGCCCGCGCGGTCCAGACCGACGCCTATCCCGACGGCGTGCCCGTCATGGCACGCCACGGCTTTGAGATCGTCGACAAGCGATCCGGCAAGGAGGTGTACCTGGATGGGTCGTGGGCAGAACTGTTCCAGCAGCACATCCTGGCCTGGCAGGTGAATACACCCACGCAGGAAGAGGTCGAAGGCACGTTGGAGCAGTACGCCGAACTCGCGCAAAATCCCGTCGTCGTGCACTGATCTCCTGCCGGCAAAGAATTGACCTTGGTCAAAGCACGGCGCAATGGCACGGCGCATCATGCAATCAACGCACAACAAAACAGGAGCCACACCATGAACAGCCAACATATCAGCGCCTACCAGCAACAGTTGAAGGACATGCGTGCCGCCCTGTTGGCCCAGATCGCCGAGCAGCGCGGCGGTGTCGTCAGCCGCGTCGAAGTGGCGGCCGACCACTTTGGCCACCCGGAGGATTCCGGTGCCCAACTGGCCACCGAGCGCGAACTGGAGTTCGCCCTGGGCGAACGCGAAATGGCCGAACTGTCCGCCATTGACGCGGCGCTGGCCCGCATTGCGTCTGACACCTACGGCGAGTGCGTGGACTGCGGCGCCCACATCACCCCGGCACGCCTGCACGCCAGCCCCGAAGCGGCGCGCTGCATCCATTGCCAGGAAAAAGCGGAGCATTGACCGCATCGATGGCTTTGTGGCAGCGCAGCGTCGGGGGGCAATGGTCCTTCCTGCGACAATGGCTGCACTATGAGTCAGACCTACATCCTCACCCTGTCGTGCCCGGACCGCTTGGGACTGGTCCATGCCGTATCGGGCTTCCTGCTGGAGCGCGGCGGCAACATTGAAGAAGCCGCCCAGTACAACGACCCGGACACCGGCCTGTTCTTCATGCGCGTGCAGTTCAAGTGCGTGCGGCTCACCCACGCGGACCTGCGCTCACAGCTGGGCTTCTTTGCCAAGCCGTACGCCATGCAGTGGAGCCTGCACGCCACGGCACAGCCCATGCGCACGGTGCTGCTGGTCAGCAAGGAAGGGCACTGCCTCAACGACCTGCTGTTCCGCTGGAGGAGTGGCCTTCTGGCGCTGGACATCCGCGCCATCATCTCCAACCACAAGGATTTCTACCAACTGGCGGCCAGCTACAACGTGCCCTTTCACCACATCCCGGTCACGGCCGACACCAAGGCCAAGGTCGAAGCGCGCCAGTTCGAGATCATTGAGGCCGAAGGCGCAGAACTGGTGGTGCTGGCGCGCTACATGCAGATCCTGAGTGATGACTTCTGCAAGAAGCTGGCCGGGCGCGCCATCAACATCCACCACAGCTTCCTGCCCAGTTTCAAAGGCGCCAAGCCCTACTACCAAGCGCATGACCGCGGCGTGAAGCTTATTGGCGCCACGGCCCACTACGTGACGGCCGACCTGGACGAAGGCCCCATCATCGAGCAGGACGTGGCCCGCGTGGACCACAGCAAGACGGTGGAAGACCTGACCGCGATGGGCCGCGACACCGAGAGCCAGGTGCTGGCCCGTGCCGTCAAGTGGCACAGCGAACACCGCGTGCTGCAGAACGGCCACAAGACCGTGATTTTTAAATAGGGCGCGCGGGGGCTATAACTCGAAGCGGCCCACGAGCTGGTCCAGTGCCTGGGCCTGCTCGTCCAGCGACTGGGCCGCTGCGGCGGCCTCTTCCACCAGCGCTGCGTTTTGCTGTGTGGTCTCGTCGATCTGGCCGATGGCGCGGTTCATTTCCTCGATGCCGGCGCTTTGCTCCAGCGACGCGCCGGAAATCTCTTCCATCACGGTGCTGACCTGCTGCACGGTTTGCGCCATGCCGGCGATTGTCTGCCCCGCGGTGCGGGCCAATTGGGTGCCTTCCTTGACCTGCTGCGCGGAGTTTTCAATCAGCGCACTGATTTCACGCGCCGCCGTGGCGCTGCGCTGCGCCAGGTCGCGCACCTCGGATGCCACCACGGCAAAACCACGGCCCTGGTCGCCCGCGTGCGCCGCTTCCACGGCGGCGTTGAGCGCCAGGATGTTGGTCTGGAACGCAATGCTCTGGATGGCGCCGATGTTGGCGTGGATGGCCTGCGTGCTTTCGCTGATCTTGTCCATGGTCCGCACCACATTGGCCACCACCTCGCCGCCCTCACGGGCCGCCTGGCTGGCACTGCCGGAGAGCTGGGCCGCGCGTGTGGAGCTGTCGGCATAGCGCTTGGCAATGGCGGCCAGTTGTTCCACATTGGCCGTGGTCTTCTCCAGTGACGAGGCCTGCTGCTCGGTGCGGTTGGACAAGTCCAGGTTGCCCATGGAAATTTCACGCGAGGCATTGGCCACCTGCGCAGAGCTGTCGGCAATCTCGCCCATGGTCTGCGCCAGGCGGGTGCGCATGTCATGCAGCGAATACAGCAGGCTCTCGGTGTCGTTGGGCGCCAACTTGATCGGTGTGGTCAGATCACCATTGGCGATGCCACTGGCAATGGACTTGGCATAGGCCGGCTCGCCACCGAGCTGGCGCGTGACGCGCCGCGTCACCACACCGCTGACCACCAGTGACGCGGCAATCAGTGCCAGCGTGATGCCCACCACCCAGATCAGTGAGGTGTCATAGATTTGCGCCGCGTGCAGCATGGTGGCCTGGGCCGACTGCCCGCGTTGCTGTACCAGGGCATCGACAAACTTCTCCACCTTCTTGGTCTCGTTGACCAGGCCGGCATCTTCCATGGACACATCCGGACTCATCTCCATATAGGACAGCGGCTGCTCCTTGACCAGCTTCACGTACTCGCGCAGGCGCTTGGTCCACTTGGCAATCGCGTCCACCAACTGTTTGGCAGTCTCCACCGACTCATCACTGCTGGAGAGCTGGCGGATGGTGTCCATCTGCTTGCCCACATTGCCCAGGCTGGTCTCGATGTCGCCGGCCAGCGTATCGCGCTCGGCAGCCGTGCTGGCAGTCAGCAACTGGGTTTGCGCCCGACTGGCACGCAACAGGTAGCTGCGCACTTGTTCGGCAGCCTGCCCGGCGATGTATTCCTGCTCATAAATGACGTGGGTCGATGCATTGAGGCGCCCCATCTGGAACAGGGAAAACACCCCGATGACCAATGCCCCCACCAGCACACAGGCAAAGGCCAGCATCAGACTGGAGCGCACCGACATGTTGCGCAGTACCGGGGCTGAAGTGGTGGCCGCACCCGTCAGGCGCGCGCGCACGGTTTGCGCCACGCCCTCAACACCCGTCCAGGTGCGCTTGCCGGACTGAAGAACGCTGTTTGTCTCATCGGCCAGTGCTGGGGACAGACTGGGGTGGGATACGGCAGATTCCATCGTGAGACTCCTATCAATGGACTATGGACGAGGCCAGGCGGTCTCAGGATAGTCCGTATTTATGACAGTGACGCCATCTTCTCGCCCATGCGAACGGGACCCGTCGCGGCCCACTGGGGGTTAAAAGCCAACGGCCCCTTGGGAAACAGCATCACGACAGTAGAGCCCAGCAAAAAACGGGCCATCTCCGCGCCTTGCGGCAGACGCACCGCGCCGTCGTCGTAGCTGCGCTCCCACAACCTGCCCGGGCGCGGCGGATTGACCTGCCCGTGCCAGACGGTGGCCATGCTGCCAACAATCGTGGCACCCACCAGCACTTGGACAAACGGGCCGTGCGCCGTATCAAACACGCAGACCACCCGCTCATTGCGCGCAAACAGTCCCGGCACACCGCGCGCCGTGGTGGGATTCACCGAGAACAGGTCGCCCGGCACATAAATCATGCGGCGCAGCACCCCTTCGCAGGGCATGTGGATGCGGTGGTAATCCCGCGGGCTCAGGTACAGGGTGGCGAAGTGCCCGTCCTGGAACTGCGCCGCCAGGGTCGCATCACCACCCACCAGGGCCGTCGTGGAATAGCTGTGGCCCTTGGCCTGGAAAATCTGGTCGCGCTCGATGCGGCCGAACTGGCTGATGGCACCATCCACTGGGCACAGCAGATCGGCCTGGGCCAGTGGGCGGGCGCCCTCTTTCAGGGCGCGGGTGAAAAAGTCGTTGAAGGTGGCGTAGCTGGCGATGTCGGGGTTGGCCGCCTCGGCCATGTTGACCTGGTAGCGCTTGACGAACCAGCGGATCACGGCCGTGGTGGTAGACCCCGCCTGCGCGCTGGCAAATTTGCCGGCCAGCGCGGTCAACGCCTGCTTCGGGATAAGGTACTGCGGCAATACCGCAAGGGTGTCGGACACGGCGGTTCCTATTGAAGGGTGGAGATTGGGGAAAAAGGGAGAGGACGGGAAAATGGTGCCGGATTATAGTGACGGGCATGGATTCTGCCCCCACGCCACCCGCTGCACGCAGTGCCGCGCGCATTCCCCCGATCCAGTGCCTGCTGACCTTCGAAGCACTGGCACGGCTGCGCAGCGTGACGCAGGCCGCCGAGGAGCAGTGCGTGACGCCCAGCGCCGTGAGTCACCGCGTTCGACAGCTCGAAGAAATCATTGGCACCAAGCTGTTTGGCCGCGCGGACTTTTCACTCACCACCGAGGGCAGTGAGTACCTAGCCCACGTGCGCGAGGGCCTGGCCATCCTGCAGAAGTTCCCTACGGCTGCCGCCGCACCCGGCAAGCGCAAGCTGCGCCTCGCAGTCACGCCCACGTTCTCACGCTCCATCCTGATCCCCCGTCTGCGCCAATTCACCGATGCCTATCCCGAGATTGACCTTACGCTGCAAGTCTCCATCCCGCTGCTGGACGTGGTGGCCGAAGACGCTGATTTGATGGTGCGCTTTGGCAGCGGTCGCTATGCCGACATGGAACACGTCCGCCTGATGAAGGACGAAGTCACGCCACTGGCCTCCCCCGCCTTTGTGCGCGAGCACGGGCCGTTCGACGTGGCGCAGGACCTGGAAGGCGTGCCGCTCTTGCGCAGCCCGCTGGAGCCCTGGCGCACCTGGTTTTCCGCGCGGGGACTGGACTGGCCCGAACCGGCGGAAGGCTCCCAGTTCAACGACATCGGCCTCATGTGCGATGCTGCCGCCGCAGGCATGGGCGTGGGCCTGGTACGCCTGAAGCTGGGCGCGCCCTGGCTGGACAACGGCGCCCTGGTGCGCCTAGGCACGTCACCCGTGTTTGCCGACGCCGTGCCCAGCCCGCACGCCCACTACCTGTGCTGGCGCACCGGCATGATGGACCGCTGGGAGTGCGCGGCCTTTGCCGAATGGCTGAAAAAAGCGGTGGCATAAGCGATCATTTAGCGCAACCTCAGCCCTTGCGACATACCCGAGACCGGCTGAAACTGGCTATTGGCATAGCGGTATCGCGCGGAGGTTTCCGGCCACCACGCCTGGCCCAACCGATCTCCCGGCACGGGCACCAGGATGAGATCAGGAACCAGGGTCCAACTGCGGCCGAACACTTGGGCCGTAGCCGTGCCATCAAAGTTGATCAACAGGTTGGCAACCGGGTCGATCTGCAGCAGCGCCGCACGCAGCACGCCCGGCTCGCGGAATGCCGGGTAAAGGATCTGCTCGTTGCCCTGCGCGTCAATGAAGTGGTAGTAGCCATCAGCGCCGGCCAGCAATCGCGCAGAACCGGAAGCAGACACGGACAACACATGGATCGAGGGCTGCACCACATACGCCACCCCGCCAAGGTAGGCCGTGAGCACGCCATTGTCGCCCTGCATCACCTGTGCACCAGACAACAGGGCCACCAGCTGGTCCAGGCTGCGTAGCGCGGGGGCAATGGTCAGCGAGGTGCCATTACTCACCACCTGGTAGCGGCCATCGCCCAACGGGTAGATGCCGTTGGCACGGGTGTCCCCCGTCTGGTAACTGTGCGGCATGAAGGCTAGGCTGCCCCCCTGATAACCGCGCAGGACGACCGTCCCCTGCGGAGTCTGCTCAACAAACTGCAAGCTGCTGGACAGGGCGTTATTGAGCATGCCCGTCATCGCCGTCAGGAATGCCGGGCCATCAGTACTGATAATGTTGACAATGCTGGGTGTTCCGTTCACCCCCGGCACCGTTACCGGCAGCGGCGGAACCACTGGTGGCGGCGGGGCAACCACCGCGGCCATTGGCGTGACGCCACCGGAAGCTCCGGAGTAACTTCCCAAGCCCAAGCTATTGATGGCGGCCACCTTGAAGTAATAAGTGACTCCGTTGGTCAAACCCGTGACCGTGCAGCTGGTAGCAGTGCTGGCGTTGGCAGTGGCGGGCGCGCAAGTGCCCGAGCCCACGTTGGCATACGTGCCGGCAAAACTGGTGGAGACTTGAACGTTGTACCCGACAATTGCGGAGCCGCCGTCGCTGGCGGGCGCGGCCCACGCCAAGCTAACCTGGGTGTCACCGGAAGTGCCCACTATAGCCAGAGGGGCGAAAGGTGCGGTATTGACCTGTAGAGCAACTACCGGGAAAGGCGAAAATTCATTGACAGTGCCATCTCCCACCTCCCCAAATGTATTGGAGCCCCAACATTTGGCGCCACCGCCCGTGGTTAGTGCGCAAGTATGGCCAGACCCCGTTGCAATGGCCGTCACGCCGCTGGTCAATCCCACAGCGTCAACCGCAGTCAGCCGCTCGGTTCTGGAGTTGTCGCCCAATTGGCCACTGAAGTTATTGCCCCAACATTTGACGCCGCCAGCTGTGGTCAGAGCACAGGAATGGGCCCCACCCCCAGCGATGGCCGCTACCCCGTTGGTCAAGCCGACTACATCAGCAGGCATTGCCCGATCATTGGTGAAACTGTCTCCCAATTGACCGGAGCTGTTACTTCCCCAACACTTGACGCCGCCGCCCACCGTCAATGCACAGCTATGGGCGGCCCCGACAGTGATGGCGGCTACTCCGCTGGCTAACCCCGTCACATCCACCGCAGTCAGCCGATTCATTGTGGAGTTGTCGCCCAATTGACCATATTGGTTCTGCCCCCAGCACTTGACGCCACCACCCGCAGTCAGTGCGCAGGCATGGGCATATCCAACCGAAATGGCAGTGACACCATTGGTCAAGCCGGATACATCACCCGCTACGAATCGCTGTGCCGTGGAGTTGTCGCCCAACTGACCGTAGTAGTTGGTCCCCCAGCACTTGACTCCCCCTCCCAATGTCAGCGCGCAACTAAAGGTCCCCCCGGCTGCGATGGCCCTGATGCCATCGGTCAACCCTACGACATCCACCGCCACAGACCGATTCAAAGTGGAGTTGTCGCCCAGTTGTCCGTATTCGTTGTTGCCCCAGCATTTAACACCGTTACCTGTGGTCAAAGCGCAAGTGTGGATAGTGCCCGCATTGATCGACACCACCCCACTGGTCATCCCGGTCACGGACACCGGGGTCAGCCGCCCGTCGGTAGAACTGTCTCCCAACTGCCCATATGTGTTTAAACCCCAACACTTGACTCCGCCGTCTGCGGTCAGTGCACAGGAGTGTTCATATCCAACCGAAATCGCAGTGACACCGTTGTTCATGCCAGCCACATCCACCGCTATTTGTCGGCGGGTGTTGGAGTTGTCACCCAACTGCCCCTTGCTGTTACTGCCCCAGCACTTGACTCCCCCGCCAGACGTCACCGCGCAAGCGTGGGAATAGCCAACCATAATCGCAACTGCGCCACTGGCTAAACCCGTTACATCCACCGGCGTGAGCCTGTCAGCGATCGAGCTGTCCCCTACTGCAAGCAGGCCCCAGCACTTCACGCCACCTCCCGAGATGAGCGCACAAGTGCGAGTAAACCCAGCCGCGATGGCCGTCACGCCGCTGGCCAGGCCCATTACATCAACCGCAGTCAAATGCTGGTTGAGGGAGTTGTCACCCAACGGACCACCCCCCCAGCATTTGACCCCGCCACTTGTTGTCAGTGCACACGACTGGTAGGTCCCAGCCGAAATTGCGGCTGCGCCGGCCATACCCGCAACATCCACGGGAGAGGCTCGTTGAGCGGTGGAGCCATCACCCAACTGGCCGCTTCCGTTGTCACCCCAGCACTTAACTGCTCCACCCGCAATGACAGCGCAGGTATGAAAACGCCCGGCCGCGATCGCCGTCACACCACCGGTCAGGCCCGAAACCTCAACCGGCGTTAACCTATCAACTGTGGAGTTGTCGCCCAATTGCCCGAAGTTGTTGTACCCCCAACACTTGACGCCGCCTTGTGTCGTCAGTGCACAGGTGTGACGAAACCCCGCTGCGATGGCTGTTACTCCACTGGACAGGCCTGGGACATCTCCCGCAGTCCGCCGATTAGTATCGGAGTTGTCGCCCGACTCACTGAAGCCTGCATTCCCCCAACACTTGACACCCCCTACTGTGGTCAATGCACAGGTGTGATCGAACCCGGCCGTGATCGCTGCTACCCCCCTAGTCAGGCCTGCGACATCCACCGCTGTCAGTCGGTCCGTATTGGAATCATCGCCCAATTGGCCGACAAAGTTATTGCCCCAGCATTTGACACCGCCTGAAACAAGGGCACAGGTGTGCGAGTCCCCCCCGACCACCTGCGTGGCCCCGCTGATGGGGGACTGCGCATTCGCGCCCACTCCAATACCCAAGGCCAGCCACACGACCACAAATGCCGCCCGCACAATGCGGCACCATCCCTTATTACGTTCCATTCTTTTCCTCCCTGTGTTGGCGGCTGCGCCACCTATTTTTTCTATTCTTGCCCCATATACAAATCAAATGGGCAGGAGTATGCCTAACACAATCACCCCACGAGAGTGTCGCATGGCTGGGCGCCCTTGAGAACAGGAAACCGGGCATTGGCTGAATCACCGAAAGCTGTGAAATTCACGCCCGGTATTCAAAATCTTCACGCCAATCAAAGAGGCTTTGCCGTAAAGTCGTGCCATGAACGCACCCACCTCCCCTGTCGACACCCAGTTGCTACAAAAAACAGAGCTGCAAGCACAGGTAGTACGAGGGCTAGAAGCCCATTTACCTAAAGACGCCCTGCTCTGGAACCGGGAAGACACCACCCCTTACGAATGTGACGGTCTGACCGCCTACCGCCAGCGCCCGTTGGTGGTTGCCCTGCCAGAGACCGAAGAACAGGTGGCCGCCATCCTGCGCACCTGCCACGCGATGGGGGTGCCCGTGGTGGCACGCGGTGCGGGTACGGGACTCAGCGGTGGCGCCATGCCGCACGCCATGGGCGTCACGCTGTCGCTGGCGCGCTTCAACAAGATCGTGAAGCTCGACAAACGCAGCCGCACGGCGGTGGTGCAGTGCGGCGTGCGCAACCTGGCCATCAGCGAGGCGGCTTCTCCGCTGGGCTTGTACTACGCGCCCGACCCCAGCAGCCAGATCGCCTGCACCATTGGCGGCAACGTGGCCGAGAACTCGGGCGGCGTGCACTGCCTGAAATACGGACTGACGCTGCACAACGTCTTGAAGGTCAAGGGCTACACCATCCAGGGCGAGCCCATCACCTTTGGCAGCGATGCGCTGGACAGCCCCGGCTACGACTTGCTGAGCCTGGTCGTTGGCAGCGAGGGCATGCTGGCCGTCATCACCGAGGTTACGGTCAAACTAGTGCCCAAGCCCCAGTTGGCGCGCTGCATCATGGCCAGCTTCGACGACATCCGCAAGGCCGGTGACGCTGTGGCCGCGGTGATTGCCGCCGGCATCATCCCCGCCGGGCTGGAGATGATGGATAAGCCCATGACCGCAGCCGTGGAAGACTATGTGCACGCCGGCTACGACCTGAATGCCGAGGCCATCCTGCTGTGCGAGAGCGACGGCACACCGGAAGAGGTGGAAGAGGAAATCGGCCGCATGAGCGCCGTGCTGCGCGCCAACGGCGCCACCGCCATTGCCGTGAGCCGCGACGAGGCCGAGCGCCTGAAGTTCTGGAGCGGGCGCAAGAACGCATTCCCGGCCAGCGGGCGCATCAGCCCCGACTACATGTGCATGGACTCCACCATCCCGCGCAAACGCCTGGCCGACATCCTGCTGGCCATCCAGGAGATGGAGAAGAAGTACCAGCTGCGCTGCGCCAACGTGTTTCACGCCGGCGACGGCAACCTGCACCCGCTGATCCTGTTCGATGCGAACGACGCCGACCAACTGCACCGCTGCGAACTCTTCGGCGCCGAGATTCTGGAGACCAGCGTCGCCATGGGCGGCACGGTGACCGGCGAGCATGGCGTGGGCGTGGAAAAACTCAACAGCATGTGCGTGCAGTTCAGCGCCGTCGAGAATGCGCAGATGTTTGGCATTAAGCACGCGTTTGACACCAAGGGGCTGCTCAACCCCGGCAAGGTGATCCCCACCAAGCAGCGCTGCGCCGAGTACGGCAAGATGCTGGTACGCGGTGGCAAGCTCAGCCACCCGGAACTGGAGCGCTTCTAGGGCCGGTCGTCAGCCCATGTGATCCAGCGCCGCCGCCAGTTGCGCCACGGTGCGATCCACGTTGTGCAGTTTCTCCAGGCCAAAAAGCCCCACCCGAAACGTGCGGAAGTCTGCCGGTTCGTCACACTGCAGCGGCACGCCGGAGGCCGTCTGCAGACCCTGGGCCAGGAACTTCTTGCTGTTGTGGATGTCCGGGTCTTCGGTGTAGCTCACCACCACACCGGGCGCCTTGAAGCCCTCGCCGGCCACGCTGACGATGCCCTTGCTCTCGAACAGCGCGCGCACCTTGGTCCCCAATTCGATCTGCTCGGCGCGCACCTTCTCGAAGCCGTAGTCGCGCGTCTCCTGCATCACTTCGCGCAGGCGGCACAGCGCGTCGGTGGGCATGGTGGTGTGGTAGGCGTGGCTGCCGCCCTCAAAGGTTTCCATGATCTGCAGCCATTTCTTGAGGTCGCAGGCAAAACTGGTACTGGTGGTGCCGTCAATCGCGGCACGGGCGCGCTCGCTGAGCATGACCATGGCGCAGCAGGGTGAGCCGCTCCAGCCCTTTTGCGGCGCGCTGACCAGCACATCCACGCCGGTGGCATCCATGTTGACCCACATGGCGCCGGACGCAATGCAGTCCAGCACAAACAGGCCGCCCACGGCGTGCACCGCGTCACTGACGGCGCGCAGGTAGTCGTCCGGCAGGATCAAGCCGGCGGCGGTTTCCACGTGCGGTGCAAAGACCACATCGGGCTTCTCGCGCGCGATTGCTGCCACCACCTCGTCCACCGGGCAGGGAATCCACGGTGCCTGCTTGCCATCGCCCACGCGGCGCGCCTTGAGCACCGTTGACGAACTGGGAATGCGGCCCATGTCGAAGATCTGCGTCCAGCGGTAGCTGAACCAGCCGTTGCGGATGACCAGTGCCTTCTTGTCGGTAGCGAACTGGCGCGCCACGGACTCCATGCCAAAGGTGCCGCTGCCAGGTACCAGAATGGCGGACTTGGCGTGGTAGACCTCCTTCAGGATGGAAGAGATGTCCTTCATCACGCCCTGGAAGCGCTGGGACATGTGGTTGAGTGCGCGGTCGGTATAGACCACCGAGAATTCGAGAAGCCCATCGGGGTCAATTTGGGGCAAAAGGCCGGGCATGACGATCTCCTGTTGTGTCACGGGTTGAAACCAAAGAGGCAGCTTAGCACGCGCCTGTGCGCGCGCGACGGGCATGCACAGGCCCATGGAACGTAGACCCGATCGATACAATGGTCTTTCATCCATGGTCCCCCGCAGCGACATGGCATTGGTTCTGATAAACGGGTGATATGAAGCGGCTCTTCTACGTCTTCTTGCTGTTGTTGGTCGCCTCTGCGTCTGCGGTCCGGGCGGATACCTCCCTGCGCTTTGGCGTGTTGGCGTTTCGCCCCAAACCCCAGGCCATGGCCCAGTGGCAGCCCCTGGCGCTCTATCTGCAAGGCGCGCTGGGACGGCCCGTCGAACTATCGGTATATGACCTCAATGAGCTGGAGGGGGCCATCAACCAGCGCACGGTCGATATCGTCTTCACCACCTCAGGGCACTTCATTGCGCTCAAGCACCGATACGGTCTCTCGGCGCCGCTGGCAACACAGATCACGCGCGGCGCGGGGCACGACCTGTCCAGCTTTGGCGGCGTCATCTTCACCCGTTCCGACCAAAGCGGCATCGACGGGCTGCAGGACCTCCAGGGAAGGCGCATTGCCATGCCCAGCGCCGGTTTCACCGGGGGCTACCAGATGCAGTCGTTCGAGATGCTCGAAGCCGGTGTGCCACTACCTGACCCCGGCAAGCTGGTGATGACCGGCCTTCCACAGGACCTGACCGTGGAAGCGGTGATGGCCGGCCGCGCAGATGTCGGCTTTGTACGCACCGGCATCCTGGAAGCGCTGGCCCAGGAGAACAAGCTTGACCTCAGCCGCGTCAAGATCATCCATCCGGTGCCGGTGGACGGCTTTCCGTTTGCCAGTTCCACGCGCCTGTACCCCGAATGGCCCATGGTGCTGATGCCACATGTGGACGAACACCTGGGACGTCGCCTGGCTGTGGCCCTGCTCTCGCTGCCGGCCGACAGCAACGCTGCCGCGGCAGCCGGCATCGGCGGCTTTTCCATACCCGCCGATTACAACAGCGTGGAACACATGATGCGCCGCCTGCGCCTGCCGCCGTTCGACACGGTGCCGGAATTCACACTGGCGGACCTGTGGGGACGCTACACCAACTGGATCATCGCTGCATTGGGCCTGACCACCCTGCTGTGTGCCGGAGTGGGTGCGCGCCTGGTCATCCAGAACGCCGACGTGCGGCGCAGCCGGGCACAGTACCGACAACAAAGCCAGCGCGTATCGGAAATACTCTGGGGGACCAACACCGGGACATGGGAGTGGAATGTGCAGACCGGCGAGGTAGTGCTCAACGAGCGCTGGGCCGAGATCCTGGGCTACACACTGACTGAACTGGCGCCGCTGAACATCCAGACCTGGATGCGACACACCCACCCGGACGACCTCAAGGTATCCGAGGACCTGGTGGAGAGGTGCTTCCGCCACGCATTGGACACCTACAAATGCGAGCTGCGCATGCGCCACAAGAATGGCGGCTGGGTCTGGACGCTGAGCCGTGGCCGCGTAGTGGAGTGGCGTGCTGACGGCCAGCCGCTGCGCATGTCCGGCACGTTGGCCGACATAACCGAACGCAAGCAGACAGAGATGGGCCTGCGTGCCAGCGAAAAGCGCTTTCGTGACCTGTTCGAGAATTCGCCCGACCCCTGCTGGCTGATCAAGGGCAGCGCATTTGTGGACTGCAACCTGGCTGCGCTCAAGATACTGGGCTATCAGACGCGTGACGAGATCCTGCAGCACCCATCGCGCCTGTCCGCCGAGTTCCAGCCCGACGGGCGGGCATCGCTGGAGAAGGCCGAGGAGTTGATGGCCATCGCCCGCGAGCGCGGCATGTACCGGTTTGAGTGGGAGCATCAGCGCGCCGATGGCAGCCGTTTCCCGGTGGAGGTCACGCTGGCAAAGCTGGACCTGATGGATGGGGACGTGCTGTACTGCGTGTGGCGCGACATCACCGAGCGCAAGCGCGCCGAACAACGCGAGCAACACCATAACCGCATTCTGGCCATGCTGGCCCAGAAGGTGCCGCTGCCGGACGTTCTGGAGACGTTTGCAAGGGATGTGGAAGCCATCAGCCCCGGCGCACGCTGCAGCATCCTGTTGCTGGACGATGACGGCTCCCACCTTCGCATGGGCGCAGCCCCCAGCCTGCCAGCCTACTACCGCCAGGCCATTGACGGCCTGGGCGTTGGTGCCGGCATCGGCGCCTGCGGCACCGCGGCCTTTACCGGCCAGCGCGTCGTGGTCGACGACATTGCCAGCCACCCGGCCTGGGAACCCTTTCTGGAGCTTGCGCGCCAGGCCGGCCTGGCCGCTTGCTGGTCCCAGCCCGTCATCTCCTCGCAGAACCGCGTCGTCGGGACCCTGGCCCTGTACTTCGGTCAACCCTGCGCCCCTGCGCCGGAAGACATCCAGTCCATTGAAGACGAGGCCCGCCTGGCTGCGCTGGTGATCGAAAAAACCGCCAGCGAGGCCAGCCTGCAGCTGGCCGCCAACGTATTCACACATGCACGCGAAGGCATCATGATTGCCGACGCCAACGGCATCATCGTCGAGATCAACGACACCTTCACCCACATCACCGGCTACAGTCGCGCCGACGTCCTTGGCCAGAACCCGCGCATCCTGCAGTCCGGGCGGCAGGATCGGGAGTTCTACCTGCTGATGTGGAAGACGCTGAACGAGCGCGGCCACTGGTCGGGCGAGATCTGGAACCGGCGCAAGGATGGCGAGGTCTACGCCGAGGCGCTCACCATCAGCGCCGTGTGCGATGCCTCGGGCCAGGTCCAGAACTACGTGGCGCTGTTCAACGACATTACCTCCACCAAGGAACACCAGCGCCAGCTGGAGCACTTCGCCCACTACGACGCGTTGACCAGCCTGCCCAACCGGGTGCTGCTGGCTGACCGGTTGCAGCAGGCCATGCTGCAAAGCATGCGGCGCAGCCAGTCGCTGGCCGTGGCCTACCTGGACCTGGATGGTTTCAAGGCGATCAACGACCAGCACAGCCATGGCGTGGGTGACGAGTTGCTGATCGCCCTGTCCCAACGCATGAAGGCCGCACTGCGCGACGGCGATACCCTGGCGCGCATTGGCGGCGATGAATTCGTCGCCGTGCTGGTGGACCTGGAGCAGCCCCAGGACTGCGAGTTGGTGCTGGAGCGCCTGCTGAATGCGGCCGCCACGCCACTGACCGTAGGAGAGACACTGCTGCAGGTATCCGCCAGCATCGGCGTCACCCAATACCCCCAGGACGCGGCCGACGCCGATCAGTTGATGCGCCATGCCGACCAGGCCATGTACATCGCCAAGCTGGCAGGCAAGAACCGTTACCACCACTTCGACATCGAGCAGGACGCAGCCGTCAAGACACGCCGCGAGGACCTGGAACACATACGCCGCGCACTGGAGCAGCGCGAGTTCGTGCTGTTCTACCAGCCCAAGGTCAACATGAAGGCCGGCGTCATGACCGGTGTGGAGGCCCTGATCCGCTGGCAGCATCCCGAGCAGGGGCTGCTCGCGCCGGCGGCATTCCTGCCAGTCATCGAGAACCATCCCATCAGCGTGGAGCTGGGCGAGTGGGTCATCGACACCGCGCTGACACAAGCGGGCGAGTGGGCCGCAGCCGGACTGCAGTTCCCGATCAGCGTCAACATCGGCGTGCGCCAACTGCAGCAGGGCAATTTCGTGGAGCGGTTGACCGCGCTGCTGCAAGCCCACCCCGATGTACCGCCCCTCAGCCTGGAGCTGGAAGTACTGGAGACCAGCGCCATGGAGGACATCGGCCATGTCTCCGGCGTCATGCAGGCCTGCCGGGCGCTGGGCGTGGGCTTCGCACTGGATGACTTTGGCACCGGCTACTCATCGCTGACCTACCTGAAGCACCTGCCGGCCGAGCTGCTCAAGATCGACCAGAGCTTTGTACGCGACATGCTGGATGACCCCGACGATCTGGCCATTGTGGAGAGCGTCATTGGCCTGGCCAGCGCCTTCCGGCGCAACGTGATCGCCGAGGGCGTGGAGTCCGCCGCACACGGGGAACTGCTGCTTACCCTGGGCTGCGAAATGGCGCAGGGCTACGGCATTGCCCGCCCCATGCCGGCCAGGGATCTGCCGGGCTGGCTTGCGCGCTGGCGCCCCGACCCGAGCTGGACCGCCTGGCGCCAGCGTGCGCTGAGCCGGGACGACAAGGCCCTGGTGTTCATTGAAGTGGGGCACCGCCATTGGTTGCGGTCCCTGGAAGCCTTCTCGCAGGATGACCGCCACGTTGCGCCGCCCATGGACGCCATCGAGTGCCACTTTGGACGCTGGCAGTCAGGCGAGGGCCAGGCCCGCTACGGAAAGGTCCCCGCGTTCCATGCGCTGGTGGATCTGCACAACCGCATCCATGGCAAGGCGCAGTCCATGGTCGCCGGGGTGCGGCGCGAGCAGCCCGCGCATGAGGTACCCACCATCGATGACCTGCGCCAGATGCTCGACGAGCTGGCCCGTGGGCTGCGGGACCTGGTTCACACGTAGGTGCGCCGCAGTCGATGCCGCCGCCCTGAAAGCCACATACCCATGAATAACCGAATCAGCCTGATTGGCGCCCCCACCGACATCGGCGCCGGCAGCCGTGGCGCCAGCATGGGGCCCGAAGCCCTGCGCGTGGCGCACATCGCATCCGTGCTGGCCCAACAGGGGCTGGCGGTGCTGGACCGCGGCAACCTGAGCGGCCCCGCGAACCCCTGGTTGGCGCCGGTGGACGGCTACCGCCACCTGGCTGAAGTCACCGCCTGGAACCAGTCGGTGCACGATGCGGTCTATGCCGAACTGGTCGATGACCGCCTGCCCATCCTGCTGGGCGGCGACCACTGCCTGGGCATCGGCTCGATCAGCGCCGTGGCCCGCCACTGTCGCGCCGCCGGCAAGAAGCTGCGCGTGCTGTGGCTCGACGCCCATGCCGACTTCAACACCCATCTGCTGACACCCAGCGGCAATATCCACGGCATGCCCATGGCCTGCCTGTGCGGCCATGGGCCCGACGCGCTGATTGGCATGAGCGGCGCGGTGCCGGCCATTTCGCCGAAGTGGATCCGCCAGATCGGCATCCGCAGCGTGGACGAGGGCGAGAAGCGCTTCGTGCACCAGATGGACCTGGAGGTGTTCGACATGCGCTACATCGACGAGATGGGCATGCGCGCCGCAGTCGAGCTGGCCCTGGCCCTGGTCGACGCCAACACCCACCTGCATGTGAGCTTTGACGTGGACTTTCTGGACCCCGACATTGCGCCGGGCGTGGGCACCACGGTGCGCGGTGGCCCCAACTACCGCGAGGCCCAGTTGTGCATGGAGATGATTGCCGACACCGGCCGCCTGGGCTCGCTGGACGTGATGGAACTCAACCCCGCGCTCGATGAGCGCAACCGCACCGCCGAAGTGGCGGTGGACCTGATCGAGTCGCTGTTCGGCAAGAGCACGCTGATGCGCAAGTAGGCTGCGCAGTCAGCTCACTTCTCAGGGTTCAACACCACCTGCACGTAGTTGTCGCGCTTGAGATAGCGTTGCGCCGCCTGCTGCACGTCGGCCAGGGTGATGGCGTCGACCATGCGGTCGTAGTTCAGCACCGTTGCAGGGTCATCGCCATACAGCGTCGCGGTTTGCAGGCGGTTCAACCAGTAACCGTTTTCACGCAGCGACTTGCGGTGGGTGGTGAGCCAATTCTGTTTCACCTTGGCCAGATCAGCCGGCTCGGCCCCCCGCTCCTGCAGCTTCCGGATTTCGCCCAACGCGGCGGCAATCACCTTGTCCACATTCTCCGGCGCGCAGGGCAGCGACAGCCCTAACTGATAATGCGGGTAGGGAAGCCGGGCCAAGCCACCGCCCATGCCACCGCCATAGATCAGCGTCAGCTTTTCGCGCAGCACGTCAACGATGCGGATGTTGAGTACGTCCACCATGGCCTGCAGGCGCAATTGCTCCGCTTCAGAATAGGTGGACTCCCCGGTGAAGGTGATGGACACCGTGCTCTTGGGCTCGCTGCCAGCCTTCACCTCTTTGCGCACGACACCGGTGACGGGCCGGATACCCAGGTCCACGTACGACACGGGCAGCTCCGGCGTGGGCAGGCTGCCCAGGTAGCGCGCCAACAGCGGCTTGGCGGCATCCAGGGAGAAGCTTCCGACCAGGATGAAGGTCATGCCCCTGGCGCTGGCAAAGCGCTCCTGGTAAATGGTCCGTGTGCGTTCCAGCTGAACGTGGTCAAACTCCTCGGGCGTCGGGATCAGGCGCACGCGGGGATGACCGTTGAACAGCGCGGTCTGGATGGCATTGGCAAACACGGACTCCGGCTGCGCCATGGCGTGCCGTGCGGCATCCTGCGAGCGGTTGACAAAGGACTGGTACAGATCGCTGTCCAACCGGGTGGGACCGAATTTGAGCGTCAGCAACTGCAGCATGGTCTCCAGATCGGCCTGGCCAGCGCGGGCGTTCACCGAGTCGGTCCACAACTGCAGACCGGTGTTGACCGACACCAGCTTGCCGGCCAGCACCTTCTGCAGCACGATGGGCGCAAAGTCAGCCACACCCATGGAGGCCGCCACCAGGCCGGCATATTGCGCGTTGAACATGTCTGCCTCGCCGTAGCGTGACTGGCCACCAAAGCGGTTGGCGGCCAGCAGGATTTCATCGTTCTTGAAATCGGTGGGCTTGAGGATGACCTTGACGCCGTTGGACAGCTCCAGCTCGGTCAGGCCCAGCGCAGCGTTGGCGCGCTCGGACACGATGCTGCCACCCGCTGGCAGCTGTTTCATCAGCGTCTGCGCCACGGCCTGCTCCGGCTGGGCACTGACCGTGCGCCGCTCCGCCTGGGCCACGCTCTCCAGTAGCTGGCCTTGCGTCGGTGTGGCGGCACCGGCGGCAGACTGGTCGCTGCCGGTGTAGACCACCAGCTTGGCCGCCTGCTCGGGAATCACCGTGCGGGCATAGGCGTTGACGTCCGCAAGCAGGATGGTTGGCAACAAGGTGCGTGTGTACTCCAGTTCGTTGGCAATGCCGGGAATGGTTTCCTGCTCCAGGAAGTTGCGCAGGTATTCGGCCGCGTAGGTGGCAGAGTCGGTCTTGTTACGCTCGGCAAAGGCCTGCTCCAGGCCACGCTGCAGGCTCTTCTTGCTGCGCTCCAGTTCTGCTGCGCTAAAGCCGAACTGCCGCGCCCGCGCATTCTCCTGCACCAGGGCCTCCACCGCGGGCGCAGCGCCCTGGCGGCCCAGCAGTGCGCTGGCGTTGAAGGATCGGTAGCCCGGCACCAATCGGCTGACACCACTGTCCCCGCCCACAAACGGTGGCTGCGGCTGCTGTGTCAACTCCAGCATGCGCGCGCCCAGCATGTCGCCAAACAGTTGCTCCACCAGGGACTGGCGGTAGTCACCCAGGGTCCGCACTGTGGGGGCCTTTGCCACGGGATAGCGGATCATCATCACATTGTTGGTGGCCTCCTTGTCGGTGACGACCACCGCCTCGGTCACGGTGCGCACCGGCACCTTGGCATAGACACGGGGACGCTCGGGCGCGGGGTTCTGCAACGACCCGAAGTGGGCCTCCACCAGGGCCTTGGCATCCTGGGGATCGATGTCGCCGACCACCACCACTGCCATCAGGTCGGGGCGGTACCAGTCCCGGTAGAACCGGCGGATGGCATCGTGGCTGAAACCCTTGAGGCTGCCTTCCGTCCCAATGGGCAGGCGCTGGGCGTACAGCGAGCCATCAAAGATCTTGGGGTACAGCACCTTGTTCATGCGGTCCTGCGCACCGCGGCCCAGGCGCCACTCCTCCAGCACGATGGCACGCTCCATGTCGATGTCAGTATCCAGGAAGCTCAGGCCCTGGGCCCAGTCCTGCAACACCAGAAAGCCCTTTTCGATGTTGCTCCGCTGATCGGTCGGAATCGGCAGGATGTAGACCGTCTCGTCGAAGCTGGTGTAGGCGTTCAGGTCGGCGCCGAACTGAAGGCCGATGGATTGCAGGTATGACACCAGCTCGTGCTTCTTGAAGTGCGTGGAGCCATTGAACGCCATGTGCTCGGTAAAGTGCGCCAGCCCGAGCTGGTCCTCGTCTTCCAGGATGGAGCCCGCCTTGACCACCAGGCGCAGTTCTAGGCGCTTCTCCGGGCGGCTGTTCTTCTGGATGTAGTAGGTCAGCCCGTTGGCCAATTGGCCCACCGTGACCTGTGGCCCGATGGGTAAGGGCTGCGTCAAATCCGGTGCGGCGCGTGCCACCACCAACGTGGCAAGCAACACGGCGGCTAGGCCAATTTTACGAAGAGACGTGGATAACATGGGGCTCCCGTTGGTGGCAAAGAAGCGAGCTTAGCAGTTGGACATTCGCCAATCACTTGCAGACATGGCAAGGTGCTCCAGGGCAGGCAGGTTTATCACGTATATTCGCCAAAAAATTCGCAATTCCTGCCACGCCCTTGCTTCGCTACTGCCCCATCACTCTTGCCGTGCTGTGCACCTCGGTGTTCCTGAAGGGCTGGACGCCTACACCAAGCTGCGCTACACCGACGCCCGCACGGAACTGGCCGACCCCGCCGAACAGGGTGACCTGGAAGCCATGGCCATCATGGGCGAGATGCTGAAGCGCGGACAGGGTGGCAAGCGGGACGAACTCCGGGCGCGCGACTACATCCAGAAGGCGCAGGCTGGCGGCTCGGTGCGTGCCAGCTACACGCTGGGACAGATGTACCTCACCGGCAACCTGGTCAACCGCGACGAAGCCAAGGGCGTGGCCATGGTCAAACAGGCTGCCGAGTTGCGCTACGCGCCGGCCCAGAACTCGTTGGGCGCCTGGATTTCCAACGGCACCTTTGGCATGGAAAAGAATGAAGCCACAGCGTTGGCCTGACCACGGACAAGCTGGTCGCACTGGACTGGTACAAGAAGGGTGGCGAACGCGGTAACCCGTTTGCCATGGAGTCTGCCGGGCGCTTCTATGCCCTTGGCCGCGGCATCAGCGCTGACGGCACGGAGGCCCTGCGCTGGTTCAATCGTGCAACTAAGCCACTGCCCGGGTCACTTCTGCCGGGCGGGCAACCGGCTGGCCGGACGGCCCTTGGCCGCCGCACCGGACGAGGACATGAGCGCATCCACGTCCAGCGTGGCCAGGATGGCCTCCAGGTGTTGCATGACCTGCGCCGCGTTGGGGTAGTTCTTCGACAGAACCAAGTGAACGTCCTGGCGCGACAGAACGTCGTACACCATGCCTTCGACGGGCTCGGCGGCCAGCACTTCTCCCGCCGGCCCGGCGTAGTCGATGAGATAGTCCGCACGGGCGTTGGCCAGCATCTTGAACGCAGACGCGTGGGCCTGTGTCTCGTGCACGGTGATGCGGTTGCCCGGGTCCGCCAGGTAGGCAGCCAGCCCCCCATAGCTGTAACCGCGGATGGCAATGACCTGCTTGCCGGCCAGATCCTCCCGGGTCCTGGCCGGGGCCGTGCCCGCGCGTCGGTAGGCGCGAATCTCAGCCGTGGCAACCGGCTTGCGGCTGAGCAGGCAACACGCCTGCAGGCTGGGTGCCTTGACCAGCATGGAGAACTGGGCCGTGCCGTCCTGCAGGTAGCTGAACATGCGTGAGGCCGGGTAGGTTCTGGCCCGCCAGGGAATTCCCATCTTGGAAAAGAGCGCGGCCGCCACCGGCAGCAGCGGATTGTCGGGTTCTCCGTTGTCCTGCAAACGGGTGGTCCAGACCGACTGGTCTGGGGATGCATAGTCAATCGGAACCGGCGCCGCAGAGGCGCCCGACTGGGCCAGCAGGGGCGCCCAAAATCCCGCGCAGATGAGCGCGCACGCGGTTCTGCGGGCACGGGCATGCAGCAGGGTCCAACGGCTTGATGACGACTTCATGGTCTGTACTTTTTTTAGCGAAATCCACCCGGCGCAGCATCGATTCAGCCTGCAACTGCGCATGTAGAATGCCCGAGGGCTGCCACATATTACTCCCGTTGACAGCGCTTACCGGTGGTCTGCATATGCACGTTGCGAGTTGGGTAATCCGCCGCTGTCAAACGCCATGGCCTTCTTGAGATATTCCGTTCTGGCTTTCAGAATCCTGATGTGGGTTCTGCTGGCCAGCCTCGTGGTTTTCTCCATGGCAACCGGTTTCGGGCTGGTCCAGGAACGCCAGAAGGCCCTGCAAGCCACGCATGCCGCAGCCGCAGAGGCGGTTAACCACCGCATGTCCACCATTTCCAATTCGCTGTGGCAATACGACATGGCCGGCATGGCAGCACTGCTGCGCGGCATGGTGGACTCCGGATCGGTTGCGCGGATCGAAGTGCTGGACCGTGACAAGGTCATCGCGTCGGCCAGCCTGCCAGGAATGAGCCAGCCGGCGGATCACATCTGGACCAGGCCCATCATGTCGCCCGATGACCGCACCCAGATCGGCAATCTGCGCATCTCCGAGTCCTACGCCGAGATTGATTCCCGGATCACCGCGTCGTTGAAGGCACAAGCGGCTACCGATCTGGTCAAGATCCTGGGCCTGGCGGCCATCCTGTTCACCCTGGTGTACCGCAAGGTCGCGCGCCACCTGCACCAGATGGCCGAGGACGTGACCCGGCTGGGCCGCTTCGGGGATGAGGCGCCGATCGTGCTGGCGCGCCCGCATGGGCGCGGCATGCGCGACGAACTGGATGTCCTGGTGGACGCCATCAACCGCTTTGTTGCTGAGCGCCGCGATGAAATGCACCGCCGCTCGGTGGCCGAGGAGAGCCTGCGTGAACGGATCGCCGAGATTGAAGCCACGCTGGGTGCGCTGTCCGATGGTGTGATCGGGCTGGATGCCCAACTGAACGTTCGTTATGTCAACGCTGCGGCCTGCGCACTGCTGCGCCTGCCGTCCGATGCCATCAATGGCCACGCGATCCGGGACGTGCTGCAGGTCATCCACACCGGTACGGGCGACGATCTGGGCGCACTGTTCAGCATGGTCATTGGCAGCGGCGAGGCCGTGCACCTGCAGCGCGACACCCTGGTCAGGGCCGGCACAACACGCGAATTCGACGCCCGCATCAGTGTGGCCCCGGTGCCCGGCTCGGCCGACGTGGCGATGATCCTGGTCTTTACCGACATTTCTGAAGAAGTGTCTGCGCACAGGGAGATTGAGTTCCAGGCTTTCCATGACCCCCTGACCCAGTTGGGCAACCGCTCCATGCTGGCCCGGGACCTGCCCCGGGACATCGAGAGCGCCGTGCGCCAGGCGCGCCAGGTCGCGGTGCTGTGCCTGGACCTGGACAATTTCAAGAACATCAACGACACGCTGGGCCATATGCTGGGCGACAGCATGCTCAAGCAACTGGCACAACGCTGCAAGGCAGTCGTCAACGGCAAGGGCTGGGTCACACGCCACGGTGGCGACGAATTCGTCATCGTGCTGCCGCACATTGCGTCCATGCAGCCCGCCATCGAACTGGCGGACCGGCTGATGGTCAGCATCGCCGAGCCGTTTTACATTGAGGGGCATGAGCTGCGCGTCACATCCTCCATCGGCATCAGTATCTGCCCGGACCATGGCACCGGCGTGGGCAAACTGCTGAGCAACGCCGACCTGGCCATGTATGCCGCCAAGCGCCAGGGCAAGAATGCGTGCCGCGTCTTTGAAGATCGCCTGCTGCAACGCTCCACTGCGCGCCTGACGATGGAAAACGGCCTGCGCGTGGCCTTGCATGAGGGGCAACTGTCACTGGTCTTCCAGCCCAAGGTCAACCTTGCGACCCGCCACGTCGACGCCGTGGAGGCCCTGCTGCGCTGGAACGATCCCAAGGCCGGCCCCATCCCACCAGACACCTTCATCCCGGTGGCGGAAGACACCGGGCTGATCATCGAAATCGGCGACTGGGTGCTGCGCCAGTCCCTGATGGCCGCGCGGCAGATCAAGGCCGAACTGGGCTACAGCGTTGCCATTGCCGTCAATGTGTCGCCGGTGCAGTTCCGCAGCGACGCGCTGATGGCCACGCTGCGCCAACTCTGCGAGACCACGCCGGACATCTCCGAGCTGCTGGAGATCGAGCTGACCGAGACTGCGCTCTCCGGCGATCTGGACGAGGTCATCGGCAAGCTGCGCGCGTTCCGGGACATGGGGCTGAAGGTCGCCATCGACGACTTCGGCACCGGCTATTCATCGCTGGCGTACCTGAAGAACTTCCCCATTGACATCCTGAAGATCGACCAGGCCTTTGTGCGGGGTCTGTCCGAAAGTGCACAGGACAAGGCCATCGTGACCACCGTGATTCAGCTGGGACGCAGCCTGGGCTTCAAGACCGTGGCCGAAGGCGTGGAGCTGGAAAGCCATGCGGCCATCCTGCAGGACCTGGGCTGCGACTATGCACAGGGCTATTGGTTTGCGCGACCACAACCCCTGGCCAATCTGGTCAGCACCATCCATGCCATTGGCGCGTCTTCCAGCCAATGATTGGGAGCAAATTGTGCCGCTAGCCCTCGTGGAATATGCGTAGGCAGCTCACTATTTGATAGCAGCCCTTCATCAGCGGCGCAACGCGGCAAAGGCCTCAAACTCCCAGCTGCGCATGGCCAACAGCAGGGTGTAGCCCTCGCGGTCCTTGTCCTGCATCTTCTGGTCGGCCAGATGCTGCTGGGCAAAATCCTGGGCCACGCGCTGCATGCGCTCCAGGAACAGCGGCGCAAGGCCGCGGCTGACCGAGCCATGCACCAGCATCAGGCCCTCGCCGGCGCCATCAAAACCACCAGAGAAGTAGTCCAGCAGGGCGTTGTCGCGGAAGTAGTCCATCACCGGGCCGTGCGGGCGCCAGCGGAAGGCCTTGGCCAGCTTCAGCCGGTAGCGGTTCAGCGGACGCAACTCGATGATGCCGATGCGGTCCAGCTGCGCCAGGTAGCCAATGCACTCAGCTTCTGTCAGGCGGTAGGCGGCGACGATCTGCTCCAGCGTCCACTGGCTGAGCACGCAGATCGCCACCAGCAGCAGCTTCTTGTCCGCCACCACGGCACGCTCCTGCTCGGCCGAGAGCTGGGCCAACAGCGGCTGGGCGTCGGCCACGCGGCGGGCCAGGTCGGCAAAGTCGAGCTTGAGCGCACGGCAGATGGCGTCGATGCGCGACAGCGGCATGTCGCCCTTGGACAGCATGCGTTTGACGCTGGATTCGGCCAGCCCTAAGGCCACGGCCAGGTCTGCATAACTCATGCGGGCGGATTTGAGTTCGCGCTTGAGCGCGGTGACGAGGTCTGCGGTGGTGCTCATAAGTATCGATTTTCAATACCTAGCGTATTTTTGTAAAGACATGTATTGCTTTTTGAGCCAACAACACCGCGGTGCGCAACACACTGGCGGCTCTGTCATCACCCATGGAGCCCCGTATGAAACATTCCCTGAACCCCACCGAACGCGGCCTGCTGGTCGCCCTGGTGCTGGCCATTGCCACCGCCTGCTTCGGTCCGTCCGTCGCCCAGTTTGAGCACTACCACGCCTTTGCCGACCAGCGCCACCTGCTGGGCCTGCCCTGCGCGCTGGATGTGCTGAGCAACCTGCCGTTTGCGCTGTTGGGCGGTTGGGGCCTGCTGCACCTGCTCCATGGCGACGGCAGCCAACCGGCGGGTGCACAGCGCCCGCTGGCGACCCTGTTCTTTGCCGGTCTGGCGCTCACCGCCTTGTGCTCCGGCTGGTACCACCTACGCCCCGATGACGCGGGGCTGGCCATCGACCGGCTGGGTATGGTCAGCGCCTTTGCCGGCCTGTTGGGCCTGGCTGCGGCAGACCGAGTCAGCGCACGCGCCGGCCTGTGGACCGCTGGCGCCGTGCTCGCACTGGGACCCGTCGCGGTCATGGTGTGGGCCAACAGTGGCAATCTGCTGCCCTGGACCGTGCTGCAAGGGGGCGGCATGCTGCTGATCGTGCTGCTGGCCCTTCGTAAACCCATCGCTGGTGCCTGGGGTCTGCCGCTGGCGACCGTCATTGCCTGGTACGCACTGGCCAAGGTGCTGGAGCTGGGCGACCACGTGGTGTTTGATCTGACCCAGGGCCTGGTTTCCGGCCATACGCTCAAGCACATGGCCGCAGCACTGGCCGCCTTACCGGTCATTTCACTCATGCACAATGGCGCGCAAGCCCGGCCCTGGCAGCCCCGCGCCATCCGTGCCTGAATCCAACAAAAAAATGAGAGGAAACACCGTGACTTCTGACGCCCTGAGCCCCACCGCAGCGGCCCCCGCCGCCGACCCGCACGCGCACCCCAACCAGTTTGCGCTGTTGCGCCAGCGCCGCTTTGCACCGTTCTTCTGGACCCAGTTTGCCGGCGCGGCGAATGACAACCTGTTCAAGTTCGCCTTCACGGTGATGGTGACCTACCAGCTCAGCGTGGGCTGGCTGCCGCCGGCCATGGCCGGCCTGGTAATCGGCGCGCTGTTCATCCTGCCGTTTCTGCTGTTCTCGGCCACCGCCGGCCAATTGACCGACAAGTACGACAAGACGGTGATGATCCGGTTTGTGAAGAACCTGGAGATCGCCATCATGGCCATTGCCGCCTTTGGTTTCATGAACGACCAGGTGGCGGTACTGCTGCTGTGCACCTTCTTGATGGGCGTGCACTCCACGCTGTTTGGCCCGGTCAAGTTTGCGCTGCTACCGCAGGTGCTCAATGAGCGCGAGCTGACCGGCGGCAACGGCATGGTGGAGATGGGCACCTTTGTCGCGATTCTGATGGGCAATGTGGTGGGCGGCCTGCTGGTGGCCATTCCCGGCATCGGCCACGAGACGGTCGCCGTGGCCTGCGTCACCATGGCCATCGTCGGCCGCGTGGTGGCGGGCTTCATCCCCAAGGCGCCGGCCACCGATCCGGGCCTGACCATCAACTGGAACCCGGTCAGCGAGACCCTGCGCAACCTCAAGCTGGCGCATGGCAACCTGGTGGTGTTCCGCTCGCTGTTGGGCATCAGTTGGATGTGGTTCTTTGGCGCGGTGTTTCTGAGCCAGTTCCCCAGCCTGGCGAAGGAAGTGCTGCATGGCAACGAGCAAGTGGCGTCGCTGCTGCTGGTGGTGTTTTCCATCGGCATCGGCACCGGCTCACTGCTGTGCGAGGTGATGAGCCGGCGCCACGTGGAAATCGGCCTGGTGCCGCTGGGTGCCATCGGCATGAGCGTATTTGCCGTGGATTTGTACTTTGCATCCAGCGGGTTGCCGGCATCCGACGTCATGGGCCTGTCCGCCTTCATGGCGCAACCGGCCCACTGGCGCGTGATGGCCGACCTGGCGCTCTTGAGCCTGTTTGCCGGCCTGTACAGCGTGCCGATGTACGCACTGATCCAGTTGCGCAGCCAGCCCACGCACCGCGCGCGCATCATCGCCGCCAACAACATCCTGAACGCGCTGTTCATGATCGGCAGCTCGGTGATTGCCGGTGCCCTGCTCAAGAGCGGCTTCACCATTCCGCAGATCTTCTTGTTCACCGGTCTGGCCAATGCGGTGGTGGCGTTCTACATCTTCATGCTGGTGCCGGAGTACCTGCTGCGCTTCGTGGCCTGGGTGCTGTCGCACTTCGTCTACCGATTCAAGGTAACGGGCGACGAGCACATCCCGACCGAGGGCGCGGCCGTGCTGGTGTGCAACCACGTGAGTTTTGTCGATGCCGTGCTGCTGATGGCCGCCAGCCCGCGCCCGATCCGCTTCCTGATGGACCACCGCATCTTCAAGGTGCCGGTGCTGGGCTGGCTGTTCAGATTAGCCAAGGCCATTCCCGTGGCGCCGCAGAAGGAAGACCCGCAGGCCTACCAGGCCGCCTTTGACGCCGCGGCCCAGGTGCTGCGCGAGGGTGATCTGCTGTGCATCTTCCCCGAAGGCGGCATCACCAACGACGGCACCCTGAAGGAATTCAAGGGCGGCATCATGAAGATCCTGGAACGCGCCCAGGCCGACGGCGTGACGGCCCCCGTGATCCCGATGGCGCTGACCAATCTGTGGGGCTCATTCTTCAGCCGCGTCGAACAGGGCGGCGCCATGGTGCGGCCGTTCCGGCGGGGGATGTTCAGCAGTGTGGGCCTGAATGTGGGTGTGCCCTTGGCCGCTGCCGAGGTGCAGCCGGAGGCGCTGCGGGGGCGGGTGCAGCAACTGCTCGCAGCCTGATTCCGAAGACCAAAATACCTTTATAGTTCGGGGCAGAAGGTCGGCGCAGGGAGGCGCCGACCGAAAATCTGCATGCAATACGCACTACAGCCCCCGCAAGAGGGGTGGTTGCTCCTACGGGCGAATCCATGAACGTGAAGCCCAAGCAACAAATAAGTTAGATTTTGCATGCAAGTTCAAGGGGCTACCTGTGTTGATCACCATATCCGGGTCCTTCACCCGACTTTCCAAGCGAATTTCCACAATCCGTCGGTCCTGCCTAGCTGCGTTAGTGCTGGCCGGCGCGGCATCCTTTGCCCCCCCGGTCTTGGCCGGCCCCGCCAACCCGAAAGCGGTGAGCATCCCCCAACCGGATGGCTCCACATTCATGGCACATACCCGCGGCGACGAATTCTTGGGATGGACCGAGACGACCGATGGCTACACCGTGTTGCGCAATGCAAGCACTGGCTATTTTGAATACGCTGCGCAAGGGCCTTCAGGTGATTTGCGTCCATCGGGCATCCGCGTCAATGGCACCACCGGAGCAGCGCCCGCAAGTCCTGCCCAGCTTCCGCCAAAGGGGCTGCGCCCGCAGCGCAATACAGAGCTGCAGCAATACCAAGCTAATCTGCTGAGCACCGTATTCGCCAACCGTCCAGCGAAGGCCGCTGCTCAAAGCGCAACGCCTACGGGTGTTTGGGCACCTACGCCAGTAACCGGCCCCAAAAAGATCTTGGTCATCCTGGTGAATTTTCTCAATGCCAGTTTAAGTTCTGGCGCTTCCAGTTACTGGAGCAATGCCGTACACGGTGCAAGTTCTTCGGTAGCCAAGTACTACCAAGACAATTCATTCGGCGCAATTTCCATTGCCGCAGTCCCCCACACCCAACCGGGGGGAGCCACCGGCGTCGTTACGGTCTCGCTGGCCCAGAATCATCCCAATTGCGGGGGCGACTGCTACTACCCAACGGAATCAACCTGGGTCAATGGCGCCTTGGCCGCAGCTGCGCCGTATGTGAACTTTGCAGCACTCGACACCAATAGTGATGGCACCATCAGTGTGGACGAGACACTCATCTACTTCGTGCTCGCGGGATACGAGACGTCCGGCGGTTCGGGGCTGACACCCTCCTACTGGGCCCACGCATGGGGCGGTGCCAACGTCAGCGTCGCGGGAAAGAGCGTCAACCATTGGGCACTCAACGGTGAAATGTATGACGCCAGCAACCGAATGCCCATGGGGATCATTGCCCATGAAATGGGGCATGCCATGGGTGGCCTGCCGGATCTGTATGACATCAACGACGTCAATGAGGGCCTCGGCATCTTCTCACTGATGGCTGGAGGAAGCTGGGGACGTAAGGCGGGTGAAATCGGCGGAACAACGCCGGTCGCACTGGACGCTCTGAGTCGCCAGTACCTTGGATGGTCGACGCCGCAGTTCCCAAACGACGGCAGCACTATCTCTTTCCCCAGTGCGCTGTCTGGGCCGACGGCGCCGGTGATTTTGATGAATAGTGCGCTGAGCACAAGCGAGTACTGGCTGGTTGAGAACCGTCCACCGGTGAGTTGGGATGCGGGCATGTACGACTCCCTGGGGTCTTGGTCTGGCGGACTTTTGATTCAGCACATCGATCTCAATATCGGATCCAAGCCTTTCAATGATTTCAACGCCTATGTTGCCGGCAGCCACCAGGGTGCCATGGCCGAGGAGCCCGCAACTGCAAGCTGCTCCCTGAAGACACCCGGCACCACCTCGCGTGGCTGTCCCTCGATTCTCTGGAGCAACACCACCTTCGATGGTGCATCAAACCCACGCTCCAGCTACTACAGCGGAGCAGCCAGCGGCTTGTCCGTGACGGGCATATCAGCGGCGAGTTCCAACATGACGGCCACGGTCAGCGAAGCCGGCACCAATACCTTGCCTACGGCCCCCACCATTGGCAGCGCAGTCGCCGGTAACGCCAGCATTGCCGTGGCCTTCACACCGGGCGCACTGGGTAGCGGCACGCTGATCAATCGCACCGCCGATTGCGGCGGAATCACTGCTACCGGCATCAATTCACCCATCACGGTATATGGGCTCACCAACGGCACGACTTATACCTGCCGTATCCGAACCACCAGCACCGTAGGTGCGGGGCCTTGGTCTGCGCCCTCCAATGCTGTCACTCCATTGTTGCCCATACCGCCGTCTGCCCCGACCATTGGCACGGCCACGGCAGGTGATGCCAGCGCCAACGTGGCCTTCACCCCCGGCGCACTGGGCAACGGCACTTTGGTGAATTACACCGCGGACTGCGGCGGCATTACCGCTAGTGGCAGCACCACCCCCATCACGGTGAGTGGGTTGACCAACGGTCTCGCCTACACCTGCAAGGTCATGACGACAACCAGCATGGGTGGCAGCCCATGGTCCGCTATATCAAATACGATCACTCCTATTGTCACTCCCGGTGGAGTCAATGTGGCCTTGGCCGCCAACGGTGGTGTCGTCAGCGCATCCAGCACGTTGACCGGCCACCCGGTGTCGACGGTCATCAACAATGAGCGTACCGGCGGCAATTGGACTAACGGTCTGTCCTGGGCAGACAACACGCCAAGCGTGTTTCCTGATTGGGTACAAATCAACTTCGCAGGCCCCCGCAATATCGATAAGGTGGTGCTCTACACCATGCAGGATGCCTACTCCAGCCCGTCCGAGCCCACCGATGCAATGACGTTTTCGCTTTTTGGCATCACGGGCTTCACGGTGCAGACCTGGGACGGTGCAGCTTGGGTCACACAGGCCACCATCACCGGCAACAACCTGATCAAACGCACTATCAATTTCTCCGCCGTCTCCACTGATCGCATTCGCGTCAACATCACAGCGACGAAGGACGGGACTTCCTATATTTCTGAAATTGAGGCATTCACTGCCGGTGCCCCCACTGCCCCAAGCGCCCCGACCATTGGCACGGCCACGGCAGGCGATGCCAGCGCCAGCGTGGCGTTCACCCCAGGCGCACTGGGCAGCGGCACTCTGACCAACTACACCGCCGATTGCTCCGGCATCACCGCCACAGGCTCTGCCTCTCCCATCACCGTCACCGGTCTGACCAATGGCGTGGCATATACCTGCAAGGTCAAGACCACCTCCAGCGTGGGCACCAGCGCATGGTCGGCCAATTCCAACTCCGTCACTCCAACAGCGGCTCCAGTGGTGCCCGTCAATGTCGCACTGACCTCCAACGGTGGCGTGGCCAGCGCCTCCAGCGCCATGGGCGCGCACGCCGTCAGCGCCGTCAACAACGACGAGCGCAAGGGCAATTGGAATACGGCCAACATGATGTGGTCCAGCGCCGCAGCCAATACCTTCCCCAACTGGGTGCAGATCAATTTCAACGGCACCAAGACCATCAACAAGGTGGTGCTCTACACCATGCAGGATGTCTACGGCAGTCCGGCCGAGCCTACCGATGTGATGACATTCACACAGTACGGCGCGACCGGCTACACGGTCCAGACCTGGGACGGAGCGGCCTGGATCACACAGGCCACCATCACCGCCAACAACCTGGTCAAGCGCACCGTCAATTTCTCCGCCGTCTCCACTGATCGCATTCGCGTCAATATCACCAGCAGCATCGATGGCTATGCCTATCTCTCCGAGGTCGAGGCTTGGACGGTTGGTGGCGCACCCACTGCACCCAGCGCCCCGACCATTGGCACGGCCACGGCAGGCGATGCCAGCGCCAGCGTGGCGTTCACCCCAGGCGCACTGGGCAGCGGCACTCTGACCAACTACACCGCCGATTGCTCCGGCATCACCGCCACAGGCTCTGCCTCTCCCATCACCGTCACCGGTCTGACCAATGGCGTGGCATATACCTGCAAGGTCAAGACCACCTCCAGCGTGGGCACCAGCGCATGGTCGGCCAATTCCAACTCCGTCACTCCAACAGCGGCTCCAGTGGTGCCCGTCAATGTCGCACTGACCTCCAACGGTGGCGTGGCCAGCGCCTCCAGCGCCATGGGCGCGCACGCCGTCAGCGCCGTCAACAACGACGAGCGCAAGGGCAATTGGAATACGGCCAACATGATGTGGTCCAGCGCCGCAGCCAATACCTTCCCCAACTGGGTGCAGATCAATTTCAACGGCACCAAGACCATCAACAAGGTGGTGCTCTACACCATGCAGGATGTCTACGGCAGTCCGGCCGAGCCTACCGATGTGATGACATTCACACAGTACGGCGCGACCGGCTACACGGTCCAGACCTGGGACGGAGCGGCCTGGATCACACAGGCCACCATCACCGCCAACAACCTGGTCAAACGCACCGTCAATTTCTCCGCCGTCTCCACTGATCGCATTCGCGTCAATATCACCAGCAGCATCGATGGCTATGCCTATCTCTCCGAGGTCGAGGCTTGGACGCCTTGAGGTGTCGGCCAATGTCCATGCAAAACCGCCCCCGGCACGCAAATTGCGGCCCTGCAGCCTCCCATGAACCGGAGAAAAGGAGCACAGCATGCAAGCCTATTTGAGTTTCAACGGCAACTGCGCCGAGGCCTTCGCGTTCTACGCCATGGCACTGGGCGGCACGATCACGTTTTCCCAGACCTTTGGCGAGTCTCCGATGGCGGGTGACGTGCCCAAGGAGGCGCACGGCCGCATCATGCACACCACTCTGCAGGCCGATGGCATGACGCTGTTTGGCAGCGACCTGATGCCCGGTATGCCCTTTGAGGGCTTCAAGGGCTTCTCCCTGAGCGTGCAGCGCCAGGGCGTGGATGCCGGCGCAGCCGTGTTCCGCGCGCTGTCCGAGGGCGGTCAGGTCACCCTGCCGTTTGCCAAGACTTTCTGGGCCGAAGGCTTTGGCATGCTGGTCGACCGCTTTGGCGTGCCCTGGATGGTCAACTGCGAGCACTGAGGCCCGCGGCGCTCAATGCGCCCCCGCCAGCAGCGCCGCATTCCCCCCTGCCGCCGTGGTGTTCACGGTGAGGGTCTGCTCGGCGCAGAAGCGGTACAGGTAGTGCGGGCCGCCGGCCTTGGGGCCGGTGCCGCTCAGGCCTTCGCCGCCGAAGGGCTGCACGCCGACGACGGCACCAATCATGTTGCGGTTGATGTAGACGTTGCCGATGTGCGCGGCGTGGGCCAGCGCCTGGGCGCGGCTGTCGATGCGGGTCTGGATACCCAACGTCAGGCCGTAACCCAGCGCGTTGACCTGTGCAATCACCTCGGCCGGCTCGCCACTCCAGCGCACCACCTGCAGCACCGGGCCGAAGATTTCGGCCTTGACGTCGGCGATGCTGGCCACCTCGAAGGCGTGGGGGGCGATCAGGTTTGCTACTGTTTTGGTAGCTTCCTGCGCAGGTTCGGCGAGGGCTAGCAGCACTTTTGACTCCTCATGGAGGCGGCGGATATGGCGCTGGATGCCGTCAAAGGCTTCGGTGTCGATGACCGGCCCCACATCGGTGGCGATGTCGGCGGTGTCGCCCACCACCAGCTCTTGCGCGGCGCCTTGCAGCATTTCGATGACGCCGTCGGCTACTGCCGAGTGCACGCACAGCAGGCGCAGTGCGGAGCAGCGCTGGCCGGCCGAGCGAAAGGCGCTTTGCACCACGGCGTCCACCACCTGCTCGGGCAGGGCGGAGGAGTCCACCAGCATGGCGTTGATGCCGCCGGTTTCGGCGATCAGCGGGACGATGGGGCCGTCCTTGGCGGCCAGCGCGCGGTTGATGATCTTGGCGACCTGGGTGGAGCCGGTGAACACCACGCCGGCCACGCCGGGCTGCGCCACCAGGGCCGCGCCCACGGTCTCACCGGCACCGTGCGCCAGTTGTAGTGCGTCGGCGGGCACGCCGGCGGCGTGCAGCAGTTGCACGGCCACCTGGGCCACGCCGGGCGTCTGCTCGGCGGGCTTGGCCAACACGGCGTTGCCGGTGGCCAGCGCGGCGGCGACCTGGCCGACAAAGATGGCCAGCGGGAAGTTCCACGGGCTGATGCAGACCCAGACGCCGCGCGCGGTCAGCGACAGGGTGTTGGACTCGCCGGTGACACCGAAGCTGTGGCCGACCAATGAAGGGGGCACACCATGCACCTGCGGTTGTGGCAGGGGTTGCATGATGCGCTGGGCTTCATCGGCGTAGTAGCGCAAAAAGTCCACGGCTTCCCGCACCTCGCTCACTGCATCGCCCCAGGTCTTGTGCGCTTCCTTGACCAAGAGGGCGCAGAACATCGGGGTTTGCTCCAGCATGGCATCGGCGGCGCGGCGCAGGATGGTGGCGCGCTCGGCCACCGGCGTATGGCGCCAGCCCTTTTGTGCGGCGGCGCAGCTTGCAAACACATCGGCCGTGCGGCGCGGGTCGAACTCGGGCACCACGGGCACGGCGGTCGTCGCCAGCGCGGCCAGCAGGGGGTCACGCATGCTGGGCACGGTCAGGTCCAGGCCGGTGCTGTTCTTGCGCGCACCGGGGTGGGTGCCAAACAGGTCGGGCGGCAACGGCAGACTGGAGTGCGGCTCCAGCCGCAGCGGGGAGGTCAGCAGGTCCTGCAGGTCCACCGTGGGGTCGGCCATCTGGTGCACAAAGGAGGAGTTGGCGCCGTTCTCCAGCAGGCGGCGCACCAGGTAGGCCAGCAGGTCGCGGTGCGCGCCCACCGGGGCGTAGACGCGGCAGGCCACCAGCGGGTTCTTCAGCACCTCGCGGTAGACGCCCTCGCCCATGCCGTGCAGGCGCTGGAACTCGAATTGCGGGCCGAACCCGGCGCCGGCCCGCCCCAAGCCGGGTTGCGCCCCCTCGGGGGGCAGCGACCCGCGTAGCGGCGGAGCGTGGGGGCCAATGGCCTTGGCCGCCATTTGCAGGATGGCGGCGATGGTGGCGGCGTTGTGCGTGGCAAATTGCGGGTAGATGGCGTCCGGCACATCCAGCAGCGCGCGGGCGCACGACAGGTAGGACACGTCGGTGTGGTGCTTGTGCGTGAAGACCGGGTAGTGCGGCAGGCCCAGCTCCTGGGCGCGCTTGATCTCGGCGTCCCAGTAAGCGCCCTTGACCAGCCTGCACATCAGACGCACTTGGTAGCGCCGCGCCAGCGCGGTGACCGCCTCGATCAGCTCCAGCGAGCGGGTCTGGTAGGTCTGCATGGCCATGCCGAAGCCGCGCCACTGCGGGCACTCGGCCGCCACTTTGGCCACCAGCGCCTCCAGTACCTCCAACGTCAGTTCCTGGCGCTCGACCTCTTCTGCGTCAATGGTCAGGTTGATGTTGGCGCACGCGGCCTGCTGGCACAGGCTCCAGACGCGGGGAATAAGCTCGGCCATGACGCGGTCGCTCTGCGCATCCTCAAAACGCGGGTGCAGTGCGCTGAGCTTGATGGATATGCCATCATTTTGCTCGATAGCCCTCGTGGAATCTGCGTGAGCAGCTATTGATTCAATAGCACTTGTGTAACTTTGCAGATAGCGCTGTGCGTCCGCATCGGTACGGGCGCCCTCGCCCAGCATGTCATACGAGTACCGCAAACCCGCCGAACGTTTGCGCGCGGCATCGGCCTCGTGCTGCGCTTCCTTCATGGTCTGGCCCAACACAAACTGGCGGCCCAACAACTGCACTGCGCGCAGCGTAGCGGCCACGACCGTGCGCGCGCCCAGCTTGGCCATCAGGCCGGGCTCGGACTTGGGCGCAATGCCGTTTTGGGGATCGGGCAGGAAGTGTTTGGACATCGCAATCGCCGTGCTGGACAGGCGCGACAGCACCTTGTCGCCCGATCCGTCAAAGTCGGCACGGCCCAGTTGGTCGGCGGTCAGCGCGATGGCGGTCTCGGCATCGGGCACGCGTAAGAGCGCCTCGGCCAGACGCATCAGGGCCAGGCCTTCGGCGCTGGAGATGGGGTATTCCTTGAGCAGGCTTTCCATGGCCCAGAACGGCGGCGGGTTGTCGCGCACGACCTGCACCCAGGGCGTGGCAGCGCGCGCCGCGGCGGCCCAGTCCAGCGCCTGGCTGACGTTTTGCAGGTGGCGTGCAACTACCTCGGCCTCGGGGCGGTAGGGGAAGGGCAGGCGTTGGGCGACGGGCATGGTGGGTCTCCGGTGTGTTTCTGGACAGTCCGCGATTTGGTGGGGCTGCACTTGATGAAGTCGCTATGGTCTTGGAATTTATGGTTAATTTCTCACTAAAATTTCAATCAACTACAGCACAATATCCAGTGACCAACACCGCCGAACTCGACCGCATCGACATCAAGATCCTCAACCACCTGCAGGAAGACGGTCGGATCTCCAACCTCAAGCTGGCGGAGGCGGTATCCCTCTCCCCCACGGCGGTCCTGGCACGCGTGCAGCGCCTGACCAAGGATGGCTACATCCTCGGCTACGAGGCCCGGCTCAACCCGCTGAAACTAGGCGCCGGCATGATGGTGTTTGTGGAAGTGCTGCTGGACCGCACCACGCCCAATGTGTTCGAGGCCTTCAAGGCCGCGGTGCAGGTGCGCGGCGAAATCACCGAGTGCCACATGGTGGCTGGCGGCTTTGACTACCTGCTCAAGACCCGCATGGCCGACATGGGCGCCTACCGCGAATTTGCCGGCACCGTGCTGTGGCAGCTGCCGGGCGTGCGCGAAACCCGCACCTATGCGGTGATGGAAGAAGTGAAAAACACCACACGTCTGACCCTGCGCTGAGAGTGTTACCAAACGTAACTACTAACGGAATGCGGTGCCTATAATCCGCCGGATGTATGCGGCCACCCCGACCCACAGGGCGGCCGGACGGCAGCCAGAGGCCCAACCACGAATCGCCCCACTTCCGAACCCAGACACCCACTATGCGCCATCCACTGATTGTTCTGCTGACCAGCATGGCCCTGTGCAGCGGTGCCATGGCCCAGGGGTTCAAGTTCTCCAATGAGGACAACGCCGACAAGGCACGCGAAGCGGAGCAACAGGCCAGGGTGCAGGCACTGCTCTCCACCCCCTGCAAGACCAAGATCAAGAACCAGAAAATCATGGTGCTGATCGGCGAGAACCACGACGGCATGGTGCAGGCGCAGCAGTCCAGCTACAGCGGCCACTTTGATGCGCTCAACGCGCGCCTGCAGGGCCTGGGCCTGAAGACCTACACGCAAGCGCAGATCACCGCGCAGATCGCTCAAGCCGAGATTGACGCCTATTTCAAGAACAACCCCGACGCCGCGCTGAGCGCCTCCAAGCGTTTGGCTGCCCAATACATATTGCGCGGACTCATCACGAGCCAGGCCGGATACAACACCATCGTGCGGGTCAACCAGGTTGCCATCCGAATGGCCTTCACGCTGACCGATGCCAATGGGCGCATCCTGTCGCAGGCCAATGCCGAGAACGCCAGCTACGCCGGGGTGGATACCGCCGGCATGGCGCTGACACTGATCAACGAAAAGGCCGATGAAGTGGTCGCACAGTTGTACAGTGACTATTGCCGCCGGGGCGGTTCGTAGTCGCTGGCCCGGTCCGTTTTTTTATTGGGGAACTAGACAATGAGCCAACATTTCCGAACCTTCAAGACCAGTGCCGCAGCCACCCTGCTGGTGCTGGCCGCCATCGGTGGCGCCGTGCAGGCGCAGCCCAGCTTTGGCAACCCGTCGCCCACGGCGGGTACGTCGACATCCGACAAGGCCAACGCCGCGGCAGACTCCGCCGCGTACAAGGAAGTCGAGTACACCAACCGGAACAAGCGCGGCCCGGCGCTGATCGTCATCCCCGGTGAGATCAAGAGCAACAACGCCAATTTCACGCAGCGCTTCCTGCCCAACAACATTGCCGACTTTGCCGAGCTGGAACTGTCGCAGGCCAACTTCCCGGTGCTGGAGCGAACCAATCTGGGGCCACTGGTCAACGAAATTTCGTTGGCCTACAACCTGGGTGACCCCAACGCCGCGCGCAAGACCATGCAGATGGGCAAGCTCAAGACCACCAAGTGGGTCGTGAAGTTCGACATCCTGAAGGCCGAGCAGATTGCCGAGAACAAGAAGGGCTTTGACGGCCGTGCCGTGGGCGGGCTGCTGTCCATCTTCGGCGGCGGCAGCATGGCTGGCCACGCAGCCGGCACCGTTGCGGGCTCCGTGCAGACGGGTGACTCCACGGGGGTATGGCTGATCGGCATGCGCTACAAGATCATGGACGCCAACACCACCGAGCAGGTGGCCCAAGGCTACAAGGACCTGAAGATGGAAGTGGGTGCCACCTCCACCAGCGTGATGGGTGTCTCCGACTCCGCCAAGGGCGGCGTGGGCCTGGACACCATGGTGCAGCGCCTGGTGCAGACCCTGGTCTGGGACATCGATTCGAAATACAAATAAGCCAGAAAACCCCGCCCCATGACGACCTTCACCCGACTCGGTAAATACCTGATCCGCCGTGAACTCGGCAAGGGCGCCATGGGCGTGGTGTACGAGGGCTTTGACCCCGCCATCGAACGCACGGTGGCCATCAAGACCATTCTGCCCGCACAACTCAGCAGCGAAGAAGCCAGCAACGTGCTGGCCCGCTTCAAACGCGAGGCACAGGCCGCGGGACGGCTGAACCACCCCGGCATTGTGGCCGTCTACGACTACGGCGAGGAGATCGCCGACGACGACCACACCATGGTCGCTGGCGAAGCTGCCGCCCAGGCCCGCCAGCGGGTGGCCTACATCGCGATGGAGTTCGTCAAAGGACGCGAACTGCGCGACTTCTTTGAAGCAAACGAACGCTTTGCGCTCAAGGACGTGGAACGCCTGATGGCGGAGATCCTCGACGCCCTGGGCCACGCCCACGCCCACGGCGTGGTGCACCGCGACATGAAGCCGGCAAACCTGATCGTGCTGCCCAACGGCAAGATCAAGGTCGCCGACTTTGGCATTGCCCGCGTCGAGAAGTCCGAGCTGACCCAGGTCGGCACGGTGATGGGCACACCGGCCTATATGTCGCCCGAACAGTTCATGGGCCAGCCGGTGGACGGGCGCAGTGATATCTTTTCCTGCGGCGTGATCCTGTACCAGTTCCTGACGGGCGAGAAGCCGTTCACCGGCAACTCCACCACCATCATGTTCAAGGTGCTGCACGAGGAGCCGCTGGCCCCTTCGCTGCTGAACGTGGCGCTGCCCGCGGCTTTTGACCAGGTGGTGAAGAAGGCCATGGCCAAGAACCCGGATGACCGCTACCAGACGGCACAGGAGTTTACCCAGGCGATCCACGCCACACTCAGTGCCCCGGCAGCCCAATCCGTTGTTGTGGACCCGGATCGCACCGAACTCAGCATGCCCCCGGTGGCCTCGGCCAAGCCCGTGGCGGCACCTGGCCCCGCACCAGCCCCGGCAGCCCCACCGGCTGGCGATAGGCCTCACAAGTCCCCTGCCGCCTTGGTCGCTGCGGTCGTGGCCAGCGTTGCCGTACTCGGTGCTGGCGGCTATTTCTACTTGCGTGGTGGCACTGCCAGCGCCCCGACAGCGGCACTAAGTTCGGAAGCCGCGTCTGCGCCGCAAGCCGCTACGCCCGTGACACCGGTTGCGCAAGCGCCCGCCGCGGAACCCGCGCTGGAGCCCGGCACCATGGTCATCAGCGCCCTGGGCCTGGTGGACCCCAAGGATGCGCGATTCAGTGGCGACGCCAGTGCCGCCCAGGCCGAGTCCCGCGCGGACGCCATGCGCCAGTTGGTGGAGAAGGCAGTGGCCCTCTACGTGGACAAGGACTCCATCGCCAGGAACTACGCCGTGCTGGACCACAAGCTGCTTTCACAGTCCGGCACCTTCATCAAGACCGTGCTCCAGGAGGGCGCGGCAACGACCGGCCCGGACGGCCTGTTGGAGACCGAGGCCCGTGCCGTGGTCAAGGTGCGTGACGTGCAGAAGTCGCTCAACCAGCTATCCAAGGAAGAGCGCATCGAGTTCATCCGCAACAATGGCGACCCCAAGGTCTCCATCCAGATGTCCATCCGCAACGCGGACACGACACAGGCGTTGCCACCGGAGCGCTCCATGCTGGCGGAGAACGTCGTCAAGGAGCGCATCAAGTCCTTCGGGTTCCGTGTCTGGTCCGCCGATGGTGAACTGCCAGCCGGCACCAAGGCGCAGCCCTCCGATTTCCAGATCCAGGGCGAAGTCAAACTGAAGACCTTGTCGGCGAAACTGCCGGCCTCGGGCCTGACCATTACCAAGACGGCGCTGACCTCGTGGACCCTCAAAGCCATCGACAAGGCCAGCGGCGAAGAGGTCTACCTCAACACCATCAATCCGCAGGGCAAGAGCTGGGCGACCGAAGACCAGGCGCTGGCCGAGATTGGCAAGCTGGTCGGCGATGAGTTCTCCAAGAACTTCTTCCTGGAGCACTTCAACTTCAGCGCGCAGAAGGTCAACCTGGCCATTGCCGGCCTGCCCGACGCCGCCAGCGCCAAACTGATGCTGCGTGAACTGCGCGGTTTCCGCCAGGTGCTGGATGCGCAGCTGGTGGGCGACACCGGCCGATACCAATTGCAACTGGCAGAAGGCAACACCAGCGAGTTGATCAATGACGCCGTGCTCAAGCCGCTCAACGCCAAGCTGGGGCAGAACTGTTTTGCGCTGGCTGGTTCGAACGGGCCCGATGTCAATGTCAGCTTCTCCGCCCCCTGCGCTGACGCCGCCGTGCGGTCCAGGCTGGGCAACCTGCCGCCAGCGGGGCTTCAGAGTGCGGCTGGCGCGCGCGGCAAGCTGCTCCCAGGCAAGACACGGACCTGAGTCCGGTCAGCGTGGCTATGCTTCAGCCGCACACGCTGAAGGTCACCGTCTCGGTTCCGTCCTGGTCCAGCGAGTGGCCAAAGCCTATGCGCCCGCTGCCGCGCAGCATCAGTTCCTCGCGGCGCAGCACCAGCTCGGGTTCATTGGCAAAAGCGACGAAGGTGCCATTGGTGCTCTGATCGACCAGAAAAAATTTGTCGCGCCGACGCTCGATGCGGGCGTGCTGGCGCGAGGCATTGCGGTCGCTGATGACGACGTTGCATTGCGGGTCGCGCCCCAGCACGATGCTGTCGTGGTCCAACTCGATGGACCGACCGCCATGCAGCACGCACAGGGTCACGGGCTTGGTCGCAAAGGCGATCGACGAAGTGGACATGGTCAGCTCTTCGCCACCCTGCCAGATCACCTCGCTGACGGCAACCTCATCGCCCTTGCCCTTGACCGACAGCGCGGCAATGCTGCGCGTGGACAGCTGCAGCACGGGCGAGAGGCTGGCCACGGTGGCGCCGGTGGTGATGATCTGCATGCCCTTGGCCAGGCCGGCCATGCGGGCTGCCAGGTTGACCGTGTCGCCAAACACGTCGCCGTTCTCTTCGATGACCGGGCCGAAATGCCAGCCAATCCGCACGCTGCGCTGGACCTTGGATACCTTGGGCAGCGCCATGACCTTGTGTTGCATGTCGGTGGCTGCCAGGCAACCGCTGTCGGCACTGGGCAGCACGCACATGACTTCATCACCAATGGTCTTGATGACCCGCCCGCCATACTGCTGCACCACGCCGCGCAGCGCCGCAAGGCATTCATCAATCATCTGCTTGGCCAGGTCGTCACCAAAGGCCTCATACAGCCGGGTGCTGCCCACCACGTCCGCAAAGAGCACGGCCAGCGTGGCGGTCGGGCGCATTGCCGCAACGGGCGCCATGCCCGCATAGACGGTATCGCCGGTTGGGTTGGAGGGTGGATCGGTGTTTGCCATGGTCCCTGGGGTGCGTCGCCTGATTCTAGTGTGCCATTCCCAAACGGCACAACATTCGCCACAACGCCTTCTTTGCGCGAAAAGCACGCAACCAGGGCAACGCGAAAGGGCAACATCAAGCCGCCGGCGATACCGATGAAGCAGTTCGGGATCCAAAGATCGCGCTGCCAACCCGCACCATCGTGGAGCCGCTGGCAATGGCGGCCTCCAGGTCTGCGCTCATGCCCATGGACAGCGTATCCAGCCCCATACCAACCGAATTTATTTGGTCAAACAGTGCTCTAGCTCTCGCAAACACTGCGCAGGCAGCTACAAAATCAGGAGCAGGCTCAGGTATGCACATCAGCCCGCGCAGGCGCAGGCGCGGCAATGCGGCAACCGCCTGGGCCAGCGCCATCGCCTCCGATGGTGCCACGCCGGACTTGGTCGGCCCGCCGTCCACATTGACCTGAATGCACACCTGCAACGCGGCCAGATGCGCGGGGCGCTGTTCGCTCAGGCGCTGTGCGATCTTCAGGCGGTCCACGGTGTGCACCCAGTCGAAGTGCGCGGCCACGGGGCGCGTCTTGTTGCTCTGGATGGGGCCGATGCAATGCCACTGCAGCGGCAAAGCGCGCAGCGTGGCGATCTTCTCCAGTGCTTCCTGGATGTAGTTCTCGCCAAAGGCGTTCTGCCCCGCCGCGTGGGCCTGAGCCACGGCGTCCGCGCCAAAGGTCTTGGACACGGCCAGCAGGGTGACGGATTCCGGCGTGCGGCCACTGCTGGCACAGGCCTGCGCCATCCGGGTGTGAATGCGGTGGAGATTGTCGGCAATCATGGTCATAATCACTCTAGCGTAACAAACCCAGCCCTTACCCGAAGAGGATTCCGTGGACATTACCCAACTGCTGGCCTTCAGCGTCAAGAACAAAGCATCCGATCTGCACCTGTCCGCCGGACTGCCGCCCATGATCCGGGTCCATGGCGATGTGCGCCGCATCAACGTGGAAGCGCTGGACCACAAGCAGGTCCACGCCATGGTGTACGACATCATGAACGACGGCCAGCGCAAGCACTACGAAGAGTTCCTGGAAGTGGACTTCTCGTTCGAGATCGATGGCCTGGCGCGCTTCCGCGTCAACGCCTTCAACCACAACCGCGGCTCCGGCGCCGTGTTCCGGACCATTCCCTCCAAGATCCTGACGCTCGAACAGCTCAATGCACCCAAGATCTTTGGCGATCTAGCCCTCAAGCCACGCGGCATGGTGCTGGTGACCGGTCCCACCGGTTCGGGCAAATCCACCACACTGGCGGCCATGGTCAACTACCTGAACGAAACCGAGTTCGGCCACATCCTGACGGTGGAAGACCCGATCGAATTCGTGCACGAGTCCAAGAAGTGCCTGGTCAACCAGCGCGAGGTCGGGCCCCACACCCTGTCGTTTGCCGCTGCCCTGCGCTCGGCCCTGCGCGAAGACCCGGACTGTATCCTGGTCGGCGAAATGCGCGACCTGGAAACCATCCGCCTGGCCATGACGGCGGCGGAAACCGGTCACCTGGTGTTCGGCACGCTGCACACGTCGAGTGCTGCCAAGACCATCGACCGGATCATTGACGTGTTCCCGGCCGAAGAAAAGGAAATGGTGCGCGCCATGTTGTCCGAGTCGCTGCAGGCGGTGATCTCGCAGACCCTGTGTAAGACCAAGGACGGCCAGGGCCGCGTCGCCGCACACGAGATCATGCTGGGCACATCGGCCATCCGCAACCTGATCCGCGAGGCCAAGGTGGCGCAGATGTACTCCTCCATCCAGACCGGCAACAGCGTGGGCATGCAGACGCTGGACCAGAACCTGACCGACCTGGTCAAGCGCAATGTCATCAGCGCCGCCGAGGCGCGCGGCAAGGCGAAGATCCCCGAGAACTTCCCCGGGTAATATGACCCCCACGCTCCACCGTTGCACGGGTCGCTGCCCCCCAAGGGGGCTAATTTTCCTTGGGGCGGCCCTGCGGAAAATTGCTTTCAAAGAAAGGTAGGTGCTCTCATGGAGCGCGATCAAGCCACGAAATTCATCAACGACCTGCTCAAACTGATGGTGGGGCGCAATGGCAGTGACCTGTTCATCACTGGCGACTTCCCGCCGGCCATCAAGGTCGATGGCAAGGTGACCAAGGTGTCGCCCCAGCCCCTGAATGCGGTGCACACGCTGTCGCTGGCGCGTTCCATCATGAACGACAAGCAGATTGCCGAGTTCGAGCGCACCAAGGAAAGCAACTTTGCCATCTCGCCGCCGGGCATCGGGCGCTTTCGTGTGAATGCCTTCATCCAGCAGGGCAAGGTTGGCATGGTGCTGCGGGTCATCCCGACGACACTGCCCACCATCGACGGCCTGGGTGTGCCCCAGGTCCTCAAGGAGATCGTGCAGTCCAAGCGTGGCCTGTGCATCATGGTGGGCGCCACGGGCTCGGGCAAATCCACCACGTTGGCCGCCATGGTGGACTGGCGCAATGAGAACTCCTACGGCCACATCATCACCGTGGAAGACCCGGTAGAGTTCGTGCACATGCACAAGAACTGCGTGGTGACCCAGCGTGAAGTGGGCCTGGACACCGACAGCTGGGAGGCGGCACTGAAAAATACGCTGCGTCAGGCGCCCGATGTGATCCTGATGGGCGAAATCCGCGACCGCGAAACCATGGAGCATGCGGTGGCCTTTGCAGAAACCGGTCACCTGTGCCTGGCCACGCTGCACGCCAACAGCTCCAACCAGGCGCTGGACCGCATCATCAACTTCTTCCCCGAGGAGCGCCGCGCACAGTTGCTGATGGACCTGTCGCTCAACCTCAAGGCGCTGGTGTCGCAACGCCTGATCCCCAAGCAGGATGGCAAGGGCCGAGTGGCGGCGGTGGAGGTGATGATCAATTCGCCGCTGATCTCCGACCTGATCTTCAAGGGTGAAGTGGCCGAGATCAAGGAAATCATGAAGAAGAGTCGCCAGGCTGGCATGCAGACCTTCGATCAGGCGCTGTTCGACATGTACGAAAAGAACCTGATCACCTTCGAAGATGCCCTGCGCAATGCCGACTCCCTCAACGATCTGCGCCTGCAGATCAAGCTCAACAGCCAGCGTGCCAAGTCGACTGACCTCTCTGCCGGCACCGAGAACTTCGCCATCATGTGAAACATTGGGGTCAGATCACTCGCAATAGCGATGTGCTCTGGCCCCAACTGATTTAGTCCCCCCATGCCCAGCACCAATCCCAAAACCTACGAACCCGCTCCCCCTGCCCGCGTCGCCTTTCTGGGCCTGGGTGTCATGGGCAACCCCATGGCCGGACACCTGGCACTGGCCGGGCACCAGGTCACCGTCTACAACCGAACCGCTACCAAATCAGTAGCGTGGTGTGCAGAATTTGCGGGGGCTAGCGGCAAGAATGCATCCAACACCCACGCCGGGACACCGCGTCTGGCGGTGCACGATGCAGATATCGTTTTCTGCTGTGTCGGCAATGACGAAGACCTGCGCAGCGTCACCATCGGGCCCAACGGAGCGTTTGCCGGCATGAAGCCCGGTGCCGTCTTCGTGGACCACACAACGGCATCGGCCACCGTGGCCCGCGAACTCAGCGCCCTTGCTACCCACGAAGGCCTGCATTTCATCGATGCCCCCGTCTCGGGTGGACAGGCAGGAGCGCAGAACGGCATGTTGACCGTGATGTGCGGTGGTGATGCAGTGGCTTTCGAGGCAGTCAAGCCAGTGGCCATGGCGTTTTCCCGCGCCTTCACGCTGCTGGGAGAGAGTGGCGCAGGACAATTGGCGAAAATGGTCAACCAGATCTGCATCGGCGGACTGGTCCAGGGCCTGAGTGAGGCCATTGCCTTTGGCCAACGGGCGGGACTGGACATGAACCAGGTGCTGGACGTGATTGGCAAGGGCGCTGCGCAGAGCTGGCAGCTCGACAACCGCGGCAAGACCATGGTGGCCGACCAGTTCAACTTTGGTTTTGCCGTGGACTGGATGCGCAAGGATTTGGGACTCGTGCTGGACGAGGCCAAGCGCAATGGTGCGCGCCTGCCCGTCACGGCACTGGTGGACCAGTTCTACGCCGATGTGCAGCAGATGGGCGGCAACCGCTGGGATACCTCCAGCCTGATCAAGCGCCTGAAATAAGAAACCCGGCGGCTGCCGGGTTCGGTGGGCTATTGGCCGGAGTCCTGCTTCGGCGAGCTACCCTGCTTCGGGGGCGGAGCCATCATGCGCGCCAACTCTTCCTCGCTGATGGTTTCCAGAATGCGCACCACCTTTTGCACGCCACTGGTGCTGCTGATGACTTCGGTGGCAATGCGGGCCTCGCGCGCGGTGACCCGGCCCATCACGTAGGTAGTGCCCCGCTCGGTGATGATCTTGAACGCGTTGGCCGACAGCTCCTTGGAATCCACCAGCGATGCCTTCACCCGACCGCTCACCAGCGCGTCCGACGAACGCTGCGTCAACGTGGAATTGCCCATCACCGCCAGTTCATTGACGATGTGGCGCACGTTGTCCACGCCGGACACGATCTGCTCAACCAGTTGCTTGTCCTGGGCGGTTGGCACCTCGCCTGTCAGCAGGGCCTGTCGGTTGTAACTGGTGACGTTGACATGCACGCGGTCCCCCAACGACTCGCGGATCCGGCTGCCCGAGCGCAGTTCAATGCCCTCGTCTTCGACAACGGTTCCGGTGGTGCGGCGATCAGTCGCCACCAGGCTGCCCATGACTGCCCCGCCCACGGCGAGCGGAAAGCAAGCGGTCAAGGTACCCAGGGTACTGCCTGTCAGGGCCAGTGCAAGGGCAAGACGTCGTATCGAATAACTCATTTGGAAGGTTCCTGTTCGCCCAAAAGCTGGGCATCTACCGCATCGCAAATGCAATGCAGTGTCAATATGTGCACCTCCTGGATGCGGGCGGTACGCTCGTGCGGTACGCAGATGTGTACATCGGTGTCGCGCAGTACCTGCGACATCTTGCCGCCTCCGCGCCCGGTCAGGCCCACCACCACCATTTCGCGCTCGTGGGCCGCGTCGATGGCGGCCAGAACATTGCCGGAGTTGCCACTGGTCGAAATGGCCAGCAGCACATCTCCGGGAGAGCCCAGCGCACGGACCTGGCGCGAGAAAATGGCATTGAAATCGTAGTCATTGGCAATTGCAGTGATGATGGAAGTGTCCGTCGTCAAGGCAATGGCTCCCAATTCGGGACGCTCACGCTCGAAGCGCCCGACAAACTCAGCCGCGAAATGCTGGGCGTCGGCCGCCGAGCCGCCATTGCCGCAGGCCAGAACCTTGCCACCACTGGTCACACAGGCCAGCACGGCCTGAACGGCGGCGGCGATGGGTTTGCTGAGGGACTGCGCCGACTGGTATTTGAGGTCGGCACTGTCAATGAAATGTTGTTGAATTCGTTGTTCCAGCATGGGAGCCGATGATACCGTGCCACCGATACCCCCATTCACCGCCCGGGGCAGCCGGTAGCAAACCTTACACGGGGTTACGAAAGTAAGTGTTGGGGTCGGAGCACATCACTGCGTGAGTGGTCCAACCCGCAAAGCCTCACGATGCATCAAACGCCGCCTGCAGCCACTGCACACCGTCCGGCTCAACCACGACCACATCGAAGCGGCACGGCGGCAACTCGCGCAAGCGCGTCAGGTAGTGGCGGGCGGCAAAGACAATACGCCGCTGTTTGACTGCGCCGACGCTGGCGGCAGCCCCCCCGTGGCTCAGAGAAGCACGTTTGCGAACCTCGACAAACACCAGGGTGCCGTCGGGCGCGTGCAGGATGAGGTCGATTTCGCCACCGCCACGTCCCGGCGTCCGATAATTGCGGGTCAGCAACCGCAGTCCCTGCTGCTGCAGGTAGCGAAGCGCCTCGTCCTCCGCCGCGTCCCCCAAGTGCTTGGTGGTCGGCCGAGCCAGCGCGGATCGGGCTGGTTTTGATGGAAGGAAACCCATGTGAGCGCTCTTTTTACCTCTGCACTGGCAGCTTCAACCGAAGCCGCCTCAGGTCAACATTATCCGCAGGGCGCACTGTATGTGGTAGCCACGCCGATTGGCAACCTGGCAGACATCAGCCTGCGTGCTCTGTACGTGCTGGGCATGGTGGATGCGATTGCCTGCGAAGACACGCGCCACACCCAGATGATGCTGCGGGCCTATGGGATAGACCGGAACGCGAGTCAGTTGATCGCCGTCCACCAGCACAACGAGGTGCAGGCCGCCCACACGGTGATCGACCATTTGCGCCAGGGAATGCGCGTGGCCTATGTCAGCGACGCCGGTACGCCCGGCATCAGCGACCCCGGCGCCCGTCTCGTGGCAGCGCTGCACCGGGAGAAACTACGCTGCATCCCCCTGCCCGGCCCGAGTAGCGTGACCACTGTGCTGTCGGCAGCCGGACTGGCGCAGGACCAGCCTGGAGGATTTGTGTTCGCCGGATTCCTGCCGAACAAGGTGGGCGAGCGTGACCGCGCGGTGCTGACCCTTGCTGGCGAGTCCCGCGCGGTTGTGCTGCTGGAAGCGCCCCACCGCATCGAGGCGCTGGCCCAGGCCCTAGCCTCCCTGGGTGAGCGTCTTGTGACCGTGGGGCGCGAACTCACCAAGCAATTCGAGGAAATTGCTACTGTCGCTTCCCACGATCTGCCCGGATGGCTGGGCGCAGATGCCAACCGACTGCGCGGCGAATTTGCTATCGTGTTGCACCCCGCTCCGCCCGCCGAGGATACGCCGCAGGACACACGGGTGCTGCAACTGCTGCTGGAGCAGCTTCCCCTGAAAACGGCCGTGAAACTGGCGGCCGACATCACGGGCGCATCGCGCAACACACTCTACGAATTGGCACTGGCGCTGAAAGAAGGGCGCACCCCGGCGTAAGAACGGGGGCAACTGCTGCGAAAATGCCGGCATGATCCCTTCCTTGCGCGTTCTGTGCACCGCACTCCTGTCCCTGGTGTTGATCGCTTCCGTGCTGCCCGTACAAGCAAGCGGCACCGAGCCCGGCGGCAGTGTGTACATTGAAGAGATGACGTCGCCGGAACTGCGCCAACGCATTGCCACGGGCGCAACGACGATTTTGATTCCCATCGGAGGGACTGAGCAGAATGGGCCCCACATGGTGTTGGGCAAGCACAATGTGCGGGCCCACGTACTGGCCGGCCTGATTGCCCGCAAGCTCGGCAATGCCGTGGTCGCTCCGGTGATGGCCTATGTACCCGAAGGCAGCATCCAGCCGCCTGCGGCCCACATGCGTTTTACCGGGACGATTTCCATTTCCGAGTCCGCCTTCGAGGCTGTATTGGAAGGTGCGGCTCGCAGCTTCCGGCAGCATGGTTTTCGGGACGTCGTTTTTTTGGGTGACCACGGTGGCTACCAAAAGAGCCAACTGCACGTGGCCCAACGCCTCAATAAGGAGTGGGCCAAAGACGGTCAGTCCCGCGTACATGCGTTACCGGAATACTATGGTGCAGCGCAAACCCCGTTCAATAACACCCTGAAGGCCAAAGGATTCACTGCCACAGAAATTGGCACCCACGCCGGTTTGGCTGACACAGCCCTGGCACTGGCGGTTGACCCCACACTGGTGCGTAGCGGGCAATTGACACAGGGCTCCCTGGGCGCAGGAGCGGATGGGGTCGCCGGAGACCCGCGTCGGGCGACGGCCGAAGCAGGACAATTGGGAGTACAAGGTATCGTGGATGCTTCAGTTGCCGCCATCCACAAGGCCATTCAGACACGAGCGGCACGTTAGCGAAATTATTTGGGCTCAGAATGATCAATCGTAAAACCCGCATGCAGGCCGGCGCAGGCCTGGCCGCCATCTGTGGCGTCTTCTTTATGCTGTCGACCGAAGGGGTTCAATCAGCGACACCTTCTGACGCACCGGCACCAGGCGTCGTCATCGTACCCGGCATGCCCGCGGTCAGCAACCCCAAGAACCTGTACTCCGACACGGGCGCCAACCAGCTCAGCGCGGCCGTCAAGGGCGATCTGGAGCGTATCTATGTGCCCAACCTGCGCGGGAACAACGTGTCTGTCATCGATCCGGTGACCATGAAGATCGTCGATCAGTTCAAGGTTGGGCGAGCGCCCCAGCACGTGGTTCCGTCCTGGGATCTGCGCACGCTCTGGGTGGCCAACAACGCCGAACGCACCAACGAAGGCAGCCTCACGCCGATTGATCCGCGTACCGGCAAACCCGGCCAGTCGATCACGGTGGACGACCCGTACAACATGTATTTCAGCCCGGACGGCAAATCGGCCATCGTCGTGGCAGAGGCACGGCACCGGCTGGACTTCCGTGATCCCAAGACGCTGGCCATGCAGTACTCGATCGATGTGCCCAAATGTGGTGGCATCAACCATGCTGACTTTTCCATTGATGGTCGCTACGCCATCTTTACCTGCGAGTTTGGCGGCAGTGTCGCCAAGATCGATCTGGTGGAGCGGAAAGTTCTGGGTTATCTGAAACTTGTGATGCCCCGCACACGGTTCAAGGACACTCCCGTCAAGGGCAACTACAAGACTGAGCCCCCCGCCAGCGAGATCTGCACCGCGACCAAGGGCATGCCGCAGGACATCCGGGTATCGCCCGATGGCAAACGCTTTTATGTTGCTGACATGGAGGCCGACGGCCTGCACGTCATCGACGGAGAATCCTTCCAGGAGGTCGGATTCATCGCGACCGGTGTTGCTGCCCACGGTCTGTACCCCAGCCGGGATGGAAGGAAACTCTATGTCGCCAATCGCGGTTCGCACCGCGTACACGGCGCACGCAACGGCCCCGGTGGTGTCACCGTGATTGACTTCGAAACCGAGAAAGTGGTGGCGCAGTGGCCAGTGCCTGGCGGCGGCAGCCCCGACATGGGCAATGTCAGTGCGGACGGCAAATGGTTATGGCTATCCGGCCGCTTCGACGACGCAATCTACCGCGTGGATACCGCCACGGGCGAGATGGTCATTCTCAAGGGCGGACTGGAACCCCACGGACTGACCGTATGGCCACAGCCGGGCCGCTATTCCCTGGGCCATACCGGCAACCTTCGGTAAGCAATTGCCTGGGCATCACCCCTGGTAGCCTTGCACGCACTGACGCAGAACCGCGCGAATGGTTTCTGCGTCCTGTGCATCGATGCCGTCGCGCAGTCGCACCAGTTGCGCTTCAAGGGCTGGCCACGCCAGCATGTCCTCATGTGCCTTCATGATGCGGGCGTGGACCGTGGGAGCGGGGTTGTCACCAATCAGTAATTCTTCGTAGAGTTTTTCGCCCGGGCGCAGTCCGGTAATGACAATCGCAATGTCGCCGTCGGGATGACTCTCATCGCGAACGTTCAGGCCCGACAACTCCACCATGCGTCTGGCAAGGTCCATGATGCGCACCGGCTCACCCATATCCAGGACGAAGACTTCTCCACCGACAGCCATGGCACCAGCCTGCAACACCAGTTGCGCGGCCTCCGGAATGGTCATGAAATAGCGCGTCACATCGGCGTGGGTCACCGTCAGAGGGCCACCAGCCATCAATTGGTGACGAAACAGAGGGACGACGCTACCGCTGGAGCCCAGTACGTTGCCAAATCGAACCATACTGAAACAGGTGCACCCGGATTTTGCCGAACGAAGCGCAAGCGCTTGCAGGATCAACTCGGCCATACGCTTGCTGGCGCCCATGACATTGGTGGGCCGCACAGCCTTGTCGGTGGACACCAAAACAAAGCTATCCACGCCATTGTCCAGCGCCACCATTGCCATGCTCAAGGTGCCAAATACGTTGTTCTCGATCCCCTCGGAGGGATTGGACTCGACAATTGGCACATGCTTGTAGGCCGCTGCGTGGTACACGGTTTGGGGTTGATAAAGCCGGAATACGTCCTGCAAACGTGCACGATTGGAGACACTGCCCAAAAGGGGCACCAGCTCAACTGCCAGCCCCTGGGTAACGCAAAGCCCCGTCAGTTCCTGATCAATGCTGTAGAGGTTGTATTCACTGTGATCCAGCAGTAACAGCCGGCGTGGCCGCTCGGCCAGAATTTGGCGACACAACTCACTGCCGATGCTGCCTCCGGCGCCCGTGACCAGTACCACCTTGTCGCGCAGATTCCGCGCCAACAGCTCCGTATTGGGTGGGACCGGATCACGCCCCAGCAGATCCTCGATATCGAGTTCCTTGAAGTCCTGGACCGTGACGCGGCCGCTGGCAAGGTCCGACCAGTCAGGCAATGTGCGGATATGCACCGGCAGGGATCGCAGGCTTTCGATGATTTGTTTGCGCCGTATACGAGAGGCCGTAGGCAGGGCCAAGAGGATATCCGTGACATCCTGTTCAGTTACCAACTCAGCCAACCGCACTGGCGAAAACACCGGTACACGATTGACACTGTGCCCCATCTTATTCGGGTCATCATCCACAAAGCCCACCAAGACAAAATGAGGCGACATCGCCATGGCCGAAGCGGTTTGCACACCTGCCGTCCCGGCACCAAAGATCAGAAACCGGCTAACGGGTGCGCCGCCCGCAAGACGCAACCCGACCAACCAGAAACGGGCAAAGGTCCTGCTGCTACCGACCAACAGAAAGAAGATCAGGGGCTGCAATACGCCCAGGCTGCGCGGCACCCAAACCCATTGCTGCATCCAAAATAGTAGCGCCGACAACAGACAGGCATAGACAACAGTCGCCTTGGCAGTGGCCAACAAAGCGGCTGAACCGGTGTACCGAAAAATCGCCCTGTACAACCCGAAACGGATGAAGATTGGCGCAAAGAGAACAGCCGTGAGACCGTACACCCACCATTGTCCGCCAACTGGCCAATGCAAAGTATCCAACCGCAGCGAAAAGGCCAGCCACGTCGCCAACCCCGAGAGGCACACATCCAACGCCAGCACGACGAGGCGTTTCGCCGCGCGCGACCATCCGAGAACTCTACTCTGCATTGAACTGAGGAGCTCCGGGTCAGTTCTTGATTACGAAATCGTCTTTGGACTGCCCTTGGGCAATCAGGGTTGCGAGCCAACGTGGCGTCAACCCTCGCCCACTCCACGTCTCCCCATTCGGGCCCCGGTACTTGGCCGCCACTACCACGCCGCTTCGCTTCTTCTTGATCGCAGGCAACTTGGTCTTGGCAGAGGCAACCGCCTTTCCTTTGCGCCCGCTTAGGGCGCCCGACTGCAAATCCTTGATCGTGATACCGAAAGCCTGCATTTTGGCGCGAATATCTTGGACGGTTTTTGCAAATTCCCTGTCTTTTATTTCAGCAGCCTGCTTCTGCAATTTTTCAATTTGACTCTGAATATCAACCAAATTATTCATGAAATGCTCCTACCAGTTTTGTCAATGGGTTATCCCCGAACGCATGATAACCTTCCACGCAGTCAGCCATAATATCTTTACGTCCCACAGCAGCGACCGTCGTTGCAGATACTCCTTATCCAACGCCACCTTTTGCGGAATGGGCAATTCATCGCGACCATTGATTTGCGCCCAGCCCGTCAGACCTGGTACCAATTTATGCACACCACACTGGGTACGCAATTCAATCAAATCATGCTGGTTGTACAGCGCAGGACGCGGCCCAACAAAACTCATATCCCCCGCAATAATGCTCCAGAGTTGTGGAAGTTCGTCCAGACTGCTCTTGCGCAGAAAACTCCCGATAGGTGTGAGATAACTTTCAGGATTGGACAGTAAATGGGTAGCCACTGCCGGCGTCCCTATCCGCATGCTGCGAAACTTGGGCATCTTGAATATATGGTTATATCGACCCACCCGATCCGACCAGTAAAGAATGGGACCCGGCGATGTGATCCGCACCAACGATGCGACAAGGAGAATTGGGAACAACAGGATCGCCAAGGCGCACGAAGCCAGCAGTAGATCCAAGACTCTTTTCATATTTCGATTCCCCATGCTATTTCAGGCGAGACGACCGATACCAGTCTGCCGTCGCCTGCAATCCTTGCCGCAAAGTGAATGGTGGATACCAATCCAGTTCTCTACACACCTTACTGCTGTCCACACGCAATGAACTCAGCAGGCGTTCGAATTCGGCGGTCGATCCAGTCATGTTGCCCAGCATCTGCAACAGAAATGGCGGTACTGGAAACAGCCTGGAAGGGACCCCTAGCGCTCGCGCCAGTCCGCGCAACAAAGCATGCGTCGAGACCGGGGTTCCGTCACTGACCAGATATGTGTGACCGTTGGCCGCGGGATGGCAAGCACATACGATCAAGAAGTCAATCAAATTCCCAACATATAGCAAATCGCGGAAGTTCTTGGTGGCACCCAGCGGCAGCGGAATCCCGCGATGAACGGCAGCGAGCAAACGCAGAAAATTGCCACCCACCCCGGGGCCATAGATTAACGGTGGCCGCACCGTGACCACTTCCAGTTCACCAGTCAACTGAATCAGACGCAGTGCCTGCTCGGCCTCCCATTTGGACACGGAATACGGATTGTGGGGATCGGGCTTGTCTTGATCCGTAAACTCCAGATTCCCACGGGTACTGGGACCATTGACACCGATAGAGCTGACATTGACCATGCGCCGGACTCCCGCTGCAACAGCACTATTGGCCAAGCGAATGGTGCCCATGGTGTTCACTCGCCTGAATTCCGCCAGCGGGTCGCGTGACTTGTCGTGCATGATATGTACACGCGCCGCCAGGTGGATGACAACGTCGCAATCTGCTAGGGCATTTGCCCACTCGGTGTCCCCATCGACATTGCCTATTGCCACGTTCTCTACCCCCTGCGGCAGGATGCAATGCGCACGTGTAATGCCACGTACGGTCATCCCGCGCTTGACGGCCTCCGTGCACAATGCGCGGCCTACAAATCCGTTCGCACCGGTCACTGCCAAAATCTTTGGTGTTGTCATTTCCACCCCAAAATCGCCAACGCAAGGCAAGACATGGCAAAGAACATCTGATCGCGGGGTCTTCGCCGGCAATGGGTCGCTTGCGCGGCCAGCTCCAACAGGCCCCAACGCCCCCCGCCACTCCAGCGGCGCACAAATGCATCATCCTGGAGCCCGATCTTCCCCGCAATCAGCCGCGCCTGGTTCAGCCCCCAACCGTTGAGGACCTGCCGCGCTCGCCAAACAAATGCAGCCCAACCCTGGTTCACACCCACCTGATTTTCTGCATGCTGCCGGTACATCAAACCAGCATAGTGGTCGATAACCCATTGGTAGCCGCGCGCGCGCGCATACGCGTAGGTAAACCAATCATGCAACCCGATTTCGGTAAAGGCCATCGGATCAGTCCGCAGCACACCTTGTATATCAGTTGCAAGTCGCCGACTGATGACAAATGTGCATCCCGGGCCTGCCGACTCGAACAGGTAATCGTGGCGTTGTTGGGGATAAGATTTCCGGATATAGCGTGATACTCCAGAATCCCAGAATGCAACGACGTCGCTGGAATATCCTTCTGCCCCGGTTTCAGACAAAGACTCTATCGCACGCTTCAATTTTCCCGGAAGCCAAATATCGTCTTGGTCCGCATAGGCGACATATTCAAATCGCGAGAAATCAATATCCCTGAGTAGCCGGAAAAAATTGCGCGCTGCGCCGCCAAACACCTCTCCGGTGGGCAGCAAAACCACCCGTGCATCTCGAGCCTGCAACTGGGTAAACCATGCTTCGGTGCCATCGGTAGATCGGTCCACGCTGGCGAATAGGGTGATCTCGGCGCCAGATTGACTCAATATCGAATCCAACTGCTGCGGAAGATAACGCATCCCATTGAAGGCAGCCAGACAGACTGCAACCGATGGGGCATGAAAAACGGGGGGCAATTGCGAGTTCATCGGGTACTAAGCAGAAAACGCACGATAAGCAGCCGGCGCAAATATTTCAGCAAGGAATACGCAAGCAGCACCAACAACAGCGGTGCAGAGATCCTGCCCAGATCATAGAAATACCGGTAGTTTGCGAGCTCCGCCCTCTCCATTCCCCACATATCTGCGCTCAGGCCTGATGCGCCATATACCGGCTTGTAGACCGCCGCCAGTTCTGCATGCAGTTTAACCGTCGGCAATGCGGCACCCACGATTTCCATCCACAGTCGGTGGTCCTCCATGTGGCGCTGGCCTTCGGCAAAGCGGAACGCAATACTCCGCTTCAACATGACGGACGGTGTCACGAACGCGTGCCGCACAAGGAGCTTTCTCCAGGTGATGGGCTCTACACCCTGCAATGAAATGGACCACAGTGGTGCACCCGCCGCTTCCTGCGCCAATTGCCGGCAAAGATGCCCGCTCAGGGCAACCTCAGGATGATTCAGCATGTAGGCACACTGGGTCTCGATCTTGCAGGGGTGCCACGTATCATCGGCGTCGAGGAACGCGATATAGTCTTGCGACGCCAGACTCCACCCCAAGTTGCGGGCCGATGCGGCACCGCGATTGGTTTCGCACGCTACGATTTTCACCCAGCCCACGTAACGCGCTCCGATGGCCTGCAATACTTCCAACGTTCCATCCCCGCTGGCATCCTCCACCAGGATCACTTCCGCTGGACGTACGGTTTGCGCAGCCACCGACGCAATGGCACGCTCGATGGTTAACGTGCATCGATAGCACGGGACCACGACGCTCACAGGTGCCGTATTCATGCGCTTCGGTATGCCTTCCACACCGCCCGCAGGCGATCAGGCCTGGCAACCAGTACACGCTTGACCAACATCCTGATCATCATCATCATGACGGAAATGGACGGCACTGGCGCATGACGCCGCAAAAAACGGACACAGGATCGCGTCGCATACTCATCCAGCAACGGGCTTCCCGCTCCCAGGCTTGCGGACTGTTTGTGATAAATCCTCGATCCCTCCGCTACGCTCAAGTGCCACCCGGCCTTGCGCAAACGGAATCCAAGGTCCGTATCTTCCCAGTACATGAAGAAACTCTTGTCATCAAACAGGCCCACCTGCTCCAGTGCACGACAACGCAAGAGCATGGAAGCACCCGAAACAAAGTCTATTGGTCCGACCGCAAGGCAATGGGTAGATCGTCCCAGCCACAGGTTGATACGTCCACCACCCCACAATTGGAGCCGGGACGGGTCGTCGGCCTCCATCACAACCGAGCCCACAGCTCCAACATTGGCATTCTCATCGGCCATCTGAACCAACGCCGACAACGCGCCAGGATCGACCATCGCATCACTGTTGACCAGCCATACATAGTCCGCACCGCCCGCCATTGCCAGGCGAAGTCCAGCGTTGCATCCACCGCCAAACCCCAGATTACTGCCCGTCTCCAGTATTGCCAGTTCTGGCAGCGCCCTGCGAAGTTCCCCTACCGAGCCATCCGTGGATCCATTGTCAACGACTAGTACGCTGCAATCTGTGTATTCCAATCGCTGCAAGGATGCGACACACGCAAGCGCGTCCCTCCATCCATTCCAGTTCAACACAACGATACACACGCGTTCCATCAACACTTCCTTGCCAAAGACCTGAAGCGCCGGTCCCATTGCTCAAGCGAATGCCACGAGAGATAGGCCAAACCCAATGTCATCGACACGGCCAATATGCAACCCACGCTCACGACACATAGCGGTCCCTTGCTCCCATGCATCACCAATTGGCGAACCCGGAGCCATGTACGCTGCTGCCACAGCACACAAGGCACAAAAAAACAGATGCCGGCAAATGCGATTGCACATTCCGGCATCAATCATGCCCACGGATACACACGAGTTGAACGACATCTTGCTGGTCCAGCCTTGCCTGCGGCCTATCCCGCAGGCAGGCTTTGGCGGCCCGAAGATCCTCCGGCTCGCGGCGCAGCACCCTGCGTCGAATGCGCTCCGATTCCGCAGCTGTCTCAAGAGGGTATGAAGGAACCTGCGTGCATGTGAAGCCTTCTTGTCGTAGCCAGTTGATCAACCAACTGGAATCGGGAATCGCCAAATGTCGAGGTGCCTCAAGGCCGCGCCAGTTTTCACCATAGTGGAAACGCAGCTCACTGGACGCATTCGGTGCGCTCAATAGCAGAATCCCTTGAGGTTTGAGGGACGCAATCAACATGCGCAGCATCGTCACCGGCTGGTGCACATGCTCAAGCACATGCGAGCACAGGATGCAATCGGCGTGGCCCTTATAGCCATCCAATAGTTCGTAACCGCCATGCAACACACTGAGACCTTGCGCCGTCGCAGCCTGTGCAGCTGATGCATCCATCTCTATGCCGAGGGTCTGCCATCCTAGCTGGGCAGCCTGCTTGAGCTTGTCCCCGTTGCCACACCCCACGTCAATCAGCAATCCCTTGGGCTGCGACACCCATTGGCGCAACGCGAATGGTTCTGCAATATAGGATTTGAGCCAACCCAATGTCCAGCCAAGCCAGGTTGGCAGGCCCAGGCGCGGCTGCAGCGAGGTGCCCCAGGTCTGCGACCAATACTCGTTGCGCACCCGCTGCTTCAGTGCAACCACCCCGCCAGAGCTCGCCACATGGGTGTAATAGCGGCTGTACGCGGCTCCAATGGTTCGCGCATTCGGACGTGGGTGCAGGTACAAGGACCGGCAATGATCGCAATTCCAGTAATTCCAACGGCCAGGTGCACAGCCAAAAGCCCAGTCCTCAACATCTGCGTAGGCAAGTTTTCGTCCGCTCGCCCCGCAAAAAGGACACTGCAAGACACCTTCCATACCGTCTGCAGGCCAAGTATCAGACACCATACAGCCTCCGCACCGCTAGGTGCAGCAGCACCCAATCCAGCGTGACACGAGCGAGCCAAGCCAACGCAGCCCCTAGCAGTCCCCATCGCGAAGACAAAAGCCATAGCACAAGAAAGTACAGGACCAACTCGACCAAATGAAACACCGCAGTCAAGCGTGGATTGCCTTTGGCCTGCAACAGGATGAAAGGGACAGAGGCCAGGGAATTGACCCATATGCCGATGCAAAACACCAGCACCACTGGCAAGGCATCCCTTGCAAATGGCGCAGAAATCCAGATCGTCAGAACGGGCACCGCCATCGCCGCAGCAAGCATTGAGATTACCAGCATGGACAAACCCACGCGGCGATAGGTCAAGCGGTATGCGTGCGCAGCCTGCGCTGCATCCATGGCAGCCAGTCTCGGAAGCAGTGCCCCAGTGAGTGCCATCGGGATTAGGAGCAGCCGCAACAAGGCCTCCTGAGGAATGGCATACAGAGACAACTGGTCTGCACCAACGGCGGCACTGACAAAGAACCGGTCCCCATACACCATCAGTGGCCCCACGATTCCAGTTACAGTGACCCAAAAACCGTAGTTCCACAGCCCTTGAAAGTGGAGTTTGCCAAGAACTGATCCAATAGAAAGAAGTTGCCCACGTAGTTGGAACACCATCAGCGCCAGCAACAAGCAGCGACCCAATACAAGATACAGTGCAATCATGCCCAGGCTTGGTCCATGCATATGCACGGACCAAGCGGGCACTGCAAACATCCAGGTGCCCATCGCAATACGCCCCAGATTGGATGCGGCAAACCGGTCCAGCCCCTCCATCGCGCCGCGCAAGCCGCTTGCCAGCGTCGTCGGCAAGACACCTACAGCAGCGATCAGAAACGCCATTTGCGCATCGTCCTGCAACGCGTGACTGATCTTGAGCCAGTGGCCGGCAAGATAAGGAGACAACAGTCCGACCAAAACCATCCCTGCCAAACCAGCAACCGCCGTGAGCAGCAACCCGGCGCGCAACACGGGACCCACGTCTGACTCCGCTCCTGTCGCAACCAGACGACTGAGCTGGAACGTCAATGCCCGTCCCACGCCGAAGTCAAACAAACTGAAATAGCCAATCAACCCCCAGACGAGAGTTAATACGCCAAATGCTTCGCTACCCAGATAGTTCAGCGTGTACGGTATCAAGGCAACACCCGCCAGCATGGGAAGGGCGCTGCCCGTCAGATTCCACAGGGCGTTACGCCTGAGCGACAGGTGGGGTATTGGTGCCGACTGGGACATCAGGTGGCCGTTTTGTAGGGGCCGTTTGTGCGGAAAGAAAAAGGCTGCATTCAGCGGAAGTCCGTATCGCCCGACATCAGCCACCAGCAATCCTTGAATACGGTGGCCCGAGGGTCATGGGTCCAGCAACTGGTCGGGATACTGATGTTCAGCATGTCTTCCTTGCCATCACCACAGCGCAGGAAATGCTGCGCTTGGTTCTTGGTGATCCAACAGTACAGGTGGGCTAGTCTCCAGAGACCGGTAACGCGACGCGCCTGATCAATCAGTAAGGGAAGATTGGCCAAAGGTGCAATCACGTCCAGCAACTCGCAAGAGTCTTCCAGACGACGCAACACCACTACGCCTAGCGGCGTTCCAGTCAGGCGCGCGCTCACCAGCATCAACTCATAGTGGTTGTGTGGGTGATTGAAATAACGGTGCTCTAAGTATTCCCAGTCGCGCACTCCGACGACGCTGTCCTGCAAATCTCGCGCCATCGCTTCCCAGAGCGATTGCACTGTCGCCCGATCACCAATATCTTGGCCCACCAATGCGCGTGCGCGCGTGCGCCAACGGTATCTGGATGCGGACGGTTCCCAGCGTACGGAAACCAGATGCCCAACCTCTGAATACAGCCCCATCTTCTCGGCGACCTGCATGGCACGCGAGTTGGGAAAGCCGAAGCCCAGTGGACCGTAGATCTCCGCACTGGTCGCCGCAGTCAACAGAAACGGCCCCTGTCGGGTCATTACGCCGCGCTCCTTGGCGTGCACCATGACGTCGCAAATCTGAAACGTCCAGTCCGGCTTGCCGCACAACAGCACATCACGGTACATACCACCGTAGTGGGCGATAGGCACGCCCTTGCGGGCAGCGACTACCGCATTTCCACGCCCTTGAGCATACTTCCAGGCCCACAGTTCACGACTTAGCGGATGTCCGAAAACCTCCTGGAACAAAGTTGCGATGTCATCAAAATCCTTGGGCCTCACATGGCGAAGCTGCCAACGCGGCTCAGCCGATTTGCGGAGTACACGCACGAAACAGGTTGGCTCTGCGACCAGCTCCGCGGAATCAACGGACTCCTCAACGAAACCGCAGCGGGCACCAATTGCAATAACGTGGTCTAGCCAATGCTGCATGCGAGAAGGTGTAGTTGCCTCCCTTGATCCAACGAGCACGAGTGGCGCTGCAACGGCCACCCAGGGGGCGATTTCGTTGAAAAGGGCAAGGGGATGCACCTGCTGCGACAAACCTCCAACGACTACTGCGCTGCAGCTTCCCAATTCCCCTTCGGATAACTTCACCCTCGGCTGACAAAGCCCCTGGCGGGTGCGAGTTGGAGCCTGAATGTAATCGCCGGACAAGCACACCGTGCCGGTTCGAATTTCAAAACCCATGGCTTCCCACGAAGCCCGCTGCTCTTCTGACGTGTCTGAAACAATCAGGAGACGAGCCGGAGCTGGCGGCAAGAACCGCATTATTTCTGCGTTGGGTATGTGCACTATCGTCCCACAAAAGGAAGCATTTTAGTGGGTCCTCAGCGGCGACAATTGATTGCTTAGGCTTCGACAATTTGTCAGTTGCACGCTGGGCTATTTGACCCTGATCACACATTTTGTCGCGAGCAGCGGATTTTCGGAGGTGGGGCTCTTGGTCCGGCGCGCCCTGCTTCTTTATCTGGTTAAATCGGTCACAGCACTAACAACAACAATTTTACGAAGGAGTCACAGTGCGACGGTTTGCCGACTTTGTATTGCATCGGCTGGGTAGCCTTGTACAAGGCGAACTGACTTTGTCCGAAGCAAGCCACTTGGTGTCGCCGCACATGCATCTTCCACTGCTGACCAGAAGGCGAGCGACGATGATTGTGAACCGCGTTCGTCTGTTTGCCCTGCTGTTTGCCGTGCTAACTCCACTTTGGAGCGTAATCGACCTTGCCGTCTTTCCATTCCCGCTTTGGATCACGCTTGCTGGTATGCGAATAATGGCAAGCGCCGCCTTCGTGAGTTTGCTGTTGAACTACAAAAGTAGTGGAAGTCTGCTAAATGCCTATCACGCGATGGCATTGCTGTTTGCCATTCCAACAGTCTTTTACATTACTTCGTATACCGTCCTGAAACAATACGAGTTGACTGGGTTTTCGGCTGCCATCGGGGCAGGATACGGTTTTCTTCCTTTCGTCCTACTCGCAGGGCTCGCGATCTTTCCACTTACCTTGTTTGAAGGGTTGATCATCGCCAGCCCCATTCTCCTGACCCAAGGCATTGCGGGGTCACTCAATTTGGCGACCCTGGACTGGCCCTCGTTTGTTGGCGCGTTCTGGCTGTTGGTTTTGATTACCAGCATATCAACGCTGGCCAGCATGAGCCAGCTGTCATTCATGATCGCATTAGTAAACCAGGCCATTCGAGACCCACTCACAGGCATCTTTTCACGCCAAAGTGGCGAAGAGCTCTTGCAACTGCAATTCGTCAATGCGAGCCGTAGCGGTTCGGTTCTGTCTATCGCCTTTATTGACCTTGATCGTTTTAAAGACATCAACGACAAGTATGGCCATGAAGCCGGAGACCTCGCACTGCTGCGAATGAGCGAGATTGTCAGCAGCTCTTTACGCCGTGGCGATGTCCTTGCACGTTGGGGTGGTGAGGAGTTCTTGCTGATCATGCCCAACGCGGATTCGACCCAAGCCGAGTCCGCGTTGCTTCGCATGCGCCAATCGGGCTTCGGGCTACGACCTGACGGAACACCCCTTACCGCTAGCATTGGAGTTGCGGAGCGCACTGCTGACAAGATTGACGATTGGAAGTCAATGGTGGGGCTTGCCGACCAGCGCATGTACATGGCCAAACAAGGCGGCCGCGATAGGGTCGTGGCTGGCAGCAGGCATCAAGCCTGAGCGCAGGCTATGCCTCCAGATCGTCGCCAACAATGGCCTGCAGAAAAACGCGGGAGGGGATCATATCCCTGCTCACCAGGCCGCTGAAACTATCCTCTTATCCCGACTACCTTCAAACGGCAGATGAATCAACAATGCAAAACGCCCACAATTAGTGGGCGTTTGCTTATGCGAAATATCGCATTTATTGGTTGCGCGAGAAGGATTTGAACCTCCGACCTTTGGGTTATGAGCCCAACGAGCTACCAGACTGCTCCATCGCGCGGTAGCCTAATAGTATACCTTATTCTGCCGCTGGTGCGCCAGTATTTTCTTCTGCCGTCGCCGGACGGTCCACCAATTCAACCAAAGCCATAGGTGCGTTGTCACCGACACGGAACCCCATCTTCAGAATGCGGGTGTAACCGCCAGGACGGGCCTTGAAACGAGGGCCTAGGTCATTGAACAGCTTGGTGACACTATCACGATCACGCAGACGATCGAACGCGAGGCGGCGATTGGCAACGGTGGCTTCCTTGGCCAAGGTGATCATGGGTTCAACCACGCGGCGCAATTCCTTGGCCTTGGGGACCGTGGTCTTGATTACCTCATGCTCAATAAGCGAGTTCATCATATTGCGCAGCATAGCCAAGCGGTGCGAGCTGGTGCGGTTGAGTTTACGTAGTCCGTGTCCGTGACGCATGGTGGATTTCCTTTGAGTTTTAAATGGACAGCCGTATTAGGTACTGCCCTTTGCGTTGAACCCTTACGGGTTCGAAGAATTAGCGTTTTTCCAAGGCTGCAGGCGGCCAGCTTTCCAGCTTCATGCCCAAGGTCAGACCGCGGGAAGCCAAAACTTCCTTGATTTCATTGAGCGACTTGCGACCCAGATTCGGGGTCTTGAGCAACTCATTTTCGGTGCGCTGAATCAGGTCACCGATGTAATAGATATTTTCGGCCTTCAAACAGTTGGCAGAGCGAACCGTCAATTCCAGTTCGTCCACCGGACGCAGCAGGATTGGGTCGAACTGGGTATTGCCGCGTGGAACTGGTGCGTCAAACGCGGCCAATTCGCTGCCTTCTAATTGGGCGAACACGGCAAGCTGCTCCACCAAAATCTTGGCGGATGCGCGCACTGCGTCTTCTGCCGAAATGGCTCCGTTTGTTTCGATTTCGACAACCAGTTTGTCCAGGTCGGTACGCTGCTCCACACGTGCACTCTCGACGGTGTAGCTGACGCGCTTGACCGGAGAGAAGGATGCATCCAGAACGATACGACCGATGGACTTATTGGGCTCATCGGCATGGCGGCGCATGGTGCCAGGCACATAGCCACGGCCTTTTTCCACCTTGATCTGCATATCCAACTTGCCGCCATGGGACAGGTTGGCAATCACGTGTCCCGGATTGATGATTTCAACATCATGCGGAGTCTGGATGTCAGCCGCTGTGACGACGCCTTCTGAGTCCTTGCGCAGGCTCAAGGTCACTTCGTCACGGTTGTGCAACTTGAACACGACACCCTTCAAATTCAGAAGAATATTGACGACATCTTCTTGCACGCCATCAATGGATGAGTACTCGTGCAAAACACCCGCGATAGTGACCTCAGTTGCCGCAAAACCGGGCATCGACGACAGCAGCACACGGCGCAGCGCATTTCCCAGCGTATGACCATAGCCACGCTCAAATGGTTCAAGCGCCACTTTGGCGCGGTTTGTGCCGAGTTGTTCGACGCTGATGGACTTGGGTTTAAGCAAACTGTTTTGCATGCAGACTTCCTCTCAATACCCCCGACTCGTTACATCGGTAAGGCTGGTGAAGCCCCTTGACTGCAGTGCCCCACAGCCAAGGAACGATTTCAAAAATTCGAACGCGATTAGCGTGAATACAACTCGACGATCAACGACTCGTTGATGTCGGCGCCGAACTGGTCCCGATCCGGCACTGTCTTGAAAGTGCCCTCAGCCTTGTCGGCATTCACTTCAACCCAGGAAGGCATACCCACTTGCTGCGCCAGCTGCAAAGCCTCAACCACACGGTTTTGCTTCTTGGACTTTTCGCGCACAGCAACCACATCACCAGCCTTGACCATGTAAGACGGGATATTGACCGAGTTGCCGTTCACTGTGATGGCTTTGTGCGAAACCATTTGGCGCGCTTCTGCGCGGGTGGAGCCAAAGCCCATGCGGTACACAACGTTATCCAAGCGGGATTCCAGCAGGAACAACAGATTGGCACCGGTATTGCCTTTGCGACGGTCTGCTTCTTCGAAGTAGCGGCGGAATTGCTTCTCGAGCACGCCGTACATGCGCTTGACCTTCTGTTTTTCGCGCAGTTGCAGACCGTAGTCAGAGGTACGTGCACCGGATGTACGACCGTGCTGACCGGGCTTGGAGTCAAATTTAGCCTTGTCACCAATCGCGCGGCGAGCGCTCTTGAGGAACAGGTCTGTGCCTTCACGGCGGGATAGTTTGGCCTTGGGGCCGAGGTAGCGTGCCACTTGATCTTCCTTTTATGTCATCTGCCGCGTCGGAAACGCGGGAGCCATCAGCGCTTGCTGATGGCGGTGGGCTTGTTGAAAAATTAAATACGACGGCGCTTTTGAGGGCGGCAGCCGTTATGCGGAACCGGGGTTACATCTGCAATCAGGTTGATGCGGATACCCAATGCGGCCAGGGCGCGCACAGAGGATTCACGGCCAGGACCCGGACCCTTGATCTCGACATCAAGATTTTTGATGCCTTGATCCAGAGCGGCACGACCGGCCACTTCCGATGCGACCTGGGCGGCAAACGGTGTCGACTTGCGCGAACCCTTGAAGCCCTGTCCACCGGACGATGCCCAAGACAGTGCATTGCCCTGGCGATCAGTGATCGTGATGATGGTATTGTTAAACGACGCGTGCACGTGTGCGATGCCGTCGGCAACGTTCTTGCGGACTTTCTTGCGAACGCGCTGGGCTGCGTTATTAGCGGGAGCTTTTGCCATAGTGGTCTCTCAATCCCTGTTATTTCTTCAAAGAAGCAGCGGCCTTACGCGGGCCTTTGCGAGTACGTGCATTCGTGCGGGTACGCTGACCACGCATGGGCAATCCACGGCGATGGCGGAATCCACGGTAACAACCGATGTCCATCAAACGCTTGATGTTCATGGTCGTCTCGCGGCGCAAGTCGCCTTCAATCGTGAATTGAGCGATCTGATCACGGATTTTCTCCAGATCAGCATCGGTCAAATCCTTGACCTTCTTGGAATATGCAATGCCACAGGCTTCGCAAATTTTGCGAGCGCGGGTGCGACCGATACCAAAAATGGCGGTCAGGCCAATTTCGGAATGCTGTTGCGGCGGAATATTGATGCCAGCGATACGTGCCATTTTCGTCCTCTAAAACTCTTGCAATTAACCCTGACGCTGCTTGTGGCGTGGATCTGTACAGATCACGCGCACAACGCCCTTGCGTCGGATGATTTTGCAGTTGCGGCAAATTTTCTTGACCGAAGCCGAAACTTTCATATTTCTCTCCTAAAACACTTCGCTCCGTTCCGACTTTGATTCGCGCGGAACTTGCGCTATTTACTTTGCTCTGAACACAATCCGCGCACGACTCAGGTCGTACGGCGTCAACTCAACAGTTACCTTATCGCCGGGCAAGATCCGGATGTAATGCATGCGCATCTTTCCAGAAATGTGTCCAAGCACCACATGACCGTTTTCCAGTTTCACTCGAAACGTAGCATTCGGAAGGTTCTCAACAACCTCCCCCTGCATCTGAATTACGTCATCTTTCGCCATTTGAACCCACCGTCCCTCAAGACGACTTGAAATTAGCCTTCTTCAGCAGCGATTCATATTGCTGAGACATCATGTAATTCTGAACCTGGGCCATGAAATCCATGGTCACCACAACAATAATCAGCAACGATGTTCCACCAAAGTAGAACGGCACGTTGTATTTGAGAATCAGGAACTCTGGCAACAGGCAAACAAATGTGATGTAGATCGCGCCAGCCAAGGTGAGGCGGAGCAGGATTCTATCAATATATTTCGCTGTCTGGTCGCCTGGACGAATTCCAGGAATAAACGCACCACTCTTCTTCAGGTTGTCCGCCGTCTCTCGGCTGTTAAAAACCAACGCCGTGTAGAAGAAGCAGAAAAATACGATGGCTGCGGCATACAACATGACATACACAGGCTGGCCGGGGCTTAGTGTGCTGGAGATATCCTTTAGCCACCGCATCGAATCACCCGCGCTGAACCAGTTCGCAATGGTCGCCGGCAGCAAAATGATGGATGAGGCAAAAATCGGAGGAATCACTCCCGCCATGTTCAGCTTCAGGGGCAGATGAGACGACTGACCACCGTACACCTTGTTGCCAACCTGGCGCCGTGCATAGTTCACCAGAATCTTGCGTTGACCACGTTCCACGAACACTACGAAGTAGGTCACAAGCGCCACCAAAACAACCACCAGCAGGGCCACAATGATGCTCATCGCACCAGTGCGCACCAACTCCAGCAAACCACCGATCGCATTGGGCAGGCCCGCAGCGATACCGCCGAAAATCAGAATCGAAATGCCGTTGCCCAGACCGCGCTCGGTGATCTGCTCACCCAGCCACATCAGGAACATCGTGCCAGCCGTCAGGGTGATTACCGAAGTCAGGCGGAAGCCAAATCCGGGGGAAATCACGAGACCGGCAGACGATTCCAGAGCCAAGGCAATACCAAGGGACTGGAACAGAGCCAGGCCCACCGTACCGTAACGCGTGTACTGCGTGATCTTGCGACGACCGGCCTCGCCTTCCTTCTTCATCTGTTCGAAGGTCGGCAACACATAGGTCAACAACTGCATGATGATCGACGCCGAGATATACGGCATGATCCCCAATGCAAAGATGGTGAACCGAGAAAGCGCACCACCCGAGAACATGTTGAAAAGACTCAGGATCCCGCCCTGCTGTCCTTTGAACAACTGCTGCAACTGCGTTGGGTCAATGCCCGGAACAGGGATGTGCGCGCCGACGCGGTACACCACCAGTGCGAGCAACAAAAACACGAGCCGACGACGCAAGTCACCGAACTTGTCCGTCTTTGCCATCTGAGCTGCAGAAGTTGCCACGTATTACTCTTTCAGCTAAATGCTTAGGCTACGCTGCCACCGGCTGCTTCGATAGCGGCCTTGGCACCAGCAGTCGCACCAATACCAGTCAGCTTGACCGCCTTGGTAATGGCACCGGTGTTCACAACCTTCACCACCTTGGCCAATTGACCAACCAGTTTTTCCTGTTTCAGTGTCAACAAATCCACCTCGGGCAACGCCAGGGCTTCCAGCGCGGTCAAGGTAATTTCCGCATTGAATTGCAGCAGATGCGACTTGAAGCCACGTTTGGGCAGACGGCGATGCATGGGCATCTGACCACCTTCGAAACCAACCTTGTGGTAGCCACCGGCACGCGACTTCTGTCCCTTGTGACCACGACCTGCGGTCTTGCCCAGGCCGGAGCCGATGCCACGGCCAACGCGGCGCTTGGCGTGCTTGGCACCATCCGCAGGCTTAATGCTATTGAGTTCCATCATCTTGCCTCTTAGAGCACTCGGACCAGGTAACTGATCTTGTTAATCATGCCGCGAACCGCAGGTGTATCCACCAGTTCGCTGGTACTGTTGAGCTTGCGCAGACCCAGACCACGCACAGTAGCGCGGTGCGACTCTTTGGTTCCAATCGGGCTACGCACCAACTGGATCTTGACGGTTTGTTGTGTTGTCATGGTGAAGTCCGCCTTTAAACAAAGAGTTCTTCAACGGTCTTGCCACGCTTGGCAGCCACTTCGGACGGTGTCGTCGACACAGCCAGGGCGTCCAGCGTTGCACGGACCATGTTGTAGGGATTGGTCGAACCGTGGCTCTTGGCGACGATATCGGTGATACCCACCACTTCGAACACGGCGCGCATAGGGCCGCCAGCGATGATGCCAGTACCCTTGGGGGCCGGTGCCATCATCACATTGGCAGCGCCATGGTGGCCCTTCACCTGGTGGTGAATGGAGCCATTCTTCAGCGACACCTTGATCATGTTGCGACGGGCTTCTTCCATTGCCTTCTGCACGGCAGCGGGAACTTCCTTGGACTTTCCCTTGCCCATGCCAATGCGACCTTCGCCATCACCGACCACGGTCAGAGCTGCAAAACCGAGAATACGGCCGCCCTTAACCACCTTGGTGACGCGATTGATCGCGATCATTTTTTCGCGCAGGCCGTCTTCAGGCCCTTCAGCCTTACCCTGCATCTTCGCTTGAACTTTAGCCATTGTGTATTCCGATCTGCTTAGAACTGCAAGCCAGCTTCACGTGCCGCATCAGCCAGCGCCTTGACGCGACCGTGGTACGCAAAACCTGCGCGATCAAATGCGACTTTCTCGACACCGGCTGCCTTGGCCTTCTCGGCCACGCGCTTGCCAATGATCTGGGCCGCGGCAACATTGCCACCCTTGCCCGCCGCGCCCAGTGCCTTGCGAACTTCGAGTTCGGCCGTGGAAGCTGCAGCCAGCACCTTGCCACCGTCGCCAGAAATCACACTGGCGTAAATGTGCAAATTGGTACGATTGACCGTCAGGCGTGCAATGCCTTGCTTGGCAATGCGGATACGCGTTTGACGGGCCCGACGAAGACGCTGCTCTTTTTTGGTCAACATGTTGCAGCTCCTTATTTCTTCTTGGTTTCTTTGATCGTGATCTTCTCGTCCGCATAGCGGATGCCCTTGCCCTTGTAAGGCTCTGGCGGACGAACAGCACGAATCTCAGCGGCGATCTGACCCACGCGTTGGCGGTCAGCACCCTTGATCAGGATTTCGGTGGGTGTCGGCGTCGCAACGCTGATACCAGCAGGCATATCGATATTGACGGGGTGGGAGTAACCCACGGCCAGATTCAGCTTGGCGCCGGTAGCCTGGGCCTTGTAACCCACGCCGATCAGGCTCAGCTTCTTCTCGAAGCCCTTGGTCACGCCAACCACCATGTTGTTCACCAGCTGGCGCATGGTGCCGGACATGGCATCGGCCTCACGGGAATCGTTGGCAGGCTGGAAATTCAGCTTGCCAGCATCACTGACAACCTTCACCAGGCTGTTCAGCGTCAGTTGCAGCGTACCGCCGGCACCCTTGACGCTGATGTTGCTGTCTTTGATCGACACATCCACACCAGCGGGCACTGTTACGGGGAGTTTACCTACACGGGACATTTCTAATTTCTCCTCAATGTAGCGTTAAGCGACGTAGCACAGGACTTCGCCACCGACACCGGTAGCGCGAGCCTTGCGGTCGGTCATGACGCCCTTGGGGGTCGTAACGATGGCAACGCCGAGGCCGTTCTGGACCTGGGGAATTGCGTCGCTACCACGGTACACGCGCAGGCCGGGACGGCTGACGCGCTCGATGCGCTCGATAACGGGACGGCCAGCGTAATACTTCAGGGCGATTTCCAGCTCGGACTTGCCGCTTTCTGTGGAAACCTTGAAGTTGTCGATATAGCCTTCGTCTTTCAACACTTGGGCAATCGCAACCTTCACTTTGGAAGAGGGCACGGAAACGGTAGTCTTGGCCACCATTTGTGCGTTGCGGATGCGTGTCAACAGATCGGCGATGGGATCACTCATGCTCATGTTTGGTTCTCCTGTCGCTTACCAGCTGGCCTTGACGATGCCGGGGATTTCACCGGCAAAGGCCATTTCACGGATCTTGGCGCGACCGAGACCAAAGTGCTGGAACGTACCACGGGGACGGCCAGTGATGGAGCAACGGTTGCGTTGACGGGTTGGGTTGGCATTGCGGGGGAGCTTTTGCAGACCCAAACGGGCAGCAGCACGCTCTTCATCGGTGCGCTTTGCGTCACCGGCAATTGCCTTCAGTTCAGCGTATTTCTTGGCGTACTTGGCAGCCAATTGATCACGCTTCAGCTCACGCTGGATTAAAGCCATTTTAGCCACAGGTCACCTCAGTTCTTGAACGGGAAACGGAAGCCGGTGAGGAGCGCCTTGCACTCTTCGTCGGTCTTGGCCGTCGTGGTGATGCTGATATTGAGGCCGCGCAAGGCATCCACCTTGTCATATTCAATCTCAGGGAAAATGATCTGCTCTTTGACGCCGATGTTGTAGTTACCACGACCATCAAATGCGCGACCGGAAATACCACGGAAGTCACGCACGCGGGGCAATGCCACGGTGACGAAACGATCCAGGAATTCATACATCTGCACACCACGCAAAGTCACCATGCAGCCAATGGCCTGGTCTTCACGGATCTTGAAACCGGCAATGGCCTTCTTGGACTTGGTCACAACAGGCTTCTGGCCAGCAATCTTGGTCAGGTCGCCAACGGCGTTGTCCATGACCTTCTTGTCGGCAACGGCTTCGCTCACACCCATATTCAGGGTGATCTTGGTCAGACGTGGCACTTGCATGGGCGAGGTGTAACCAAACTTGGTCATCAGCTCGGGAGCCAGCTTTTCACGGTAATGTTGTTGCAAACGAGCCATGGTTATGCCACCTTGATTTCTTCGCCGCTGGACTTGTAGACGCGAGTGCGTGTACCGTCAGCCAGCACCTTGATACCAACACGGTCGGCCTTACCAGTCGCGGCATTGAAAATTGCCACATTGGACTGGTGAATGGGCATTGTCTTTTCAACAATGCCGCCGGCCGCACCCTTCATGGGGTTCGGCTTGGTGTGTTTCTTCACCAAGTTGACACCCTCGACAACCAGATGGGAGTCGTCCTTGCGCAAGGACACCGTCCCGCGCTTACCCTTATCGCGACCAGCGATAACGATGACCTGATCGCCCTTGCGAATCTTGTTCATGGTGTGTCCTTACAAAACTTCAGGAGCCAGGGACACAATCTTCATGAACTTCTCGGTACGCAGTTCACGCGTAACGGGTCCAAAGATGCGGGTGCCGATGGGCTCCAACTTGGCGTTGAGCAGCACTGCTGCATTGCCGTCAAACTTGACCAGGGAGCCGTCACCGCGACGGATACCCTTGGCAGTACGCACCACCACAGCGCTGTAGACCTCGCCTTTTTTGACGCGACCACGGGGCGCAGCTTCCTTGATGCTAACTTTAATGATGTCGCCAACGGTAGCGTAGCGACGCTTGGACCCACCCAGCACCTTGATGCACAGGACGGACTTCGCGCCGGTATTGTCAGCGACTTCTAATCGAGATTCAGTCTGGATCATTTCAATATTCCCAACTTGCACCAGGAGCAGCACCTGCCAGCTCTCTGGCAAACACCAACACCGAGTCAGTCTTGGGCCCGCTGTCTGCATCACAAACCACTCGCAATGCATCCATTTGGGCAGAAACTTCTGCTTTTTCAAGCGAAGCCCGCAATTGTGCCACAGCCCGTTTAAGTCTGCAAGACTTTTTTGCAACAAGCCGCAAAGAGGCCCTGCGACAATGCCTGCTACGGCGTACGCGCCCCTACCAGCACACCAGTTACCCGGAGAAACCCATGCGTGAGCACATAGCATTTATCGGTGGCGGCAACATGGCCAGCGCCATGATCAGCGGCCTGCAGACACAAGGCTTTCCGGTCAGCCAGATCGACGTGGTGGAGCCCTTTGCCGAGGCCCAGGCACGGCTGCACTCCCATTTCGGCATCCAGGCCCAACCCCAGGCGGGTGCATTCCTGAGCCAGGCCACGATTGTGATTTGGGCGGTCAAGCCGCAGTCCTTCAAGGAAGCCGCACAACAGGTACACGCCTGGACCGGCAGCGCCCTGCACCTGAGCGTGGCGGCTGGCATTCCCAGCAGCAGCATCGCCCACTGGTTGGGCAATGAGCGCATCATCCGCACCATGCCCAATACCCCGGCACTGATCGGCAAGGGCATGACCGGGCTGTTTGCCCGCCCCGCCGTGACCGAGGTGGATCGCCAGCACGCCGAGCGCATCGTCTCCGGCATGGGTCAGTTCCTGTGGCTGCAGGAAGAAGGGCTGCTGGACGCAGTCACCGCCCTATCCGGCTCCGGCCCCGCCTATATGTTCTATTTCATGGAGGCCATGACCGCCGCCGGTGCCGACATGGGCCTCTCGCGCGAACAGGCGTACCAGCTGGCCGTGGCCACCTTCATCGGCGCCGGTGAACTGGCGCGCTCCAGCCACGAGCCCCCGGAAATCCTGCGCCAGCGCGTCACATCCAAGGGCGGTACAACCCATGCGGCCATCACCTCCATGGATGACAGCCACATTAAGGACCTGTTTGCCAAGGCCCTGCACGCCGCCCACCTGCGCGCCCGCGAGATGGGTGCCGAATTTGGCGCAACCTAATGCACTGATTGGCCCTGTAGCCCCCGCCAATACTGCGTACATAGCTCCTGTTTTTATAGCGTCTTCCAGAAACCCGGTGTGCCGTAGTGGTGCTTCAAAAAGTCGATCCACAGGCGCACGCGCAGCGCCAGGTGCTTGCGCTGGGGGAAGACGGCGTAGATGCCGTTGGGTGGCGCGGCAAAGTCCTCCAGCACCGCCACCAGGCGGCCAGCGGCGATTTCCGCCTCTACCTCCCAAGTGCTACGCCACGCGATGCCCCAGCCGGCCAGGCACCAGTCGTGCAGCACCTGGCCGTCCGAGCAATCCAGCGGCCCCACCGGTTTGAGGTAGGTCACGGCCTCGCTGCCGCGCGTGGCGCGGAAAGCCCAGCCACGGGTCTGGGAGGCGTCACTGGAGAGCGTCAGGCAGTCAAAACGCGCCAGATCGGCCGGCGTCTGCGGCGCACCATGGCGTGCCAGATAGGCCGGCGTCGCCACACACAGGCGGCGGTTGTCGGCCAGGCGCACGCTGACGAGGGATGAATCCGGCATGTCGCCCACGCGCACGGCGCAGTCATAGGCCTCGCCGGCGATGTCCACCACCCGGTCACTCAGGTTCAGGGAAATCGTCACATCCGGGTGCAGGTCATGAAACTGCGGCACCAGCGGCGCCACATGGCGCCGGCCAAAACCGGCCGGTGCGGTGATGCGCAGGTGGCCGCTGGCCTTGACGCCACCGGCGCTGACGCTGGCCTCGGCGTTGGCCACGTCGGAGAGGATGCGCTGGCAGTGCTCCAGAAAGGCGCTGCCCTCGTGCGTGAGCGTGATGCGCCGGGTGGTGCGCAGCAGCAGCTTCACGCCCAGGCGCTGCTCCAGCGCATCGACCCGGCGGCCCATGATGGCGGGCGCCACGCCCTCGGCAGCGGCGGCGGCGGTCAGGCTGCTGCGGGTGGCTACGGAGACGAAACTTTCGAGCTGTTTAAGCTTGTCCACGTCAGAACCCCGGCGCCTGGGTGGCGGTGCGCTCTGCTCCGTGTCCTCCGCCCGCTGCGCGGGCTCCCCCTTTACCTGCGCAGACCGCACCGCCACCCAGGCGTCTAGGCCTCGTGGAATATGCGTTGGCAGCTACGTTTTTCATAGCACGACACCGTCGACCCGCATCTGCCCAATTTGCGCCGCGTCATAGCCCAACGTCTGCAGCAGGGCATCGGTGTGCTCGCCCAGCTTCGGGGGATCCAGCCGCAGTCCCAGGCGCTGGCCGTCCAGGGCCAACGGCAACAGTGGCACCTTGGTCTGGCGGCCATCGGGCAGCTCCATGGGGGCCAGACCACCGGTGGCGTTGAGGTGGGGGTCGTCGAACAGGTATTGCGGATCGGTGATGGGGGCAAACGGCAGGCCGTGCTGCTCGAACACCGCCGCCAGATCCGCGGCCGCGCGGTCCGCCAGGCGTTCACGCAGCAGCGGGATCAGCCAAGCGCGCGCCAGCACCCGGCCGTTGTTGGTGGCGATGCGATCATCGGCAAACAGGTCGGCAAAGCCGAAGGCGTCGCAAAAGGTCTTCCACTGCCCGTCACCCACCACGGCCAGGAAGATCTGCTCGCCATCCTTCACCTTGAACACGTCGTAGATGCCCCAGGGCGAAATCTTCTCGGGCATGGGCGCGGCGGCCTTGCCGGTGACGGCGAACTGCAGCATGTGCTGGGCCACCAGGAAGATGTTGTTCTCGAACAGGGCGCTCTGTACTTCCTGCCCGCGCCCCGTCTGCTGGCGCTGCATCAGCGCGGCCATGGCGCCCACGGCGCCGAAGATGCCGCCCATGATGTCGTTCACGCTGGAGCCGGCGCGCAGCGGGTCGCCGGGGCGGCCGGTCATGTAGGCCAGGCCGCCCATCATCTGCACCACCTCGTCCAGCGCGGTGCGGTGGTCATAGGGGCCGGGTAGAAAGCCCTTGTGGCTCACGTAGATCAGGCGCGGGTCCAGCTTGGACAGGCTGGCGTAGTCCAGGCCCAGCTTCTGCATGGTTTCCGTCTTGAAGTTTTCGCTCACGATGTCGGCGGTGGCGATGAGCTTCAGTACCACCTCCCGGCCCTGGGCGCTTTTCATGTCGACCGCGATGCTCTTCTTGTTGCGGTTGAACAGCGGATAGAACCCGGCGCCGCTGCCCAGGAGCTTGCGGGTGTTGTCGCCGGTGAGCGGCTCGACCTTGATCACCTCCGCCCCCAGGTCGCCCAGCACCATGCCGCAGGTGGGGCCCATGACCATGTGGGTGAACTCCACCACCCGGATGCCGGCCAGGGGCAGCGGCTTGGTGGTGGTAGCGGCATCAGGGGCGGTGGTGGCTGGCATAGATTACCCACAAATAAGTCACGAATACATTCAATTTTAGCGAGTTAATCTTCTTCCAAGGATGCAATACAGTAGCGGCATGTCCAAACCCCATGCCACACCCACGTCCGCACCGACCAAAAGCCGGCAAACGGCCGTGGCCGTGCCGCAGGCCGTGCTGTTTGATGCCTATGGCACGCTGTTCGACGTGTACGGCGTGGCCCTGCTGGGCGAACAGCTCTTCCCCGGCCACGGCCAGGCTTTGAGCGTGCTGTGGCGCGACAAGCAGATCGAATACACCCGGCTGGTCACCACCAGCAACCACGGCGCCCACTACCAACCGTTCTGGGAGCTGACCCGCGCCGCCCTGGTTTTTGCTATCAAAAAGCTAGTGCCTCACGCAGATTCCACGAGGGCTGATGCCGGATTGGGCCCACAAGTGGAGCAGCTCATGAACCAGTACCGGTCCCTGAGCGCCTTCCCCGAAAACCGCGCCGTGCTGCAGTCGCTCAAAGAGCGCGGCGTCCCCACCGGCATCCTGAGCAACGGCGACGCCGCCATGCTGACCCTGGCCCTGAAGTCCAGCGGCCTGCATGGGCTGGTGGACCACGTCATCAGCGTGGACCCGGTGCGCAAATACAAGACCGCGCCCGAGGCCTATGCCCTGGGCGAGCAGACGCTGGGCCTGGCCGCGGCCAAGGTGCTGTTCGTCAGCAGCAACGCCTGGGACGCCCTGGGCGCCACCTGGTTTGGCTACCAGACGCTATGGGTAAACCGCTACCAGCAGCCCTTTGAAGAACTTGGCACCCAGCCCAGCCGCACCGGCGACAGCCTGCGCGTGGTGCTGGACTTTTTCCACTAAACCGTTTTTTATTCCCTGAACCCGGAGGTAAGCACCATGACCGAACGTACCCAAGTCCATCGCCTGCAGGTTGCCAGCAATCTGCATCAGTTCATCGAAACCCAGGTGCTGCCCGGCACCGGCGTGAGCAGCGCGGCCTTCTGGTCCGGCTTTGACGCCATCGTGGCAGACCTGGCGCCCAAGAACGCCGCCCTGCTGGCCGAGCGCGACCGCATCCAAACCGAGATGGACGCCTGGCACACCGCCAACCCCGGCCCCATCACCGATATGCCCGCCTACCAGGCATTCCTGCAGAAGATCGGCTACCTGGTCGAGAGCCCCAAGAAGGCCAAGATCACCACGACCAACGTCGACGCCGAACTGGCCAAGCAGGCTGGCCCGCAACTGGTGGTGCCCATCATGAACGCCCGCTACGCCCTGAACGCCGCCAACGCCCGCTGGGGCTCGCTGTACGACGCGCTGTACGGCACCGACGTAATTTCCGAAGAAAAGGGCTGCGAGAAGGTCGGCCCCAAGGGCTACAACCCCAAGCGCGGCCGGCAGGTCATCGCCTACGCCCGCCATGTGCTGGACCGCACCGCCCCGCTCAAGAAGGGTTCGCATGTCGGCTCCACCGGCTACGCCGTCAAGGGCGGTGACCTGGTCGTCACGCTGAAGGACGGCTCGACCTCCAAGCTGGCCGACAAGGCCCAGTTCATCGGCTTCACGGGCGATGCCAAGGCCCCTAGCAGCGTGCTGCTGCAACACAACGGCCTGCACCTGGACATCATCATCAACCGCGCCACCCCCATCGGCAAGAGCGACGCCGCCGGCGTGGCCGACCTGGTGGTGGAAGCTGCCCTGTCCACCATCCTGGACCTGGAAGACTCCGTGGCCGCCGTCGACGCGGACGACAAGGTCCTGGGCTACAGCAACTGGCTGGGCATCCTGCAAGGCACGCTGACCGAATCGTTCGAGAAGGGCGGCAAGACCATGACCCGCGGCCTCAACGGCGACCGCGTCTACAAGACCCCCGACGGCAAGAAGGACGTCACCCTGCACGGCCGCTCGCTGCTGTTCGTGCGCAACGTCGGCCACCTGATGACCAACCCGGCCATCCTGTACACCGCAGCCGACGGCACTGCGCGCGAAATCCCCGAAGGCATCATGGACGCCGTGGTCACCACCACCATCGCCATGCACGACCTACAAAAACCCAAGAAGCACGGCTTCCGTAATTCCCGCAAGGGCTCGGTCTACATCGTCAAGCCCAAGATGCACGGCCCTGCCGAAGTGGCCTTTGCCGCCGAACTGTTCAGCCGCGTGGAAAAGGTGCTGGGCCTGCCGGACAGCACCGTCAAGCTGGGCATCATGGACGAAGAGCGCCGCACCAGCGTCAACCTGAAGGCCTGCATTGCCGCCGCGCAAAGCCGCGTGGCCTTCATCAACACCGGATTCCTGGACCGCACCGGTGACGAGATGCACACCGCCATGCTGGCCGGCCCCATGATCCGCAAGGGCGACATGAAGACCAGCGCCTGGATCCAGTCCTACGAGAAGAACAACGTGCTGGTGGGTCTGTCCTGCGGCCTGCGTGGCAAGGCGCAGATCGGCAAGGGCATGTGGGCCATGCCCGACCTGATGGCCGAAATGATGAAGCAGAAGATTGGCCACCCCAAGGCGGGAGCCAACACCGCCTGGGTGCCCAGCCCCACCGGCGCCACCCTGCACGCCCTGCACTACCACCAGGTGCTGGTCAGCGACATCCAGAAGGGCTTGGAAAAGACCAACTACGAGAAAGAGCGCCCCGCCATCCTGGCCAACCTGCTGCAGATCCCCGTCACCGCCACCCCCAACTGGAGCGATGCCGAGAAGCAGGCCGAGCTGGACAACAACGCCCAAGGCATCCTGGGTTATGTGGTGCGCTGGGTGGACCAGGGCGTGGGCTGCTCCAAGGTGCCCGACATCAACGACATCGGCCTGATGGAAGACCGCGCCACGCTGCGCATCTCCAGCCAGCACATGGCCAACTGGCTGCACCACGGCGTGGTGACCAAGGCCCAGGTGGAAGATACTTTCAAGCGCATGGCCGCCAAGGTGGACAAGCAGAACGCCGGTGACAAGGCCTACACCCCCATGGTCGGCAACGAAAAGGGCGCCGCCTACCAGGCCGCCTGCGACCTGGTGTTCAAGGGCCTGGCCCAGCCCAGCGGCTACACCGAGCCGCTGCTGCACGCCTGGCGCCTGAAGGTGAAAGCCGCCGCCTAAAACCCACGGCCCTCGACAGCCGCCCGATGCAGGCGGCGCGGCGATGCGCTACTGATTTGGTAGCGCCTTACGCACATTCCACGAGGGCTAGCAATGCATTTGGCTGATGCCCGGAGTTGCGAAAGCGGCTTCGGGCTTTTTTTGGCGGGTCAGGCCGCCAGCGCGTTGGGCAACAGCGACGCGGACGACTTTTCGGGCAGCGCGCTCAGGTTGGGCAGCGACCCGGTCGCGCGCGGCACCACGGCCAGCGTGATCGTGGATTGCGAATACAGGTTGGCACCGGCGGTGTAGTCAAAGAGCACATTGCTCTTGTCGCCACTGGCCGTGATGCGCAGGCGGTAGGTGCCGGACACCAGCGTGACGAATGCACTGAGGTCCCCGTACGCAGCCACCGTCAGCGTGGGCGTCAGGTCAGCCAGACTGCTGGTGTTGGAGACGTACAGGTCCAGCGCCGTGAGCGTGGGCGATGCCTGGAACAGGCGCAGCCGGGTGTTGCCACTGGCGGTGGTCCCATTGGATTCCTCAAGGTACTTGAACTTCAGGCTGGACGCCAGGGTTCCGTAGGCAAGCACGCTGGTGTACAGGTCCTTGGCCATGGAGCGGGTCTCCGTCAGCCTGGAGGTGGAAGACCCTGCCGCGTGCAACTCCAGCTGGGTTGATCCCGCGTCCTTCGAATAGAAGCCGGAAATCGCGCCCCCGTTGGCCAGCGCTGCTATGGCCTTGCTGCCATCGACCCAGAAGTCCGCAGAGCTGTAGTCCACCGTTGCATTGACAAAGCGCAGATACGTGCTGTCGGTGGTATCGGCACCGCCGCAGCCGGCCAGCGACAGCAGGCTACCCGCGCCGGCCAGCCCCAGCACGGACCCCAGCAGTTCGCGCCGGCGCAGCGACCCAGGCACGCTGGTATGCGTCAATCGGGAAAGCGGAAATGGAGTGCTTCGGCGCATGCTGTACCTCGTGAGTTGCTCATGCGACCAAGCCTAACGCGGCAATTCGACCCCCCCTGTATCACCAGCGTAAAGCTCGGTAAACGGTGCATGCAAGTGTGCCCGGCCGCGCCGCTTCAATCCAGCGTCTGCCGGTAGCGCTTGAGCGCCACCACACTGACCACGGTCATGAAGGCCAGCATGGGCCACAACTCGCCCAGCACCTGCGGCGCGGAATTGCCTTTGAGCAGGATGCCGCGCACGATGCGCAGGAAATGCGTCAGCGGCAGCACCTCGCCCACGCGCTGCGCCCAGGTGGGCATGGCCCTAAACGGGAACATGAAACCCGACAGCAGCATCGACGGCAGAAAGAAAAAGAAGGTCATCTGCATGGCCTGCAGCTGGTTGCGCGCGATGGTGGAAAAGGTGAAGCCCACGGCCAGGTTGGCGATGATGAAGACGCCAATCATGGCCATCAGCAGCAGCATACTGCCCTCCATCGGCACCTGGAACAGCGCAAACGCCGCCAGCAGGATGACGGCGAGCTGCACATAGCCCATCACCACATAGGGCAGGATCTTGCCCACCATCACCTCGCTGGGCCGCACCGGCGTGGCCAGCAGGTTTTCCATGGTGCCGCGCTCGCGTTCGCGCGTCATGGCCAGGGCGGTGAGCATCACCATGGTCATGGTCAGGATGGTGCCGATCAGGCCCGGCACGATGTTGTAGCGTGACAGGCCCTCGGGGTTGTAGCGGCGGTGGATGCGCACCTCGTACGGTGCGGGTGCCGTCTGCAAGGTGCGCAGCGTTCCCTGCAGGTCCTGGCGCAGCGCCTGGCCCGCCACGGCATTCAGCGCGGCAATGGCGTTGCCGGACGCTGACGGGTCGGTCGCGTCCACCGACACCAGCAGCGCCGGGCGCTCACCGCGCACCACGCTGCGCGTGAAGTCCGGCGGAATCACGATCAGGAATTGCGCCTTGCCGTTTTCGATCAACGCATCGCCCTCCACCTCGCTGGTGCCGGTGTGGTCGATGCGGAAGTAGCCGGTGTTTTGCAGCGCTGCGACGATGCTGCGCGACAACGGGCCGCTATCGGTGCTGACCACCGCCGTGGGCAGGCCCTTGGGGTCGGTGTTGATGGCGTAGCCGAACAGGATCAGTTGCAGCACCGGAATGCCCACCGCCATCGCAAAGGTCAGGCGGTCGCGCAGCATCTGCTGGAATTCCTTGATGAAGACGGCCCACATGCGGGCCAGGCTGAAGCGATGGCGGGTCATGGCGGCCCCTAGGTAAAGTTGTCCTGCACCTGGCCGACCAGGCGCACAAAGGCGTCCTCCAGGTCGGTCGCACCGGCCTGCGCCACGATCTGGTCGGCCTTGCCTTTGGCCAGCACATGCCCGTAGGCAATGTAGACCAGTTCGTGGCAGCGCTCGGCCTCGTCCATGTAGTGGGTGGACACCAGCACGGTCATGCCTTCATCGGCCAGACGGTGGATCTGGTCCCAGAAGTCGCGCCGCGCCTTGGGGTCCACGCCGGCAGTCGGCTCGTCCAGCAGCAACAGGCGCGGTTGGTGGATCATGCAGGCAGCCAGTGCCAGACGCTGCTTCCAGCCGCCCGACAGCGAACCGGCCAACTGCTTTTGGCGCGTGACCAGGCCGAGTTGCTCCAGCGCCTGGTCCACGGCCTGTTTGCGGTTCGACATCTCGAACAGGCGGGCCACGAAGTCCAGGTTCTCGCGGATGGAGAGGTCGTCGTACAGGCCGAACTTTTGCGTCATGTAACCCACCTGGCGCTTGATGGAGCTTGCCTCACGGATGATGTCCAGCCCCAGACAGGTGCCGCTGCCGGCATCGGGTGTCAGCAGCCCGCACAGCATGCGGATGCTGGTGGTCTTGCCGCTGCCATTGGGCCCCAGAAAGCCGCAGATGCGCCCGGCGCCGACCTGGATGTCCACGTTGTCCACCACGGCGCGCCCGCCATAGTGCTTGGACAGGCCGCGCACGTCGATGGCAAGTGGCGTGCTCACGGCTGTGGCTTTCCAGCGGCCACCGGCTGTACGTCCAGCGGCTGGCCCGGGCGCAGGCGGGTGGCCTCGGAGGCGCCGGTGCGCGCCTCCACCATGAACACCAGCTTGGCGCGCTGGGCGTTGGAGTAGATGACCGGCGGCGTGTATTCGGCCTGGGTGGCGATGCGGCTGATGCGCGCCAGCATCGGCGCACCACAACCATCACACGACAGGTGCACGGACTGTCCGGTGGCCAGCGTGGCCAACTGCGACTCCGGCACAAAGAAGCGTGCCTTGAGATTTTCCGGCGGCAGCAGCGACACCACCGGTTGGCCGGCCCCGACCTGCTCGCCGGGGCGGAAGAACACCTCGGCCACCACAGCGGCGGCGGGGGCCGTCTGCTGCTTTTGCGTGGCGCGCCACCGGGCCTGGTGCAGGGCTTCGCTGGCAGCATCGGCGCTGGCACTGGCCGCGGCCCGCTCGTCCAAGCGCGCCGGCAGCCGGGCCACCTGCAAGGCGGCGCTCAATTCCGCGACCTTTGCCTGGGCCTGGTTCAGCGCCGTGCTGGCGTCTTCAACCCGGGCCTTGGCGACAAAACCCTGGGCCACCAGTTGCTGCTGGCGCGCCAGTTCATTGCGGGCCAGGCTGGCATTGGCCTGGGCCTGCTGGAGCTGGGCCTGGGTGACGGCAATCTCTTCGGTGCGGCGTCCCTTGTCGGTATTGGCGGCCTGGGCGCGAGCGCTGCTCAGGCGGGCCTGGGCCTCGGCCTGGGCGGCGCGCTCGGATTCGCTCTCCAGCGTGAACAGCGGCGCGCCCAGCTCCACCTTCTGCCCCGGCTGCACGGCCAGGCTTTCAAGCTTGCCGGCAATCGGTGCGGAGACATAGACGTAATCGCCCTCGGCATAGCCGGACCAGCCTGCGGCGGGCTTGTCGCTGCAGGCGCCGACCAGGAATGCCAGCACGGCCGGGAGGATCAGCCGCCACGCCTGGCGCGGCTGGGGGTGTGCGTTCGTCATGGGGTGCTTTCGGAAGTGGCGGGCGCGTGGGTCAGCGCCCAGAGTGCATGGTCCACGCGCTGCGCGATGCCGGCATCGCTGAGCACGTCGTGGTGGATGCGGGTAACCAGCGGTGCCGGCAACAAACCCAGGTGCATGGCCCGCGGCGCAATCACCATGGGGGCGACAACGGAGCCCATCAGGAAGGTCAGGCGCTGCATGGCCGGCATGGGCGTCAGCATGCCTTCCCGATCGGCCTGCTCCAGCAGGCCCAGCAGCAGGGCCAGGTGGCGCGTGCCATTGGCCTGCAGAAAGGCAGTGGCAACCGGTTCGCCTTGGCCAGCGTCGGCCAGCACGCGCCCGATCCAGTGGCCGTGCTCGCGCATCAGCCGCCCCAGGCGGCACAGGGCTTGGCGCAGGCGCTGCAGTGTGGTGCCATCCATGCTGGCCTCGCGCTCCAATTGTTCGAACAACTCTTCGTACATCTGCGTCAGCAGCTCGCGCAGGAAGTTGTCCTTGGACTGGAAGTGGTAATGGAACATGCCCACGTTGACCTGGGCATGTTCGGCCAGCATGCGCAGCGACAGGCCGGCACAGCCGTGCTGCGGGTACAGCGCGCGACCGCTTTGCAGCAGGATCTGGTCGATGTTGCGGGACGGACGGGGCATGATCGCGTTAATTAGTCATTTGAATAATTATACAAGTGTCTAATTTCGGACGTCCCCTGTCAAGCCGGCTTTCACCGGCAGGGAAAAGTCACTCAGGAAAAGGCGAAGGCCAGCATGGCCGCGTCATCCAGGACGCTGAAGGTCACCCAGGTGGCCAATTGGTACAGCACCAGCAACCAGCGGTCGCCGCGGCTCACGCCATCAGGCACGCGCCACGGTGCCAGGCTGGGCCTGCGTCGGCACGTGGTCGCGCAGACCACACTGCTTGTTGCTGGCGTCCACAAACACCAGTTGCGGCTTGTGCGCGGCCACCTGGTCCTCGTGCACCTGCGCGAAGGCGGCAATGATGAGCAGATCGCCATTGCTGGCCCGGCGTGCGGCCGAGCCGTTGACCGAAATCATGCCGCTGCCACGCTCGCCCTTGATGGCGTAGGTGATGAAGCGCTCGCCATTGTTGATGTTCCAGATGTGGACCTGCTCGTTCTCACAGATATTGGCCGCAATCAGCAGGTCTTCGTCGATGGCGCAGGAGCCTTCGTAATGCAATTCGCATTGCGTGACGGCCACGCGGTGGATCTTGGATTTGAGCAGGGTTCGGAACATGGTCGCGTAGTGTATGTCAGGCCTCGGGGCATTTTGTATACCGGTCCGCAATGAAAAGTCCTTGGATGTCTCACCTGCATCCTGAAACCAGCATCCATGGCCGCGATATCTTTGCCCCGCCCGGCAGTGACAGCGTGGCGCCTTACATGCCCACCCGGTACGCCAGCACAATTCCAGCAATCACCAAGACCAGCCACCCCAGCATCAACTTGCGCCACAGCGCCGGTGCATGGCGCAGCTTCATGAACTCCAGCATCACCAACAGCGCCTTGACGAAGGCCAGGGCAAACATCAGCAGCACGGGGGCCATGCCAGCGCGCCCCGCCCAGCCGCTCTCACCCAGCCAAAAAGTCACGCCGGTTGCAACCAGCAAAATCAGCCAGACGCAGTGGGCGGCTGGAAACGGGGGTGGGGCAGTTTTCTTCATCGCATCACATACACCAGTGGGAACAGCACGATCCACAGCACGTCCACCATGTGCCAGAAGGCAGCGCCAGATTCGAGCGCGTGGCAGTCCTCGGCGCCATAGGCGCCCTGCAGGGTCTTGACCAGCAATAACGCCAGAAACACCATGGCCGCGATCACATGCAAAAAGTGAAACCCGGTGAGCAGGATGTAGAACATGTAAAACGTGTTGGTGGACAGATCGATGCCTGCATCCGCCTTGGCGGAAAACTCCAGCACCTTGAGCGAGACAAAGCCAGCCCCGCATAGCAGTGCGGCCACCAGCCACCGCGCCCCGAGCGTACTGGCGTTGGCGCGCACCGCTTGTACCGCGCGCACCACGAACCAGCTGCCGGTAATCAGCAGCACGGTGTTGATGGCACCAGAGTGCAAATCCAGCGTGCTCTGCGAGGCATTGAACAGTGCCACGTCCCTCGCGCGGGCAAAGGCATACGACAAGAACAGGATGCCGAACGCGAGCAGTTCGGCGAGGATGATCAGCCACACCGCCAGATCGCCCTCCAGCCTCGGCGCATCGGGCGCCATGTTGCGTGAAGTCATGCAGCCATTGTGCGCAACAGGCGCGTGCGTGTCCTTGAACTGAAGCAAGGTTCGGAACATGACTTTCAGGGCTTGAAGAGGGAGCATGGCCGCCAGATGTGTACCATCCCGAACTATCCCCAACGAAGCCGCGTCGTGCATGGCAGGCGTGAGGGCATTTTGTATACCGATTCCCCATGAAAAAGTCCTTCGATTTCTCCCCCGCGTCCATCACCCAACTGGCCCACACCGACGTGCAGCGCGCCCTGGCCGAAGACGTGGGCGCCGGCGACCTGACGGCCGGGCTGATTGACCCCACGCGCGTGGCCCGCGCCCGCGTGCTGGCGCGCGAAAGCGCCATCGTCTGCGGCCAGGCCTGGGTACAGGCTGCCGTCCACGCACTGGACCCGAACGCCCAAATCCAATGGCACGTGCCCGATGGCGGCCGCTGCGAGGCCAACCAGGTGGTGTTTGAGGTGCAGGGCCGCGCCCAGGCCCTGCTGACCGCGGAGCGCACCGCGCTGAATTTCCTGCAACTGCTCAGCGCGGTGGCGACCAAGACCGCCACCTATGTGGCCGCCGTGGCCGGCACCCGCGCAGCCATCGTGGACACCCGCAAGACGCTGCCGGGCCTGCGCCTGGCACAGAAGTACGCCGTGCGCTGCGGTGGCGGAACCAACCACCGCGTCGGCCTGTTCGATGCGGTGCTGATCAAGGAGAACCACATCGCCGCGGCCGGTGGCATTGCACAGGTGCTGGAGCAGGCCGCCAAGATTGCCGCCGATGCCGACTTTGTCGAAATCGAGGTCGAAACGCTGGAGCAACTGCGCCAGGCTCTGGACGCCGGCGCCCGCATGGTGCTGCTGGACAACATGAGCCTGCCCACCCTCCATGAGGCGGTACGTATCAACGCAGGCCGCGCCATTCTGGAAATCTCCGGCGGCGTCACGCTGCAGGGCCTGCGCGCGCTGGCCGAGACCGGCGTGGACCGCATCTCGATCGGCACGCTGACCAAGGACGTGCAGGCCACCGACTACTCCATGCGCTTCGAGGCGCTGGCGGGAGCCCAATGATGAACGCCACCGCCGAACAGACCATCGGTGTTGATTACGAACAGCCCGACACCTCGCCCAGCGGCGAGCCCGGCGTGTGCAGCACCCGCCATGCCTGGGCGCGCGTGCCGGTGGAGCCCTCGCCCACCGAGCGCACGGCGCTGAAGGACCGCATCCGCCGCCTGCTCCAAGAGAAGAACGCGGTGATGGTGTCGCACTACTACGTGCACCCCGACCTGCAGGACCTGGCCGAGGAAACCGGCGGCCTGGTCAGCGATTCGCTGGAGATGGCGCGCTTCGGCCGTGACCACGCGGCGCAGACCCTGGTGGTCTCGGGTGTCAAGTTCATGGGCGAGACCAGCAAGATCCTGTCGCCGCACAAGACCGTGCTGATGCCGGACCTGGACGCCACCTGCTCGCTGGACCTGGGCTGCCCGATTGACGAATTCAGCGCCTTCTGCGACGCCCACCCGGACCGCACCGTGGTGGTCTACGCCAACACCAGCGCCGCGGTGAAGGCGCGCGCCGACTGGCTGGTGACATCGAGCTGCGCGCTGGACATCGTGCGTGCGCTCAAAGACGCCGGCCAGAAAATCCTGTGGGCACCGGACCGCCACCTGGGTGCCTACATCCAGCGCGAAACCGGGGCCGACATGGTGTTCTGGAACGGTGCCTGCATCGTCCACGACGAGTTCAAGGCCTTTGAGCTGGAGGCCCTCAAGAAAGAGCACCCCAACGCCAAGGTGCTGGTGCATCCCGAGAGTCCCGCCGAGGTCGTAGCCCTGGCCGATGCCGTGGGCTCCACATCGGCCATCCTGAACGCCGCGCGCACGCTGGACGCCACCGAATTTATCGTCGCCACGGACAACGGCATGATGCACAAGCTGCGCACGCTGAACCCCGGCAAGACCTTCTTCGAGGCCCCCACCGCCGGCAACAGCGCCACCTGCAAGAGCTGCGCGCACTGCCCGTGGATGGCCATGAACGGCCTGGCCGGCGTGGCGCATGTGCTGGAGACGGGCGCCAACGCGATTCATGTCGATCCCGCGCTGGGTGAACAGGCACGCAAGCCGATTGACCGGATGCTGGCCTTCACCGCCGCGCTGAAATCGGGCCAGCCGGTGGCCGGCCTGGTTCCCAACATCGGGGCGGCCTGACGGGTTGCCCGCCTAGTACATTCGGGGAATGAAGCGGAGGTCTTTGTGAAATACATCCTGATGTGCCTGTTGGCAGCACTTTCCAGCGGCTTCGCGCACGCCCAGGCGGCGTCGAGCCGATCCCTGGGGCAGACCTTGTACCTACCGGTGTATTCCCATATCTGGCATGGCGACACCACCGCCAGGGGCGAGCGTGCGAAGACGTTGATGTCGGTGGCGGTGAGCATCCGCAACACCGATCTGTCCAAGCCCATCCGCGTGCTGTCGGCACAGTACTACGACACCGACGGCAGGAAGCTGCGCAACTACGTCACCACGCCGCAGGTCGTCCCCCCCATGGGCACGCTGGAGCTGTTTGTGCCGCGCGGTGACGACACCGGTGGTTCGGGTGCCAATTTCATCATCGTCTGGAAGGCCGACCAGGCCACCAGTACGCCCCTGGTGGAGGGCATTCACGCCAACCTGCCGGCCGGGCGCTCCATCGCCTTCATCAGCACCGCCAAGGTCTTGCCGGACGAATAGACCGGACCGGGGCGCTCCGCGCAAGCCCCTTCAGGCGGGCACCAGGGTGGTTGGCACCGCCTGCGCCGCCAGGGCCGGGTAGTCGCGGCTGAAGTGCAGGCCGCGGCTCTCGTGGCGTGACTGGGCGGAGCGCACGATCAGCTCGGCCACCTGCACTAGGTTGCGCAGTTCCAGCAGGTCGCGCGTGACGTGGAAGTGGGCGTAGAACTCGTGAATCTCGCCCTGCAGCAAAGCGATGCGGTGGGCGGCCCGCTCCAGGCGCTTGTTGGTGCGTACTATGCCCACGTAGTCCCACATGAAGCGGCGCAGCTCGTCCCAGTTGTGGGAGATCACCACCGCCTCGTCGGCATCCGTCACACGGCTGTCGTCCCAGTCCGGCAGGGCCGGCGGTGCAGCCAGCGGCGTGGCCAGGATGTGGTGGGCGGCCGCGCGGGCAAACACCATGCACTCCACCAGCGAATTGCTGGCCAGACGGTTGGCGCCGTGCAGCCCGGTATAGGCGGTCTCGCCGATGGCGTGCAGGCCGGCCAGGTCGGTGGCGCCCAGCAGATCGGTATGGATGCCGCCGCAGGTGTAGTGCGCTGCCGGCACCACGGGGATGGGCTGCTTGCTGATGTCGATGCCCAGCTCCAGGCAGCGCGCATGGATGTTGGGAAAGTGTTCCAGCAAGAAGGCCAACGGCTGGTGCGAGATGTCCAGGTAGACGCAATCCAAGCCGTGCTTCTTCATCTCGAAATCGATGGCGCGGGCCACCACGTCGCGCGGCGCCAGTTCGGCCCGTTCATCGTGTTGGGGCATGAAGCGCGTGCCGTCGGGCAACAGCAGGCGACCGCCCTCGCCGCGCACCGCCTCGCTGATCAGGAAAGACTTGGCATGCGGGTGGTACAGGCAGGTCGGGTGGAACTGGATGAACTCCATGTTCGTCACCCGGCAGCCGGCGCGCCAGGCGGCGGCGATGCCGTCGCCGGTGGCGGTGTCGGGGTTGGTGGTGTAGAGGTAGACCTTGCCTGCGCCGCCGGTGGCCAGGATGGTCTGCGGCGCGCTGAAGGTGTGCACCGTGTCGGTGGCCTCGTCCAGCGCGTACAGGCCCAGGCAGCGGTTGGGCTGACCGGTGCTTGCCAGACCCAGCTTGCGCTCGGTGATCAGGTCGACCAGGGTGTGGTTCTCGAACAGGGTGATGTTGGGCGTGCCGCGCACCTCGTTGATCAGCGTCTTCTGCACGGCGGCGCCAGTGGCATCGGTTACGTGGACGATGCGCCGCGCGCTGTGGCCGCCCTCGCGCGTCAGGTGCAGGGCGCCGTCTTCCTCGGAAAACGGCACGCCCAGCGCACGCAGCCAGGCAATGCTCTCGGGCGAATGCTCCACCACGAAGCGCGTGGCCGCCGGGTCGGACAGCCCGGCGCCGGCCACCAGGGTGTCCTGCACGTGGGCGTCGAAGCTGTCGCCCTCGGCCAGCACGGCGGCAATGCCCCCCTGCGCCCAGCCGCTGGAGCCGTCGCTCATGGCCCGCTTGGTCAGCACGGCCACGCGGTGCGTGGGCGCCAGATGCAGGGCCGCCGACAGGCCGGCCAGACCGCTGCCCACGATCAGAACGTCGAACTGGTGCTGGGTGGGAAGGGGTGAAGCGGTCATGGAAATGCTACTTTTTTAATAGCTGCCTACGCACTGTTTGCGAGGGCTAGCGGCCTATTTGGCTTGCAACGACGGGAAGTATCCTCAACTGGCGGGCAGGGTCTGCAGCAGCAGCCGCTGCACGTTGCCACCCATGATGGCGCGGATGTCGCCAGCACTGAAGCCGGCGGCCATCAGGCCCTCGGTCAGTTGCGGCAGGCCGGTCACATCGAACGGCATGCGGGTGGCGCCATCAAAGTCCGAACCCAGGGCCACATGGGCCACACCCACGGTATCCACCGCGTAGCGGATGGCCTTGACGATGGAGGGGATGTCGGGCTGGCAGACGGCGCCGTCCCAGTAGCCGATGCCCACCACGCCGCCGGTGGCGGCAATGCGTTTGAGGTGGTCGTCGGTCAGGTTGCGCGGCCCGGGGCAGGTGCCGGCCACGCCGGTGTGGGACACCAGCACCGGGCGCTTGGCCACGGCCAGCACGTCGTCGATCAGCGGCTTGGAGGCATGGGCCAGGTCGATCAGCATGCCCTTGTCCTGCAGCTTGGCCACGACCTGGCGGCCAAAGGGCGTGAGGCCGCCCTTCTCCAGGCCGTGGGCGGAGCCGCCGACCTCGTTGTCGAAGAAGTGCGTCAGGCCGGTAATGCGAAAGCCAGCGTCATACAGGCGGTCCACGTTCTCCAGCTTGCCTTCCAGCGGGTGCAGGCCCTCGGTGGCCAGGATGGCCGCCACGCGGTGGTTGTCCTGGCTCCAAGCCTGGACGAAGGCGACCAGATCCTGGCGGCTCTTGACCACCACCAGGCGGCCGCCGCTGTCCTGCGCGGCCTGGTGCAGCTTTTCGCCTTGGTAGAGGGCGCGCTCCAGCAGGCTGCTCCAGGTGGCGCGCGGCCAGCGCTGGGCCATGGCCAGCAGGGTGATGCTGTCGGTATCCGAACCATTGCTCTCGTAGTTCAGGCCCTTGGGTGTCTTGGTGACGGTGGCGAATACCTGCAGCGCCACATGGCCGTCCAAGAGGCGCGGCAGGTCGGCGTGGCCGCGTTCGTAGCGCTGCAGCAGGTCGCGGTTCCAGAGCAGGGCGTCGTCGTGCAGGTCAGCCACGAACAGGGTCTGGTGCGCGGCGCGGGCCGACTCGCTGGCGGCATAGGGCGCGGGGTGGATCAGGCTGTTCATGCGCCCATCGACAATGGTGGGCACGTTGAAGAAGACGGCTAGACCCAGGGCCAGCAGCACCAGGGCAGCGATGAGGTATTTGCGCATCAGGGGATAGGTTTCCGGTTATTCGATCTGGTGCAGGCCGGCCAGATTCATCAGGGCCGATATCACTTCGGGCTTGAAGCCGACCCGGTTCTTGCCGTCGTGCGCGCCGCCGCTCATGATCAGCTTTTGCAGGTATTCCACGCAGTCGCGGTGACCCCAGAACTTCTCGATGGCCAGCGCGATGCGCACGTGGTGCTCGGCGATGATGGCCATCTCGTGGTCGATGCGGGCCTGCAACGGGCGCTCGTGCAGGGGCATGGGCCGCGTGGGCAAGTCGTCTTCCTCCCATTGCAATGAGGGAAAGCCGGTTTCGACAAAACGCGAGTCGTTGGGATCTGGCACCAGAAAAAGTCCTGCGGCAAGGAGCTGCCGCCAGTGCGTATTATTCCGCAAAGCGGAGGGTGTCATTTGGCCACGGCACAATAGGCCCATGCCCAACCTGCCCCCCTTTATCGCCCCCGAACGCTTCACCAACGCCGCCGCCGCCCTGGCCCAGGTCAACCGCATCTACGACTCCAGCATCGCCCACCTGCGCCAGGCCATGCAGGACTTTGTCGCCGGCCAGGACAACCTGGGCCACGTGCGCGCCTGCTACCCCATGGTGCGCATCCACACCGACACCGTCTCGCGCACCATCACCCCCGAGAGCGCGCGCCTGAGCTACGGCTTCGTGGCCGGCCCCGGCCGCTTCGAGACCACGCTGACCCGGCCCGACCTGTACGCTGATTACTACCTGGACCAGTTCAACCTGCTGCTGCAGAACCACGAGGTGGAACTGGAGGTGGGCACCAGCTCCCAGCCCATCCCCGTGCACTTCTCGTTTGCCGAAAACGACCATGTGGAAGGCAGCATGAGCGCAGCGCGGCGCACCCTGATGCGGGACGTGTTCGACCTGCCCGACCTAGCCGCCATGGACGACGGCATTGCCAACGGCACCTACCAGCCGCGCGCCGGCGAGCCGCAGCCACTGGCCCTGTTCACTGCGCCGCGCGTGGACTATTCGCTGCACCGCCTGCGCCACTACACCGGTACGGCGGCCGAGCACTTCCAGAACTTCGTGCTGTTCACCAACTACCAGTTCTATATCGACGAATTCATCGCCCTGGGCCATGCCGCCATGCAGGACCCCAACAGCGAATACATCGCCTTCGTCGAACCCGGCAACGTGGTCACGCGCCGCGTGGGATTGAGCGCCGAAGCGGCGGACGCGCTGGGCAAGGCGCCGCCGCGCCTGCCGCAGATGCCGGGCTACCACCTGGTGCGCGCCGACCGCAGCGGCATCACCATGGTCAACATCGGCGTAGGTCCCGCCAACGCCAAGAACATCACCGACCACATCGCCGTGCTGCGCCCGCACGCCTGGATCATGCTGGGCCACTGCGCCGGCCTGCGCAACAGCCAGCAACTGGGCGACTACGTGCTGGCGCACGGCTATGTGCGCGAGGACCATGTGCTGGACGAAGAACTGCCGCTGTGGGTGCCAATCCCGGCGCTGGCCGAGATCCAGGTGGCGCTGGAGCAGGCCGTGGCCGACGTCACCCAGGTCAAGGGCGCGGCGCTCAAGAGCATCATGCGCACCGGCACCGTGGCCAGCACCGACAACCGCAACTGGGAGTTGCTGCCCGACAACCAGCCCCAGCGCCGCTTCAGCCAGAGCCGCGCCGTGGCCCTGGACATGGAAAGCGCAACCATCGCCGCCAACGGTTTCCGTTTCCGCGTGCCCTACGGCACCCTGCTGTGCGTGAGTGACAAGCCGCTGCACGGCGAGATCAAGCTGCCCGGCATGGCCAACCACTTCTACCGCGAACGGGTGGACCAGCACCTGCGCATCGGCATGCGTGCCATCGAACTGCTGCGCGCCCAGGGCGCAGAGCAGTTGCACAGCCGCAAGCTGCGCAGTTTCTCCGAGGTGGCCTTCCAGTAGGCACTGGACCACCCTACCTGCGCCCATGTTCGCCATCGACGTCACGACCATTCTGGTGCTCACGGCGGCCAACCTGGCCACCGTGTCGGTCGCGTTGCCGCTGATCATGGGCAGCGGCATCAGCCGCGCGGCGCGCATGGCCCAGATCAGCCTGGTCCTCCAGACCCTGGGCTGGGTCTTCATCATCGCCTCTGAGGCGGTGGCGCACACCTGGATGGACCCAATCCTGTCGGTTTGCAGCCTGGCCTCGGCGGCGGCGGCCAACGTGGCCATGTACTGGTCGCTGCAAGAGTGGCTGGGGCCACGCCCGTGGAAACACGCGCTCGTCGTGCTGGCCGTGGCAACCCCCGTGGGCTATGGCTTGGCGTTCGACAACTACAGTGTGCGCGTGGCCTTTGCCAACTTCGTGCTGGCGGCGCAATTTGTGGTGATCGGGCGCGCCGCCCTGTGGCCACAGGTCCGTGCGGCCCTGCCATGGCGCACGCTGATTGTGCTGTGTTACCTGACCGTGGCCGGCTTTACCGCTGGCCGCGGTGTGCTGGGCGGATTCTTTCCCGAGCTGTACCCCAACTTCGCCGCGCCCCACCCGATCAACATCGGCGCGCAGTTGGCCGCCAACATCACCCTGATCCTCACCACCGTGGCCGTGCTCGTGGCCTGGCGCGATGAGGCCGATGCCAAGCTGCGCGAGCAGATCTCCACCGATGCGCTGACCGGCCTGCTCAACCGTCGCGGCTGGGAAGAACGCGCGCCGGGCCTGTTCAACCAGGCCCGGCGCCACGGCACGCCGCTGGCGCTGATCATGCTGGACCTGGACCATTTCAAGCGCATCAACGACACCCAGGGCCACGAGGTGGGCGACCAGGTGCTGCGCCTGTTCGCCACCGTGCTGCTCACGCACCGGCGCTCCAGCGACCTCGCCGCGCGCGTGGGTGGCGAGGAGTTCGCCCTGCTGCTGCCGCACACCGACCGCGCCGCAGCGGTGCTGATCGAGCAACGCCTGCGCGCCGCGCTGAAGTTCGCCTTTGGCCTGCAACCCGAGCTCGCGGTCGACTACAGCGCCGGGCTGGCGCTGCTGCAACCCGCCGATGACTCCCTCACCACCTTCATGGTCCGTGCCGACAGCGGCCTGTACCTGGCCAAGAGCCAGGGACGCGGACGCCTGCAGGTGGTAGGCTGAATACCACCATGCACGATACCGACCTGTTTACCGTCTCGCACCTGCACAAACGCTTTGGCGACGCCACCGTCGTCAACGACCTGTCGTTTTCCATCGGACCGGGCGAATGCCTGGGCGTGATCGGACCCAACGGCGCCGGCAAGACCACCACCATCCGCATGTGCCTGGGGCTGTGCGCGCCGGACGGCGGCAGCATCCACGCGCTGGGTCTGGAGATGCCGCGCGACGCACGCGCCATCAAGGCGCAACTGGGCGTGGTCAGCCAGATGGACACGCTGGACCCGGACTTCAGCTGCGCGGAAAACCTGTTGGTCTACGGCCGCTACTTCGGCATGAAGGACGCGCAGATCCGCGCGCGCATCCCCGAACTGCTGGAATTCGCCTCGCTGACGAGCAAGGCCAACGCCAAGCCCGGCGAGCTCTCCGGCGGCATGAAGCGCCGGCTCTCGCTGGCGCGCGCACTGGTCAACGATCCACGCCTGCTGTTGCTGGACGAGCCCACCACTGGACTGGACCCGCAAGCCCGCCACCTGATGTGGGAGCGCCTGCAACTGCTGTTGCAACAGGGCAAGTCCATCCTGCTGACCACCCACTTCATGGACGAGGCCGAGCGCCTGTGCAACCGGCTGCTGGTGCTGGACCACGGCAGGAAGATTGCCGAGGGGCGGCCGCGCGACCTGATCCGGGAGCACCTGGAGCCCGATGTGGTGGAGGTCTACGGCGTGGGCGCCATGGCGCTACTGGAGTCCCCACTGCGCGCGCTGGCCGCGCGGGTGGAAGTCAGCGGTGAGACGGTCTTCTTCTACACCGCCAACGCGGCCGGACTGCTGCAGGCACTGCATGCCTATCCGCAACTGCGCACCCTGCACCGCCCCGCCAATCTGGAGGATTTGTTCCTCAAACTGACCGGGCGACAGATCCGCGAGGAGGCTTGATTGTTATGAAAAATGTAGCTGCTTACGCACATTCCACGAGGGCTGCAGGCCAAAACCCCTCTGCATGGCGGGCACCGGAACTGTCCCTGCGTTTCTGGCCGGTGTTCCTGCGCAACCTGCTGGTCTGGCGCAAGCTGGCCATTCCCAGCCTGGTGGGCAACATCGCCGAGCCGCTGATGTGGCTGGTCGCCTTTGGCTACGGCATGGGCGCGCTGGTGGGGCAGATCACCGTGCCGGGACCTGCCGGTCCGGTGCAGGTGCCCTACATCCTGTTCCTGGCCAGCGGCTCGATCTGCATGAGCGCGATGCAGGCCGCCTCGTTCGAGGCGCTGTACTCGGCCTTCTCGCGCATGCACGTGCAAAAGACCTGGGACGGCATCATGAACGCGCCGGTCGGACTGGACGACATCGTGCTGGCCGAGATGCTGTGGGCGGCCTTCAAATCGCTGTTCACCGTCACCGCCATCCTGGGCGTGATGCTGGCGCTCAACATCAGCCACAGCCCGAAGTTGCTGGTGGCCTGGCCCATCCTGCTGGGCGTGGGCATCACCTTCAGCTGCATCGCGCTGATCTTCAATGCGCTGGCCAAGGGCTACGACTTTTTCACCTACTACTTCACGCTGTTCCTGACGCCCATGATGTTCCTGAGCGGCGTGTTCTTCCCGCTGGAACAGCTGCCCCTGGCCGTGCGCGTGGTGGCCGACTGGCTGCCCCTCTCCAACGCGGTGCTGCTGGTGCGCCCGCTGTTCATGGACCAGTGGCCCGCCGACGCACTGCGCCACGCCGCGGTGCTGGCGGCGTATGCCGTGGTGTCGTTCTGGATCGCCCTGGCGCTCACGCGCAGGCGCTTTCGGCTCTGAGCCGCGCTCCTGCATTCCTGCCCCATGGACGCCGCCCCACCCCTGCTCCCGCCGGAACTGGTTGCCCTGATCGCGGACGGAATCTCCGCGATTGTGGGCTCATCCGACGCAACGTTGCGGCCCAGCATCATGCGCGCCGTGGGTAGCGCCATCACACCGGATGGCGCTACCGTGACGGTCTACCTGGCGCGTCGTCAGTCTCGCCAGTTGCTCCAGAACCTGAGTAGCACCGGGCGTATTGCCGTGGTCTTCACCCAGCCACACAGCCATCGTACGATTCAGGTCAAGTCCGGCCATGTGCGCTTGCGGCCGGCGGATGCCAGTGACCAGCCCGTGCTGCAGCGGTATTTGGCCCACATGGAGCATGAAATCGGCTTGGTCGGCTTTGATGCCGCGTTCACGCGCCAGATGCTCGCTTACGACCTGGCGGACCTCGTCGCCGTCAGCTTCGAGCCCTCCGACGCTTTTGACCAGACGCCAGGGCCCAGGGCCGGTGGACGCATCGGTGCACCCTCGCAAGGAGGGGCATGATGGTGGGCAATGTTTCCCTGGGTTCCGTGCGGGCGTGTCTTGAAGGCGCCATCCCTGCTGTCATGGCCACGTGCTCCAGTGACGGGACGCCCAACATTGCCTATCTTTCCCAGGCGTTCTATATGGACGAGCGACATTTGGCCCTGTCGTTCCAGTTTCTCAACCGCACGCGCGCAAACATTCTGTCCAACCCCTGGGCAAGCCTGCTGGTATTGCACCCGGTGACCGCTGCATATTTCAGGCTCGGTATCCGCTACCTGCGCACGGAAACCGAGGGCGCCCTGTTTGAAGGCATGAAAGCCCAACTTGCAGGCATCGCGTCGCACACCGGCATGGTGGATGTGTTCCATCTTCGCGGCGCGGATGTCTACGAAGTCCACTGCATAGAGCTGCTAGAGGGCAACCCCTTGCCTGCTCCGGCGCCTCGTGGAGACTTGCTCAATGCAGTACGGCGCACCAGCGAGCGCCTGGTTCGGTGTATCTCAATGGAGGATGTGCTCAATGCCACACTGGCTGCCCTGAATGACTACCTGCACATCCAGCACGCCATGGTGCTGATGCTGGATTCGGTTACCGAGCGTCTGTACACCGTGGCCAGCTGTGGATACGCCACTTCCGGAGTCGGCTCGGAAATCGCCATGGGCCACGGCGTCATCGGCGTAGCGGCCCAGCAGCGCACACCGGTGCGCATCATGCACATGACAAACGCCTATCGCTACAGCGCCGTCACCCGCAGCAGTCTGCAGGAGGTCCACCCGGACCTTGCGCTGCAGGTCGATATTCCGTGGCCTGGACTGGCCAATCCGCGAAGCCAGATCGCAGTGCCTGTCCTTTCAGCGGGGCGCATGCTGGGTGTCCTGTTTGCTGAGAGTCCAAACGATCTGCAATTCACGTATGAAGACGAAGATGTTCTGGTTGCTATTGCCGGACACCTTGGCTCGGCCATGGATCTCGCGCAGTTGACGCCCGAATGGGGCGACTCTCCGTCGGACGGCCATGGCACGCCACCGGTCAGTGGCAAAGCCTTGCAGGTGCGCCACTTCAAGGCCAACGACAGCGTATTCATTGACGGCAACTACCTCATCAAGGGCGTTGCCGGAGCCATCTTCTGGAAGCTGGTGCAAGACTTCACGCTGCGGCAACGCAGCGAGTTCACCAACCGCGAGTTGCGGCTCGATCCCGGCCTGGGCCTGCCGGATGTCACCGACAACCTGGAGGCGCGGCTGCTGCTGTTGCAGCGCCGCCTGGCGGAGCGTGGCCCGTGGATACGCATCGAGAAGACCGGGCGCGGGCGCTTCTGCCTGGCAGTGCAGCGCCCGCTGGAGCTTCAGGAATCCCCCTGATCGGCGTGCGCCTCAGACCCAGGCGCTGGCGCGGCTGGTCAGCACCATGCGCAGCATCAGCACGGCGCCCAGCAGCACGGCAATCGAGGCCACGCCCAATACCGGGTCCAGCGTGGCCGCCGGCACCATTCCGCCATACAGCAGGAACAGGCCGCTGCACATCACCAGCACACCGAACTGGTGGGCTACCAACTGCGCGGTGGCGATGGCTGGCCGGTGGACATCCAGCCACAGCTTGTGGATCACACCATAGATCACCGACGCCACGAAGCCCAGCAGCAGCACGTGGGCGTGGGTGACGTGCTGGTCGTGTTTCTGTGAGGCGGCCATGTAGATGCCCAGTGCCATGCCGGCGATGGCATAGGACAACGCCCAGACGATGTATTTCCTGTCGAATTCCATAGGGTCTCCCAATCTTCAGACAGTCACCAGACCTGGTGCGGCCGGCAGGCCGAGGCTGCGGGCGAGCTTGGCCCACTCGGTCAGCGTCAGGTGCGGCTGCACCACGTCCAGCGCTGCGGCAAAGGCCGGCGCCGGCGCGTGTGCCTGCATGTCGGCGAGCAGGCCGGTGCGCTCTGCCGGGTTCATGTAGGGAACCAGCCAGCGCAGCGTGTACACCATGTCCGCCGGCGGGATGGATGCGACCAGTTCCGTGTGGATGGCAACCAGTTCGGCATCCGTGTAGCGGGCCCACAGCAGGGCGTTGTGCGCGGTCTCCTCGACATGCATGTGACGGAAGTTGTCGGCCACGAAGAGCGCCAGGTCGCGGTACAGATTCAGGACGGCGGCATCGGACCGGGTGGCCTCGGGCATCGCCCACAGCGCGGCGACGGAGTGCTTGAGATCGGCGATGTGCCTGCGATGGTCTTCGTGCTCATGCGCCACGACTTCGCTGGCGCCGGGAGCGCGCGCCTCAATGGCCTTGTGGATATAGGCGTTCTCGTGGTGCAGGTGGTCCGAGCAGAAGTCCAGCAACTCCATCACACGGCCGCTGACGGCGGTGATCTCTTCGATGTCGGACGGGTCCAGGCGGCCGACGGCCAACAGGGTGTCGGCCATCATGGCGCGCATGGCCTTGTGGATGCCACAGTAGATGTCGAAGCGCGCCGGGGCCTGGGCCGCGGACAGCGCCTGATTTTCCTTGACGGTGTTTCTCATGGAGACTTCTTTCCCGGGTGATTACCCATTCGCAATGGTGGTTGCGCAGCGCCCCATGCGCTGCAAACCATGGCAGGAAGTCTAGAAAAAGGGGCGCGTTGGCGTTGCTAAATATTGCTTAAGGACTTGCTAAAAAATCCTTAAACGCCCGCTGTCACTGCGCCTGGGCGGCCTTGACCATGTCGGCCGCCTTCTCGGCAATCATGATGGTGGGCGCGTTGGTGTTGCCACTGACCACCTGCGGCATGATGGATGCGTCCACCACACGCAGGCCCTGCAGGCCGTGCACGCGCAGCGTATGGTCCACCACATTGAGATGCCCCTTGCCCATGCGGCAGGTGCCAACCGGGTGGTAGACGGTGTCGGCGTTGTCGCGGATGAACTGCTCCACCTGCAGGTCGCTCACCGCGTGGGCCGAGCGCGCCGTCTCGCTCCCACCCAACGCGGCCAACGCCGGCTGCTGCAGCAAGGTGCGCATCTGGCGAAAGCCGCGCATCAGGCGGTCCATGTCGTCGCGCTCACCCAGAAAATTGGGATCGATCCCCGGCGCGGCCATCGGGTCCTTGCTGGCCAGCGTGACGGCGCCGCGGCTGACCGGGCGCAGCAGGCACACATGGCACGAATAACCGTGGCCCAGCACCGTGGCGCGGCCATGGTCGACCAGCTTGGCAATGGCGAAGTGGAACTGCAGGTCCGGCGTGCGCTCACCGGCAGAGCTTTTGACAAAACCACCGGCCTCCGCGAAGTTGGTGGTCAGCATGCCGGTGCGGTGGTCGCGCCACTCGAACAGGCCCTTGACGGCGTTCCCCAGGCCGGTGAAGGACAGGCCAAAGGTCTCGGTCAATTTCGGCGCGTTGACCACCTGCACGATGTCGATGTGGTCGTGCAGGTTCTGCCCCACGCCCGGCAGGTCGTGCAGCGTGGCGATGCCGTTTTCCACCAGATGACCATGCGGGCCGATGCCCGACAGCATCAGGATCTGCGGCGACTGCAGGGCGCCGGCGCACAACAGCACCTCGCGCGCGCAGCGCAGTTGCTTGATGTGGCCCTCGTGCACAAACTCCACGCCCACGGCACGCTTCTTCTCCAGCAGGATGCGGGTGGTGTGCGCGCCGGTGAACACGCGCAGGTTGGAGCGATGCAGATTCGGCGTGAGATAGGCCTTGGCCGCGCTGAAGCGCTCGCCGTTTTTGTGCGTGACCTGGTACAGGCCCACACCCTCCTGCGTGGCGCCGTTGAAGTCGGTGTTGACGGCGTAACCGGCCTGGCGCCCCGCCTCGACAAACACCGGGCCCAGGCGGTTCGGGCTGGTCAGGTCCTGCACATGCAGCGGGCCGCCCGTGGCGTGAAAGGCGTCGGCGCCGCGGGCGTTGTCTTCGGCACGCTTGAAGTACGGCAACAGCTCGTCAAAAGACCAGCCCGGGTTGCCCTGCGCCGCCCAGCGGTCGTAGTCTTCACGCTGGCCGCGGATGTAGATCATGGCGTTGACCGAGCTCGACCCACCCAGCACCTTGCCGCGCGGTTGGTAGCCCTTGCGGCCATTCAGCCCGGGTTGCGGCGTGGTCTCAAACTTCCAGTTGGCCTGGCCATTCCTGGCCAGCACGGCCAGCCCCGCCGGACAGTGGATCAGCACACTGCTGTCGGAAGGACCGGCCTCCAGCAGACCCACGGTGATGTTCGGGTCCTCGCTCAGGCGCGCGGCCAGCACGCAGCCCGCCGAGCCGGCGCCGATGATGAGGTAATCAAACGTGCTATTTGTCATGGCCACACCATAGCCCAGCCGCCCCCGCCCTGCCAAGCCCCGGGTAACCCGGATGACGTGGTCCATGAACATTAAATTGCACACAATTGAATGTTGTGCAATAATTCAGCCATGCCAAGCAAGACCGCCACCCCCGCACCCAATCCGGCCCAGATGCTGGACAACCAGTTGTGCTTCTCGCTGTACTCGGCGTCGCTGGCCATGACCAAGCTCTACAAGCCCTTGCTGGACAGCCTGGAACTGACCTACCCCCAGTATCTGGTGATGCTGGTGCTGTGGGAGGCGGATGGCCCCAGCGTTTCGGCGCTGGGCGAGCGCCTCTGCCTGGATTCCGGCACGCTGACCCCGCTGCTCAAGCGCATGGAGGCCGCCGGCTGGCTGGTGCGCCAGCGCTCGGTTGAGGACGAGCGCCGCGTGCATGTGTGGCTCAGTGCCCAGGGCCGCCACCTGCAGGCCCGTGCGGCACACATCCCCGGCTGCGTGCTGGCGCAAAGCGGCCTGCAACTGAATGAACTGATGGCGCTGAACGAGCGCATCAAACACCTGCGCGGCGCCATGCAAGCGCCCGCCAACTGAATCCCCAACCCCACCGGAGCTACCACCATGCCCCCATCCTCCTCCACTTCCCGCACCGTCAGGACCGCCCTGGCGCTGGCCTTGGGCCTCACCGTGATCGGCCAGATCGCCTTTGCCGCCAGCACCGTCGACGTGAACGATGCCAGCTTTCGCTGCGTGCGCCAGATGGCACAGGTGCGCCACTTCTACGTGGACAACCTGCTGGGCAACGTCATGGACACGGTCAGGGTCGCCAATGCCCCCAAGGGCGCGGTCTACCCGGTGGGCTCCGTCGTGCAACTGGTGCCCACCGAGGCCATGGTCAAGCGCGAGGCGGGTTTCAGCCCGGCCACCGGCGACTGGGAGTTCTTTGAGCTGGAAGTGAACGACAAGGGCACCCACATTGCCAAGCGCGGCTTTGCCGATGTGAACAACCGCTTCGGCAAGAACTGCTTTGCCTGCCACGCACCGGCCCGCGAGACCTACGACTTTGTCTGTGAATCCGACCACGGCTGCGAGCCGATCCCCATCGACCACAAAATGACCGGCGCCCTGCAGCGCTCCGACCCGCGCTGCGGCCCGGCCGTCCCGCAGGATGGCGACACCCTGGCGCTGCTGAAGCTGCGCGCCATGGTGACCATCGGCGCCACGATCGGCTGGTTCAAGAGCCTGTTCTGATTCCACGCCCCCACGAACGAATTACCCACCCGCCCCTACCCGGGCATTTACCGAAGAAAGTCCTGCCATGAGCAACACACTGCAAAAAGTCGTCTACCAGGCCCACGCCAAATCCACTGGCGGGCGTGACGGCACCACCCGCACCTCCGACGGTCTGCTGGACCTGAAACTCGCCGTACCCAAGGAGATGGGCGGCCCCGGCGGCGGCGTCAACCCCGAGCAGCTGTTTGCCTCCGGCTACAGCGCCTGCTTCATCGGTGCCATGAAGTTTGTCGCCGGCACGCAGAAGATTGCGCTGCCCGCCGACACCAGCATCGACGCCACCGTGGGCATCGGCCCCATCCCGGCCGGCTTTGGCATCGAGGTGCAACTGGTGGTGAGCATCCCCGGCATGGAGCGCGCCGCCGCCGAGGCCCTGGTAGCCAAGGCACACCAGGTGTGCCCCTACTCCAACGCCACCCGCGGCAACATCGACGTGACCATCACGGTCGCATAAGAATCGGGCTCCAGCCCTCGCAGAATATGCGTGTGCAGCTACATTTTTTGTAGCAATACAGTCCTTGCCCCATCACAGGTTGGTGGCCGGGGGCTCGCTGATGCCGCGGCCCAGGCGCTGCGCCGCCGATGACAGCGCCTCGTCCATGGCGTCCATCATCACCGCGGTCAGCGCCATGCCCGGACCGGAAGACAGATAGCGCACGTACTGCGCCAGCGCCCGGTCACTGGCGCCCTGGTAGGTCCGCGCAAAGAGCGTCAGCATGACGCCGGTGCTGGTGGCCAGCATCTGCGGGCGCTGGGCCTCGAACATGGCACGCAATTGCGCACCGGACGGCATGGCCTGATCGGGCAAGGCGCTGGCCAGACCCTGCAAGACACCCACGGTGGTGTTGATCTGCATGGACACCATCGCCTCCGCGGCACGGGTCACCCGAACCACCTGCGCCAGCAGGGACTGGCGTCGGGACGACGCCGTGGCCAGGGCCTGGTTGCCGTCGCTCAGGGCCCGATTCACGTCGTCGGCATCGGCCGAGGATGCCTCCTCCAGTTGGGTCATCTGCCTGCCGGTGGGACTGTCAAACCACTTCAGGGCACTGCTCGCCTGGGCCGGCGTCATCCGGGCCGACAGCACCTGCTGGAAGCTGGCCCGCAGGCGCGCGGCGGAGAATGTCTCATCGGCCAGGGTCTCCAGGTGGTTCAGGCCGTCGGCATCGAGCTGGGCGCCTGCGGCGGACTGCGCGATGCCGGCCTTGGCCTGGGGCGCCACGTCGGCCAGTTGGGCCCAGACCCCGGACTTGCGCATCAGGGCCTCGGCCGTTGCGGCCGGCACTTCGGCGCCCGCCAGACCGTGCAGGAACAGCAGCGCCAGGCAGGACCAGGCGCGCAGAGGTGGAAATGTCATGGGTACTCCCTGTCGTTGCCACCCCAGTGTAGCGACCCCTCTCAGCGCAGGGCGGGCACCCTGCTGTCGTCCAGATGGAACACGGCTACCGCCTGCACCAGTTCCTGGGCCTGTGCCTTGAGCGCCCCGGCCGAGGCGGCCATCTGCTCAACCAGCGCGGCGTTCTGCTGGGTCACATGGTCCATCTGCGTGACCGCGTCGCCGACCTGGGCCACGCCGGCGGCCTGTTCGCTGCTGGCGGTGCTGATCTCGGCCACGATGGCCGTCACATGCTGGATGCTGGTCACCACCTCGTTCATCGTCGTGCCGGCGCGGTCCACCAGGGCATTGCCCTGCTCCACGCGCTGCACGCTCTCGTCGATCAGGTGCTTGATTTCCTTGGCGGCTTCGGCCGAGCGCCCGGCCAGGGACCGCACCTCGCTGGCCACCACGGCAAAGCCACGGCCCTGCTCGCCGGCGCGGGCCGCTTCCACTGCGGCGTTGAGGGCCAGGATATTGGTCTGGAACGCAATGCCGTCGATGACCTGGATGATGTCGGCTATCCTGCGCGAGGAGTCATTGATGCCGCGCATGGTCTGCACCACCTCGCCCACCACCTGGCCGCCCTGGGCTGCCACGGCGGCGGCCTTCTGCGCCAACTGGTTGGCCTCGCGGGCGTTGTCGGCATTCTGGTGCACGTTGGAATTGAGCTCCTCCATGCTGGCCGCGGTCTGCTGCAAGGCGCTGGCCTGGCTCTCGGTGCGTGCCGACAGGTCCAGGTTGCCCTGGGCAATCTCCGAACTCGCGTTGGAGACATTGTCCGAACCACTGCGCACGCGCTGCACCACCAGAACCAGAGCGCCCTGCATGTCCTGCAGGGCCTGCAGCAGTTGGGCTATTTCGTTCTTGCCGCCGGCATCAAACTCCACATGCAGATCACCCGCCGCCACGGCGCGCGTGATGCCCACCGCCTGCAGGATGGGGCGCGTGATGGAGCGGATGATCCACAGGGCCATCAGGGTGCCCACCACCAGCGCGACGACCACGGTGCCACCGATCACCATGGCCATGCCCGATGCGGCGGATTGGGTCGCCGTGGTCGAGGCATCTAGCAGATCGTCCTGGTATTTCAGCAGCCCGTCCAGGGCATCAAAGTAGGCGCGTTGGGCCGGACGGACCTTGTCCATCAGCATGGCCTTGGCCTCGAACACCTGGCCATCGGCGGCCAGTGTGGTGGTCTCGGCTTCCAGTGGATCGTAGGCGGCGCGCGTCTGCAGGACCTTGCCCAGCACGGTCTTGCCGGCGTCCTCTGTCATCTGCTCGCCCAGGGTCTTGAGACGCTGATCAATGCGCTTGCGCGCAGCCTCGATGCGCTCGCCTTCCCGGCGGATTTCGGCCGAGTCGCTGATCATGATCATGTTGCGCACCGCCTCGGCGATCAGCGTCACATCGCCCTTGATGCCGTTGACCAGCACCATCTTCGGTATGCGCTCGCTGACCACCTGGGAAAACAGGCCGTTCATGTCCATGACCCGGTACTGCGCCACGCCACCCAGAAAGGCAATCAACAGGCCCAGCACGCCAAAGCCCAGCACCAGCCGGGTGGAAATCCGCATGTCGTCGAGTTTCATCGTGTGTCCTTTGCGAAACCCCGCGGATGGTGGGCGCGGTACCCGGTGCTGAGGAGTGGGATTGTGGTCGTCCTGGCCACATCTTCAAGTGTGGATTCCCACATTGCGGGTTAACCCGCAGTCGGGCGATCCGCTGTCCCCCACGCGCCCGTTTCCGGTTGTTGGCCCTCGCGCTTTGCTTTAAGGTGCCGCCATGAACACACCCACCACCACCACCGACCTGCTGGTCCGCAAGGCCCAGTTGGGCACAACCCGCCTCTACACCGCACCCGCAACGCACCTGGCCGACGGCCAGGTGCGCGTGGGCATTGCGCGCTTTGCGCTGACCTCCAACAACATCACCTATGCCGCCATGGGCGAGGCCATGCAGTACTGGCGCTTCTTCCCGGTGGCTGGCCCCGACGGCTCCGACTGGGGCCGCATTCCGGTGTGGGGGTTTGGCACGGTGCTGGAATCGCGCCACCCGGACGTGCCCGTGGGCGAGCGCCTGTACGGCTACTTCCCCATGGCCGACGTGGTGGACCTGGCACCGGCCAAGGTGTCGGCCACGGCCTTCTTCGATGGTGCACCGCACCGCGCCGAGCTGCACAGCGTCTACAACCAGTACCTGCGCTGCGCGACCGACCCGTTCTACACAGCCGACAGCGAGGATGTGCAGGCGCTGTTGCGCCCGCTGTTCATCACCTCGTGGCTGATCGACGATTTCCTGGCCGACAACGATTTCTTTGGCGCCACGGCCGATGCGTCCCGCCCGGCGCTGCTGTTGTTGTCCAGCGCGTCGAGCAAGACCGCCTACGGCACCGCCTTCCAGTTGGCACAGCGCGCCGGGGTGGAGGTGGTGGGCCTGACGTCGCCGGGCAACGTGGCCTTCTGCGAAAGCCTGGGTTGCTACCACCGGGTGCTGACCTACGAACAACTGGGCCAGATCGATGCCGACGCGCCCAGCATCTATGTGGACTTTGCCGGCAACGCGGCCTTTCGCAAGGCGCTGCACACACATTGCCGCGGTCTGCGTTTCAGCAGTTCCATCGGCGCCACCCACGTGGAGGAGATGGGCGGCGCCAAGGACCTGCCCGGCCCCAAGGCCACGCTGTTCTTTGCGCCGGCCCAGATCAAGAAACGCAGCGCCGAGTGGGGCGCCGCCGGCCTGGGCCAGCACCTGGTGCATTCCTGGCAGGCCTTCGTGGCGCGCGTCACCAACCCGGAGCGGCCCTGGCTGCGGGTGGAACACCACCGGGGCACCGAAGCCGTGCAGGCCGCCTACCGGCAGGTGCTGGGCGGCAAGGGCGACCCGCGGGTTGGCCATATCCTGTCGCTGTGATTGCAAACTTGCCGTCAGGCTGGGCGCGCATGATGGTCCGAAAACGCCTTGCTGATCAGGAGACCCCTTGAGACTCGCCCTTCTGTCCGACATCCACGGCAACATCCAGGCGCTGGACGCCTGCCTGGCCCACGCGCGCGCGCAAAAGGCGCAGCGCTTCGTCTTCCTGGGCGACATGGTGGGCTATGGCGCCGACCCGTGCGCCGTCGTGGAACGCATCATGCTGCTCACCGAAGAAGGCGCCATGGTGATCCAGGGCAACCACGACGCCATGGCCGTCCACCCGCCTGCGGAAATCAAGACCGTGGGCGACAGCACGGCAGCCTGGACGCACGGCCAGCTGTCCAGCGAACAGCGCACATGGATCACCGACCTGCCGCTGACGCTGCAGCAGGACAGCGCGCTGTTCGTGCACGCCAGCGCCAACGACCCGCAGCTGTGGCGCTATGTCTACGACCAGCGCGCCGCCAAGGCCAGCCTGGACGCCGCCGCCGACTGGCCCGATGTGCGCTATGTGTTTGGCGGCCACGTGCATTTGCAGACCCTGTACTACCGCGGCGCCGGAGACGGCCTGATGGCCTTCAAGCCGCAACCCGGCGTGGCGGTGCCCGTGCCCCGGCACCGCCAGTGGCTGGGCACCGTGGGCTCCGTGGGCCAGCCGCGCGATGGCAACACGCATACCATGTACAGCCTGTTTGACACCGAGCGCGCGCAGCTTACCTTCCACCGCGTGCCCTATGACCTCTATGCCGCCGCCGCCGCCATTCGGCGCGCCGGACTGCCCGAATTCTTTGCCGACCGCCTGGAGTCTGGACGATGAAACTGCTGGAGCCCGGGGCCGTTGTCGACGGCTTCACGATTGAGGACTGCATCCACTCCGGTGGCATGGCCCATGTCTACCGCGTGCACTATGCCGACGGCCAGCGTGACCCGGGCTTCGCGATGGCCATGAAGGTGCCGCGCATGACGGCCGGCGACGGTGCCGAGAACATCGTCAGCTTCGAGATCGAGTGCCAGATCATGCAGGTCCTCCAAGGCCGGCACGTGCCGCGCTTTGTGGCCGCGGGCGATCTGGCGCGCCTGCCCTATCTGGTGATGGAGTACGTGACCGGCGAAACCCTGGAGCACTGGCTGGACGCCGAGACCCCGCCCAGCGTGGAGCAGATCGCGTGGTTGGGCGCATCCATGGCCCGCGCCGTGCACGCCCTGCACCAGCAGAACACGGTGCACCTGGACCTGAAACCCGCCAACGTGCTGTTCCGCGGCGACGGCAGCGCCGTACTGCTGGACTTCGGCCTGTCCTGCCACGCGCACTACCCCGATCTGCTGGCCGAACAGTTGCGCAAGGCCGTGGGCTCACCCGCCTGGATTGCCCCCGAGCAGGTGGTGGGTGTGCGCGGTGACCCGCGCAGCGACATCTTTGCCGTGGGCGTGATGCTGTACCAGCTATGCACCGGCGAATTGCCCTTTGGTGCCCCGCAAACACCGGGCGGCCTGCGCCAGCGGCTGTGGGTGGACCCGGTGCCACCCCGCAAAATCAAACCCGAACTGCCCGAGTGGCTGCAGGAGGTGGTGCTGCGCTGCCTGGAGCCCGAGGCGGCCAGGCGCTACCCCTCGGCCGCCCATTTGGCGTTTGACCTGGCCCACCCGGACCAGGTCACCGTCACCGAGCGCGGACGCAACGTCACCGGCACGCAGTTCAGCACCCACTTCAAGCGCTGGCTCAAGGCGGCGGGCATGCATTACAAGCCCAGCCCGATGGCATCGCAGCAGATCGAAGAGGTGCCCATCGTCATGGTCGCCGTGCCGCACAAGGATGTGACGGACGCCACGCTTTACTCCCTGCGCCAGGCGGTTGCGCGCTCGCTGGGCACGCGCCCCGGCGCACGCCTGGCCTGCGTCACCGTGATCTCGTCCGGTCTGACCAGTTCGTCCGATGAGGACAAGAGCGAGACCAACGTCCACCGGCGCTACCTGACCATGCTGCGCCAGTGGGCCCAGCCGCTGGACCACCCCGGCCACCAGACATCCTTCCACGTGCTGGAGTCCGGCGATGTGGCCCAGGCCCTGCTGGACTACGCGCGCGGCAACCACGTCAGCGTCATCGTCATGGGCGCCGCCACCCACGGCCTGAAAACCCAGCGCTTTGTCGCCACGGTGCCGATCAAGGTGGCGATGGACGCGCCCTGCACCATCATCCTGGTCAAGCAATCCCTGCCATTCGAGTTGCTGGCCGACGGTGCGTCCGGCGAGAGCGCGGGGGCCTCCAGGGGCTATTCGGATTCGGACTCCGATTCCGACGCCGCCATCCCGTCCCTCTACGGTGACGATCTGGGGCCGTTGGGGTAGGTGCTGCTTTTTGGGGGAGGCGTTGGTTTACGACCCATACCTGCCGGTCGAGCGTTTGAAAAGCGGTAGTTCAACGTCGAAGTTGACCGGCACGCGCCGAACAACCTGTTAGACCTCATGCCATGAACTCCAACAGCCAATATCGCGCGCGGCCCGCTGAGAGCGCCTGAGTGAGCTGCGGATTCGCAAGTTCATGCAGCGCATCTTTCACTATGCCGTCCGGGATAGCCACGTCGTCGCGACCTTCAACTGCGTTAGCCCAGGCCTCGACTTCTGCGAGTGAAAGCACCCCGTCGAGAAACCTGGTCAGGATGCTCTGGATGTGCCGAGATGAAAGCGATGCGAGTTCTTGCTCGGAATCCCATGCAAAGTGCGCGAGGTCTTCCTCCAATTCAGGCAGGGGACGCTTTGCTTCCAAAAGCGCGACGACGTAGGAGGCGCGGTCCATGAGGTCTAACGTTAAAGGCCAGGCGCGGCCATAGGCCGTCCGCCTTGGGCCGACCCGTTAGACGGCACCCTACCGATTGCGATAAACCACCACGCTACTGCACCGAGAACGGCAGAAAGGCTCATTAGCATGCAAATGACTCCGAGAATTATCAGTCCGGGAGCGTAATTCAGATTGTTTGAAACGAGGCCAATAGTTCCTATCGCGAACAACAACCATGGAACTGCGGCAGCGAGAGAAACTGATGACCTCAGCGTAAGGTGCCGCCAGCGGGCAAGAAGGTGGCCGACAGCGGCGTAATAGAGACAAGCAACGACATAGCAGAATGGCAGCCCGATAACCAGAAACAGGCCGGCACCACGCATTGGTGCATCGTCAGCTGAACCATCGGGCAAGATTTCGACCTCGGTGAATAGCTGTGAAAGCGCGAGGATCGTCGGCAGTAACAACGCCACGACAGGTGCAATTAAAGATGCAATGACGTACCGAGTGCGTGTCATTTGGTGCTGTCTAACGTAAAATTAACCGGCTCCGCGCTTTTGCGGAGTCCGGGTTGAATGTCGGGTTGGGCATCGATTCGAAGGGGCAGCGAAAGTTAGTTGCCGAAGAAGTCAAAAATGACACAGCCTTTTGAATTTGACGCGATGATCTTCAGGTCATTTGTGCTAACTGCATCGGTGTTTTTAAGAACGATCCGCGCCCCGCTTTTGCTCGCATTTGACGCAATAATCTTTAGATCATTTACTGGGATCGTTCGTGCATCAAGAATCATCCCGCCGCCATTACTGGCGATAATTTTCAAGTCATTTACTGAAATTGACATTTCACACTCTCCTTCATTTCAAATACAAATTGATGGGGTAAGACGCCAGACAGAAGCAGCACTGTCGGTTCTTGGACTGGACGAGTAACCATCTGCTTCGATGCCCAACGTGATATAGAAGTGAAACAGGTCTTATGAACAAAGTCGCTTGGACTCATTTTTTCCTCCCGACTGTTTTTTAAGTTCTTGATTTATATCCGATTTCTTGAGCCAGACACAGCTTGGACTACCTATGAAAAAGGAGCCAAACCCTGCAAACCTGCTTATGAACAACATCACGTGCATATGAACACCTTTT
>Ga0208398_100037_pt1 | contig 175513 bp, 171 predicted proteins | sample LakWasMe79_HOW10_2_FD_183905 | JGI IMG/M metagenome (GOLD analysis project Ga0208398, IMG submission 183905) | Freshwater sediment methanotrophic microbial communities from Lake Washington under simulated oxygen tension - Sediment Metagenome... | ecosystem: Environmental > Aquatic > Freshwater...
GCTTGAACTGATTGGATATATTCCACCTGCCGAAGCTGAAGAAAACTACTATCGGCAATTAGCCAGTCAGACCGTAAAGTCGGTCTGACTTAACCAAACAGGCCTCCACGATACTCGGGGCGATTCATGGCGACTCTTATTCCATCAATGGGTAGTTGCGTCTCGCGCATGACGGGCGGCGAGCGCAGGCTGGCCGAACGGCTGGAGCAAAAACTCGACGACGACTACCTGCTCTGGTACGACGTGCCGATGGGCCCACGCAACGCCCACCCCGACTTTTGCGTGCTGCACCCACGCCGCGGCATCCTGGTGCTGGAGGTGAAAGACTGGCACCGCAACACCATCCTGCAAGCCGACAAGCAGAACTGGGAAATCCTGGGGGACAACGGCCCCAAGACGGTCATCAACCCGCTGGAGCAAGCCCGCCAGTACGCGCACCAGGTGGTGGGCGCGCTGGAGCGCGACAAGCAACTGGTGCAGGCGGATGCGTCCGCATCCTGGCCCAACGCAAGATGCCGGTCGAAAACCGCCTGGGCGCGGGCGACTATGACCCCACCAGAAACAAGATCAAGGTAATGACCATGAAGGTCAGCAAAGGCCTGGAGTTCCCCGTGGTGGCGCTACCCGGCGTGAGGTATATGCTTGCGGCAGAGGAAGACGAGAAGGAAGCGGCGCGGGTGTTTTATGTGGCGGCAACGAGGGCTACGCAGAGGCTGGTGATGCCGATGGGTGGTAACGGTCTGTTTCGATCTCGAATCGCTGGACATTTAAAACGCAACACAAAGACTCCACACCGTGAGCAACTAAGGCTTCAGTTCAGCACGGCTTTTGTGAGCGATCTTGGGTGGCATATCTGGCCACATTGGATGGTCTGCTGTCGCAAGGTCGGCTGCCGAGTGACGTCACCGTAACTCAAATTCAAATGGCTAGTTGGGCTTGATTTCGGAAGTCGTCAATCGCCATAGTATTCCCACTGACAACCCCTTCATAGACGGTCTTCATGATTTCAGCCGTCACGTTCTTATCCAAAAACCGGAACGCTGATGCACCCACGTATTCTGCGCTTGCCTCAAACGACATCCACCGTCTCCCTTCGGCCTCAGCAACTTGTCCAGTTGTATTGGACCCCCCGAAAATATCAATGACCAGATCGTCCGCGTCGGTAAGCATCCTAATGAAAAATTCGGGGAGCTTTGAGGGGAACCGAGCAGGATGAGCTTTGATACCCATGGTCTTGCAGCCAGTCAGGTACAGGCCATTCGACTCGGAGTTTGAAATTTGCAAAAGATTTGAAGGGATGGCACCGCCATTGTCTTTCGAGAAGCCCTTTCCGATGTCATGCCCAGACGGGCGGACCATTGGCGTGTAGAACTTCTCAGGGTCTGCAATTAGCTTTTTCATTCGATCACTGTACGGGACAAGAACTTTGGACACGTCCGCTTTCGGCCACTCAGTTTTACTAAACCACCAAACAGTATCCACCGAATCTTTCGCTCTCAATTTCCTCTTGTTGACCCATTCAATTGGACTTGGAAGCTTGGATGTGTTGTACCAATAAAAGTCTTCCGCAAGGAAAAAACCGACTTCGTCAACCATTCGAATCAAAACTCGAAAGTTGTATAACGTCCTCGCAGGCACGCCTTTCATGTAGGCACCGCCAAAGTCCACAACAAAACTGCCGTCTGGCGTTAACTTCTGGTGGACAAGTCGTCCGAACTCCAAAAACCAATCTATATAACTGCGCTCATCTAGATTCCCATACTCTTTCTGTCTTTGAAGGGCAAAGGGCGGGCTAGTAACGACCAAATTGACACTGTTATCTGGCAACTCAGCTAGCAATTCACGGGAGTCGCCAATAAAAGCAGCCCCCCTATTGGTTGTATACGCAGGATTTTTCATCGTTGTTTGCATTGCTACTTATAGTCTGTAGACGCATAGTCTACATCCGCTCGATCATCTCCGGGTGAGAAAAAACTTAAAGTCATCACCGTTGCGCATCACATTTTCTGTGAATTTGCGCTTGTCTCGTGAAGCAAAAAAACTGTCGCAAGAAGATTTAGCCGATCTTGCCGGTCTGCATCGCACCTACGTAGGCTCGGTTGAAAGAGGCGAAAGAAATGTATCTATCGATAACATCTTCCGACTAGCAGCCGCCCTTGAGGTCCACCCAGATACCTTGCTCAGGGACCCCAAAGCATGACTGCGTCCCCCCTTAGCTCCCATCAAGACCTCAGGAGGCTTTTGAGTCTTTGGCCGCAGATTGAAGAGTACCAGAAGCTGGCCCGAGAGCATGGCATCGATGACATCTTTCAAGACAACGGTGGAAAGATACTGCAGATTCTGCTACTTCTGAATATGAAGACTTTGCCAGGACGAGAAGGCAATGATGCTGTTGATGAAACTGGGCAAGAGTATGAAATGAAATCGGTCAATATTGAGTTGACGCGGGGCTTCTCCACTCACCACCACATGAACCCAACTATCGTCGCCAAGTATCGAAAGGTGCCGTGGATATTTGCAATCTATAGAAATATTACTTTGGAATCTGTCTATGTCTTGAGCCAAAAGTGCATGGAGCACTGGTACACGAAGTGGGACGACAAGTGGCACGCGGACGGTGGGAAAGACATCAACAACCCCAAGATTCCTGTGACTTTCGTCGTGCAATACGGAGCACTGAAATATGGCTCCCCGCCAGAGTTTACCCCCCGGAGAAGAACCAAGACATTAACTTGCGATGACATGTAGTCCTCGCCGGGTTGATGTCTAGAGCATTTGTGATTGTTGCTGGTATTGAATTCAGTACTTCTGCACGGGACCGCGAATTGAATGGAATAGATATGGGTTTCAAAGTAGATGCAAGCTTCCTCCGCTTTCTGACAATTGGCGCTATCGGTGCGATAGAAACAAAAAGGCAGTTACGTCACTCTGGCTTTGAGCCTATTGATTTGGAGCGCTATTGCACATCTAACAAGATTTGGGCGACAAAAATAAAACGTCTACGCCTGCCCGATCTACTGTGTGTGAAAACCGGTCTTCGTGTTGAAGTTAAAGCAAAGTCAAAGATGACCATCAAGATGAGTGATTCGCCCACGAATGCGGATCGCGCGTGGGATGCTGGACTACGGCCCGAGGATTTGATCGCTTTTATTCTATGTAACGAGACCAATGAAACGCATTGCGCCACTTCCGATGTCAATTTTTTCCAAGTAGAAGATTTGCAGACATCGGCACATCGCTCGACATTGGGGAAGCCGAAGTCTGCTGACGAGGGCTCCGAGCGCGATCGAACTTGGCCTATTACAGTGGCGTCAAAAGATGGCACAGTGTCAAGCGTTCGCTTGCAGAGCGGGATTCCGGATGCAATCGTCACTACGTTCAACACAGGCAGGAAGCAGACCTATAAATTGAATGGAAAATCACCATACCTAAAGGCAGGGGAATCCTTTCAAGCGCTGGCCACGGTCATTGCAGGCGTACCCGACAAGAAAGTCGACATCAACACGTCGCCTTTCAAAGCGATGAAATACGACGTTCTGAGCGGCTTGCAGTCATCTAACATCGTTGACCGCTATGCTGCTGCAAAAGCCCTCCCCTTTCGCCCTGATTTGCATGACTGTGGTGTGACGCTACTTGAACGTTTGATTTATTCAGAAACAGATCAACGTGTCCAACTTGAGGTGGCGGCATCTGCCTCGATACTTGGTTCAAAACTCGGAGAGGCGTTCATAGATAGCGTGCTAACGGGCTCTGGACCGATTGACTTGAAGATGGAGGCTGTATTCATTCTGACTGAACAGGTAACTGAGTTCGCCCTCCTCGCGTTGTTGAGAATAGCCAAAAATCAAGGCAACGAGTCAGAACTTCGGCAAGCTGCCGTCTGGGGCCTTGGGGCAGTCGGCCACAAACGCTTCGATCAACTGGTGCAGTTCATGGATGACGATGATGATGACGTCGCAATGCATGCGATTTCAGCGGTTAGCGCCCAAACGGACGAGCTCACTATTTCGAATTTAGTGAGCAAACTTGATCGAAGAAGCCCTCGGATTGCATCCGCCGCGTCAGAAGCGCTACGCCTCATTGGAAATGAGGCAGTAGTAAAAATTGCCGTTGACGCACTATTAAGTGGCGACCCTGAGTTTAGAGATTGGCTCATTGCCACGATAGGACGTCTTGACGAGACAAAAGTACGTGCGCAGTTAAACCATGGCCCGATGCTGTCGGAACTAGAGCCAATGCTGCTTCTTTACTCAAAGTCCAATTGGCTAGAACACGCCACTCTGAAGGCCGCTTTTAAGTATTTGGAAGGTCAGCGCATGTTCAGCTAGCCGTACTAAGTTATTCAATCCATCCATCGGCGACTATGCATTTTGTAGCTACCAATCCAAAAAAATGAAGAGGTCCAGTCGCCATGCACGAAATCATCTGCCCCCACTGCAGCAAAGCCTTCAAGATCGACGAGGCAGGGTATGCCGACATCCTCAAGCAGGTGCGCGATGGCGCGTTCGAGCAAGCTTTGCACGAGCGCCTCGAATTGGCCGAGCGGGAAAAGCGCGACGCGATTGCCCTGGCCGAGGCCAAGGTCACCAATGCGCTCCAAGGCGCTGCGGCTGCCAAAGACACGGAGATTCAGGCGCTGAAGGCCCAGCTCGATGCGGGCGAGGTCGCCCGCAAGCTGGCGGTGGCCGAGGCTTTGGGCACGGTCTGCCAGGAGCGCGATGCGCTGGCCAACGAACTGGCCCAAACACGCAGCGCGCAACAAGCCGCAGCCCAGTTGGCCGAGGCCAAACTGGCCCATGCGCTGCAGGCCGAGGCCGCCAAAAAGGATGCCGAGATTCAGGCGCTGCAAGCCAAGCTGCAAGCCAGCGACGTGGCGCGCCAGTTGGCCGTGAACGAGGCAGTGGGCGTGGTCGCCCGGGAGCGTGATGAGTTGAAAAATAGCCTCAACCTCATCACCGTGGAAAAGCAGCTTGAAGAGAAAGCCATCAAGGAGCAATACGCCTTGCAGCTGCGCGACCGTGATGGCGAGATTGAACGCCTGCGCGACATGAAGGCGCGGCTATCGACCAAGATGGTGGGCGAGACGCTGGAGCAGCACTGCGAGATTGAGTTCAACCGCATCCGTGCGGCGGCCTTTCAGCGCGCGCATTTTGAGAAGGACAACGACGCCCGCACCGGCAGCAAGGGCGACTACATTTTTCGCGACATGGATGAGTCCGGAGTCGAGATCGTTTCCATCATGTTTGAGATGAAGAACGAGAGTGACGAGACGGCCACCAAAAAGCGCAACGAAGACTTCCTGAAAGAGCTGGACAAAGACCGTAACGAGAAGGCCTGCGAATACGCGGTTCTGGTGTCCCTGCTGGAGCCGGAGAGCGAGCTGTACAACAGCGGCATCGTCGATGTGTCGCACCGCTACCCCAAGATGTACGTGGTGCGGCCGCAGTTCTTTGTGCCGCTGATCACGCTCTTGCGCAATGCGGCGTTGAACTCGATGAAATACAAGTCCGAGCTGGCGCTGGTGCGCTCGCAGAACGTGGACATCACCAAGTTCGAAACCCAGCTCGACGAGTTCAAGACCGCGTTTGGCCGCAACTGGCGCCTGGCCTCCGAGGGCTTTGAAGAAGCTATTCGGCGCATTGACGAAGCCATCAAGGACCTGGAAAAAACCAAGGAAGCGCTGCACAAGTCCGCCAACAACCTGCGCCTGGCCAACGACAAGGCCGACGACCTGACGATCAAGAAGCTCACACGGGGCAACCCGACGATGGCGGCCAAGTTTGCGGAGTTGCCGGGGCCGATTACGGGCTGAGCCGTATTTTCACAAATACACCTCACTTTTTGAGCCGTATCGTTCAAAATACGCCTCATGCCAACCACAACCTCACGTTTCCGCTACATCTGGCAGCACCCCGCGTGGCCTCGGCTGACGTGGGATGCAGCTGTGCTGGCCCCCGCGCTGGAGCAAGCCCGGCTGGAACAAGGCCGCTTGCTGGGGCTATTGGGTGCCATCGGGCTGGAGCAGGCCAACGCGGTGCAGCGCGAACTGTGGGTGCAAGAGGCAGTGGCCACGGCCGCCATAGAAGGCGAGCAGCTCAACCTGGAATCCTTGCGCTCGTCGGTGGCGCACCGGCTTGCACTGGCCGATGCGCCGGGCGCAGACCGGCATGCGGAGGGCCTGGTGCAGGTGATGCAAGACGCGCTGGTCAACCACAGCGCTCCGCTGGATCTTGATCGGCTGTGCCGCTGGCAGTCGGCGCTGTTTCCCGGAGGCACGTCGGGCATCACCCGCATTGCGGTGGGGCGCCTGCGCGACCACCTTGACGCCATGCAGATCGTCAGCGGCGCGCTGGGGCGCGAGGTGGTGCACTACGAGGCGCCGGCATCAAAGCAGGTGGCGGCAGAGATGGACCTCTTCCTGGCATGGTTTGAAAGCACCCGGCCTATGGGCAGTGCCACCGCAGGCACCACGGTGAATGGCATTGCCCGCGCGGCGCTGGTGCACCTGTGGTTTGAGTCCATCCACCCGTTTGAAGACGGCAACGGCCGCCTGGGCCGCGCGCTGGCAGACATGGCGCTGGCGCAAGACATGCACGCACATGACGCAGAGGCCAGCCCGGCGCTGGTGCGGGTGTACGGCTTGGCCCACCAGATGCTCAAAACCCGCGCCGCTTACTACGACGCGCTCAATCACGCGCAGCGCCTGCGCGGCATTGCGCCCGAGGCCAGCACGATTGACGCCACACCGTGGGTGCAATGGTTTGTGCAGGCGTTTACCCGCGCGTGCATCGCCAGCCAGGCCGTGGTGCGCGACGCGACGGACAAGGCGCAGTTCCGGCTGCGGGCGGCACAGTGCCAAACCAATGAACGCCAACGCAAGGTGCTGGAGCGCCTGCTGGAAGCCGGGCATGCGGGCTCAGGCGGCGGTTTTTTGGGCGGCATGACCACCGACAAATACGCCAAGATCACCGGCACCTCCAAAGCCACCGCTACGCGGGACTTGGTGGACTTGGCTGACAAAGGTCTGCTGCGCGTGGAGGGCGTGGGAAAGGCCACTCGGTACGCGGTCAATGTGCCGGGGTGGGAGCAGCCTGTGGTCAAGCCCTGAGCTTCTCTATCCACAAGCTGCAGACCGGCAGCACGGCGCTGGCGTTTTCGGCGCACCGGTTCATGCAACAGCTGGGCAAGAACCCGCAGGCGGCCAAGTCCGATGCACCCTGCATTGAGATTGCGCGGTGCACGCCCATGGGGTAGTTGCTGCGTTTTTGATAGCTGCTATCGCATACTCCACGAGGCTAGAGGCACGTTTTGCCACTAACCATCGCGCCAGCGCACGCCCCACCCTAGCCACGCGCGCCATTTCGCGGCATGATGCTCGCGGCCCAACTCAGGGCGGTGGCTTCGGAATGGCGACTCTTATTCCATCAATGGGCAGTTGCGTCTCGCGCATGAACAGCGGCATACCAACGAGGAAATGCGGGACCTGTACGCCTAGACGCCGCAGCAGTGCAAGCAGCAGCTGGAAAACCGCGTGAAATCCGGTGATTTTGACTCAAACAGCAACGAGACCAAAGACACACCTAGTTTCCCGTACCGTATGCTTTGCACCTTCCTGTTCACCCACAAACAACGATTCCGAGTCGACATGACCAAGCCTCCTTTGCGCTACTCGCTACCGCTTGCGCTATGCAGCATCGGCTTAGCCATAGCGAAACCGGGAGGCAGCGTCCCTGACGCAGTAGTTCTGCGACCCAACCACCTCACCTGCCCAGCAGAAAGTGATGTAGCCAGATTAGCTGAAATCTCTGGCGAGCCCAGCTTGGCAGAAGCAGTCTTTGAATCCATAAACACGGGGAAGTGCAGTGCCTCTTCAATGCCTTTCAAGGTGATGAACTTGGTTCCCAGGCAAAGTGCAAATGGCTCTTTGTACTACTGCTACCAAACCGTCGACTTCGAAGCTTCGGAACGAGGGCTCATTGAGGTGCCACACCCGAAGATTGAGTGCAGTATCCCGCAACACTTGACGACCCTGCACGCATTGATCCAAGAGCGTTCTGGCGACTACGAAGTCATCGGAAGAGGTCCTGCCGGCGCTGGCGCGAAGTGCCTAGAAGGTGGTCGCGTGACATTGCGCTTTCAAGAAGGGGGCGTCTTTCGAACCTCGAACGTACTCCCTGGGTCGTTTAAAGAGGATGTCCGCGTCGATTCGAATGAAGAAATGGCGTTTCGTAATGGCTGCAAGGGGGTTGACGCACTACCGTGAAGTACAGTTTTCACAGGAATGCGTTTACGCTAAAGACGCCTAGACCGAACCATGTCAATCCGCAAGGCGACTAGCCTTCACCCCAACCCGAAGTCCCCATGCAACTCGGCTACACCATCCTTTACGTCCCCGACGTACCCGCCACGCTCAAGTTCTACGAAGCAGCCTTCGGCCTGACCACGCGTTTCCTGCATGAAAGCGGGGACTACGGCGAGCTGGAAACCGGCAGCACGACGCTGGCGTTCTCCAGCCACCAGTTGATGACGCAGCTGGGCAAGAACCCGCAGGCGGCCAAACCCGATGCCCCCTGCTTTGAGATTGCGTTGTGCACCCCCGACGTGCCCGCCGCACTGGAGCGCGCCCTGGCCGCCGGTGCCAAGCCCATGCGCCCGGCTGAGGTGATGCCCTGGGGCCAGACCATTGCCTACGTGGCCGACATCAATGGTTTCTTGGTGGAGCTGTGCACGCCTATAGGGTGAGCGTGTGCCACAGGTGTGGGCACGCAATTGCTACGCATTTGATAGCTGGCTACGCACATTCCACGAGGGCTAGCGCTAGTTTTACCCATAGACCTCTCGCCACAGCCACACGTCAGTCCCGTAAGCGACTGCCCTGTGCCCCACTCTTGCGCCACCCCCAGTAGACTGCCGCCCACTGACACCACCACGAGGAGCCTCCCCCATGTCCACCCCCAAAGAATTCGACATCGTCATCCACGGCGCCACCGGCTTCACCGGCCGCCTGGTCGTGGAATACCTCATGGCCCGTTACCCCAATGGCGGCAACGATGCCAACGTGCGCTGGGCCATGGGCGGGCGCAGTGCGGACAAGCTGGCCGCTGTGCGCGACGAGATCGGCGCACCGGCGGACACGCCGCTGGTGGTGACAGACGCTGCCGATGCGGCCAGCTTGCGCGCACTCACCGCGCGCACCCGCCTGGTGCTGACCACCGTGGGCCCATACCAGCTGTACGGCAGCGAGTTGGTAGCAGCCTGCGCCGCCACGGGCACCGACTATGTGGACCTGTGCGGCGAGCCGGTGTGGATGCGCAAGATGATCGACGCCCACGAGGCAGCGGCCAAGGCCAGCGGCGCGCGCATCGTGTTCTCCTGCGGTTTCGACTCCATTCCCTTCGATCTGGGCGTGCTGATGCTGCAGAACGAAATGAAAACCCGCCATGGCAGCACGGCCAGCCGCGTGCGCGGGCGCGTGCGCAAGATGAAGGGCACGTTCTCGGGCGGTACCGCGGCCAGCCTGAAGGCCACGCTGCACTCCGCCGCGCAGCACCCCGAAGAAATGGCGCTCTTGCGCAGCCCGTTTTCGCTCACCCCCGGCTTCACGGGACCGGCCCAACCCTCGGGCAACAAGCCGATGCTGGAGGACGCCATCGGCGCCTGGGTGGGGCCGTTCGTCATGGCGGCCATCAACACGCGCAACGTGCACCGCTCCAACCTGCTGCTGGGCCACGCCTACGGTGCCGACATGGTGTACGACGAGATGATGGTCACCGGCACGGGCGAGAAGGGCGAAGCACGCGCGCTGGCGCTGGCCAATGACCGATCGATGGGTTCAGACGACGGCCCCAAGCCGGGCGAGGGTCCATCCAAGGCCGAGCGCGACGCGGGCTTCTTTGACGTGCTGTTCCTGGGCCACGATACGGAAGGCCACGCCGTGCAGGTGGGCGTAACGGGCGACCGCGACCCGGGCTACGGCTCCACCTCCAAGATGATTTCCGAGGCCGCCGTGTGCCTGCTGGTTGACGCGCCCGACACCCCGGGCGGCATCTGGACACCGGCCTCCGCCATGGGCACGCCGCTCATCACGCGCCTGGTGGCCAACGCGGGGCTGACCTTCAACGTGGAGGTTTAGGCGTTGCCCGTCCGATGGGTCGGCAACCGCTTCAACCAGAACCAATGAAGTCCACGGGATTCTCCTCATGCCACCCTGCTGCGATTGGTAGCAAGGGGCGAATCTCCATCACGTTTCTGGTGATTGGTGTTTTGATCGTTGGCGGTTGGTTTTTGACACGGCCACCGACCAAGTCGTGGGTGGATACAGCAAAGAGCTATACGGGGCAAGAAATCAAGGTCCATCGCTCCGTCGCGTTCCGCTTTGGGCGTGGTGAGCTGAGCAATGCCTTGAAACGATGGCCCACGCAGTTTTCGCTCGAATTCACCAATCCCGCCAACGGCAAAAAGGTGTCTTGGGACGGCGAGCAATATGTGTACCCCATCCTTCTGGACGTGGTGGGCGGAACGCCCTGGATGGTCATCAATTCGAACCTCTTCAATTCAGAACTGAAGCACTACGGTTGCCCGGAGATTCCGTATGTGTTCCTGCGTTATCAAGAAGGCCGATGGGTACCTGTTGCTCCCAGCGCTGCGCCACCTGAATTGCGCATAGCCAACCTGTCCTACGAATACGAGCACTACTTGATGACTGGAAACAGAACGTTGACCGCGGAGCAGATTGCCTCCGAACTGCGGTCCACGGAGCTTTCAACCAGTGGCTACGTCAACAAGGCAATACCGAGAACACTGGAGCAATGGCAATACAAATACAAAACCAGCCACATGACGGGGCGTCATCGTGATGACTGTCGCGCGCCGTTGCCGCAACCGGTGAATTTCATTGAAGCGCAGCGTTCCATTCCAGTCGAGTTGGAGATGCTGTCCAGTGCAGCGGTCGAGCCGCCACTACTTCTCCAAGAGAACCCGAATGCAGGTGTGTCGTTGTGGAGTGACTACTCTTGGGACAAAAGCCGCAACTTGGCCTGCAAAGGCCGATTGCAGGGCGCTGACGAACAGGACCAGCGATTGACTACATGGCAGCGTTTCACCGCTGATACAACCAGGACCAAGATTTTCCCGAATGGCTACGACTGGTTCTGCGATCCAGAGGTTGTATGGATCTTCGGGCATCGCATGGTGGAGCCTGGGCGGCTGGTGGTCACCAAAGCCACCAATGCCGGGCAAATCTTGTACAAGGTGAGTTTCCCAACACCACCCGTGGTCTCTGGCAGAGGCGGCACGATTCGATACTCCACTTTTCACGCAAAAGATGGATTTGTTGAATTCGAGTGGGTTGGCTTTGAGTCCAGTGGATATGACTGGCAAATCAAGCACTTGGCGAAGTTCCGCTTCCGGGAACCTGATGTCACTCAGCCAGGGGGATCGGCAGCAAAAGCCCAGTAATGGATTCGCAGCCCGTGTGACTGCAGCAGCCGGACTGCTACTGTATTGATAGCTGCTTACGCACATTCCACGGGGGCTGCAGGCTGATTTTCACTTATATGGCAGTGGTATGCGTGCGCTAGAGGCCTGCGCATGAGCCGCATGTCTTCTGGCGGGCGGCGACAATGCCCCCATGACTGACAAATACAAAGCCGCCGCGCAAGCCCGCGAAGCCTCGCTCTGCGAACCCTGCAAAGGCATTCAACGCAACTGGCGCCGCGCGCCGGGGCATGCCGAGCTGGTGCAGGGCCAAAACTGGCGAGAAGAGCGCGACGGGCGCAGCGTGACGATTACCGAGTACCGCTGCGACCACTGCGGCGCCCTCTGGGAGTATGAGAACAACCCGGCCAACCAGAAGGCGGGCTGGTCGCTGCCGCGTCAGTAGGCGGCGGCTTCGGTGCGCACGGGGATGTGCTGCGGGCAGTTGGCGTCCCACGCGGTAACGGTGAAGACGATGACCTGCTCGGCGCGGGCCCTGTAGCCTTGCGGCATGAGCCGTGCGGTCAGTTCTGCGTCCCCTTCGACCACGCGGGCCTCGCCCCAGATCTTGATGCGCTGGCGGTGTGCGTAGTCCATCAGGAACAGATGCGCCTTGGGGTTTTCAGACAGGTTGCCGCTGGTGATGTACTGCCGGTTGCCCACAAAGTCCACAAATGCAATGGTGCGCGCATCCAGCACCTGGAGGAAACCCGGCGGGCCACCACGGTGCTGGATATACGGCTGCCCCTGGGCGTTGGCCGTGGCCAAAAAGACGCTGTTCTGCGCAGCAATGAAGTCCGCCAGCGCGTCGGTAATGGCGCTCTCCCAGCCGCCCGACTGCTCCATGCGCGCATAGGCGTGGCGCGAACCCTTGCGGGCCTGGATGGCCTTGACGGCGGGCGTGAAGGCGACGTCGCTGGTATAGGCGTGGTTGGCAGGCATGGTGGCTGCTTTCATCGGGCCTCAAATTTCAGCGGCTTTGCGCAGCTGCAAAAAGGCGACGCTCAAGGCGCTGGACGCCTTGGAGAAGCCGGTGGACGCTCCCAGCATGTCTTGTGCCTGCGCAAAGCGCCCGGCGTTGACCGCAGTGGCGACCTTGGCAACTTCGTCATGGAAAGCCTGGTGTTTGTGCACGCAGTCCGAGTGGGCACCGAGTTGGCCAAACCGGGTTCGCGCTTCGCCATGCAGCCAGTGGCCTAGCTCGCAACGGTCGTCGCGCGCAAGCGTGACCACATCCATCTGTTCGTGTTTTGCAATCGCAGAACGAAGTTTCACTTTCCATTCGGCATGCTTTTGTACGGCGTTGTTCAGGTCCATGGTCTTCTTTCTGCGATGGGGTGGGGATGCTTTACGCAGCCAGTTTGGCGTGCACTTGCGGAAAGTCGATGTCGGTCTGGGCCACGTTGTTGACGTAGTTGGTCAGCACGTTGAGCGAGACGTTGACCACGATCTCGATGATGCTGGCTTCATCAAATCCGGCCAGGCGCACGGCGGCCAAGTCGGCATCGGACACACGGCCACGCGCCTTGGCAACCTGCAGGGCAAAGCGCAGCGCGGCTTCCACCTGCGCGTCTTCCGAATGGCCGTCGCGTGCGGCGTCGAGTTCGGCGCGGCTGAGCTTGAGCAGGTTGGCGCCCAGGTAGTCGTGGACCGAGAGGCAGTAGTCGCAGCCGTTGTATTCGGCCACGGCCAGCGCAATGCGCTCACGCAGCTGCGCAGGCAGCTTGCCTTTGCCCGTGGCGCCGTTGAGGGCCAGGTAGCCCTCCAGCGCGGCGGGGCTGTGGCCCACGAGCTTCATCAGGTTGGGCGTAACGCCCAGGGACTTTTGCACGGCAGCCAGCAGGGGCTGAGCGGCTGGCAGGGATTGTTCGACGGTGGGAATGCTGATGCGGGACATGGTGATTTCCTTCAAGGGTTAAGGGCGGATTGCCGGGGTTCGCTGCTTTCAGAAAAACATCGTTGGCAGCGAATGGGTGAACTGTATTGAGTTCACCAGAGTAATAGAATCACCATGAAATCGAATTCACTCTTCCGATGAATGGAATAATATGGACCGTTTTCACCTGATGGGCGTGTTTGTGGCCGTGGTGGATGCCAATGGCTTTGCCGGTGCGGCGCGCAAGCTGGCGATCTCGCCGCCGGCGGTGACCCGCGCCGTCAATGAGCTGGAAGCCCACCTGGGCCTGCGCCTGTTGACCCGCACCACGCGCACCGTGCGCGTGACGGACGCGGGCGAGCGCTATGTGCAGGATTGCCGCCGCATCCTCGCGGAGATGGCGGAGGCCGACGAGTCCGTCACCGGGCAACACGGCGCGCCACGCGGCAGGCTGACGATTACCGCACCGGTGCTGTTCGGGGGCAAGTATGTGACGCCCATCGTGGCCGAATACCTGCAGCGCTACCCGCAAGTCACCGCGTCATGCCTGTTCCTGGACCGCGTGGTGAACATGGTGGACGAGGGCGTGGATGTGGCCATCCGCATTGGCGACTTGCCCGACTCCAGCATGCAAGCCATCCGTGTGGGCCAGGTGCGCCGCGTGGTGTGCGCGTCGCCCGCCTACCTGAAGGAGCATGGCATTCCGCTGACCCCGGACGACCTGCAGCAGCACGCCATCGTCTCGGCCAGCAGCGTCACGCCCAACCCGGAGTGGCGCATGGTGGACAACGGCGTCCCCCGCTCCATCCGCCTGCAGGCGCGCATGACCACGACCACCAACGACTCCGCGGTGGCCGCCGTGGTGGGCGGTTTTGGTTTGACGCGGCTGCTGTCGTACCAGGTGGCGGAGCATTTGCGCGCACGCAGGCTCAAGACCGTGCTCAGCAGTTTCGAGCCAGCCCCGCTGCCCGTGCACGTGGTGCACCGGGAGGGGCGCCAGGCATCGCACCGGGTGCGGGCGTTCATTGATCTGGCGGTCGAGCGGCTCAGGAGTGATCCGTCTTTGGGCTGAAAACGCACCAGCCCCCCCCCCATCCCCTACCATTCCCAGACGAACCAACAAGGAGACGACGATGTCTTGCCATGTAATGGTGGGTTCAATGATCTGGAAAAGTCCAAGCATTTCACGCCGCAGGCGTTACCCATGACAGCAACAATGCCGGGCTGCGCTGGGCCATGGGCGGGCACAGTGCCGACAAGCTAGCCTCCGTACGTGATGAAATCGGCGCCCCTGCCAACACGCCGCTGGTGGTGACAGACGCTGCCGATGCGGCCAGCCTCAAGGCCACGCTGCAATCGGCCACACAACACCCCGAAGAACTGGCACTGGCGAGCAGGGCCAGGCGCTCGCCGTCGCGCTGGCCAAGGACCGTTCGCTGGAATCGGGACGACCGCGACCCCGGTTACGGCTCCACCCCCAAGATGATTGCCGAGGCCGCCGTGCGCCTGCTGCGCGATGCCACTGGCGCCGCCGGCGGCAGGATTTAGCGTCCGTACTTTGCCGTGATGCTTGCCGTGGCCAGCTTGTTGGCGTTGAGCATAAAGCCGATCAATGCAGCAGATGCATCGGCAGGGACTTCGAGCTTGTCCACCTTGAGCGCAAAGACGGTAAAGATGTAGCGGTGCGGCACATCTCCCGCAGGCGGGCAGGCTCCACCGAAGCCGTTGCTGCCAAAGTCGTTGCGGCCCTGCCTGGCGCCCGTGGGCATGGCGCCCGCCTTGCCCGCCCCGGTACTCAGGCTGCTTGTCGAAGCTGGCAGGTCGTAACTCACCCAATGCCACCAGCCGCTGCCTGTAGGCGCGTCCGGGTCGTAAGCGGTGATGGCAAAGCTCTTGGTCCCGGCAGGTGCATCGCGCCAGCTCAAGGCCGGGGAGAGGTTACCGCCCGTGCAGCCAAAGCCCTGGAACACCTGCGCGTTGCCCAGGGTTGTGCCGTTGCCAATGTCGGTACTGCTGAGCTCCAGCGCATGTGTGCTCCCAGTGGCGCCTGCGCAGACCAGCAGCGCTCCGAGCAGAGGGAACAAAGATTTATTCATGGGTAACTCCTGATAACAGCGGGACCTGAATCGCCGGTCCCGAAAGGCCTGCACTGACAGCGGATGTGGGCTGTGTGCTGCGACTGATGTTCCAGGAATATGCGGATGCCGCGCGCTCAAAATCGTGCGCCAAACGCTCAGGCGTTGGACACGGCACCGGGCGCAACACCGAACTGGTCCACAAAGCCACGGCTGAAGCTGGCCAGCGATTGATAGCCGCATGCCAACGCTATGGATTTGAGCGGGCGTCGGCTGGTTTGCAGCAGGCCCAGCGCGTGGTGCAGCCGGGTCTCCTTGAGGATCGCGCGCAAGGAGGTTTCCTCTTGTGTCAGACGTCGGCGCAACGTGGCGCCACTGATGCTCAGGGCCGCTTCGAAGTCGCTGGACGACCAGTTGCGTGCGGGCGCCTGCGCCACCAACTGCCGGATGCGCGCCGCCAACGATGGGTCTTGTGCCTGCAGGAAATGGTCGTGCCCCGCACGGGCCAGGGCCAGCAGCAGTCCTATGAGCGCATGGTCGCGCTGGGCGGCATTCGGAGGCTCACCCCCCGGTGCCATGGTCGACAGGTAAGCCCGCACCGCCGGGAGCAGCGGTGCAATGCTGCCGCTGGAAATAGGCAATGCAGCTTGCGAACGCAACGGGACCTCAGCCGCGTTCTGCCCCTGCAGCGTTCTGGCCACCGACACCACAGGCCAGGAAAAAGGAAGCACCCATGCGCGGTACCCCGTGGTACTTCCCGGCGGCGGCAGGTTTTCCACCGCCATGCGGCAGGCGTGGTGCACCATCAAGAATTCACCACAAGCCAACTCCACCTGCCGGCCTTCCACTTCCACACGCTTGATACCCTCCAAAACCACGATTAACGAAGGTGTATCGGCCTGCACCGCACGCAGCCGGTAGGCCCATTGGGCGGTAATGGTGACGTGGTCGGCGCAACCCTGCAGGCCGGCCTCTAACCAGGTTGGCAAAGCGGGCACCAAACCGATGGGTGCGGTGTTCACTGCAGAAATGTTCATACCGGGCATTCTGCAGCAGATTGCTCAAGCAAAGCAGTCTGCCCCCCTGCAGATCGCCGAAGTGCGCGCCAGTCCCCCGCCGGGCCGCATCGACACCACCGCTCTGCAACGCGTAAGCGGGCGAAAAGGCAGCAACCCGGCTGGTATCTACCAGGTGGCGGAGCATTTGCGCGCACGCAGGCTCAAGACCGTGCTCAGCGATTTCGAGCCAGCCCCACTGCCCGTGCACGTGGTGCACCGGGAGGGGCGCCAGGCATCGCACCGGGTGCGGGCGTTCATTGATCTGGCGGTCGAGCGGCTCAGGAGCGATCCGTCTTTGAACTGAGGCCAGTCCTCCACACCCGCTAACCCAGCAGCACGCTGCCCCATTGCCACAGCGCAAAGCCCGCCAGCAGCGCGCCGGACAACTGGTTGATGCGTTTGCGCAAGAGCAGGCTGAAGCTGTCGCGCCAGATCCCCACAAAGGTCGTCAGCCCCAGCCACCACAGGGCGGAACCCACCCACACGCCGGTGACCATGGGCAGGGCCGACAGGTCGCGCACTGTCGCGCCCGCCATGGATGCAAACACGGCCATGAAGGACAGGATGGTGGCCGGGTTGGACAGCGTGAGTACAAACGTGCCGGCAAAACAGCGCAGCAATGCGGCCCGGCTGGGCAAGGCGGCAGCCTGCGTGGCCAGCGGCTGGGTAAAGATCTGCCAGGCCATCCACAGCAGCATGGTGCCGCCGCCCACGGCAAGAAAGACCTTGGCACCCACCAGCCAGTCAATGATCTGCGTGACGCCAAAGGCACCCACGGCACCATAGGCAGCGTCCGCGCAGGCGGCCCCCAGGCCGGTGGCCAGCCCCGCTGCGCGGCCCTGGTCCAAGGTGCGGTTGATGGTCAGCAGGCCAATGGGACCCACCGGCGCGGCGATGAGCAGCCCCACCAGCAGGGCTTGCCCGAAGAGGGAGTAGGTTTGGGTTTGCATGGGTCCATGTTAGGCGGGCACCCGTCTGCTGCCCATGCGTTTTTTAAGGTATTGGTGCCAATTGCATTCTGTTTATGAGGCAGAAACCAATTTTTAAAGAAGTCCGCGATCCATCTGGATGACAAGGCCTGGAGACTGCTTGCCGGCAACACCGCTGGTTCTAGCGGCTGATGTGGGCCAGATTGGCTGCGGCGGTCTGCCTGAACGCTGCGGAGATGCGCGTGTCTGCACAGGCGCTTGCCCAGAAGCTGCGCGCCAGCGCCAGCGCCAGCGGCCACTGGGGCAGTGTGGCTGCGGTGGGCTGCACCGGTTGATCGGCAAAGTTGCGCGGCACCAGCTCTCCACCCACCGGTGCGTAGAGCATGGGCAGCATGTCGTAGGCAGGGGCCAGCGCCCAGTCGTCACCGTCCAGCAGCAGGGAGATGTTGCCGTAGTGCCGGTCGGTGTTGGCAATCAGCACGCCAAAGGCCTCCAGCAGGCACAGGGTGCGCGCATCGGCCGGGCGCAGCAGCCCGCGCTCGTGCATGCGGTTGGCGGTGGCGGCCCAGTTGTCCATGGCGCCCACGTACTCGGCGTCGTACACCATGAGCGACACCATGCCGATGCGCCCCAGCCCGCGTGGATTGGCCGCGTTGATGGGCGTGCGGTCAAAGCGCTCGACTTCCAGGAACACACGGCCTGCACCCGCGTCAATGCGGCTGGTGGCGGCGGCTATGCCCGCATTGGCCAGCGTGTGCAGGGCCAGGTGCTCGCACACCAGCAGGTCGCGGGTGCGCTGGTCGGCTGGGGCATCGCCAGCGGGTGAGAACTTGACCAGCACATGGCGGGCTGCATCGCCCTCACCCACTATGGAGCAGAACTTGGGCTGCTCGCCCCCGGCGGACGAGCCGCCCATGCTGCCCTGCATGGCGGCGTCGGCCAGCGCCGGGTAGTCGGCGGGTGATGCCGCGCGGCTGGCCCGCTCGGGCAGCGTGTGAAAGCGCGCAAACGCGGCCTCTCCCACCACCAGATTGCCGGGCAGGTCGTCGCCACACAGAGCCAGGGCGCGCAGCACATCATCGTCACTCCAGAAGCGGGGGTCGTTGCCCAACTGCAGCTCGGGGTGGGTGCTGGCAAAGGTGCGCCCCATGAAGCCCTGCGGGCGCATGTCGTCCAGAAACCAGGGCAGGCCGTCAAACCGCTTGGAGAGGCCGTCTTCTTCATCCACCCACACCGCACCACTGGCCAACGGCACCATGCGCCCGAAGGGGCTGGGCTGGCCCTGTGCATCGATGCGCATGATCGGCACGCTGCGCCCCACATCTCGCACGGTGCGCGGCAGCACATAACGCTGCTTGCGGGCAGCGCCCACTTTTCGCACCTCGCCTGCCTGAATCAGCGGGGCCAACGCGCGCGACACGGTGGGCTGGCTGACCCCCAGGGCTGTTTGCAACTCGGCGCTGCTGAGTGCCCCGCCCTGGCGAAGCAGGGCCTGCACGATGGTGGTGGAGAGGTCTGTGGCGATGCGCATGAATGATTATATGAATAGATTTTTTTTTAAATTTTTCCTTTTAACTCATGGAGTTGACATGCTTTGAGAATAGATACTTCTGGCGAGAACGGGCACGCGACTGCGAACGGTGTTCACGCGGGCTGCCCATGAAGAACCGGGGCTGGCCCAAGGTGCCGAATTGGCGCGGGCTGTTGCTTCAGCACGGCACGGCACGCCAAGGCAACTCACCGCCAGCCGCGATGCCAGCCCCGGCTCGGGTGCTGCCAGCCCCAGCCATAGCGACTGTGGTAGCGCCATGCGTAGCCCGATCCGGGCATGGCGTAGGTGGGGGCCACGTAGACCACGCCGGTTGGCACCGCAAAGGCGGGGCCGCCGTAGGGCTGGCCACCGCCATAGGCTGGCTCATAGCCCACCGGCGCCACCACGCAGCCGGTCAGGGCCAGCGTGGCGCACACTGCGGCGATGCAAACGGGGGTTGAGAATTTCATGGCGTGGTTCCTGGGGTTGGGCAAGTGGCTTGCGACCCCTGTTCAACGCCAGCCACGGCGCCAGGACGACCGGCCCAGGTAAAGCTGCTGCAAACCTGGTGTTCAAAAGGTAACAGGCCACGCGCCACGCTGCGCGGGTTGCGGGCTTCGCGTACCATGCCTGCCACCCCACAACGGAGACAAGCATGTTCAGTCACGTGATTCTTGGCGTCAACGACCTCGAAACATCCCGCAAGTTCTACGACGCCCTGCTGGGCACGCTCGATACCAAGCCCGGTGTTTACAACCACAGCGGCGTGGCCGGGCGCTACTTCTACCGCACGGCCACCGGCTCGTTTGGCATCACCACGCCCATCAACGGCGAGCCGGCCACGCACGGCAATGGCAGCACCATCGGCTTTGCCATGCAGTCGCCCGAGCAGGCCGACGCCTTCCACGCGGCGGGCGTGGCCAATGGCGGCAGCACCTGCGAAAACCCGCCCGGCTGGCGCGAGGGTTCGGTGGGCAAGCTCTACCTGGCCTATCTGCGTGACCCGGACGGCAACAAGCTCTGCGCGCTGTACCGCCCGCCCAAGGTCTGACGCTGGCGGCCCTACCCCCCATGTCCACGCCCGCCACACCCCAGCACTGGTTTGAACTGCCCCACGCCCCGGCGCCGGGCACGCTGCTGTGCAGTTGGCAGGGCCTGGCGGACGGCGAGCCGACGATGCTGGAGCTGGACACGGGCGGTGGCCCCGCCAAGCCGTTTCGCCTGCTGCTGCTGCGCAGTGGCACCCGGGTCACGGCCTTTGTGAACCGTTGCGCGCACTTTGGCGTGCCGCTGGCGGCCCGGCAGGCGCAACTCATCTTCAAGCCGCACACCAGCATCACCTGCAATGTGCACTACGCGCGCTACCGCTGGGCGGACGGCCTGTGCGAGGCGGGCGAGTGCGAGGGAGAGTCCCTGATGCCCGTGCCGCTGGAGCAGGACGACGCAGGCCAACTGCGCATTGGCCGCCCCACCTGAACCGGCTCCGCATGAACGCCAGAAAGACTCTGCTGCTGGCCGCGCTGCTGCTGTGCGCCGTGCTGTTCTTTGCGCTGGGCCTGCACCACGCGCTGAGCCTGGATGCGCTGCGCCAGAGCCAGCAGCATCTGGCCGGGCTGTATGCGCAGTCCCCGCTCACGGTGGCGCTGGCCTACTTTACGCTGTATGTGGTGGCCACGGCGCTGTCGTTTCCGGGGGCCACCATCATCACGCTGGCCGGGGGTGCGGTGTTCGGGCTGGGCTGGGGGCTGCTGATTGTTTCGTTTGCATCCACGATCGGCGCCACGCTGGCGTTTTGGGTGGCGCGCTACCTGCTGCGCGACTGGGTGCAGGCACGCTTTGCCAGCCGCATGAACGAGATCAACCGTGGCCTGGCGCAGGACGGCGCGCTGTACCTGTTCAGCCTGCGCCTGATTCCGGTGGTGCCGTTCTTCCTGATCAACCTGGCCATGGGGCTGACCACGATGCGCAGTTGGACCTATTACTGGGTCAGCCAGCTTGGCATGCTGGCCGGCACCGCGGTGTATGTGAACGCGGGCACGCAGCTTGGGCGCATCCACACGCTGGGCGACGTGGCCAGCCCCGCTCTGCTGGGCGCTTTCGTGCTGCTGGGCGTGTTCCCGCTGCTGGCGCGCTGGGTCGTGGATGCGGTGCCGGATGCGGTACGGCGACGCCGGGTCTATGCGCGGTGGAAGGCGCAGCGGCCCACGGCGTTTGATCGCAACCTGGTCGTCATTGGTGCGGGCGCGGGTGGGCTGGTCACCAGCTACATGGCTGCCGCCGTGCAGGCCAGGGTCACGCTGGTGGAGGCCCACGCCATGGGTGGCGACTGCCTGAACACCGGCTGCGTGCCCAGCAAGGCGCTGATCCAGAGCGCCCGCGTGGCCCACCAGATGCGCCATGCGGCGCGCTATGGCCTGCACGGTGCCGAGCCGCAGGTGAACTTCCGCGCGGTGATGCAGCGCGTGCAGGCCGTCATCCGGCAAATCGCCCCGCACGACAGCGTGGAGCGCTATACCGCGCTGGGCGTGGAGGTGCTGCAGGGCCACGCCACGCTGGTCAACCCCTGGACCGTGGAGGTTGCCCTGAACGGTGGCGGCACACAGCGCCTGACCAGCCGCAGCATTGTCATTGCCACCGGTGCCAAACCGGTGCTGCCGCCCCTGCCCGGGCTGGACGCAGTGGCCCATGTCACCAGCGACACGCTGTGGGACCGTTTGGCACAGTTGGACCAGGTGCCGCAGCGGCTGGCGGTGCTGGGTGGCGGGCCGATTGGCTGCGAACTGGCGCAATGCTTTGCGCGGCTGGGCTCGACGGTCACGCTGGTGGAGGCCGCGCCGCGCCTGCTGCTGCGCGAGGACGATGAGGTTTCCGAATGCGTATCAACGGCCCTGCAAGGCGACGGCGTGCAGGTGCTGGCCGCGCACCGCGCCGTGCGGGTGGAGGCCCACACCACATCCCCCGCCGCCGGCACGCTGGTGCTGGCGCACAACGGCGTGGAGCGGCGCGTGGCGTTTGACCTGCTGCTCATTGCCGTGGGCCGCACTGCGCGCCTATCCGGCTACGGACTGGAGGCGCTGGGCATCCCCACCGACACCGCCACGCTGCAGACCAACGACTACCTGCAAACCCTTTACCCCAACATCTACGCCGTGGGCGATGTGGCCGGGCCGTTCCAGTTCACGCACACCGCCGCGCACCAGGCCTGGTATGCGGCGGTGAACGCGCTGTTTGGCGACGTCAAACGCTTCAAGGCCGACTACCGCGCCATCCCGCAGGCCACGTTTGTCGACCCCGAGGTGGCGCGCGTGGGCCTGAACGAGCGCGAGGCCCAGGCGCAGGGCATTGCGTACGAGGTGACCCGCTACGCCACCGACGACCTGGACCGCCAGATCTGCGACGCGGGCACGGGCTCGGCCAGCACCGGTTGGGTGAAGGTGCTGACCGTGCCGGGACAGGACCGCATCCTGGGCGTGGCAATAGTCGGCCCGCAGGCCGCCGAGCGGCTGGCCGAATACGTGCTGGCCATGCGCCACGGCCTGGGCCTGAAGAAGGTGCTGGCCACAGTCCACACCTACCCTACGCTGGCCGAGGCCAACAAATATGCCGCCGGCGAGTGGACGCGCGCGCACCAACCGCGCACACTGCTGGCATGGGCACGCAGATTCCACGACTGGCGGCGCGGTTGATTACTATGAAATCCATAGCGCCTTACGCAATGTTGGCGAGGGCTAGCGCCCTGTTTTACCTATGCAACCTGGCGCCAGCGCTGGCCCAGGAGGCGGTGGCGCCGCCCGCGCCCACCACGCTGCGCGCCTTCTCCAGCGCCAATGTGGGCGTGCCGCCGGCGCCCTGGCGCGTGGTGGGCCTGCCAGGCAGCAAGAAGCCGCTGACGGAGTTCGACATCATGCAGATGGGTGCCGACAAGGTGCTTCGCGTGCGGGCCGATCGCTCCTACGCCAACCTGACCCACGCGCTGGGGCCTCAGACGCAGGGCAGCATCCTGCGCTGGCGCTGGCGGCTGGACCAGCCACTGGAGTCGGCCGACCTGCGCACCAAGCCCGGCGACGACACGCCCATCAAGGTGTGTGCGCTCTTTGACCTGCCGCTCCAGGCACTGAACTTTGTCGAGCGCAACCTGCTGCGCCTGGCGCGCAGCACCAGCGGCGAATACCTGCCCGGCGCCACGCTGTGCTACGTGTGGGACCAGAAGCTGCCCGCCGGCACCGAACTGCCCAACGCCTTCACGCGGCGCATGCGCTACGTGGTGCTCAATTCCGCCAACACGCCGCTACAGACCTGGGTGAGCCACACGCGCGACCTGCGGGCCGACTTCCTGCGCAGCTTTGGCAGCGAAAGCAGCACCGTGCCGCCGCTGCTGGCCATTGTGGTGGGTGCCGATGCCGACAACACCGCCGACACCAGCCTGGCCTATGTGGGCGACGTCTCGCTCATGGAACAATAGCGGGCATGTCGGATTTCGCCCCCAGCCAGTCACCCAACGCCCCGCTGCGCCCCCAACAGGTGGTGCTGCTCGGCGCCGGCCACGCCCACGTGCAGACCCTGGTCCAACTGGCCGCACAGCCGCTGCCGGGCACGGTGGTGACGCTGGTCACGCCCTACCCGCGCCAGATGTATTCGGGCATGGTGCCCGGCTTCATGGCCGGCCACTATGCGCTGGAGGACTGCGTCATCCCGCTGGAGCCGCTGGTGCAGCGCGGTGCCATCCGCTGGGTGCAGCAGAACGCCGTGGGCATGGATGCGCAGAAGCAGACGGTGTTGCTGGAAGACGGCAGCACGCTGCGCTTTGACTGGCTGTCCATCAACACCGGCCCCACGCAGGACCGCGACCTGCTGGAGCGCGCCATGCCCGGCGCACGCGAGCACGCGCTGTTTGTGCGCCCCATCGAGGCCTTTGGCGCGCTGTGGCCGCGCGTGGCGGAGATGGGCGACGCGCGCGCCTTGCGCGTGGCCGTGATCGGCGGCGGTGCCGGCGGCATCGAGCTGGCCCTGGCCGTGCGCCACCGCCTGCCCAACGCCGCCGTGACGCTGGTCAGTGGCGCCGAGCCACCCGCTGCCAGCTACCCCGCCCGGGTGCAGCAGCGCCTGCTGGCCGAACTCAAGCGGCGCAAGGTCACCGTGCTGCAGGATGTGGCCGTGGGCCTGAAGGCCGGTGCCGTGCAATTGGGCTGCGGTGCCGATCTGGCCTGCGACGTGCCTCTGCTGGCCACCGGCGCGCAGCCGCCCGCCTGGCTGGCCACGAGCGGCCTGGCGCTGGACGAGCACGGCTTCATTGCCGTGGACATGTACCAGCGCTCCACCAGCCACAGCCGCGTGTTTGCGGCGGGCGATGTCAGCACCCGCATGGACCGCCCACTGGCCCGCAGCGGCGTCTACGCGGTGCGCGCCGGCCCGGCGCTGGCGCACAACCTGGCAGCCGCCATCACCGGCGCGGCACTCAAGCCGCACCAGCCACCGGCGGCCACGCTGAACATCCTGTCCTGCGGCAGCCGCTATGCGGTGGCCACCTGGCGCAACTACAGCGCCCAGGGCTGGTGGGTGTGGAAGTGGAAAGACTGGATTGACCGGCGCTTCATGGCGCGCTACCAGCCGCCACGCTGAAGTATTTTGAACAAATGGGCCGCCAGCCCTCGTGGAATGTGCGTGTGCCGCTACTTGATTGATAGCAGACCGGCAGTCTGACCGGCCGCCGCAGGCGCCACGACCGAACCGATCTCGGCCGCACCATCAAAGCCATGGCGCGTGAACACCGCCAGCACCGCGTCTACCGCATCGGGCGCGCAGCTCACCAGCAGGCCGCCGCTGGTTTGCGGGTCGCTGAGCAGGGCCTGGTTCACCGCGCCAAAGTCGGCCGGCAGCGCAACCTCATGCCCATAGGCCGCCCAATTGCGCCCGGACGCACCCGTCACCATGCCGGCGCTGGCCAGGGCCTGCACGCCCGCTATCAGCGGCACGCGGGACCAGTCCACCTGCACCACGCACTGCGCGCCGCGCGCAATCTCCAGTGCGTGGCCAGCCAGGCCGAAGCCGGTGACATCGGTCAGGGCGTGCACGCCGTCCAGTGCGGCAAGCTCCGGCCCCGGGGTGTTGAGCTGGGTGGTCACGGTCAGCATGCGGGCGTAGCCGGCGTCGTCCAGCTTCTCCTTCTTCAGCGCGGCGGACAGGATGCCCACGCCCAGCGGCTTGCCCAGGATCAGCCGGTCGCCCACGCGGGCATCGGCGTTGCGCTTGACGCGCTTCGGGTGCACCAGCCCCATGGCGACCAGGCCGTAGATGGGCTCCACCGAATCGATGGTGTGGCCGCCGGCAATCGGAATGCCCGCCGCCTTGCAGACCGACGCGCCACCGGCCAGTATCTGGCCGATGGTCTCCAGCGACAGCACGGCAATCGGCATGCCCACCAGCGCCAGCGCCATGATGGGCGTGCCGCCCATGGCATACACGTCCGAGATGGCGTTGGTGGCGGCAATGCGGCCAAAGTCGAACGGGTTGTCGACGATGGGCATGAAGAAATCGGTGGTGGCAATCAGTGCCTGCTCGGCATTGAGCTGGTAGACGGCTGCGTCGTCCGAGGTCTCGATGCCCACCAGCAACTCGGGCGGCAGCGGCATGGCCGTGGTGGTCTTCAGTATCTGCGACAGCACACCGGGCGCGATCTTGCAGCCACAACCTCCGCCGTGGGAGAGGGACGTCAGGCGCGGTTCGGCCTTGGCCGTTGGAAGGGTGGAAGGAGTTGGGCTGGGTGTTGTCATGGTGGTCGGGCTCGGGCGGCAAAGCGCAAGTATCCCAAAACGCCGCCGCTGGCGGGTGGCAGTTAAGATTCAGCGCCCCCACCACTCTGCCCACCCGCATACCGCCATGACCTGGGACCACCCCAACCCCTTCACCATTCCTGCCATGCCGCAGGCGCAGGACATTGACGGCCTGAACCACACCAACAATGCGGTCTACGTGCAATGGTGCGAGAAGGCGGGCTGGGCGCACTCCGAGGCGCTGGGCCTGACGCTGCAGGACTACCAGCGCCTGGACCGCGCGATGGCCATACGCCGTGGCGAATACGACTACCTGCTGCCCACCCTGCTGGGCGAGCCGCTGACGCTGGCCACCTGGATGCTGGCGGGCAACGGCAGGCTGACGATGGAGCGGCGCTTCCAGTTGGTGCGTGACCGCGACCAGGTCACGGTGCTGCGCGGGCGCTGGGACCTGGTGTGCATTGAACTCAGCAGCGGGTTGCCGCGTCGCATGCCGGCGGAATTTTGCGATGTGTATCTGCCGGCGGTCGTTGCGCCCTAGCCACTGGCAGTTCGCTGGTGTCTGCACCATAATTGCAGCCATTCTTCAGGAGTCCACCCCATGGGTCCAGCCAAGCCCGAGCCCGCCTTGTTGCGCATCAGCGCGGCGCTGGGCATGGCGCTCCTGTTGCTGCTTGCGGGGTGTTCGTCCACGCCGCCCAATCCGCGCTATGCGGAGCCTGTCACAGCTCCCTACATCCCCGCCCGGCTGTCGCCCGAACAGGCCAACGATGTCACCATCCACGCCGTCGGTCTGGTCGGAACCCCCTACCGCCACGGCGGCAACACGCCCGATGGCGGCTTCGATTGCAGCGGGCTGATCCGCTATGTGTACAAGACCGGCGCGGGCGTCACGGCGCCACGCACCGTGTCCCTGCTGGCGGACTGGGGACAGCCGGTACCGGCCAATTCACTGCAAACCGGTGACCTGGTGGTGTTTACCTTGGGGGGAGTTGCCTCGCACGCCGGCATCTATGTGGGTGAAGGCCGTTTTGTGCACGCGCCCTCCACCGGGGGCGAGGTGCGGCTGGACCGCCTGGCGTCGCTGTACTGGTCGCGCCAGCAGGTGGCATTCCGCCGGCCGTAAGCCGGCTTGGGGCTCAGCCCAGCAGCGCGATCACGCTGACAAACGCGGTTTTGACAACCAGCCAGGTGGCCATGACGATGCCCCAGGTCTTCCACTTCACGCGGGGCGTGTTCAGCCTGTTTTCGGCCACGGTGAAGACCACGGCGCAGATCAGCCCGAATGCCAGCCCCAATAGCGCCTGGTCCAGCTTCTGGGCCCAGAAGTAGCCATCGCTGTCGGGCACGGGCAGGAAGATGTGGATGACGAGCCCAAAGACCAGCCAGCGCACCAGGTAGCCCCACCAGCGGGTCCACAGGCCGGTGCCTACGGGGGGCCAGTGCGGTTCGTGGTTGGGGGCCAGTTCAGTCATGGTGGGGTATCGGTTGATTTGCAGGGGTGTCAGGCCAGTTTAATGCTGCCCATGCACAAATGGCCGGTTCAGGTACCCTTGAAGCATGAATACACGCATCGAACGTCCTTATTCCGATACACCCCACACTGCGGCACCCCGCATCAACCTGGCCCTGCAGGGCGGTGGCTCGCATGGCGCGTTCACCTGGGGCGTGCTGGACACGCTGCTGGAAGACGGTCGGGTGGAACTGGAAGGCATCAGCGGGACCAGCGCCGGGGCGATGAATGCCGTGGCCATGGCACACGGTTTTGCGCAGGCGCAGGGCCAGTCCCCACTGCAGATGCGGGAGGCGGCGCGCGCCTCGCTGGCGCACTTCTGGGAGGGCATTGTGGGCATGGGCGCCATGGCCTCGACCATATCGCAGGCGCAGCGTGCGCCGCTGGACATCCTGTTCGGCGGCTTTGGGGCACTGGCGGGCAACAGCCACTCTCCCGGCCAGATGTTCAGCGATGCCATGACCAGCCTGTGGGCCAAGACGGTGTCGCCCTACCAGAGCAACCCGCTGGACATCAACCCGCTGCAGAAGTTTCTGGAGGATTCCGTTGACTTCGAGCAGTTGGCCGCTTTCAGAAAACTCAAGGTGTTTGTCGTGGCCACGTCGGTGACCACGGGCAAGGCAGAAGTTTTTTCGGGCAAGCGCCTGAGTGCCAAAGCGGTGATGGCATCGGCTTGCCTGCCCACCGTGTTCCAGGCGGTGGAGATCGACGGGGTGCACTACTGGGATGGCGGCTTCTCAGGCAACCCGGCCATCCACCCGCTGATCTACGAGTGCACCAGCCGCGACATCATGCTGGTGCAGATCAACCCCATCCGGCGCGACCAGTTGCCGACCACGGCCGGCGACATCATGGACCGCGTCAACGAGATCACATTCAACGCCGCACTGATGGCCGAAATGCGCGCCATCGACTTTGTGAAGCGCCTGCTGGCCGAGGGCAAGCTGGACCCGGCGCGCTACAAGGATGTGCTGATGCACCGCATCGATGGCGGCGAGATCCTGGAGGGCTTTCATGCCTCCACCAAGTCCGCCACGGATGCCAAGCTGATCTATACGCTGCGTGACCTGGGCAAGGACTGCGCAGCCCAGTGGCTCAAGCGCCACCACGCATCACTGGGGGTGGAATGCACCGTCAACATCCACCGCGACTACCTGGACGATTTGCGCGTCCCATCCAGGTAGTCCACCGATGGTCAGGCGACCTTGAGTACCAGCTTGCCGTTGTTGGCGCCGGTGAACAGCATGTCAAAGGCCTTCGGGAAGTTGTCCAGGCCTTCCACCACGTCCTCACGGGTCTTGAGCTTGCCGGACTGGATCCAGCCGGCCATGACCATCGCTGCTTCGCCGGCGCGGTCGTAATAGTCGGACACCACAATGCCGGTCATGGTGGCACGCTGCACCAGCAGGGACAGGTAGTTGGCTGGGCCCTTGACCGGGGTCGTGTTGTTGTACTGCGAGATGGCGCCACAGATCACGATGCGCGCGCCACGCGCCAGGCGGGTCAGCACGGCGTCCAGAATGTCGCCACCCACGTTGTCGAAGAACACGTTGACGCCATCCGGGCAATGCGCCTTGAGCGCCTCGGCCACGTTCTCGGTCTTGTAGTCGATGGCGGCATCAAAGCCCAGTTCCTCGACCAGGTAGCGGCACTTGTCGGCACCGCCGGCAATGCCGACCACGCGGGCTCCCTTGATCTTGGCGACCTGGCCCACGACGGAGCCTACGGCCCCGGCGGCGCCGGACACTACCACGGTGTCACCGGCCTTGGGCTGACCCACTTCCAGCAGGCCAAAGTAGCCGGTCATGCCGGGCATGCCCAGCGTGCTCAGATAGACCGGCAGCGGCGCCAGCTTGGGGTCGACCTTGGTCAGGCCCTTGCCGTCGGAGTAGGCGTACTCCTGCACGCCCAGAAGGCCGGTCACGTGGTCGCCCACGGCGAACTTCGGGTTCTTTGACGCGGTGACACGGCCCACGGCCAGGGCGCGCATGACTTCACCAATGCCAACCGGTGGGATGTAGGACTTGGTGTCGTTCATCCAGCCGCGCATGGCGGGGTCCAGCGACAGGTACTGGATCTGGATCACGACTTCGCCCTCATTCGGGGCGCGCACGGGCTCTTCGGTGCGACTCCAGTCACTGTCCTTGACATTGCCCTTGGGACGGGCGGCGAGTTTGAACTGGTGGTTGATGGTGGCGTTGCTCATGGGGTTCTCCGGGTTAGGACAAGGAATGGGCTGAAGTGTAGGGATACACTTATTGCCTGAATAGCCACCAATTCAGCATAATATTGTTGCCATAAAGACAACAATCAATCAAAAAACCCATGAATCCCCAGCGCCTGGCCCTGTTTTCCGCCATCGTGCGCGCCGGCAGCATCAGCAAGGCGGCAGCCACGCTGGGCGTGGGCAAGTCCGTCATGTCGCGCCAACTGGCCAAGCTGGAAGACGACCTGGGTGCGCGCCTGATCCAGCGCTCCACCCGACGGCTGACGCTGACCGAGATCGGCGAGCTGGTGTTTGCGCAAGCGCTGGACATTGACCGCGCCGTGGCCAACATCGAGCAGCTCACCGAGCAGCACCAGAACGAAGTGCAGGGTCGCCTGCGGGTGACCTGCCCGCGCCCACTGGGGCAGCGCTACCTGGTTCCGCTGCTGGTCGAGTTCGCGCAACGCTACCCAAAGGTGGAGGTGTCGCTGTCGGTGGACGACCGCATGGTGGATCTGATTGCCGAACACATCGATGTGGCCATCCGCGTGGCGCATCTGGAAGACTCCACGCTGGTGGCGCGCAAGCTCGGCGAGAACCCGCGCGTGCTGGTGGCATCACCGGTCTATCTGGCGCGTGCCGGCACACCACTGGAGCCCACTGACCTACACCACCACGATTGCCTGGTGTACACCAGCGGCGCGCGGGTGTTTGACGAATGGAGCTTCACGCGGGACGGCATCACCACGCCGCTGCGCGTGCCGACCAAGCTGCAGATCAACGACGGCATGGCCCTGGTGGCGGCAGCCTGTGCCGGTGGCGGCGTGCTGGTCATTGACCGCCTGCTGGTCGGCCACGAGCTGGCCGGTGGCACGCTGGTGCAACTGCTGCCCGACTACCAGTTGCGCGCGGGCCAGCCCGTGTACGCGGTGTACCCGGCGCGGCCCTGGCTGGCGTTCAAGACCGCCACGTTCATCGCATTCCTGCAGGAGCGGCTGTTTGCCTGAGCCCGGCACGGGCTGCACACACGTAAATGACCCGTCCCAGATGTTGCGCCATGTTTCCGTGGTGCGCCCTGGATACGCCTGGATACACACGCGGGCGCACCGCTTCCCGAAAAGAGCGATTCTCATGAGACCTTCGGGTTGGCAATGAACCAACACACTGGAAATCACACCATGAACAACGCTTTGAGACTTCCCTGCGCAGCTTGCGCGCTTGCCCTCGTACTCGCCCTGGGCGGATGCGCCAACATGTCCCACCGTGACCGGAACACCGTCACCGGCGCAGCCGTCGGCGCCGTGGCAGGCTCCGTCCTGACCGGTGGCAGCCCGATTGGGACCGTGGGTGGCGCGGCCGTCGGCGGAGTCATCGGCAATGAGATCGGGCGCCGCCGGTAGACGGACGCGTAGCTGTCAGTCGTAGGTGGCCACCGGCTCCGGCAATTCATCGTCCAGGTACAACTCGTACTCATCCCATTCGCCCGCGCCAAAATTCTCGTCGCACTGCTCGGCAATCTCGTCGAATGATGTGAACTCCACGCAGAACATCACGGTGTTGAAAACCTGGCGGTAGGGCTGCCCGGCGGCGTCTTCCAGCTCGCCCTGCGGGTCCGGCACATGCTTGCAGCAGTGCACCCAGACGTATTGGCCCTCCAGCGCGTCCTCGGCCTCCAGCACCCGCAGCGCAAAGGCCTCGTCATCCGGGCTGGGCCAGCTCTTTTGCAGCCGGAACGTCTTGCCATGGTCCGGGTGGGCGGGGTCCAGCTCCAGGTCGATGGTCTGCCAGTCCGGTGACACTTGCTCCGCCACTTCGGCCAGTTCCTGGCGCGTGATGTCACCCTCCCAGTGGATGTCGGTGATGTGGCGGGAGTTGCCTACCTCGCCCGCCCACAGGCTGGCCTTGTGCTTCATGGTGTCTGGGTGCATGGGGAAATCTCCGTGGTTGTGTCAACCGCACTGTAAGGCACGGTGAAACCTCTGCGAACGGGACTTGCCTTCTCGGGACTTGAAAGTCCCCAAATTGGCCTTATCATTAGCACTCGTCGGAGTTGAGTGCTAACACCACCAACGCTGCAAGTTAATGGGTGCCAACTCAATGTGGTTGGTACGCATTTGATTGTGCAATTGTTTCAATACCCAGGAGATTTCCCCATGAAACTGCGTCCTTTGGCAGACCGCGTCATTGTTAAGCGCGTTGAGAACGAAACCAAGACTGCCTCTGGCATCGTCATTCCCGACAGCGCCGCAGAAAAGCCCGATCAAGGCGAAGTGCTGGCCGTTGGCCCCGGCAAGACCAATGACAAGGGCGAAACCAAGGCCCTGTCCGTCAAGGTTGGCGACCGCGTCCTGTTTGGCAAGTACAGCGGCCAGACCGTCAAGCTCGACGGCGACGAACTGCTGGTGATGAAGGAAGACGACCTGTTTGCCGTCGTCGAGAAGTAGTCCACTTCGCTACTAAATTTATAGCTGGTCACGCCATATTGGCGAGGGCTGGCGCCTCATTTAACTCAAATTTCAGGAGCCAAACATGGCAGCAAAAGACGTAATTTTCGGCGGCGAAGCCCGCGCACGCATGGTTGAAGGCGTGAACATCCTGGCCAACGCGGTCAAGGTCACCCTGGGCCCCAAGGGCCGTAACGTGGTGCTGGAGCGCTCCTTCGGCGCCCCCACCGTGACCAAGGACGGTGTGTCCGTGGCCAAGGAAATCGAACTGAAGGACAAGCTGCAGAACATGGGCGCCCAGATGGTCAAGGAAGTCGCTTCCAAGACCTCTGACAACGCTGGCGACGGCACCACCACCGCCACTGTGCTGGCACAAGCCATCGTGCGCGAAGGCATGAAGTACGTGGCCGCAGGCATGAACCCCATGGACCTGAAGCGCGGTATCGACAAGGCCGTGACCGCCCTGGTTGCCGAACTGAAGAAGGCTTCCAAGCCCACCACTACCTCCAAGGAAATCGCGCAAGTTGGCTCCATCTCCGCCAACAGCGACGAGACCATCGGCAAGATCATCGCTGACGCGATGGACAAGGTTGGCAAGGAAGGCGTGATCACCGTCGAAGACGGCAAGAGCCTGGACTCCGAGCTGGACGTCGTCGAAGGCATGCAGTTCGACCGCGGCTACCTGTCCCCCTACTTCATCAACAACCCCGAAAAGCAAGCTGCTTTGCTGGACAACCCCTTCGTGCTGTTGTTCGACAAGAAGATCAGCAACATCCGTGACCTGCTGCCCACGCTGGAGCAAGTCGCCAAGGCCGGCCGTCCCCTGCTGATCATTGCCGAAGACGTCGATGGCGAAGCCCTGGCAACCTTGGTGGTGAATACCCTGCGCGGCATCCTGAAGGTTGTGGCTGTGAAGGCTCCTGGCTTCGGCGACCGCCGCAAGGCCATGCTGGAAGACATCGCCATCCTGACCGGCGGCAAGGTCATCGCCGAAGAAGTCGGCCTGTCCCTGGAAAAGGTCACGCTGGCCGATCTGGGCCAAGCCAAGCGCATCGAAGTGGGCAAGGAAAACACGATCATCATCGACGGCGTTGGCGCTGCTGCTGACATCGAAGCCCGCGTCAAGCAAATCCGCGTGCAGATCGAAGAAGCCACGTCCGACTACGACCGCGAAAAGCTGCAAGAGCGCGTGGCCAAGCTGGCCGGCGGTGTTGCCGTGATCAAGGTTGGCGCTGCCACCGAAGTCGAAATGAAGGAAAAGAAGGCCCGCGTGGAAGACGCCCTGCACGCTACCCGCGCTGCTGTGGAAGAAGGCATCGTGGCCGGTGGTGGCGTGGCCCTGCTGCGCGCCAAGCAAGCCGTTGGCTCTGTCAAGGGTGACAACGCTGACCAGGACCACGGCATTGCCCTGGTGCTGAAGGCCATCGAAGCCCCCCTGCGCGAGATCGTGTACAACGCCGGTGGCGAAGCCTCCGTCGTCGTCAACGCCGTGTTGGCTGGCAAGGGCAACTACGGCTTCAACGCCGCCAACGACACCTATGGCGACATGATCGAAATGGGTATCCTGGACCCCACCAAGGTGACCCGCACGGCCCTGCAAAACGCTGCTTCCGTGGCGTCCCTGATGCTGACCACCGAATGCATGGTGTCCGAGTCCCCCAAGGCTGAAGCACCCGCCATGGGCGGTGGCGACATGGGTGGCATGGGCGGTATGGGTGGCATGGGCGGCATGGGCATGTAAGACGCCCCCGCGCTCATTACCTGAGCCGACAAAAAAACCCCGCAGGTGCAAGCCTGCGGGGTTTTTTCATGTCAACCAGGATGCGAGTCAGCGTCCCGTTTCCTTCAGGTAGGTCGTGCGGGTGGGCACCGCGGTGTTGGCAAAGTCGGTGAACACGCCGTCAACCCCAGCGCGGAAGAAGGCCAGCAACTCGGCCGCCGGGTCTCCCTTGTACACGCCCGCCAGGTACTTGGCTTCGTTGCGGAAGGTGTAGACGTGGACGAACAAGCCGGCCTTGTGCGCATCGGCAATCAGGCTGGTGGGCGTGGCCGCGTTCACGTCGGCAAAGGTGCCGGTGGGGCCGGTCAGCTTCATCACCTGGGGCTTCCAGGGGCCGATGCCGTCCGCATAGGTCTTGATCTCGGCCAGGCCGGCAGTGGTCAACATGGCATCGAAGTAGCGGCCATCGCCGGCCAGGGTCCAGCTGTAGGGGCGGCCATCGACGAAGTTCCAGTAGTCTGGCTGTTCGTAGATCATGGCGCCGGTCTTGTAGTTGACGTCGTTGCCATCTATCAACTGCACCGCCCGGGCGGCCAGGCCGATGGAGCGCAGGTACTTCAGGCTGGCCGGGTCGAAGGACTGGACAAAGATCGGCGCGGTCTTGGTGTTGAGGTTGTTGTCCTTGAGCAGCTTGACCACGGCATCCTCGAACGGGTGGCCGGTCTTGGCAACATCGCAGCCATTGGCAATCGCCTGCGCGTTGTTCCAATACGGATTCTTGGTCTCCGGGTAGACCGTGATGGTGCGGCCGGTCTGCGCGCTCTTGGCCTTGGCGAAGTCGATGATCTCTTGCATCGTCAGAATCGGGTACTTGCCATTCTGCGCGGTCGCGGCGGGGCGCAGGCTGGCCGCGTCGTAGGCGGTGCCACCGATCCAGGCCTTGAGTTCGGCCACGGTGAAGTCGGTGATGGACCAGTCGTTGGTATGGTCCTCTCCATCCACCACCAGGGGCTTGAGCACCGACTTGGGGTCGTTGGGGTCGATACGGTCACTGAGGTACTGCGCCGGGCCGCCGACCTTCTTGTAGTCGTAGGCAACGTTGACCATCACGCCCGGCGTGGTGCGCTTGCGCGCGGCGACTGCTGAGTTGGTCTGCGCGACGGTGGCAATGTTGGTGTTGTCGCTGAGCCAGGGGTTGTGGCGCGCGACCAGCACGCAATCCTTGCTCAGGTGCAGGTCTTCCTCCAGCGAATCGGCGCCGGCGTCAGCCGCACCCTGGTAGGCGGGCAAGGTTTCCTCGGGGTACAGACCCGGCAGGCCGCGGTGACCGATGACGAGCGGAGCCGCACCATCCAGCGTGAGCAGGGGCAGGGGCACGGTGCTGCCGCCACAGGCCGTCAGGACGGCGGAGACGGCAAGGGGGATCGCTGCAAGTCGCAGTCGGCGGAAAGAAGCAAAAGCATGCATGGTTGGGCCACGTTAGAAGTTGGACACTTTTCGAGTCTGCGTCCGCCATATGACGCACCAGTGACACCACAGCCCAGCACGCAGAAGCTATCAATTTAATAGCTGTACACGCATATCCTACGAGGGCTGGAGCCTTATTTTCCTTTGATCACCCGGCTCAGTGCGGCCTTCAATCCCGCTGGGCGGGTGGCGGTGATGCGCACCTGGGGCGTGTCGTGCCACGCGGCACATTGGCGAATAGCCAGGGCCACGTCGTGCACCTGCGCTGCTGTCCATTTCAGGCCCGGCTGCGCGTACAGGGCCTTGACCTCGAACACGCCCTCGGCGCGGTGGGCCTTGGCGTCCAGCCGGCCGATCAGCTCACCCCGGCAAAGGATGGGCAGCACAAAGTAGCCGTAGACCCGCTTGGGCTCGGGCGTGTAGCACTCCAGGCGGTAGTCAAAGCCAAACAGGCCGGTGGCGCGTTCGCGGTCCCACACCACCGGGTCAAACGGCGACAGCAGCGTGGTGTGGCTGGCCTCCAGCAAACCACGTCCGGCCTTCTTCAGCAACGCCTGTTGGCTGCGGTGCACGTAGCCCGGCACGTCCCAGCCCTCCACGGCCACACGCAACAGGGTGCCGGCCGCCACCAGCGCGTCGAGGTCCGCATCCTTGAGCCGGGGCTTGATGCGGAAGTAGTCGTGGACCCAGCGCGCCTGCGTGATGCCCAGCGCGGCCACGGCGCGCTCGATGAACTGGCCGTGCACAGCCAACGGGTCCGGCACTGGCCCGGCGGATTCCAACGCCAGCGCCTGCGGCGCCACGCGCTGGCTCAGGTCGTAGACACGGTGGAAGTTCTCCCGGCGCGCCACCATCAGCTCGCCACTGGCAAACAGGGCCTCCAGCCAGCGCTTCTCGTCTTTCCAGCCCCACCAGGCGCCGCCCTGCCCTTCGGTGCGCACGAAGTCGGAAGACTTGACCGGCCCCACCCTGTCGATATGCGCCAGCAGCGTGTCCAGGTGGGTCCGCTGCTGGGCGTTGACCCTGTTGGCGTGGGACAGGCCCCAATGCTGGCGTGCCGAGCGGTTGTAGGCACGGTGCAGCAGCAGGTCGTCCGCGGGCGCGAAGCAGGCTTCATGCGCCCAGGTTTCAAACACATGGCCGTCGGCCAGCGCGGCCTCCAGCCAGGCGCGTGGATACGCCCCGAGCCGCGAATACAGCACCAGATACGGGCTGCGGGCGACGACGTGGATGGTGTCGATCTGCAGCAACTGCATGCGCGCAATGCACTGGCGCAGCGCCTTGTGCGTGGCGCGCGCGGTCGGCGGCTGCAACAGGCCTTGTGCGGCCAGGTGCAGGGCGCGGGCCTGGGCGGTGCCGAGGCGGGGGCTAGACAAGCTGTGAGGCATCGACATATGCAAAATTTCCCTTGCCTGCGCGTTTTACGCCGTACATGGCCTGATCCGCCAAACGGCGCATCGCGCCCATGTCGTCAATGGGATCGGGGTAGACCGCAATGCCGACACTGGCGCTCAGCACGACCTGGACACTCTGCAGGGCGATCGGATAGGAGAGTGCCTCAATGATATTGCGCGCCACGTTGGCCGCCGCGCCGGAATCCGGCAGGTTGACCAGGATGACCATGAACTCGTCACCGCCGATGCGCGCGGCCGTATCCTGCTCGCGCACGCACTGCTGCAGGCGCTTGCCGATCTCCACCAGAACCTGATCCCCCACCGCATGGCCAAACTGGTCGTTGACACCCTTGAAGCCATCCAGATCTATGAACAGCAAGGCCACCCGGGTGCCCTGGCGCCGCGCATTGCTGCAGGCCACCTGTAGCCGGTCATCTGCCAGGCGCAGCGTGGGCAGGCCGGTCAGGTGGTCGTGGGTTGCCAGTTTTTCCAGTGCGTTGCGCTGTTCCTGCACCTCCTCGATGGCGGACTGGGCCGCGTCCAGAATGGCGTTGGCACTGCGGGCCAGCAGGCCGATCTCATCGTCCTGGTGGCTGGCTTCGAGCGGGAGGCGGTTCACGCCACCCGGGGTCGCTGCGTTCATGGCCAATGCCAGACGGCCAATGGGACCGAACACCATGCGACGCAGAACCAGCATCAGGATGGCCGCAGCGGCCAGCACCTGGGCCAGCATCAGCGTGGTCTGGAACAGGGCGGCCCGGGCAGCTTCGCGCTCCACCCCGGCTTCGTTGGGCACCAGCACCAGGCGTCCAACGACCTCACGGTGGTCCACCGGCGACAGCAACACGAAATGGCGCCCGTGGGCGAAGTCCACTGCCTCCGTGGCCCCCAACTGGTACCGGAAGTCGTCGCCCGACTCAATGCTCGCGGCCAGCATCATGGGGTTGGCCATCAGGCCCTCCAGTACATCCTGGGCAATCCTGGCGTTGGACGCAAAGGCGGCGATTTCGGCCTGGACCTGTACCGTGCGCACCATCTGGTTCTGCAGCTCAGTGCGCATCTCCATCTGGTGGTGGTAGGCATGCCGGTAAGTGAAGATACCCACCACCGCCGAGAACACCAGCAGCGTCAGGCCCACCACGACCACAAGCCGCACGGCAAGTCGCTTGACCAGGGGAATGGTCTTGCGCATGTCACTCCTTGAGGCGCAAGACGACCTTGACGGAGGCGTCCACCAGGTCGGCATCGATGTAGCCTATGCCGTCGCGGGTGCGGCTGACGGCATCCAGGACGACGCGACCGTCCGACAGGGTCATGGGGGGTTGCACCTCCCCACTGAACCGCAGGCGCGCCCAGTAGGCGTTGAGCTGCTTGAGACTCATGCCGTTGAGCAACCGGAAGAAACGCGCTCGCAACGCACTGTCCTGCGGATGCTCGTACACGGCCGCAGGGATCTTCTGATCATCCTGTGCAAAGGTGCGGGAGCGGCCCAGGTACAGGTCCGATACCTCGCGCGCCGTCATCACCGACACCGGGTTGTTGGGATTGACGATCACCACGATCTCAACCGCCCCGACGGGTGACAGCACAGCCGCCATCAGGCAAAGGCACACGCAGAGCTGGCGAACCCGCTGGTGCATGCTCAGAACGCGAGTTCGGCGGTAACAGCCAACCGCGCGATGCGGCTGCCGCCCCGGTGGACCGCCACGTCACGCCACCACAGGCCGTAGCCACTGGGCTTGGTCTGTGTCTGGCCCCACTGCAGTTTGGGTGCCACCAGTTCGCGTGCCGGGGCGATGTCGGATCGGTTGTCCAGCGCATGCCCCATCGTGCCGAACCCGCCGAGCCGCAACGCATTGCCGGCCAGCGCCGACGCGCAGCCAGGCGCCAGGGACAGTCCCACAACGGAGGAACGGAACGGGGGGTATGAAGGAGCGCACATAGCAGGCCCATTACAACCTGAAGTGTCCGCCGCCGACAAGCCTAAAACATGGGAGCCCGGCGCAAACCCTTAGTCCCGGAGACGCACCAGCAGGCCGACGGTCGAGGCATCCAGGCCGGTGCCATCACCGCTTTCCAGCCGGACCGCCAGATCACGCGCCAGCACCTTGCCAAGTTCCACGCCCCACTGGTCAAAGCTGTTGATGCCCCAGATCGCGCCGCTGACAAACACACGGTGCTCCTGCAAGGCAATCAGGGCGCCCAGTGTGGCGGGATTCAGGTCTTCGAGCAGGAGGAATGTGCTGGGCCGGTTGCCCGGGAAGTCGTGGTGGCCATCAAGGTCGGGCTTGCCCAACATCAGGGCCTGTGCCTGCGCCAGCGCATTGGCCAGCAGCAGCGTATGGTGTCCCGGTAGCGCATGGCGGGGTTGTTTCACCGCAACAAACTCGACCGGCACGGTGTCGTGCCCCTGGTGCAGCGCCTGAAAGTAGGCGTGCTGGCCATTGGTGCCGGGCTCGCCCCACAGCACCGGCGCGGTGGCATAAGGCAACGCCTGGCCAGCGGTGTCGACCCGTTTGCCGTTGCTCTCCATCTCCAGTTGCTGCAGGTAGGCCGGCCAGCGCTTGAGTGCGCTGTGGTACGGCGCAATGCTGCGGCTGGTGAACCCGTGAAAGTTGCGGTACCAGACGTCGAGCAGGCCCAGGCGCACCGGCAGGTTGGATGCCAGTGGCGCCGAGCGGAAATGCTCGTCCATGGCATGCGCACCGGCGAGGAATGCGCGAAAGCTGTCCGCACCAATCGCAATCGCCAGCGGCAGGCCAATGGCCGACCAGACGGAGTAGCGCCCGCCAACCCAGTCCCAGAAGCCGAACGTGGTGCGAATGCCAAAGGCCTGGGCCGCTTCCACGTTGGTGGTCAGCGCAACAAAGTGGCGGGCGATGTCCATGCCACCCTGCGCCGCGAACCAGCCCTTGGCCGATCGTGCATTGGTCATGGTCTCCACCGTGGTGAAGGTCTTGCTGGCCACCAGGAACAGCGTGCTCTGCGGCTTCAGGTGGCGCAGGGTTGCGTCCAGCTCGTGTCCATCCACGTTGGAGACAAAGTGAAAACGTTTGCCTGGAATGGCAAACGCATCCAGCGCCAGCACCGCCATCTGCGGCCCCAGGTCGGAGCCACCAATGCCGATGTTGACCACGTCGGTAATGCCGGAGTCGGCACGCACGGCCTCTGCAAAGGCCAGCATCGCGTCCAGCGTGGTGTGCACCTGCTGCAGTTCAGTTGCTATATTTTTGATAGCTGCCTGCGCAATATCTGCGAGGGCTACTGGCGGATATCGCAACAACCAATGCATGGCGGCACGGTCTTCGGTGGTGTTAACGATGGCGCCCGTCAGCAAGGCGTCGCGCTGCGCCTCCAGGTCGCAGGCGCGGGCCAGGTCCAGCAGCAGGGATTCGGTGGCCGGGTCCAGCAGGTTCTTGGACAGATCCGCAAACACATGGGGCGCAGACTGGCTCAGGTGGGTAAAGCGGTCGGCATCCGTGGCAAAGGCGGTGCGCAGGTCGAAGGCACGACCGGTCGCATCGAAGGCTTGTTGCAGCGCAGACCAGGCCGCAGTGCGGTCACATCGGGTACGTGTCATGGCGTCCAATGGTAATGGCCCTTGCGCTACCCGAGGGTGTCTCAGGCTGCCAGCAACAAATGATCGAGCTTGACGGCATCGGCACAGAAGGCGCGTATGCCTTCGGCCAGCTTCTCGGTGGCCATGGCGTCTTCATTGAGTGCCAGGCGGAAGTCCGCCTCGTCATAGTGCTGATGTTCCAGCGGACTCTGGTGGGCGCGCTCGGGGTCGAGTGCGCGCACCAGGGGCGCTTCGGTGCTGGCCAGTATCGCCAGCAGATCGGGGCTGATCGTCAACAGGTCGCAGCCCGCCAGCGCCGTGATCTGTCCCACGTTGCGAAAGCTTGCGCCCATGACTTCGGTGGTGATCCCGAACTTCTTGTAGTAGTTGTAGATTTGCGTGACCGACTGAACACCGGGGTCATTGGCTCCGGATCGTTCGCTCTCTACCCAGCCGGCGCCTGCGGACTTCTTGTGCCAATCGTAGATGCGGCCCACAAAGGGCGAAATCAGCTGCACCTTGGCCTGGCCGCACGCCACTGCCTGGCAGAACGAAAACAGCAGCGTCAGGTTGGTGTGGATACCCTTGCGCTCCAACGCCTGCGCGGCGGCGATGCCTTCCCAGGTCGCAGCGACCTTGATCAACACACGCTCGGTGGAAATGCCCTGCGCCTGGTACAGCTCAATCAGTCGTTCGGCGCGCGCCACGGTGGCATTGGTGTCAAAGCTCAGGCGGGCATCCACTTCGGTGGAGACCCGTCCGGGAATGATGGACAGGATTTCGCAGCCAAAGCGCACCAGCAAACGATCCATCACCTCATCCAGCGCACGGCCACGAAACTGCGCCACCGTCTGTTGCAACAGGGGCGCGTAGTCCGCCTTTTGTACGGCCTTGAGGATCAATGATGGGTTGGTGGTGGCGTCCTGTGGCTGGAAGACACCCAACTGCTTGAAGTCTCCGGTATCTGCGACCACGGTGGTGAATTGTTTGAGTGCGTCGAGTTGGTTCATGCCTTGAATTATCGATGAAACAAAGTTACATTATTGCATCAACTTTTTGTAACTTTTGCCATGAGCTTTGATCTGGTCTTGTTTGGCGGCACGGGCGATCTGGCATGGCGCAAGCTGATGCCGGCATTGTTCCAGGCCTTTCGCCATGGCACCCTGCCTCCCGGTGGCCGCATTATCGGCGTGGGCCGTGACGACCTCAGCAACGACCAGTACTGCGCGCTGATGCAATCCCGCTTTGACAAGGTGGACCTGTCCAAGCGACCCAGCGCAGACGAGTTTGCACGCTTTGCCGCGCTGCTGGAATACGTGCGCATGGACCTGTCGCGACCAGAGGACTATGCGCGCCTGAGCGAGCGGCTGCGGGCGCGCCAGGTGGAGACGGTGGTCATGTACCTGGCCACGGCACCGACCCTGTTCACCACCGTCTGCGAGCAACTTGCCGCCACGCAGTTGAACACACCGAGCACCCGGCTGGTCCTGGAAAAGCCCCTGGGCCACGATCTCGCATCCAACCGCGCCATCAACCACACGGTGCGCCAGTCCTTCGACGAGAAGCAGATCTTCCGCATCGACCATTACCTGGGAAAGCCGGCGGTGCAAAACCTGTTCGCACTGCGCTTTGGCAACGCACTGTTCGAACCCCTGTGGCGGCGCGAGCACATCGCCAATATCCAGATCACCATCGCCGAAGAGCTGGGGGTGGAGAAGCGCGGCGCCTTCTATGAGACCACGGGCGCACTGCGCGACATGGTGCAGAACCACGCGCTGCAACTGCTGTGCGCCATTGGCATGGAGCCGCCCATCAACTCGCATGCCGACGCCATACGCGACGAGAAACTCAAGGTGCTGCGCTCGCTCAAGCCCTGGACCACGGAATCACTGGCACAGGACGTGGTGCGAGGTCAGTACACCGGCGGAAGCATTGACGGCACCCGCGTACCTGGTTATCGCGAGGAACCCGGCGTCAACCCGCACAGCACAACCGAGACCTTTGTCGCGCTGCGCACTGAAATCGCCAACTGGCGATGGGCTGGCGTGCCGTTTTACATCCGTACCGGCAAGCGCCTGGCAGGGCGTGACGCGCGCATTGTGGTCAACTTCCGCCCAACGCCGCATGCCATTTTCAATTCACAAATAGGCATGTCCAATCGGCTTGTCATCAATCTGCAACCCAAGGATGGGCTGGAATTGCACTTGATGGCACAAGGTCAGAACCACCGCCAGAGCCGGCCCGGGGCAGCCCAGGCACTGGTGCCGGTCCAACTCGATCTGGACTTTGACAAACGCTTTGGTGCCGAGCGGGTAGGCGCGTATGAACGGCTCCTGCTGGATGTCATAGACAACCGGTTGAACCTGTTTGTCCGCAGCGATGAACAGGAAGAGGCCTGGCGCTGGGTGGAGCCACTGCTCGACCATTGGGCCGGTGACGCCCAGACACTGCGCCTCTATGCCGCCGGCACCTGGGGGCCCAGTGCATCAAGCGCAATGATTGCGCGGGACGGCCATTGCTGGTCCGAGGAGTGCTAGCATGCTCGACCGCATTCAGGCCGCCCTGCCCTCATTGGCCCCAGCAGAACAACGCGTGGGCAAACTGTGTCTGGCCGACCCAAGGGCCTTTGCCAAGCTGCCAGTCGGTGTGCTGGCGGACCGCTCGCATGTCAGCAAGCCCACCGTCGTGCGCTTCTGCCGCAGCGTCGGGTACGACGGACTGGCCGACTTCAAGCGCAAGCTGGCCGGCACGGTCAATGAGGGCGTGCCCTTCATCCACCGCAGTGTGGACAGCGATGACAAGACCGCTGACGTCATGGTGAAGGTCATCGACAACACCGTGGCGGCCTTCCTGAAGTACCGCAACGAGGCCAGCACACTGGCCATCGACCGGGCCATTGCCGCCCTGATGGTGGCGTATGAAGGCAAGCACCGCATCCAGTTCTTTGGTGTGGGCAATTCCGGCGTCGTGGCCCAGGACGCGCAGCACAAGTTCTTCCGCCTGGGCGTCAACACGGTCGCCTACAGCGATGGGCACATGCAGGTCATGAGCGCATCCACCCTGGTCCCGGGTGACTGTGTGGTGGTCATCAGCAATTCGGGGCGCACGCGCGATCTGATGGATGCCTGCGACATTGCCCGTAAGAATGGCGCCACCACCATCGTCATCACTGCCAGTGGGTCTCCACTGGCCAGCGCCGGACATATCCACCTCAGTGCCGACCATCCCGAGGGCTTCGACCGTTACAGCCCCATGGTTTCGCGCCTGCTGCATCTCATGATCATCGACATCCTGGCCACCTGCATGGCGCTGCGTATTGGTGGCGATACCTTGCAGCCACTGCTGAGCGAGATGAAGAGCAATCTACGCAGCAAACGTTACACCTGAACACCAACAAAAAAGCCCCGCTACGTTGCCGTAGCGGGGCTTTGAACTTTAGATCAACAACTGGCTTGCACCAGCGTCAGATCAGAAGTTGTGACGGATGCCGAGGCCGTAGATGTCAGCGTCAACAGCAGACTTCAGAGAAGTAGCGCCGGAAGCGATCTTGCCGCTCTTGCCGTCACGACGGTAGTCGAAGTACACAGTGGTACGCTTGCTCAGGCTGTAGCCAGCGTACAGCAGGTAGTCGGTGTCGTCAGAGCCGGTGTCTTGAGCAACGTCAACCGTGAAAGCCCAGGGGCCGACGGGAACGCGAGCACCCAGGGTCCAACCTTGGGAAGCACCAGCGGGGTCTTGGTAAGAACCAGCCAGGATGAAGGAACCGAAGTTGTAGCTTGCGCCCAAGGAGTAGTTGCCGTCGGTGGATTGACCAGCTGCAACCTTGTCGTTCTTCCAGTAGGACAGGCCAACGGACAGAGGACCAGCGGCGTAGATGGCGTTAGCATCAACCTTGCTACCCAGACCACCGTTTTCGATACCGTCCAACTCGGTCACATAGCCCAGAGTTGCGGAGAAACCGCCCATGTTGGGGGTGGTGTAGCTGAATTCGCGGCTGTTACGCGAACCGGCGCCAGCGAAACCGAACTGGTTAGCCACGACGGAGAAGTTAGCAGCGCCGGTCAGTTCCCAAGCAGCAACGCCGAAGAACGTGGGAGTCAGGGTACGGCCAGCCTTGATGCGACCGAAACCGCCGTCCAGAGCCAGGTATGCGTAACGAGCGTCAGAGGTGCCAGTAGCGCCAGTGGAGTAGTCGATGTTTTGTTCGAACTGGGCAGTAGCCTTCAGGCCGCCACCGAGGTCTTCAACAACCTTGATGCCCCAACGGCTGTTGCCGTCGTTCTGGATGTCGTTGGTCTTCATGTTGGCGTCAGACTTGACACCGGTAGCGTTCACAGCGCCCAGTGCAACGTCAGCCACGCCGTACAGGGTCACTTGCGCCATCGAGGCGCTGGATGCGGCCAGAACGGCCAAAGCGATGAGGGTTTTTTTCATTTCGGGTTTCTCAAAAAGGTTAAACAGCGGGCTCCGGTCCGACGGGATTGGAACCCCGGGCCAACCTCCTAGTTCAGGAAGTTGGGTCTATTGCACCAGACCCATGCCCATTTGGCAAAGCATTGCCCCCAAAAATAACTGAAAAAGCCGAAATCCCCGAGCTTCCGTTGCAGGGTTGCAACAATTTGTTTCCCTACTCTGTGCGGTGGAATCACGCTAGACTGTCGCACCGTCTTTTCCCGGAGTTTGATCATCGATTCGCTGCTGAATGCCGCCGACGCTGCCCTGCGCACCGTGTTCGCAAAACCCCGCGCGGCGCTGGCCACACCGAGTGCCGCAGAGCCTTCAACGGGCCTGACGCCCGATGAGCGTCGGATCTCTGCTGCGCTCATGCGTGTCAACCACGTGGGAGAGGTTTGTGCGCAGGCTTTGTACACGTCGCAAGCCCTGGCTACACGCAACCCGGCGCTTCGCGCACACTTCACGCGAGCCTGCATTGAGGAAACAGACCACCTGGCCTGGACGGCTCAGCGACTCAACGAACTGGACTCCCGCCCGTCCTTGTTGAACCCCTTGTGGTACGCCGGTGCATTTGGCTTGGGGCTTCTGGCGGGCCGGTTGGGAGATCCGGTCAGCCTGGGTTTCGTGGTTGAGACCGAGAATCAAGTGGGCGCGCACTTACAAAGCCACCTGGGGCGTCTGCCTTTGGCCGACCATGCTTCGCGGGCCATTGTTCAACAGATGCAAGACGACGAATTGCGCCACGCGGACGCAGCCAAGCAGGCCGGCGCGATGGAACTGCCGGCACCTGTGAAGGGCCTGATGCGGGCCGCCGCCAAGCTCATGACGACAGTGGCCCACCACATCTGACTCAGGCTTCCAGCACCTCGAAGCTGGTGGTGATCTCTGCAGTCTTGGCCAGCATGATGCTGGCGGAACAGTATTTCTCATGGCTCATGGCGACAGCACGCTCCACTGCCGCCGCCGGTACTGCCTTGCCCGTCACGGTGAAATGCATGTGGATCTTGGTGAAGACCTTGGGATCGGTAGCCGCCCGCTCGGCAGACAGTTTGACGGTGCAGCCCTGCACAGCATGGCGCCCGCGCTTCAGTATCAGGACCACGTCATAGGCAGTACAGCCGCCGGTACCGGCCAGCACCGTTTCCAGGGGACGAGGGGCCAAATTCTGACCGCCATTTTCGGGTTTGTCGGAGTCCGGTGCACCATCCATGACCAGGGTATGGCCGCTGCCGGTTTCTGCAACAAAACCCATGCCTGATCGGGTATTCAAGCCGCCGGTCCAACTGACTGTGCATTCCATATTCTCACTCCTTGGTCATCATCGTCCGCAGCGAACGCGGCAAGGCGCCGATTATCATGTGAGAACACTTTTCCCCCAGCCATGACGACAAAAACACCCAAACCGCTTGCCCCCGCCGACTACCTCAAGAAGATACTGACCGCACGCGTTTACGACGTGGCAACCGAATCGCCCCTGGAGCCTGCCAGGCAACTGGGCAAGCGCCTTCACAACACGGTCCTGCTCAAACGCGAAGACCAACAGCCCGTGCGCAGTTTTAAACTGCGGGGGGCCTACAACAAAATGGCGCAACTCAGTGCGGCGCAGTTGAAAAAAGGCGTCATCTGCGCATCTGCCGGCAACCATGCGCAGGGCGTCGCGCTGAGCGCGTCGCGCCTGGGTTCGCGGGCGGTCATCGTCATGCCGACCACCACGCCGCAAGTCAAGGTAGATGCGGTGCGCGGCTTTGGCGGGGAGGTGGTGCTGTTTGGCGACAGCTACTCTGATGCCTACGCGCACTCGCTGACGCTGCAAAAAAAACAGGGACTGACTTTTGTCCACCCGTTTGATGACCCGGATGTCATCGCCGGCCAGGGCACCATAGCCATGGAAATGCTGCGCCAGGTTCAGACGCTGCATATGCACAGTTCAACGCTCGCGGCCTCCCCGTCGTCGCCACCGGCCCTGGATGCGGTTTTTGTGGCGATTGGCGGAGGCGGCCTCGTAGCTGGCGTGGCCAACTACCTGAAGGCAGTGGACCCGCGCATCAAGGTGATTGGGGTGCAGATGAACGACTCCGACGCCATGATCCAGTCGGTGCAAGCCAAGAAGCGCGTCACGCTGGGTGACGTGGGACTGTTTTCGGATGGCACGGCCGTGAAGCTGGTCGGTGAGGAAACCTTCCGCATCGCGCGCGGCCTGGTGGACGAGTTCATGACCGTCGACACCGACGCCGTCTGTGCCGCCATCAAGGACATCTTTGTCGACACCCGCAGCATCGTGGAGCCGGCAGGCGCACTGGCCGTGGCCGCCATCAAGCAGTACGTCGCCCGCAACAAAACCAAGGGCGAGACCTATGCTGCCATCCTGTGCGGCGCCAACATGAACTTTGACCGCCTGCGCTTTGTCGCCGAGCGTGCGGAAGTGGGCGAAGAACGCGAAGCCCTGTTTGCCGTCACTATTCCCGAGGAGCGCGGCAGCTTCAAGCGCTTCTGCGAGCTGATTGGCGGACTGCCCGGTGGCCCCCGCAACGTCACCGAGTTCAACTACCGCATCAGCGACGCCGCCAAAGCACACGTGTTTGTGGGCCTGACCACCCACGGCAAAGGCGAATCGGCAAAGATTGCAGGCAACTTTACGCGCCATGGCTTCCAGACCCTGGACCTGACGCACGACGAGTTGGCCAAGGAGCACATCCGCCACATGGTGGGCGGTCACTCCGGTCTGGCAGAGAACGAACGCCTGCTGCGCTTTGTGTTCCCTGAGCGTCCGGGCGCTCTGCTCAAGTTCCTGAGCCTGATGCGCCCCGGCTGGAACATCAGCCTGTTCCACTACCGCAACCAGGGTGCGGACTATGGCCGCATTCTGGTCGGTCTGCAGGTTCCCAAGGTGGACGACAAGGCCTTTGCCAAGTTCCTGCAGACGCTGGACTACCCGTATGTGGAAGAATCAGACAACCCGGTGTACCGCATGTTCTTGCGGCAATAGCCGGGCCTTTCAACCTGGGGCACGGACATGGGCATTTCGCTGGATGGCAAGCTGGTAGTCGCCATATCGAGTCGGGCGTTGTTCGACTTTGAGGAGGAAAACCAGGTCTTTGAACAGGCGGATGACACCGCCTACATGCGCCTGCAACTGGAGCGGCTGGAGACACCGGCCAAACCCGGTGTCGCGTTTTCCATGGTCCGCAAGCTGCTGGCATTCAACCAGGAGTCCTCGCAAGAGGTGGAGGTGGTCATCCTGTCGCGCAACGACCCGGTCAGTGGCTTGCGCGTCATGAAGTCCGCTGCGCACTATGCGCTGCCCATCATTCGCTGCTCCTTCACCCGCGGGGAAGCGCCCTGGCGCTATCTCAAGCCCCTGCGTGCCAACCTGTTTCTGAGCACCCACCTGAGCGATGTGCGCGCCGCGCTGGCGGCGGGCGTCCCGGCTGCACAGGTGTATCCCCAATCGGCCCACGCCAGCGATGCACATCCCTTGGAAGTGCGTATCGCCTTTGACGGAGATGCGGTGCTGTTCAGCGACGAGGCTGAACGCGTGTACCAGTCCGAGGGGCTGAACGCATTCCAGCAACACGAGATGGACAAGGTGGCACAGCCACTGCCCGACGGTCCGTTCAAGCCGCTGCTGGTCGCCCTGCACCGCCTGCAGCGGGCTTCCACGCCACGCATGCGGATTCGCACTGCCCTGGTCACGGCACGCAGCGCACCGGCGCATGAGCGCGCCATCCGGACGTTGATGGACTGGAACATTGCCGTGGATGAAGCCATGTTCCTGGGGGGATTGGACAAGGGCGAATTCCTGCGCGAATTTGAGCCCGATTTCTTCTTTGACGACCAGACCGGTCACATCGAATCCGCGGCCAGGCATGTCCCCGCCGGCCATGTCGCCAGCGGCATCCGGAATTGAAACATCCGCTTCGAATTCGACGGTAGCCCTCGTGGATACTGCGTAAGCAGCTATCGATTTAAGAGCAAATTATTAGCCGGCGCGGTAAACACCCCATCCGCGCGCACGCAATACGCAGGCCGGACACTCCCCACAGCCATAGCCCCATGGGTGACGCCGGTCACGTGTGCCCAGATAGCAGGTGTGGGTGTGTTCGACAATCAGATCCACCAATGCCCGGCCCCCCAAAGACTCGGCCAGGGCCCAGGTTGCAGCCTTGTCGATCCACATCAACGGGGTCTCTATCAGGAAGCGCTTGTCCATCCCCAAGGACAGGGCCAGTTGCATGGCCTTCATGGTGTCGTCCCGGCAATCCGGGTAACCGGAAAAATCCGTTTCACATACCCCGGTCACTATGACCTGAAGGCCGCGCCGGTAGGCCACCGCTGCGGCCAGCGTCAGGAACAGCAGGTTGCGCCCCGGGACAAAGGTATTGGGAAGACCCGTGCTTTCCATCTGGAAGGCCGTCTGACGGGTCAAGGATGTCTCACTGACCGCCCCCAGCACCGCCAGATCCAGCAGGTGATCTTCGCCCAGTTTGGTGGCCCATTGGGGAAACTGTGCACGGACCTGTTGCAGCACGACAAGCCGCGCATCCAGCTCAACACTGTGGCGTTGTCGGTAGTCAAAGGCGATGGTCTCCACGCGCTCATAGCGTTGCAGGGCGTGGGCGAGGCAGGTGGTGGAGTCCTGTCCACCGGAGAAAAGAACAAGGGCGCTGGTGTGCATGACCGCAATGGTAGAACACCTGCCGCCCGGGAGCCGCGCAACGGTCAGATGTTCTCGGTCTTCTTGATCGTGTTCGGCGCGTACACCAGAACCTCTTTGGCAAAGTTGCCCGGCATATCGGTCGGCGCGACCGGGTTGGGCGGCGTCAACTGGTTGTGCACCTGATCGAGCTGCACCGCGTTGGCGCTGGCCGTCCACATGCTTTTGATGTGTTCCATCAGAACTTCATACAGCGGCTTGGGTGGCGGGTCTTCCACTTTTTCGGGCGCCGGACGATGGATGGTCCAGTCCTTGGGTGATGTGGCCGCTTCCGACCCCGGTTTGCCGGGGTCCGAAACGCTGGTGTACACCGGCTCACCCTCGTTGGTCTTGAGCGCCGGGTTCACCAGGTCCACGACACTGGGCACCGGCTGTATGGAGGGGTGTGCACTCACCGACGGATTCACCGGAGCAACCGGTATCACCCTGTTTGCCCCAGACGAAGCCGCATCTGCGCCAACAGGCCGCAGACTTGGTGATCGATCAATGGATGGCAATTGCATTTTGGTTTGGCCTTACGGGCCCCTCCAGTTACTTTTCTTCGTAGACGTACGTTTCTTAACGGCAGATTTAAATGGTTATTTAGGTCTATTTTTAAATTTATTCAAAAAAATCGCCGCATATGGCAAAGCCGCGAGAAACGCACCATGGCGGTGCATTTCTCGCGGCTTTGGAGGGGACTTGCCGATATTTTCAGTCGTCCAGCAACGACAGATCGCGCACCGCACCCTTGTCTGCCGACATCACCAACTTGGCGTAGGCCTTCAAAGCCGCAGACACCTTGCGCGGGCGTGGCTGCGCAGGCTTCCAGCCCAGCTTGTCCTGCGCGGCACGGCGCGAGGCCAGTTCTTCGTCACTCACCAGCACATTGATGCTGCGGTTGGGAATGTCGATGCGGATACGGTCGCCGTTCTTCACCAGGCCAATAGCGCCGCCAGCTGCCGCTTCGGGCGAGGCGTGGCCAATGGACAGACCCGAGGTGCCGCCGGAGAAGCGACCGTCGGTGAGCAGTGCGCAGGCTTTGCCCAGTCCTTTGGACTTGATGTAGCTGGTGGGGTACAGCATTTCCTGCATGCCGGGGCCGCCCTTGGGGCCTTCGTAGCGCACGATGACCACGTCGCCAGCCTTGACCTTGTCGGCCAGGATGTTGGCCACAGCTTCGTCCTGGCTTTCCACCACGTGGGCCGGACCTTCAAACACCAGCAGGCTGTCGTCCACGCCGGCGGTTTTAACGACGCAGCCGTTCAGGGCGATATTGCCCACCAGAACCGCCAGGCCGCCTTCCTTGCTGAAGGCGTGCTCGAAGGAGCGGATGCAGCCCTCGGCACGGTCCACGTCCAGGCTGGGCCAACGCGCGCTCTGGCTGAAGGCCACCTGGGTGGGGATGCCGCCGGGGCCGGCCATGTAGAAGGTCTTGACGGCATCGGACGGATTGCGCGCCACGTCCCACTGGTCCAGCGCGTCCTTCATGGTCCTGGCGTGCACGGTGGGCACATCGGTGTGCAGCTTGCCGGCACGGTCCAGCTCACCCAGGATACCCATGATGCCGCCGGCCCGGTGCACGTCTTCGATGTGGTATTTGTTGGTATTGGGTGCCACCTTGCACAGTTGCGGCACGATCTTGGACATGCGGTCGATGTCGGCCATGGTGAAGTCGATTTCCGCTTCCTGCGCAATCGCCAGGATGTGCAGGATGGTGTTGGTGGAGCCGCCCATGGCGATGTCCAGCGCAATGGCGTTCTCGAACGCCTTCTTGCCGATGGCGCGCGGCAGCAAAGTCAGCTCTTCCTTCTCGTAGTAGCGCTGGCACAGCTCCACAGCCAGACGGCCAGCGCGCTTGAACAGCTGCTCGCGGTCACTGTGGGTAGCCACCACCGTGCCGTTGCCGGGCAGGGACAGGCCCAGGGCTTCGGTCAGGCAGTTCATGGAGTTGGCAGTGAACATGCCCGAGCAAGAGCCGCAGGTGGGGCAGGCGGAGCGCTCCACCTCGGCCACGTCGGCGTCACTCACCTTGTCGTCGGCGGCCATGACCATGGCGTCGATCAGGTCGAGCTTCTTGAACTCCATCTTGTGCGTGGTCGGGTTGGCCAGTTGGACCTTGCCCGCCTCCATGGGGCCACCGGAGACGAACACCACGGGGATGTTCAGGCGCATGGCGGCCATCAGCATGCCGGGGGTGATCTTGTCGCAGTTGGAGATGCAGACCATGGCATCCGCACAGTGGGCGTTGACCATGTACTCCACGCTGTCGGCAATGATGTCGCGGCTGGGCAGCGAATACAGCATGCCGTCGTGGCCCATGGCGATGCCGTCGTCCACGGCGATGGTGTTGAATTCCTTGGCCACGCCGCCAGCGGCCTCGATCTCGCGCGCCACCAATTGGCCCAGGTCCTTCAGGTGCACGTGGCCGGGCACGAACTGGGTGAAGCTGTTCACCACCGCGATGATGGGCTTGGAGAAATCGGCGTCCTTCATGCCGGTGGCGCGCCACAGGGAGCGGGCTCCAGCCATGTTGCGACCGGCTGTGGATGTCTTGGAACGGTATACGGGCATGGAAAGCTCTCTCGGTTGGGGCAGAAAACACACGCTCGGGCGCGTAGCACCCATCAACGATCTTCAAAGGGAAATTATCGCGCACTGTAAGCCCACCCACCACCCGCCCACCGCCAAAGACCGGCAGCACACGAGGCCATCGAATCGGGGGCCGCGTGACCTGGCAACAAAGGCAAAGACGAGGTCGCCTTCGATTGGTGCACGCTATGATCCTCCGAACACGCCGACCCGATGCCGTGGCGCCAGCATGCAACCACCTGAACTCCCCACCCACCGTATGACCGCCAACGTGGCCAATACCAACGACACCAGCGATCCACGCATCTTCCGCGAACAGGTCCACACCCAGTACCAGACCCTGCCCGTCAGCCTGGGCGGCTCCGTGGTGGCTGTCAGCTTCTACAGCCTGGCCATGACGGTGTGGCAGCCGTTGGGTTGGGTCCTGGTCTGGTTTGCGGCGATGCTGTTGCAATTTGTGGTCAGGGCCTGGGGCCTTCACCGCTATCGCCGCCGCCGCCGGCAAGGGCCGCTGTCCATGGACGAAGTACGCATCTGGGGACAGTACGCCACCTGGGGCTCGCTGCTGTCGGGCGGACTCTGGGGCTTGGTGGCCGTCGCGTTCTTTCCGCCAACAGGGTCGGAGTTCGCCCAGTACCAGTACCTGCTGATGATGATGCTGTCGGGCATGGGAACCGCCGCGGCGTTCGCACAGGCGTCGTATCCGAGGGCATTCCGGGCATTCATGCTGCCAGCCAGCGTACCCTTTACCGTGCTGCTGTTTCTGCAGGGTACGACCATGCACTACATCTACTGCGCGACGTCGATCCTTTACATGCTGTCGATCGACCGCTTTGTGGTCGTGCTGAACAAGTCCATGCTGGAGGCCTATCGCATGCGCTTCGCCAACCAGGATCTGGTGGAGCGGTTGGCCCATCAGAATCAACTGGTGATCGAGGCCAGCGCGGCCAAGAGCAAGTTTCTGGCTTCGGCCAGCCATGACCTGCGTCAGCCGCTGCACGCCATGGAGTTGTTCACCGAAGCGCTGCAGCAGTCGCCCCTGCCCGCCGGTGCGCTGCGCATCACCGACAAGCTGCGCCAGTCGGTGGCTGCCCTGCGCGGCCTGCTTGATGCCTTGCTCGACATATCCAAGCTTGATGCCGGCGTGGTGCGGCCACAGGCCGCTGCACTGACCCTGGCCCCCCTGCTCCAACTGGTGCTCGACGAATTCCAGGGAGCGGCTCGGGCCAAGGGACTGTTCCTTCGCCTGCGCGTGCCTGCAGCCGCCACCACGTACAGTGACCCCGCCCTGCTGAAGTCCATCGTCAGCAACCTCGTGAGCAATGCCGTGCGTTACACCGCGCAGGGCGGCATCCTGGTCACCTGCCGCCCCGGGCGCAACGAGTGGCTGGTGGATGTCGTCGACTCGGGACTGGGCATTGCGCCCGCGCAACAGGAAGAAGTATTCAAGGAATTCGTGCAACTGCACAACCCGCAGCGTGATCGCGAACAGGGCCTGGGCCTGGGCCTGGCCATTGTGGGACGCCTGTGCGGCCTGCTTGGCCATTCGGTGGAACTGCGATCACAGCCGCAGCGCGGCAGCCGCTTTCGGGTGCGCGTGCCACGTCACCATCCGGTTGCAACACCGGCGGTGCTTGTGCCCGCACCGACCATGACTGCGCTGGAGCAGGGTGCCCTGGTGGTGGTCATCGACGATGAGCGCGACATCCGCGAGGCCATGCTGGCCATGCTGGCGGGCTGGGGCCTGCGTGCCGTCTGCCAGCCCGACGCACCCAGCGCCGTGCGCGCCCTGGCCGACGAGTCCAGCCTGCCACTGCTGATCATCAGCGACTACCGCCTTGGCTTGCCGACAACCGGAATCGACGCCATCCTGCACCTACGCGAGGAATACAACGTGGACGACCTGCCGGCCCTGCTGCTCACCGGCGACACCGAGAGCCAGGACCTGCTGCGCGTGCAGGCCAGTGGCATACCGGTCATGCACAAGCCGGTGGATACCCATGAACTCAAACTGCTGTTGCACCGGCTGTCAGAGCTGCGCCGGCCCCGATCCGACGTCAATGGGACCAAGGTCCCAGAGGCTGCGGCATCTCCCGCCGCCGGCCTAAGCTAGCGCCATCCCGCCTTCATCCCAACCGAGCAAGAACTGCAACGTGCCCTATCGCATCCTCATCGTGGACGACCATGCCCTGGTGCGTGACGGCCTGGCCCTGCTCGTCTCCACCCTGCCCGGCGGCGCCAGTGTGTTCACCGCTTCCACCGCCGCACAGGCGCTGGAACAGGCGGAGCTGCACGCACCGCTGGACGCCGTGCTGCTGGACTGTGGCCTGCCCGACGCCGACGGCATCAGCCTGATCCGGGCGCTTCAGGCCCGCTGCGGCCAGGCGCCGGTGATCGTGGTGTCCGCGGAGGAGGCACCCCAGGTGGCCGCGCGCGTGCTGCAGATGGGTGCCAGTGCCTTCGTGCCCAAGAGCAAGGCATCGGCCAATGTGCTGACCGCGCTCAAACTGGCCCTGGCGCAGGGCACGACCGCCCCGGTACCAGGCACAACTGCGGACGCGGCGCCGACGCAGACTCCGGTTCTGACGGCGCGTCAGTTGGATATCCTGCTGATGCTCGATCAGGGCCTGACCAACCAGACCATCGCCCTGCAGCTGGGGCTGGCGGAAAAGACCGTGAAGAACCACATCACCGGCCTGTTCGGAGCCTTGGGCGCCGTCAATCGCCTGCAGGCCATCCGCCAGGCACGCAACTGCGGCCTTCTGAAGTAAAAGTTCACAGGTAAAAAGCCTTGTAGCCCTCGCAGAATATGCGTGTGCAGCTACAAAATAAATAGCATATCAACAGAAGGCACGACCGCCTCCTGCCTCAATAGTAGGCCCCCGCAGCACGCGCCGCGGCCTCGTAAACCTTGGGCAAGCGGTAGCCGCGGCGCTCCAGCCGCTGGGCGTTCAGTGCCACCACAAAGGCCTGCCCTTCCACCGGAGGCATTTGCGCCACGCTGCGTCCCTGCAGCAATGCCACTGTTCGCCGCCCGGCAATCTGGCCCTGCTCCTGCGGGGAAGACGATATTGACAGGGCGCCGCCGTCGCCCACAAATCCATTCTTGGCGGCCATGGGCAATGCCTTGCTGTGGGCATCGGTCCAGGTCAGCAGCTCGGCCGGTGGTACCACCGTGGTGTCACCTGCCTGGCGCGCCACGCCGCGGTAGCCGGTGATGAGCAGCACATCAGCACTGGCGCCCAGGTCCTGCACATCGGTCTGCCACTGTGCCAACTCGCCGGCCTGGCGGCACGGGAGCAGACGGTGCGGAGCCCAGTCGTACGCGCTGACCTGGCGCGCCTCGGCCACCGAGACGCCACGCGCATCGCCCAGGCAGGCCACGGTGAGTGGCTTGCCCTTGCCCAGGTCGTTCAGGGCCTCGTGCAACGCCACCAGGGGCACGCGCTCCAGGATGCCGGTGGTGTTGGTGGCGGTGTCGAAATGGTGCTCCGGCAGTTGCGCGTCAATTCCGGCATAGACGATGCGCATGTCCGGCCGGTTGAGCAGCGTGGGCGTGACCAGGTCGGCCGCCAGGTCGTCGAAGATCACCAGCACATGCGGCTCGAACGACTCCACCGCCCGCATGGCGGATGCGGCGGCCGTCTCCTTGTGCTGCGCATTGGGGGCACCCAGCAGGCCCAGGTACTGGGTGCGCGTCAGCACCGTGCGCGGATAGGCCTTGAGGGCATCCAGAAAGCTGGCGTTCAGGCCCTTGACCCAGGCGTAGTTCTCGTCGTAGCTGTGCACCACCAGCACGCGTGGACTGGTGGTGTTGTAGTAGATGGACAGCGCCAGTGACAGCGCCAGAAACACGCTGACCAACACCAGCTTGGAGGTCTTTCTCATATCAGATCCAGTGCATCCCAGTAGGGGATGGAGACAAAAACGGCAGCCACACGCAGGGCAGACGATGCCAGGTTGAACTTCAGGAACAGCGATTCGTCATACCGTCCGGTGCCGGCATCAACCGCCCGCAGTTGGGCATAGGCGCTGCTCTGGTAGGGCAGGAACCACAGGTCCGAGAACATGGCGGCCAGGAACCCGATGATCCAGGGATTGATGCCCGCCGCATCAGCCAGCGGCATCAACAGAATGGCCGACACCACCATGCCTGCCGTGATGGGCAGGGCCAGACGGATGATGCACACCACCGCCAATTCCAGCAGGACCAGGCGGGTCATATCCTGTTGCAGCAATGCCGCCAGGCCATCCATCCACGGCATGACCTGGTCGACCAGATGCAAATGCTCCATGGCGCCCGTCAGTCCCTGCAATGACAGCAGGAAGAACACCATGGGCCAGTCCACGAATTGCTGAAAACCCTTCTTGTTGACCAAGCCGTAGAACAGCAGCGCCACCAGCACGAAGCCCGCTACCCAGGGTAGCGATATGTGGTGCCACGACACTCCCGCCGCTCCGGCAAGGAACACCGCCAGCGCCAGCAACACAAACCGTTCATCCCGCCCCAGAGGCCCGAGCATTGCCAACTGCTGGCGTACCTGCTCTTTCGAAGCGGGCAAGGCGTGGCCGCGGCCGAAGAAGATGCGGTCCAGCACAAAGTGCCCGACGGTCAGCACGAGCGCGCACACACCGGCTGCCACGAACCAGAAGAAGCCCTGGAACTCCTCCTGGAGTTGCAGCGGCAGCATGGCAAACACGATCAGGTTCGCGCTCTTGCTGGTCACGAACATGGGGGACATGTTCATCGATCCGGTGTAGGTGGCCACGGCCAGGCGGGTGTGGTCCAGGCCGCCTGGCCTGACACCATCGGCACCGCAAAAATCACGGTACAGCGGTACCAGCAGACTCATGCGCGCGTTGCCCGAGGGCATGATGGGTGACAGCACGTAGCCCGATGCCACCAAAGCAAAGCCGTGCCAGAACGGCGTGTCCGGCAGATGCAGGCGCATCCACAGGATGAAGCGGTACGACAGGCCCGATGCCACCAGGACTCCCCCCAGCACATAGACGCCGACAAACAGGATCAGGCCACTGGACGCAAAGCCCGACAGGACCACCCTGGTCGGCGCCAGGTCCACCAGCAGCATGGCCGTCATGGCGAACAGGGGTGGCACGAATTCGTCCACGATGGAGAACATCCACATGGACACCGTGGCGGCCAATATGGCCAGAAACAGCGTATTGGGCAGGGCCCAGCCCTGCCGGGTGCCAATCAACAGCAGCAGCAATGGGAGCAGCACTGTGCACCCCCAGCCCCAGATATCGCCCCGCGAAGGGCCTGCTGCCCCCCGTGGCACCCCCGCGACCGGCGCTGGCAATTCGGCGCCACCGACGCTGGCCAACAACGCGCTCTGCGCCTTGGCGCCAACTTCCGGAGCCTCCGCCAACAGGTCCTGCAGCGCACGGCGCGCCAGCACCAACAGGGTCGTATCACCTTCCGCGATGGCGCTGCGGCAATACATCGCCTGCCCAGCCAAGGCCTCTTCCCCGGCAATCTGGGACAGCCCCCGATCTTCCCCACCTGGGGCACAGATCGCCAGCGCCCCGCGCTGCACAAGCAACAGTTCGCGTGCGGGATCTCCGCAAGCTGTGACCACCTGTCCAGCCCCCACATGCCGGACCCGGACCGCCCCCAGCAGACGCGCCAGTGACCGCCCGGACAGGCTGGCGAACAGGGGGTCGCGTGACAGCCGATTGGCGATCTCGGTAACGGTCGGCTCAGTGGGCATGGGAAGACACACAGGAAGTTGGAAGAGGAAAAGGTCCTGTCTGGGGGCAATCAGACCCGTTCATGCTAACGGAGCGCTGCGGCGGGGGCTTGGCGTCGGGACCAAAGTCCCGGTCCGGTTTCGCGCCCGGACAGAGAGTCCCAAGCCCGTCTGTCCAGTGAGCCCGAACGTGTCCGCTCAATTCTGGCTGGTGGGCGTCCCCGGGCGCTCTGACTGCTCCGGATGCGGGAGTTCACTCAGGATCATGAGGCGATCTGCCAGCCGGTTCATGAAGGCCACTGCAACCACTACCTGATCATCCAGGGCTACCGCCCGCAATATCTCCTGTTGGGTCAGGATTGCCGTGCGGGCATATTCCGTATCCGCATAGGGCGCAAAGGCGCTGATGCGCATCAGCGCTTCCGCTGCGGGTGACACCTCGCTCATATCGACGCGTTTGCCCAGTTGCGCCATCAGAAAGTCGCGCAAGCCTTCAGGAAGCCCCGCCTGCAGCGCAACCAGACCTCCAACCAACTGGATAGCCGGCAGAGGCAGGGATTCAACGTCCTCTCGCAACTGCTGCAAAAAGTGATCCCACTGCTCAGTTTGCACATCCACTCCTTGTGACAGGAGTAGACACTAACCCAAATTCACGGTCGTGTGGGCGCGACCAGTTGCCACCCCTCCGGGCAGTACTGGGTATAGGGATAGTATTGCCCCACTGACCGGCAAAAATACCAGGCATTGACGGGCGGGGAGACGGGTGCGGGCGCCACTTCCATTGGAACGACGTAGGTGGGCGCCGGCGTTGCATAGGTGACTGGCGCAGGCACATAGGCAACCGGGGGTTGCACGTATACGGGCGGGGGCGGGGTGCTGGGCTGGCTGGCCGCCGCGCCGATTACCGCTCCGGCAAGTCCCAGGAACAACAAGGGTGCCACCCAGCCAGCATCGTGTGAGCGTCCGTGAAACTCGCGGTGGTGGGAGGGATAGGAATATCCTCTGGGGCCATCGGCAAGCGCGCTGCAGCCCATGGTGGCGATGAGTAGTGCGACCCCGACGGATTTGGTAATGGTTTTCATGGTGTGCCTTGGGGGTTTAACGGCAAATGGAATCGCCGGTTGACACAATCGGAGCAAATGCGCCAGACCCTGCCGCTTTAGAATCCGTCCAAAGTGCCGATCAATAAGATTGCGAGGCCCCACCCATGGGGTTGCGTTGCGCCCAAACCATCCAACCATTCACGGGTAGCCTATGTCCTCGGTTAATTCCATCGCGTTGTCAGGTCTGCATGCTGCGCAGACCGCGCTGGATGCGTCTGCCAGCAATATCGCCAACCAGAACACGCCCAACTTTAGTCGCCAGCAGGTGGTGCAAACCACGCAAGCTGCTGGCGGCGTGTCCGCCTCGGTGACCAGCGCGAGTGCTGAAGGCAGCGCGCTGGAAACCGACCTTGTGGCGCAGTTGCAGGCCAAGAACGCGTTCCTGGCCAACATTGCAGTCTTCAAGACCAGCGCGAAGATGGCTGGCGCCCTGCTCGACGAAAAGGCTTGAGCACGGTCGCAAATCGGGGGGCTATTGCCCAGTTCCGGACCCGCACCCCATTGCCCCTATTCCACTGTCACGGACTTGGCCAAGTTGCGAGGCTTGTCAACGTCCGTGCCACGCGCGCAGGCGGCGTGGTAGGCCAGCAACTGCAATGGCACCACGTGCAGCATGGGTGACAGCTCGCCGTAGTGCTCCGGCATGCGGATGACGTGCATGCCCTCGCCACTCTCGATCCGCGTATCTGCGTCGGCCAGCACATACAAGACACCACCGCGGGCACGCACCTCATGCAGATTGCTCTTGAGCTTTTCCAGCAGCGCGTCGTTGGGCGCCACCGTCACAACCGGCATGTCACTCGTCACCAGGGCCAACGGACCATGCTTGAGTTCACCGGCCGGATAGGCCTCGGCATGGATGTAGGTGATCTCCTTGAGCTTGAGCGCGCCTTCCATGGCGATCGGGTAGTGCAGGCCGCGCCCCAGGAACAGGGCGTTCTCTTTCTTGGCAAAATCCTCCGCCCAACTGATGACTTGTGGCTCCAGCGCGAGCACGGCCTGTAGCGCCGCAGGCAAATGGCGCATGGCCTTGAGGTGGCGCGACTCCTCCGCATCCGACAAGCGCCCCTTGGCTTGCGCCAAAGCCAGAGTCAACAGGAACAAGCCGGCCAACTGGGTCGTAAATGCCTTGGTCGACGCCACGCCGATTTCCACTCCGGCGCGGGTGACGTAGGCCAGGCTGCACTCGCGCACCATGGCACTGGTTGCGACGTTGCAGATGGTCAGGGTATGGCGCATGCCCAGGCTCTGGGCATGGCGCAATGCCGCCAGGGTGTCGGCCGTTTCACCCGACTGGGTGATGGTCACCACCAGGGTTCTGGGATTGGGTACCGAGTCCCGGTAGCGGTATTCGCTGGCCACTTCCACCTGTGTGGGAATCTTGGCGATGCTTTCCAGCCAGTACTTGGCCGTACAGCCGCTGTAGTAGCTGGTGCCACAGGCCAGGATCAGCACCGAATCAATCTCCGCGAAAACCCGCGCGGCATTGGCGCCCGGCGCATGGTTCATTTGCTGGTCGAACAACTCGGGCACGATGCCCTCCAGCCCTTCCAGGGTGTCCGCAATGGCGCGCGGCTGCTCAAAGATTTCCTTCTGCATGTAATGGCGGTAAGGTCCCAACTCGGCCGCACCGCTGTGGGCCAGCACCGTCTTGACCGGGCGCTGGGCGGGCGTCACCGGCTTGCGTGCCTTGTCCAGCAACCAGTAGCGACCCAACTGCACGTCCACCATGTCACCCTCTTCCAGGTAAACGATCTGATCCGTCACGCCCGCCAGGGCCATGGCATCGCTGGCCAGGAAGTGCTCCTGCCCATCCTTGCCCACTCCCAGGATCAGGGGGGAGCCTGCCCGGGCGCCCACCAGGCGGTGCGGCTCATCCTTGCAGAACACCGCAATGGCATAGGCACCCTGCAATTGGCCCACCGCCGCCTGCACCGCGTCGAACAGATCGCCGTCGTACACGCTATCCACCAGGTGGGCAATGACTTCCGTGTCCGTCTGGCTGACGAACACATAGCCCTTGGCCTTGAGCGCGGCACGCAGTTCATCGTGGTTTTCGATGATGCCGTTGTGCACCAGGGCAATACGGCCCGGCTTCTGGTGGGCCAGCTCGCCACTGCCGTGACTGAAATGGGGGTGCGCATTGCTGACGGATGGCGCACCATGGGTGGCCCACCGTGTGTGTGCGATCCCAAGCTGCCCCTGCAGCCCGCCCGACTCCGAACCCGGCGCAACCTGCGCTGCCAGCTCCGCAACCCGCGACGTGCTGCGCGCCCGCCTCAGTCCGGAATGGGCTGCATCCGAACCCTGGACATACACCGCCACGCCACAGGAGTCGTAGCCGCGGTATTCGAGGCGCTCCAGGCCCTGTACAAGAATGGGAACAATATTGCGGTTCGATACCGCACCGACGATGCCACACATGTTTTTTTCTCCAGACAACGATGTGGAGCGAATGGTAGAACTCACAAAATGAAATTTGTATCAAATATTTAATTTAAATTAACTCAATATTTCATGAAATTTCAAAATTGAACTATTATTTCATAACCAACGAAAAAATATCTATAAAAATTTATGGATTCCATCGATCTGCAGCTTCTGGATCTATTGCAGCGGGACGCCAGTTTGAGCAATCAAGCCTTGGCCGAACGGGTACACACGTCCCCCCCCACATGCCTGCGCCGCGTCAAGCGCCTGCATGAAGCAGGCCTGATTGAGCGCACCATCGCAATCCTGAATCCGGAGAAGCTGGCTGCCGACCTGGGTTCTGGCTTGACGGCCATTGTGGAAATCACACTGGACCGGCAAGACGTGCAATCCCTCGTCCAATTTGAGCGCCGCGTGGCAAACGAAGCTGCCGTACAACAGTGTTACCGCGTGTCCCCAGGACCGGATTTTGTGCTGATCGTGCACGCGACCAACATGTCGGACTACCAGGAGCTGACCAAGCGCCTGTTTACCAACGATGCCAATGTGCGCAACACCAAAGCGTTCTTCAGCATCCTACGCAGCAAGTTTGGCGCGGAGCTGCCGCTCAAGCAGCACAAATCCATACACCCATAAAGTCAGCCTTCCATTCAGAACCGGCTCACTGCTGTTCCATTACACTGACCCGGCAGAATAGTTGGTAATTTCCGCATCCACCCCGTGACCTAGACTGAAGAAATGAACACATCTCCAGATACCGACTTGGTGGCTGCGTGGGCATTTTTTGATAGTGGTCACTTGGAAGAGGCCATCCGACTGGCGCGCCAATCGCTGGACAAAACATCAGAAAACAATCCCAACATTGCTGCAGCGTTAGGGTGGTTCCTGCTTTCTGCGGGGACACTTGACGAGGCGCGGGCACTTCTTGAATCAGCACTAAGACGCCATTCCGATCACGCGCCTCTGCATTGGTACCTTGGCGTGTTGCACTTCCGTGAAGAACGTCGGGACGAAGCCTGCCAAGAGCTTTCCATTGCTATCACCATTGACCCCACACTGGACGAAGCGGCGGCGACTTTGGCCTGGGTCTTGAGCGATCTGCACCGATATGAGGATGCCGCACGGTACGCACAGCAGGCGCTGTCCATCAAGGTGCAGCCTCATCGCGTAGCCCAGTTGGGATGGCTTTTTCTCTGCCTGGAAGAGTTCAATGAGGCGGCCATCCAGCTCACAAAAGCGCTGTCACTGGAGCCGCAGCGCACAGAGACACGCTGCCACCTGGCAACGGCATTGCAGCGCATGGGCAATAACGACGAGGCCCTCACGGTACTCGCCGATGGACTGCTGCTCTCACCCGATGCCAGCGACCTGCTGCACCAGCAAATCCACATCCTGCTCGATTTGCGCCGCACCGACGCAGCACGCGCAGCGTGCCACCGCTTGCTTCAACAACAGCCGCAAGAGGGAGAAAGCTGGTACCTTTTCGCCAAGGTTCTGGTGCAACGCAAGCAACGCGGCCTTGCTGTGCGCGCCCTTGCCCGAGCCCAGCGACTGGCATCCGAGCAGCCTGATCTGTGGCAAAAAATCGGCTGGCTGGCACTGGAGACCGGCCATCTGCGTACCGCAAGGCATGCCACGGAACGGGTACTGGCACTGGCCCCGAAAGATCCAGGCAGCGACATTCTGGCGGCTCTTGTATTGGAGGCCAGTGGCGATTTACAAGCCGCCTCAACGCATGCAGAACAGGCCATCACACGCGCCCCGCGGTCCGCACATGCCTGGCGCGCATTGGCGCAGATACGCGCTCGCCAGGACCGTGCGAGCGAAGCCGAGAAAGCGCTGCAGACTGCACTGGATCTCGATCCCAATGACACCTGTGAAACCTATCGACAACTCGGCTGGCTCTGCTTCACCGATCGCAGGCAAGAAGCTGCCATCGCCGCATTTTGCGCTGCAATAGAGAACAATCCACAAAGCGCTGCTTCCTGGTATGGCCTCGCAGAGGCTTACCGTGCAGACGGCAGGTCCGTTGATGCCCTCAGGGCCATCAGGGAAGCATTGCGGCTGCGCGATGACTGGAGCGACGCGCTCGTCGTGCATGGCGACCTTCTCGTGAACAAGGGCCCCGCGTTCTGGGATGAAGCCGTCGCACAACTCGCGCAGGCGCTGTCACTGGAGCCGCAGCGCACAGAGACACGCTGCCACCTGGCAACGGCATTGCAGCGCATGGGCAATAACGACGAGGCCCTCACGGTGCTCGCCGATGGACTGCTGCTCTCACCCGATGCCAGCGACCTGCTGCACCAGCAAATCCACATCCTGCTCGATTTACGCCGCACCGACGCAGCACGCGCAGCGTGCCACCGCTTGCTTCAACAGCAGCCGCAAGAGGGAGCAAGCTGGTACCTTTTCGCCAAGGTTCTGGTGCAACGCAAGCAACGCGGCCTTGCTGTGCGCGCCCTTGCCCGAGCCCAGCGACTGGCATCCGAGCAGCCTGATCTGTGGCAAAAGATCGGCTGGCTGGCACTGGAGACCGGCCATCTGCGTACCGCAAGGCATGCCACAGAACGGGTACTGGCACTGGCCCCGAAAGATCCAGGCAGCGACATTCTGGCGGCTCTTGTATTGGAGGCCAGTGGCGATTTACAAGCCGCCTCAACGCATGCAGAACAGGCCATCACACGCGCCCCGCGGTCCGCACATGCCTGGCGCGCATTGGCGCAGATACGCGCTCGCCAGGACCGTGCGAGCGAAGCCGAGAAAGCGCTGCAGACTGCACTGGATCTCGATCCCAATGACACCTGTGAAACCTATCGACAACTCGGCTGGCTCTGCTTCACCGATCGCAGGCAAGAAGCTGCCATCGCCGCATTTTGCGCTGCAATAGAGAACAATCCACAAAGCGCTGCTTCCTGGTATGGCCTCGCAGAGGCTTACCGTGCAGACGGCAGGTCCGTTGATGCCCTCAGGGCCATCAGGGAAGCATTGCGGCTGCGCGATGACTGGAGCGACCGCACGCTGCGCGGCCAGATCATTCATGAACAGGTTTACTATTTCCTGAATCGAAAATGGAGCGATCTCGACGGTGCGCCACAGCCGCCTGTCCAGCATCCTTCGCCCACCAGCCTGCCTGCGACCGAAACAACCCCAACGAACGCGGGCGCGCAATACGACTATGTCGTATGCAGCCTGAGCACCAAGAGCCACGTCCCGTTGATGAACACCTTGGCCAAGTCGGTGCAAAGACATTTCACAGGCAGAATTTACCTGTTGGTTGTCGACTCCGACGATCCCGGCCTGATTCCCGACGGCACCACGCTCGTCCGACTGAGTGATGTCATAGAACCGTCAGTCTGGCAAGAGATGGTTAGTCGTTACAACATCCTGGAGTTGTGCTGCGCGCTGAAGTCCTACCTGATGCGCTTTCTGGCCAAGACGGTGGAATGCCCCATCATCTATCTGGACGCCGATACCTACCTGCTCGCTCCTTTGAATCCCCTGCTGCCGACAAACCCGGACTTTTCAGTACTCCTGACGCCGCATCTGTTCACCCCCCTGTCTGGCGACTGCCATGCCGAGGAAATAGGCATGCTGAGCGTTGGTGTCTACAACGGGGGCATGGTCGGCATTGGGCTCGGCGAGGATGGGATTCGATTCCTGGATTGGTGGTTGGATCGGGTGACCCGCTATGCCTACGACAGCCGTGAGCAAGGGGTATTCACCGATCAAAAATGGTTGGACTTGGTCCCCTGCTTTTTCCGAAACGTGCATATCAGTCGCGCCACCGGCATCAACGTCGGACATTGGAGGGTCTGCTCGGAGCAGGATTTCGACGAGGTCCCTTCGGGCCAACTTCGATTCTGTGGCGAACCGGTTACCCACATGCACATGAGCGGATTCAAGTCAAATCGACCGGACCTGCTTGCCCAGCACATCAGGCCATCTGTAAGTCAGAACTCACCTCTGGGCCGGTTCCTGCAACGGTATGCCTTTGAAGTCCTCCAAAACAGATCATGAAGAAAATCTATATCGCGGGCTCGGGTGGCATGCTGGGGGAGGCCTTTTATGAGGTCTTTCGTGCAGACAATGAGCTGAAGTGCACCGACATCGACGTCAACGCGCCATGGCTCTCCTATTTGGACATCCGTGATCTGGAAGCCTACCGAGAAGATGTGGCAGCGTTTCGCCCCGACTACCTGTTCCACTTGGGCGCATGCACCGACATGGAAGACTGCGAGCGCCATCCTGACAATGCCTGGCTCACCAACGCCATCGCTGCGGAGAATGCCGCCTACATCGCCAATGAACTCGGCATTCCCCTGCTCTATATTGGCACGGCGGGTATCTTTGACGGACACAAACAACTATTTGATGACTGGGATATGCCCAACCCCCTGAGTTGCTATGCACGGTCCAAGTATGCGGGTGAAGTCTTCATCCGCGAACATGTGCAGCGGCATCTGATATGCCGCGCGGGCTGGATGATGGGAGGCGGACCGGCCAAGGACAAGAAATTCGTACAGAAAATCATGCGGCAACTTGGCAACGGTGTGGCTGAGCTGCACGTGGTCAATGACAAATTCGGCTCTCCCACTTACACACACGACTTTGCCAACAACGTCAGGACCCTTCTCAGAAAAGAATACTGGGGTGTCTACAACATGGCATGCGAAGGCCTCACCAGCCGACTGGAAGTAACCCAAGCCATATTGGAATTCTGGGGTCTGGAAGATCGGATCAGAATCAACGCAGTGCCATCGAGCCATTTTAGGCAAGAGTATTTTGCCGAACGCCCCACGTCCGAATGCCTGATCAACGCCAAGCTGAATCTGCGTGGGCTGAACAGCATGCGCCATTGGAAAGTGGCGTTGCAGGCCTGCTTGAAGAACTACTATACGGAATTCCACTGCCATTGACTCGAAAATGAGCATCCACAGGCCCACGAAGACCTGCTATATTCCTCTTGCACTGGGGAAGCAGGAAGCTCTGGACTGCGCGATCCATATTGGCGTTATGGCACATCTTTCGGGGATCTGACGATGATGGACAACAAGACACCCGTTTTGAACAAGCACTTTTCGGCACTAGCTGTCTGCCTGTCGGCTCTTGCAATGCCGGCTTGGGCGCAAAACACGGTTGCCCCCAATCAGGCTGAGGTGGACCAAGTCTTTCGTGAAGTCCTCGCAAACCCGTCCTCCATCGACATTCGCTCCAAATACGCCACGTTGCTGGTGCGCAGTGGTAATTACGAGGGGGGAATCGCTGCGCTCGAAGGCCTATTGTTGATGCCCGACGCACCGGCCAACATCCGCCTTGAACTGGCTGTCCTCTACTATCGCCTGGGCTCCTACGCCATGGCCGAGACCTATCTGCGTGACGCCCTGGCCGATACACGCCTGGATGCCAAGCAAAAAGACGACGCCCAGTCCCTGCTACGCGACGTGACAGCACGCAACAAAACTTCGCGCCTGTCGGGTATGGTCATGCTGGGCATACGCGCCCAGACCAATCCGACCGGCGCAACGGACAATGGCACCGTGCTGTACCAAGGCTTGTCCGTGCCGCGCAGCCCCGACTTCGCCCCCAAGTCAGATAGTGATGTGCACGCGTGGGCGCTGCTGGACCATGTCTATGACTTGGACAAACAAAACGAAGCCGCCATCACCACCACCCTGATGGGCTATGCCAACCACTTCAGCTCAGTCGGCAGCTACAGCAACCAGGCCGGTTATGCCAAGCCTTACGACCTGACCATCGTGGCTGGCAGCACCGGCCTACGCTTCAAACCCGCGCCGGACACCCAGCAAGGTTGGACCCTGCGCCCGCACTTGTTGTTCGGCGGCGCCACCGCCAACGGCAATTCCTACTTCACGACCGGCGGCTGGGGCATCAACACCGAATACCGGATGACTGAGCGGTTGAGCTACGGCGGAACCTACGAAAACAGCCGCCTGGCCTATCCCTCGCGCGACGACATCGCCAATGCGCCCTCGCTGGGCGGTAGCCGCCAGGCCCTGCGCCTGAACGCCACCCTGGAAACCGGTGCCAACCGCTTCCTGATGACCGAACTGGGCTACGTGGACCATGACGGCAACGTGGCATCCACCGGCTACCGCGGACCAGAGCTACGCCTGTCGTACATCTTCAGCTATGCATCCCCCTTCTCACTGACTGCGCTGCCCTGGGCCACCACGCTCAATGGCAGTGCCGTACGCCGCGACTACCGTGCGGTGGACCCGCTCGTGAGTCTGTCCACCACGCGCGCCGATACCGAATGGAGACTGGGTCTGATCAATGTCGCGCCCTTGTCGCGTGACTTGGCTGTGCAGTTCCAACTTGAATACACAAAAACTGACTCCAACATCCCCAATTTCAGCAGCAGCAACACATCCGGCACACTGGGTGTGATCTGGAAATACTGACCCCTGGCAGGAGAGAACGCAATGCCCCCCGCACCACCCCCTCCGATCGACATCAACGAATGGTGGCTGGCCGCCGCAGCCGCCACCAGCATCCTGGCGCCCGTGGCCTCGGCTCAGGCGGCCACGCAGCCTGGCACCCAGGTCGGCATCGCCACGGCGGTGCGGCCCGGCGTAGTCACTGCGACGAATGACCGCGTCGTCTACATCGGCAATTCCGTGACCTATGGCGAGCGCTTCAAGACGGACAGTAGCGGCATCATCCACATCCTGTTCATGGACCAATCATCCATGACGCTTGGCCCCAACTCGGAGCTGGTGATCGACGAGTTCGCGTTCAACCCTGAATCCCGACGTGGCAGCATCGCGGTCAATCTGGTCAAAGGTGCGTTGCGCGTGGTGGGGGGCTTCATCAGCAAGTTCAACAACCCCCAGGGCTTCAGCGCGGCACGGGTGCAGACCGCCACGGCCACCATCGGCATCCGCGGCGGCATCTCGCTGGTTGAGAACAACGGCGACAACACCTCGGCCCACTTCCTGTTTGGCCAGCAACTGCAATTCGCGGGGACCAATGGGCCAACTGTAACCATCAACCGCCCCGGTTTTGGTGCCTCCTTCGGCAACGGTGTTCTCAGCGGTCCATTTCGCACGCCGCCCAACATGCTGAACAATTTGATGCGGCAATTTGGCTCCGGTGGACCGCAACCCGGTGGTGCCCCAAATGGCCCGCTGATCAGCACCGGCGGCGGCCCCATCGGCAACTCCCCCCAAAACAGTCTGGCGCCCGACCGCACCCAGCAGTCCGGCAACGAGGCCAACACGCAGACACACCGAAGCGCCCTGCGCACCCTGTTGGGGACCAATCCCAACCCCAACCAGTCCTGACCGTTTTCGGATGCGGGTTCTTTTCGCGTCGGTCTATCCGCACCTACCCGACGTCATCGGTGGTTTGCAAACCACCACCGATGACTTGTGCACCGCCCTGTTGGCCATGGGCGCCCAGGCTGCGGTGCTGTGCGGGCAGAGTGAACACAGCACCAACGGCGTTACTCCGCCCCAATGTGATCGTTCGCTGGGCTACCCGGTATTTCGGGTGAGCAACCCTGTGCATGACCTCCCGCTTTTAGTGACGAGTTGGGAACCCGACATCATCATCGTTCAGAGTGGCACCACGCTGCTGCCATTGGTGGTTGCCGCGCTGGACTCTGGTCGCCCGACCGCCGTCTACCTGCACAACGTGGAAACCCACCAGTTGGGTGGCACCCTGGTCCCCGACCCATCCATCTTGTATCTTGCCAACTCGGACTTCACGGCCCAGCGCTGGCGAGCCTTGTGCGGTTTGCATTGCGTGGTAGTGCCCCCGCTGGTGTTGCCCGAACGCTACTTTGTTCCCGAGCGAGGTGACAACGCGCTGTTCGTGAACCCCACGCAGATCAAGGGGGTAGAAGTCATGTTCGCGTTGGCTGACGCTTGCCCAGACATCCCCTTTTTGGTGGCGGAGAGCTGGGGACTCAACCCGCAGTGGCGCAACCACTGCCTGCAGCGCGCGGCCCTCCTGCCCAACATTGAATGGCTACCGCCCACGCGCGACATGCGCACTCTGTATGCGCGGGCGCGTACTCTGCTGATGCCCAGCCTATGGGAAGAGTCCTATGGCCGAACCGTGGTGGAAGCGCAGATCAACGGAATCCCCGTGGTGGCCAGCAACCGAGGCGCCCTGCCCGAGGTGGTTGGTGCCGGTGGGCTGCTGGTGGATGCCCATGCACCACTGGACGATTGGGAACAGGCGCTGCGCCAGGCTTACCTGCCCTCCATCGTTTACGACCAGCTCTCCCATCAGGCCCGTCACCAGGCCTACCACACGGCCGCCGCGCCACTGATGCTCAGCCGCTTCGTTGCGGCCATCGCCGCTCACGCGACGCGCGCACAGTAAAGCGGCACTAAGCGCTCGGTGGAAAACCCATGCGCACGGTGCACCCAGCATCCACGGCCCCTTCGATGGCAATGCGTGCGTCCACCCGCTGCAGCAGCTTGCGCGCCAACACCAGCCCCATGCCTACGCCGGCAAACTGCTGCGCGCTGTGCAAGCGGCCGAACACCTTGAACAGCTTGGCCTGTTGGGCCGGGTTATAGCCAGCGCCGTTGTCGTATATTTGCAGCAATGTGCTGCCGTCGACGTCGCGCGCACAGTCCACGCGGATCACGCCTGGTGCCCGCCCAGCGGTGAACTTCACGGCATTCCCCAGCACTTGCTCCAGGGCCTGGCCCAATAGCTGTGCATCCGACTGCAGCACCGGCAGGTCGGGGGCAATATCCCACTGCAAGACTCGCTGCGGATATTCGCTCGCCAGACGGTCGCAGATCGCCTGCACCAGATCGTGCAACGCTACCGACTCCACTTGAATGGGCTGCGCGCCCGCCCGCGAGAGCTGGGACAAGCCATCAAGCAGCCCCCCCATATGCCGGGCCGAATCCACGATGGTCGCCAGGAAGCCCTGCACCTCTGCGTCCAGTTGCGGACCCGCGTCTTCCTGCACCAGTTGGGCGTAGGACACGATATGGCGCAAGGGCGCTCGCAGGTCATGCGACACCGTGGCCATGAACTCCTGCGTCTCCGCGCGCACGGCGGCCAGTTCAGCCTGCAATGCAGCCAATCTCTCCGGGGTGCAATCCGTCATCACTCACAGTCCTCGCTCAAGCCTTGGGCGCCTTCTTCGGCCGGCTCCAGTTAGGTATGCTCACCTGCTTGCCGCGCGCCACGGTCAATGCACCAGCCTGCGTGTCCTTGGTCAGCGTGGAACCACCGCCCACCGTGCCGCCGGCACCCAGCGTGATCGGCGCCACCAGCACGCAGTTGCTGCCCACGTGCACGTCATCCTCGATCACCGTGCGGTGCTTGTTGGCGCCGTCGTAGTTGGCGGTGATGCTGCCGGCGCCGTAGTTCACGCGCTCCCCCACCGTGGCATCGCCCAGATAGGCCAAATGGTTGGCCTTGGCACCCTTGGCCAGCGTGGAGTTCTTGACCTCGACAAAATTGCCGATGTGCACCTCGGCGCCCAGATAGGCTCCAGGGCGCAGTCGGGCAAACGGCCCAATCAACGCGCTGGCCCCCACCGTGACACCCAGGCCTTCGCCATCAATGTGGGTAAACGGATGGATGACGGCCCCCGCCCCGATCACCGCATTGGCAATGAAACAGTTGGCCCCGATCGACACGCCCTCGCCCAGGTTCACCTGCCCGGCAAACACACAGTTCACATCGATGCTCACATCACGCGCGCACAGCAGGTCACCGCGCACATCGAAGCGCGCCGGGTCGGCCAGGCGCACGCCCTCATCCATCAGCCGCTGGGCCTGCTGCAACTGGTAGGCCCGCTCCAACTGCGCCAATTGCAGCGGGCTGTTGACGCCAGCCACCTGCACCGCATCGTCAATCCGGTGCGCCACCACCGGCACGCCGTCAAGCACGGCAAATTTCACGACATCCGTCAGGTAGTACTCACCCTGGGCATTGTCGTTATCCAGCCGTGCCAGCCAGCGCTTGAGCTGGGCCGCGGGCACCGCCATGATGCCGCTGTAAATCTCGGTAATGGCCTGCTGCTCGGGCGTGGCGTCCTTGTGCTCCACAATGGCCAGCACCTCTCCATCCACGCCGGCGCGCACGATACGTCCATAGCCAGTCGGGTCCGACATCTGCAAGGTCAGCAGCGCCAGCTTCTCGCCGGCGCAGGCCTGGATCAGGTGGAACAGCGTGGCCGGACGCGTCAGTGGCACGTCACCCGAAAGCACCAGAACCACGCCATCATCGGCCAGCGCCGGCACTGCCTGTTGCACAGCGTGACCGGTTCCCAGTTGTGGCTCCTGGCGTGCAAAACTTATAGTCAACGGGGCTGTAGCCCTCGTATCCACTGCACAAGCCGCTTCAACTTCTATAGCACCATGCCCGGTGATCACCACCGCCTGACGCACCTGCAAGGCCCGCGCGGTGTCCAGCACATGGTGCAGCAAGGGTCGCCCGGCCAGCGGCTGCAACACCTTGGGCAGACGACTCTTCATGCGCGTGCCCTTGCCGGCCGCCATAATGACTACGTCAAGGGGAGGTCTGTCCCAAGCGCTGTCCTGATCCTGGAGTTCGGAAGTCACCTGCATGTCCTTTTCAAAGCGTTCCAATTTGCGATTCATCTTTCAGTCCGCACCCATTATCGGCGTGCTGCTGACCTCTCTCGCGCTGGGTGGATGCAGCGCTGTGCGCCTGGGTTACAACAATGGTCCTACGCTGGTCTACTGGTGGCTGGACAGCTACTTCGATTTCGACGATGCCCAGAGCCTCACGGTCCGCAATGACCTGCAGGCTGTGCAGGACTGGCACCGCAAGCAGGAGCTGCCCGTGCTGGTGCAGAAACTCAAGGACCTGCAGGCCATGGCACCCAGGACCGTGACCACGGAGCAGGTCTGCTCGGTGGTCAGCGACCTGCAAACCCGGTTGCAGGTGACCCTGGAACGCGTGGCGCCCACCATTGCCGCCATCGCCCCCAGCCTGCAGGATGCGCAATTGGAGCACATGGCACAGGAATTCGAGCGGCGCGACCGCACCTGGCGCGAGGAGTGGATAGACGGCACCCCGACCCAGCGCCAACAGCGCCGCGTCAAGCAGATCGTGGACCGCGTCGAGTCGTTCTACGGCCCGCTGGAAACGGCCCAACTGGCCGTGGTGCGTGAACACATCAGCCAGTCCAGCTTCGACGGCTCACGCCAACTGCGCGAAATGCAGCGCCGCCACCAGGACGCCCTGCGCGTCTTGCGGGAGTTGCGCAACCCCAAGCTCAGCACCAGCCAGGCCAGCACCCAGATGCGCGCGCTGCTGGATCGCACGCTGAAAGCGCCTGACCCGGCCTACCGCCGCTATATGGACAACCTGACGACCGAAAGCTGTGCTGCCATGGCGGCCCTGCACAACAGCAGCAGTCTGGAGCAGCGCGCGCGCCTGGTCCAGACCCTGCAAGGCTACGAGGAAGACGCCCGCGCCCTGTCCAAACAAAGCTCCAGCAGCAGTGACGCCCCCCCTGAATCCGCCCCATCACCGATGTAAATCCGCATGAGCACGATCCACTCCGAATTTGCCCAGTACTGTTGCGAGCTGCTCGCCAGCGCCGGCCCCTGCGTGGCCAAACGCATGTTTGGCGGATGGGGCATCAGCACCGACGGGCTCACCATCGCCATCATTGCCGACCTGGGATCAGGGGAGAAACTCTGGCTCAAGGCCACGGACGAGAACCGCCCCCAGTGGGAGGCGGCCGGCTGCGAACGCTTCACCTACCAGTCCACCAAGGGCGGCGAACCCGTCTCACGCGGCATGAACTACTACAGCGCCCCCGAAGAGGCCATGGACTCAGCCCACGCCATGGCAGCCTGGGCCAGGCTGGCACTGCAGGCCGCGCTGCAATCCAAGGCGCCCAAATCCCGAGCGGCCACCCCGCGCAAACGCAAGCCGACCCAACCGGGAAAGCCACGCGGCAAGGACTGATCCCACAGCCCGCCGGGCCGCACCGGGGGTCTGAGCCGCCGGCGCGGCGGGCGACCAGACCAGTCTTGCGGGGCCTTGCGCCGCGCCCTCGCTCCAGGTCTCCAGCACGATGCGCTGCCCGCGCTGCAGCGTGAGCCGGTCCCCGGCCCGCAAAACCAGATCACCTCCATCGTTGCCGGCGCCTGCATGCGGCCCATCCAGCGTGGCCCAGACGCGTCCCTGCGCGATGTGCAGCTCCACTGGCTTGTTCGCCTGAAACTGCAGCGCCCGCCCCGGGGCCATCTGCCAGCACAGCGGCGTGGCGGCATCCGGGGCGGATGGTGATTGTTGCGAATTCAGAACGGATATCAAAGTCATGGCACTTCTCCTGCTGCACAGTTGCCAAGTGACAAAACATCAACTTGGCAGTGAATGATCACACCAGGGTGCTTCACAGTCCAATGAAATCGCGCTACGCTATTGATGCGTTTATCGAATCAATCACTCCTGCCATGCAACACCACCACACCGCCCTGCGCACACGCAGCATTGGCGTCGGCCATTTGCGCGCCTTCCTGGCCGTGACCCAGCACCTGAACTTTCGCGCGGCCGCCGAGGAACTGGCGCTGACCCAGTCGGCCGTCACGCGACAGATCCAGGCGCTGGAGAGCGAGATTGGGGTGCCATTGTTCCTGCGCCACACCCGCGCCGTCGAATTGACCAGCGCCGGCACCCAGTTGCTGCGCGCCGTGTCGCCCTCGCTGGAGCGCATCGACAGCGCGGTGCGCTTCATCCGCCAGAACGCGGGGCGCAAGATCGTATCCATCAGCACCTGGGCCTCGTTCGCGTCCATGTGGCTGATCCCGCGGCTGGAGTCCTTCCAGCGTGAGCACCCCGACATCGACATCCGCATCGACGCCACCGACGTCTCCGTGGACCTGGAAACCTCCGACGTGGACATGGTGCTGCGCTACGCCCTGCCCGGCAGCGTCCCCGCCCAGGCCGAGCGTCTGTTTGGCGAACAGCTCACGCCAGTGGCCAGCCCGTGGCTGCTCAAGAGCAACCCGCTGTTGCGCAAAGCCAAAGACCTGGCCCAGTTCGCACTGATCGAAGCCGGTGACGCCTACCGCAGCCAGCACATGGAGTGGCTGACCTGGCAACGCTGGCTGGACGTGCAAGGGCTCAAGGGCTTTGAGCCCAAGCGCTGGCTGTATTTCAACTACGCGCACCAGATCGCGCAGTCGGCCCTGACCGGCCAGGGCGTGGCGCTGACCCGCATGCCCCTGATCGCCGACAGCCTGGCCAGCGGCGATCTGGTCGAAGTGCTGCCCGGCACGCGCCTGGAATCCCCGCTGGCCTACTGGTTGATGGTCGGCCCGCGCAGCGGCCAGCGCCCCGAGATCAAGGCCTTCTGCGCTTGGCTGCGTGCACAGGCGCAAACAACGCGCGAGACCATTGGCGAAGCAACGCCAGTTGGCACCCGGCAGCCGTAGAATTTACCCGAGAAGGCATTGCAGGAGTTCCGTTTGACTGCCACCGGTACTCACGACGCCACACCCCCTGACTTCAACACACCACTGCCCGCCATGCCCCGTTTCGTCGCTCTGTTTCGCGGAATCAATGTCGGCAAGGCCAAACGCATCGCGATGGCCGACCTGCGTGCACTGTTGACGACGATGGGTTATGACAACGTGCAAACCCTGCTCAATAGCGGCAATGCGGTGTTCGACAGCGGCGCCACCGCGCCCGGCAAACATGCCACGCGGATACAGACCGCGGTCGCGGAATCCCTGGGGGTCGATTCGCTGGTGGTGGTGAAGTCCGCTCGGGACATGGCGCAGGTCGTGGCCACCAACCCGTTGGCCGGCCAAGGACTGGATCCATCCCGTCTGCTGGTCGCGTTGACCCGACACGACGATGACCTCGCGGCCCTGGCACCGCTGGGCCGCGCCGACTGGGGACAGGAACGACTCCACGTGGGCCCGCACGCCGCCTACCTGTGGTGCCCTGACGGTATCCTGCAGAGCAAGGCTGCCGTGGCACTGCTGAAAGGCCTTGCCGACAACGGCACCACGCGCAACTGGGCCACGGTCGAAAAGATCCACGCAATGCTGCAGTGAACGCTGCCCGTCTGCAAGGGGCTACGTGCCAGGCAGTCGGGCCACTTCCTGCCGCGCCCCGGCGTCACCGGCCAGCCGGAACGTCGCAACAATCTGCACCAGCTCCTGCGCCTGGCTCTTGAGGCTGCTGGCGGCTGCGGCCATCTCCTCCACCAGCGCGGCATTCTGTTGCGTGGCCTGATCCATGTGCGAAACCGCCTCGCCAACCTGGCCAACGCCAAGTGACTGCTCCTGGCTGGCTGCACTGATCTCGCCCATGATGTCGGCCACGCGGGAAATGCTGCCGACCACTTCCTTCATGGTTTCGCCAGCCCTGTCAACCAGTGCCGTGCCCTGCTCCACGCGTTCAACGCTGGCGCTGATCAGCGTCTTGATTTCCCGGGCGGCATCGGCACTCCGGCCCGCCAGGCTGCGAACCTCGGAAGCAACCACGGCAAAACCCCGGCCCTGCTCACCGGCGCGCGCGGCCTCCACCGCGGCGTTGAGCGCCAGGATGTTGGTCTGAAACGCGATGCCGTCGATCACGCCAATGATGTCGCCGATCCGCCGCGACGACTCGGAAATGCCCTTCATCGTCTCGACAACCTGACCCACCACCTCGCCTCCCTGCACGGCCACCGTGCTCGCCTGAACCGCCAGATGATTGGCCTGGCGGGCATTGTCCGAGTTGTTCTTCACCTGCGAGCCGAGCTCTTCCATGGACGCGGCGGTCTGCTCCAGCGCGCCGGCCTGCTGTTCCGTGCGCGCGGACAGATCGTGGTTGCCCTGGGCGATTTCCGTGCTGGCGCTTGCCACGCCCTGCGCGCCCTGGCGGACATTGGTCACAATCGTCTTCAGTGCACCGAGCATGGCGTCGAGCGCACTGGCCAGACTCTTCGCATCCCTGCCGCCATGCGTGAAGGTGTGTGTCAGGTCCCCCGCGGCAATGCCCTGGGCCAGTGCCGTTGCCTCATGCAACTCCATGCCCAACTGCGCGGTGATGCTTCTGGAAACCCATTGCGTCACCACCACCAGGATCAGCGCGCCGATACCGATGCACAGCAATACACCCAGTCGGGAACGGTTGGCCAGGGTGTCAAACGCCTGATCGAGACCCCGGGCCTGCGCCAGCAGCACCTTTTCCATCCGGCCATAGGCTTCGTCAAACTTGTCGATCTGCTTGTCGATCGCGTCATCCACCACGCCGATCTCCTCGCTGGGCGCGCCCTTTCTGGACAGCGAAAGGTACGCTCCCTCGTACAGCCGACGAATCTCCCGGTAGGCGTCGCCAGCGTCCCGGGCCGCAGCCTGCATGTCGGGGGTGGTCGCCAGTTTGCCAACCAGTGCCTGGGACTCATCGATCTCGGCCGTGATGGCGCCCCACTTTTTCTGGACGTCGTCAAAGTTCCGGTTGATGTAGGTGTCCGCAATCACCCGGTACGCCTGTGCTCCCAGGTTCGAATCATGTTTGACCCGTGCGGCATCCGTTGCCACCGCACCGGCCCGGTCCTGAATGGCCGCCAGCTCCCCCATGACGAACCAATTGATGACGGCCAGCGTCACCATGACCAGGAGGGACACCGCGACAACGATATAGAGCCGTTGCGCTACTTTGAGACTTTGCATCTGGAACTCCCCGGCAATGCACGCATTTCGGTTTCGGGCCGGCACCTGCCCGGCTCACAGGATGGCGTTGGGATTCTCGCCGCGCTCGTACACCACATGCGCCCGCCCCACGATCAGCGGATCGAGCTTGCCGATCTGCGGCAGATCCTTGTTGGCATAGGGCAGCTTGTGCAGCACGTAGCGCATGGCGTTCAGGCGTGCGCGCTTCTTGCAGTCACTCTTGATCACGGTCCACGGTGAATCGGCGGTATCGGTCTCGAAGAACATGCCCTCCTTGGCCAGCGTGTAATCCTCCCACTTGTCCAGCGAGGCCATGTCGATGGGGCTGAGCTTCCATTGCTTGAGCGGATGGCTCTCACGCTCCTTGAAGCGGCGGCGCTGCTCCTTGCGGCTGACGCTGAACCAGAACTTGATCAGGTGCACACCGCTGCGCACCAGATGGCGCTCGAACTCGGGCGTCTGGCGCATGAATTCGGCGTACTCCTCCTGGCTGCAAAAGCCCATGACCCGCTCCACCCCAGCCCGGTTGTACCAACTGCGGTCAAACAGCACGATCTCGCCGCGCGTGGGCAGGTGCTCCACATAGCGCTGGAAGTACCACTGGCCGCGCTCCATCTCACTGGGTTTTTCCAGTGCAACGACGCGCGCGCCGCGCGGGTTGAGGTGCTCCATGAACCGCTTGATGGCACCGCCCTTGCCGGCCGCGTCGCGCCCCTCGAACAGGATCACCACGCGCTGGCCGCTCTCCTTGACCCAGGCCTGCAGCTTGAGCAGCTCCACCTGCAGGTTGAACTTCTGCGCCTCGTAGGTGCTGCGGCGCATCAGGTTGCGATAGGGGTAGCCGCCGTCGCGCCAATCCTCGGCCAGCTCGTCATCCGGATGCAGCGCCCCCTTCTTGCCCGACGCGCCCTTCATGCGCCCGGCCAGTGCCTCGCGCAGCACGCGCGCGTCATCGTCCGAGGCCCCCTCCAGCATGGCCCGCAGGCCCTTGGCCCGCTCCGCGGCCGTGCCCTGGGCGCCGGGGCGCACCAGATCGAGTGCCGCCGCCACCGCCTTGCCCTGCGCCGCTTGCGTGGCCTGCTCGGCCACATATTTGCCGATGGCGCCGGTCCGGGTCGTCGGCACGACGTCTCCCAGGGTCGAGGCACGCGGCCTGGCGGGCCTGGCGGCCTTGCGCGCGGGGGTTGGTTTGGGCAGCGATGCGGGCACGTCGGCCATGTTCAGTATCCTTCCAGTATGCAATTGACGGTTAACGGTTTTCAGACGGGCCAGACCACACCATGGTTGTTCAGGATGGCATCCAGCGGCACGTCATGCGGCTCGGGCTCCAGATCTTCCACAAAGCCCACGCCAAAGCCCAGTCCGACGGTGTAGGGCTTGGGGGCCAGCGAGGCCATCATGCGGTCATAGAAGCCTCCGCCGTAGCCCAGCCGGTACCCGCCTGGTCCGTAACCCACGCAGGGGGCAAACAGCAGGGTCGGGACAATGACCTCGGTGTCCTTCGGCTTCGGAATGCCATACGCATCCTCTTCCATCGGACAGCCCGGATACCAGGCATGGAAGGTCATGGTCTTGTGCTCCTTGTTGACCACCGGCAGACCGATGCGGCGCAACTGGGGCTGGTCCAGCAGCTCGCCGTCCTCCTTCCAGCGGTGCAGAGCCGGCAAGGGATCGAACTCGCCCTTGATGGGCCAGTAGGCGCCGATGATGGTGTCGGGCCGCCCCACCAGCCAGATGCGCATGACCTGCTGCAGCAGAGCGGCCTGCTGTAGTCGATCAGGCAGGTTCAGGCGTTTTTCCAGCAAGGCCTTGCGCAGGGCTTTCTTTGCCGCTGCCTTCGATTCTTCTGACTTGTCCATAATCTCCACATGCAGTTTTCAGCCATTCTGACATCGATAGCGCTCACTGGCGCATTTCTGGTGTCCACTTCCGCCGCGGCCCAGCCGCCCAACCCCGACACCACCCGTGCCGACAGCCTGGTACTGGAGGCTGCACAGGCCTACAAACAGCGCGACCGCAAACGCCTGACCGCGCTGCTGGGCCAGCTACGCGGCCACCCGCTGGAACCCTGGGCCGCCTACTGGGAATTGTCCGCCCGGCTGGACGAAGCCAGCGCCGCCGAGGTGCAGGATTTTTTCACCCGTTATGCCGGCAGCTACCAGGAGGACCGCCTGCGCACCGAATGGCTGCTGCAACTGGGGCGCAACCGCGACTGGGTGGCCTTCAACCGTGAGTACCCGCTGTACCGCATGAATGACGACAAGTCCGTGCGCTGCTACGCGCTGCTGGCCGAACACCTGAGCAGCGGTGTGGACAACACGATCCAGGTCAGGGAGGTCTGGCTCGGACTGAAGGAAGCCGACGAGGGCTGCGCCGCCGCCGCCGAACAGCTGGTCAAGGACCACACCACCTCCAAGCAGATGGTGTGGCAGCGCGCCCGCCTGGGGATGGAGAACGACCGCCTGCGCGTGGTGACCCAGGCGGTGGAAATGCTCAGCCCCGGCTCGGTCAAGACCGTCAACGCCATTTACCTGCACCCCGGCAAGTACCTCAACGACAAGCTCACCGCCATCCAGCCCAAGACGCGCGAACTGGTCTCGCTGGCACTGATACGCCAGGCCTATCTGGACCCGGCCGAGGCGGCGGTGGAAGTTGACAAGCTGCGCTGGCGCACCCAGCTCACGCAGGAAGAGCGCAGTTGGATCTGGGGCGTGATCGGCAAGCGTGCCGCGCAAAAACTCTCCAGCGATGCGCCCGACTACTTTGCCCGCGGCCAGGTGGCCCACATGCACGACGACCACCTGGCCTGGCAGGCGCGCGCCGCCCTGCGCGCCGGGCGCTGGTCCCAGGTGCTGTCCGCCATTGACGCCATGGGCGAGGCCCAGCGCAACGACCCGGCCTGGGTCTACTGGCGCGCACGCAGCCTGCTGCTACAGACCTCGTCCGAGAGCGCACGCACCCAGGCCCTGCAACTGCTGGAGAGCATTGCCGGCGTGCGCGGCTTCTACGAACAACTCGCCCAGGAGGAACTGGGCCGACGCATCACCGCGCCGCCCAAACCCGAGGCGCTGACCAGCACCGAGCAGGAGGCCGCGCGCGCCAACCCGGGGCTGAGCCGCGCGCTGTACGCCATCCGCATCGGCCTGCGTCCCGAAGGCGTGCGCGAGTGGAACTACAGCACCAACCTGCATGTGCGCGGCGGCATGGACGACCGCAGCCTGCTGGCCGCCGCCGATCTGGCCTGCCAGAACGAGGTCTGGGACCGCTGCATCAACACCAGTGACCGCACCAAACAGCTGATCAGCTTCGAGCAACGCTACCCGATGCCGTTCAAGGCCGCGGTGGTGGCACGCGCCAGCATGATCGGGCTGGACCCGGCCTATGTCTACGGCCTGATCCGCCAGGAGAGCCGCTTCATCATGGACGCCAAGTCCGGCGTGGGCGCCTCCGGCCTGATGCAGGTGATGCCGGCCACGGCCAAGTGGACCGCCAAGAAGATTGGCCTGTACGGCTTCCAGCCCCAGCAGATCACCGACCGCGACACCAACATCGCCATCGGCACCGGCTACCTCAAGCTGGTGCTGGACAGCTTTGACGGCTCCATGCCGCTGGCCGCCGCCGCCTACAACGCCGGCCCAGGCCGGCCGCGCAGCTGGCGCGGCACCAGCGGTGGCCCGGTGATGGAGGCCGCCATCTGGGCAGAGAACGTGCCCTTCAACGAAACGCGCGACTATGTGAAGAAAGTCCTCTCCAACACCACCAACTACGCCGCGCTAATCACCGGCCAGCCCCAATCGCTGAAAGCCAGGCTGGGCACTATCGGCCCGCGTGATGCCCAGGCCACACCATCCGCGCTGGATGAAGAATTGCCCTGAAATCCCTCTCACTCACACCCCCATCGGAGCCGCCCATGCTGCAACTGTTTATCGGCAACAAGAACTACTCCTCCTGGTCCATGCGCCCCTGGGTGCTGCTTGAACAGGCCGGCATTCCGTTCCAGGAGGTCATGGTGCGCTTTGACTCGTTCGAGGCCGACTCCAGCTTCAAGAAGACCCTGAAAGGCGCCACCCCCACCGGCAAGGTGCCGCTGCTGGTCGATGGCGACCTGGCCATCTGGGACACGCTGGCCATTGCCGAATACGTGGCCGAACAGTTCCCCGAGAAGCACCTGTGGCCCGCCAACACGGCGGCGCGGGCCCGCGCTCGCAGCATCTGCGCCGAGATGCACAGCGGCTTCACCGCGCTGCGCGGCAACTGCCCGATGAACATCGAGGCGCACCTGCCCGACACCGGTGCCCTCATCTGGCGCGACAAGCCCGGCGTGCGTGCCGACGTGCAGCGCCTGGTGGACATGTGGAGCGAGCTGCTCCAGGCGCACGGCGGCCCGTTGCTGTTTGGCGACTTCAGCGTGGCCGACGCCTACTTTGCGCCCGTCTGCATGCGCCTGAAGACCTATGCCCTGCCGGTGCCACCGGCCATTGCCGCCTACGTCGATCGCGTCTGCGCCCTGCCCGGCGTCAAGGCCTGGATCGACCAGGCGCTGGCCGAAAAGGATTTCCTGGACTTCGAGGAACCCTATCGGCTGAAACCGTAGGAGCAGCGCCGGATGGAAACCTACCTGGTCGGCGGCGCGGTGCGCGATGCGCTGATGGGCCTGCGCGTGCAGGACCACGACTGGGTGGTGGTCGGCGCCACGCCGCAGGAACTGGTAGACCAGGGTTTTGTGCCGGTGGGAAGGGACTTCCCGGTGTTCCTGCACCCACAGACCAAGGAGGAATACGCCCTGGCCCGCACCGAGCGCAACACGGCGCCCGGCTACCGCGGCTTTGCGGTGCACGCGGCCCCCGATGTGACGCTGGAAGACGATCTGGCGCGGCGCGACCTTACTATCAATTCCATAGCTGTTCACGCAGATTTGACGAGGGCTAGCGCCCTGTTTTCCTCTGAATCATCATCGCTGGCGGCCAGTTGGGAGGCCAGCGGTGCGCTGGTGGACCCCTATGGCGGGCGCAAGGATATTGCCGACAAGGTGCTGCGCCATGTGACGCCGGCGTTCCGCGAGGACCCGGTGCGCATCCTGCGTCTGGCGCGCTTTGCCGCGCGCTTCACGGACTTCCACGTCGCCCCCGAAACGCTGGATCTGATGCGCGAGATGGTCGCGCAGGGCGACGTTGACCACCTGGTAGCCGAGCGCGTGTGGCAGGAGATTGCCCGCGGCCTGATGGAGGCGCAGCCCTCGCGCATGTTCGCCGTGCTGCGCGACTGCGGCGCGCTGGCCCACCTGCTGCCCGAACTGGACCGCCTGTGGGGCGTGCCGCAAAGCGTGGAGCACCACCCCGAGGTGGACACCGGCGTACACGTGATGCTGGTGCTGGACCTGGCCGCGCGCCTGCACGCCAGCCTGGGCGTGCGCTTTGCCTGCCTGGTGCACGACCTGGGCAAGGGCACGACGCCGGCCGACGTGCTGCCGCGCCACATCGGCCACGAGGAGCGCAGCGTGCGCCTGCTCAAAGCGCTGTGCGAGCGCCTGCGCGTGCCGGTGGACTGCAAGGAGCTGGCCGAGGTGGTGGCGCGGGAACACGGCAACATCCACCGCAGCCACGACCTCGGCCCCGAGGCCACCTTGCGCCTGCTGGAGCGCTGCGACGCCATCCGAAAACCCGCGCGCTTTGCAGAGGCTTTGCTAGCCTGCGAGTGCGACGCCCGGGGACGCCTGGGACGGCAGGACACCCCCTACCCTCAGGGGCTGCGCCTGACCCTAGCGCTGCAGCGCGTGCTCGCCGTTGCCACGAATTCGGTTGCTGCCGAAGCAATGGCGGCGGGGGATAGTGGCCCCAAGATCGGTGAACGGATTCACCGGGCGCGGGTTCGGGCGCTGGCAATGGCGCCCTAACCCCATTCCTGGTTCACCACCACGAGCGCTACCGAGCTAACGCAAGCAACCGCTTCTTGAGTGCAAACGGCGTTTCGCCTGACATGCGGCGAAACGCCATGATGAAAGCCGATGACGAGAGATAGCCCAGACGATGGGCGGTTTCCTCCACCGACAAGTTGAGCACCACCAAATACTCCTCGGCCAGTGCCATGCGTACCTCATCCCGGATGGCTGTGAACGAAGCATCCTCTTCCGTCAGTTGCCTCCTCAAGGTTCGGGATGTCATGCACAAGGCCTTGGCAACCTCCTCCATGCCGAGTTCAACATTGCAGGCCAGTCGCTCCCGAACCTTGGCGGTCAAACCGACCCGTGATCGGTAACGCTCCAGCAGCTTGACACATTGTTCTTCGCAGAACTTGCGCACCAGCTCGTTTTCCTGCGGGAGTCGGCGCAACATCCTCTCCCTATCGAATACAGCCACCATCTGGCGTTGCCCAAAGTGGGGGGTGACGCCAAAGGCCTGTACATACGGAGAAATGTCCTTCGGGGCAGGGAATGGAAAGTCAATGCGCTTGAGCATGTCTGCCACGGGGGCCAGCTCACGTTGAACCGCCACCAGCGCGGCCGCATCCCGCTCCATGATGAAGCGCTGCACATCCGCAGGAACGCTGGAGGCATCTATCAGGACCTGAGTGTCATCCGCGGTGTCGCTCGCCTCGAAGTCTGAAAACGCATAGGTGAGGCTGAAATACCGTAGCGCAACATCCAAGGCTTGTCTCGTGTTCTGGCTTGTTGCCATGGCAAAGCCCAGCGAACCAAATGTGCTGTAGTGGTAATGCATGCCAACCTGAATTCCCAATGCGGGAATCTGTTTGAGCTTGCCCATCAGGTTGCGAACCAGCCGCAACTCCTGATCGGCACTTACCACACCGGCTGGATCACTCAGGTCCCTCTCGCGAATCCCGGTGCCCAGCAGGCTTTGGCGTTCTTGCATACCGTGGAGCGTGCCGATCTCCACCAGTAGCCGGATACCGGCAACGCTGCGCGCGAAGTTCCAATGGGTCATGGCGTCGGATTGTCCGAATTTATGGATATTTTTACCGTTGCGACTATACAGGTGCCACTCGGATCATCGCTAACCTCCTCCCATAGACAAACAATAATGAGGAGACGAGCGCGATGCTTGACATGCATGATGTCGAGGCATTGCTTTCCGAAGTGGAATCATTTGCGATACAGCGCATTGCTGCCGCGACTGAACGCCCGGAAGCAACCCTGACAACCGATTCGCTGACCCAGATCAGCACACAAGCCGCAGAACTGGGGCTCATTCCTGGCAACGATGCCGATGCGGGCTTCGCACTGTGGGCGCAATGTAACCACGCAGGATCCATGGCGTTCAACTTGGGCCTGCTTGAGCATGCCGGATACGCCAATGCGGGCATCGCCTTGGCATGGCACCGCGCATCCCTGGCCGCCCACGTGGCGAAGGCGCTTGGCGTGGACGTATCGGGGGGAGAGGTGCTGGCGAGCAGCATCGTGACGACCGGTCACTATGGACTTGCCCAGTCACATCTGGGCAGGTTTCTGGGGGAGCCGGCGTCAAACACCGACACCAGCGATGACACGCTTCTATCGGATTGGCTGGACCGACGACATGCGACAACGGTGCTCGCGCCAGCCTCATGGGAGAAACTGCTCTGGCCCGTCTGGCATGCCGGCCAGATTCGATGGCAATTGACCTCGCGAGAGGCACTGGACGTTGCCTCTTGCCGGGCTCAGCACGGCCTCAACGAACTTTCCAGCTTTGCGGTTCGGCAACCTGCCGAGTGGTCATCAGGTGTTCTCCCGGCCGGCGCGGATGATCGCAAGTTCTACGCGCGCGCCCTCAAACTGGACATGCTGGGCTTGTTGGCCATCGGTACCGGCGCCATCCGGCGCGCCAAGACCTACGCAACCGACTATGCAGCCCTGCGCAAGCAAGGTGGCAAAGTGATTGCGTCACACCCGGCCGTTCAGCACATGCTCGGAGAAATCGACATGACCCAACGCCAGGCGCTCAGCATGTTGCAACGGCTGGCACAACCGGTTGACGCGCTTGCCCTGGCGGATATAGCGGCCCTACGCGCAAGCACCCATGTGGTGCTATGCCACGCGGCCAATCAGGCGGTGCAGGTATTTGGCGGCATCGGTTACATGCGTGATGCAGGTCCCGAAAAACTGCTGCGGGATCAGAACATGCTCAAACTGCAAACAGGCGGCTTGCGGGAGATTCCTCTGCTACTGGCCGGATTGAACGGAGGTCGGGCATGAACCCCCACACCCACATCGAAGGCTACCTCCCGTTCGGGCACGCGCTCTCACCACAACAACAGTACCGGGAATTTCCGTTGCTGGCCCGCTCCTTCACGAACAGCCCACTGGATGATTTGTGGGAAACGGATTTTTCTCGCCTACCCAAAAGCCTGGGGCAGTTGCGGCGCAAGGCGCGTTCATTCGCACAAGCGCATCTGGAGCCCCTCTCCGCCAAGCTGGATCAGGCCGCACATCTGGAACCCGGGGGCTGCCATCCAGAAGCCCACGATGTACTGATCAAGGCAGGACAAGCCGGGTGGCTGAGCTATTTTTTACCAACTCCCTTGGGCAGTTTGCCTTGGTCAGCGGCTTTGCACCCGCCCATCTGGGCCTGCAGCTTGATTGTGGAAGAGTTCAGTCAAGCCTGTGGTGGCCTGATGTTGCTGCTATCAGCGCATCACTTGGGGTGCATGCCATTGTTGCTGTCGGGCAAGTTGTCCACCATTCGCAAATTCCTTCTGCCGGTGTACCAAAGCAACCAGCGGGGCAATCCCCACCTGGTGGCGTTTGCCATCACCGAGCCGCAAGCGGGCTCCGATGTGGAGGAAGGCCACGGCGCGCACCAGTACCGCCCCGGCGTGGTGGCCACGCCGGTCGACGGCGGCTACCTGCTCAACGGGCGCAAGTGTTTCATCAGTGGCGGCGATCTGGCCAAGAGCATGACCGTCTTTGCCGCGCTCAAGGGCGAGGGCATGGAATCGTGGACTTGCTTCTACGTGGACTGTTCTGCCAAGGGCATCACCATACCGCGCACCGAATTGAAGATGGGCATGCGTGCCTCGGGTGCGGCCGAGGTGGAGTTTGTCGACTACTTCGTGCCAGCAAGCCACGTCGTGGGTGAGTTGCGCAAGGGTTGGGCGCTCAACCGGGCCACGCTGAATTCGTCGCGGATTCCCGTGGCCTCCATGGGGGTGGGTTTTGCCCGCGCTGCCACGCAGACCGCCGTGGAGTTTGCACGCCGCTACACATTGGGCGGCAAGCCACTGATCCACTACCAGGATGTTCAGATCCATCTGGCCACCATGGTCGCCGAAACGCGCGCCATCCGCAGCCTGGTGTGGCAAGAGGCAGAGCACGCCAGAAAGCCGCGCCAGCTGCACGCCGCATTGTGCAAATTCCACGCGACCGACCGGGCTCAGCAGGTGTGTGACATGGCCCTGGATCTGCTGGCCGACCATGGCGGACTGCATGAACACCGCATCGAGCAAATCTACCGCGATGTCCGCCTGACCCGGATCTTCGAGGGCACCAATCAAATCAACCGGCTGGGTCTGATCGAAGACTGGCAGGACCAATTACTCGACAACACCACCCCTATTGGAGTCTGAACATGAAACCCTGGAACGCTGATCCGTTTTTTCAATACCCGCGCAACATCGTCTCGACATCAGAAGGTGATGTCGCCATGCCCATCCTGTACTACGACAGCTCGCAAATGATGGCTTTTTTCTGGGCTGACTGCGACAAGGCCCAGTCCCAGCTGAGCGAAGGCCTGGACGTCGTGCGCTTTGGCGGTAAGGCCTTGGTGGTCTTGGCGTTTTACCAATACCGCAAAACGTCGATTGCCGACTACAACGAAGTCGGCACCGCCATCGCCTGTGTTCCGAAGGGAACACGCCAGCCGAACTGGCCCTTGTTGTCCTTGTTTCGCAGTGTAGACAAGGGGGTGGTTGGCTTCAACGTCATTGACCTGCCAGTCACCACCCCGGCGGCGTGCGCCGCAGGTCGGGAAATATGGAGTTACCCCAAGTTCGTCACTCCCATCGATTTCGCCCTGCAAGCGGGCCGCTTTGCGGGCTCGGTGCACAACCCGTCGGGGGGCGAGCCGATCTGCACCCTGACAGGCGACTTGGGGCTGGGAATCCCCGCACCCTTGATTGACCTGGTTCTGTATTCACTCCACCAGGGCCATATGCTGCGCACGCTGGTGAACATCCGTGCCAAGGGCAGGATGTGCCTGCCAGGCACGCTGCGCCTGCAAGTCGGCACGGCTCGACACCGGATGGCGGATAACCTGCGCGCCATGGGGCTGGAGGAAGCCAAACCCGCTTTCGTGGTACACACCCACGGCCTGCAACTGCGGCTGAATTCGGGAGCGGAACTGCCATGATCGGCACACGCATTGCCCTGGTGACGGGTGCCGCATCGGGAATCGGCAGAGCTACTGTATTCCTGCTTGCCGAGTTCGGCTGGCGTGTCGGCGCACTCGACCTGAACATCGACAAGGTCGCAGCATCGTTCTCCGCCCTTGGGGACGCCGTGATGCCGCTGGCGGCGGATGTTTCCGATTCCGACGCGCTGCGAACCGAAGTCGAAAGATTCGCTCGGCAGTCCGGCGTGCAGCACCTGGATTTGCTTGTCAATTGCGCCGGACTGCTGCACACCGGCCATTTTGAAGATCAGCCACCCGCGAGCATTCGACAATTGTTGGCGGTCAACAACCTCGGCGTGGCGAACGGCTGCCAGGCGGCGTATCCCCTGCTCCTGCAAAGCGCACGTGCCGGCCGTTGCCCGGCTGTCGTCAACCTCTCGTCGGCGTCGGCAGCGGTCGGCATTCCGAGCATGGCGATTTACTCGGCCAGCAAATTCTGGGTGAAAGGCTTCACCGAGGCGCTGGCCGTCGAATGGTCGCGTCTTGGCATTGCCGTGCGGGATGTCATGCCAACGTTTGTGCGCACCCCCATGCTTGCCGGCAGCGCCGGCAATCGCTTCGTCGATACCCTGGGCATCGCCCTGACGCCTGAGGAAGTAGCCCGTGAAGTGGTGGGTGCCGCGCAGGGTGGTCCCTTGCATCGCATCGTCTCGGCCAAGTTCAAGCTGCTCTACCTCCTGACTCAGATCGTTCCTGGCTGGGCCACACGGGCCATGCTCAAGCGCATCGGGGGCTACGCAGAATGAGCGCGGACTATTCCGTGAGGGACCGGGTGGCACTGATCACCGGGGCTGGCAATGGCATCGGTGCCGCATGCGCGCGGATGTTCTACGAAGCCGGCGCACGTCTCGTGCTCGTCGACATTGCCATGGAAGACCTGAAGTCCGTTGCCGCTTCGATGGACCCGGAACGCGTGCTCGTCGCGCCGTCCAGCGTGACGGATCGCCGGCGTTTGGATGAGGTCGTCGCTGAGGCCCGCGCCAAGTTCGGACGCATCGACGTAGTGCTTGCAAATGCCGGCATTGCCTGCGAGCCTCCGCGCACGCTACGCACCATCGACGAAGACCACTTCGAGCGTATCGTCGAAGTCGATCTGCTCGGTGTATGGCGCACTGTTCGCGCCTGCCTACCCAGCATCATCGAGTCTGGCGGTTACGTGCTGGCAACCTCGTCGATTTACGCTTTTGTGAACGGTGTCGCGAATATTCCCTATGCGGCATCCAAGGCCGGCGTCGAGATGATGATGCGCGGACTGCGCGTCGAATTGGCGGGCACCGGCGCAACCGCCGGGGTGCTGATTCCCGGCTGGATCGAAACCCACATCGCCGAAAGCGCCCTCGGCAAGCATCCCATCGCGGGTGCCATGGTGCGGCTAGCCTATCCGCCCTTCCTGCGTCGGCCGTTGCAGCCCGAGGCCGTCGCCACGGCCGTCTTGCGCGGAATCCGTTTCCGTGCCCGCAGTGTTGTCGTGCCGAGCCGCTGGACACCCTTGTCCCTGTTGCGTGGACTCCTGAGCTTCGCTTCCGACCGTCTGCTCGAATCCAATCCCCGCTTTCACCAATTGATCGGCGAGCTTGAAGCCGAGGCGGCTTCAAGCTCCAAAAGGAAAAACCCATGACCCAAGTCCAGACCATTGCGCCGGAAGATGCTGCCGCCTGGCTCAACGGCATCTTTGACGCCCAGCGGACTGCCTTCAATGCAAACCCCTGTCCGACGTCAAGCGAACGGCGCGCGAAGCTGCGCGCCCTCAAGAATCAGATCAGCCGCTATCAGGATGTGCTGGCTGATGCCATGAGCGCCGACTTCGGATACCGCGCCCCAACAGAATCGAAGCTGTTCGATCTGCTGGGCTCCACTCTGGAACTGAAACATCTCATTGCCCATGTCGGCAAGTGGATGAAGCCGTCTCGGCGGTCTGCGGAATGGCTGTTCGCGTCCAACCCACTGAAGGTCATGTACCAGCCGAAAGGGGTGGTTGGTGTCATTGTTCCGTGGAATTTTCCAATCTACTTGGCGCTCGGCCCCTTGGCGGCAGCGTTGGTTGCGGGCAATCGCGTCATGATGAAGATGCCAGAGGCGGCATCGAGAACTGGTGAGACCGTGGCGCGCATGCTAGGCGAGATCTTTGACCCCACCGAAGTGATGGTGGTGCACCAGAAACTACCGTCCTATGACGTGTTCACCTCCTTGCCGTTCAACCATATTGTGTTCACCGGATCGCCAGCCGTCGGCAAGACGATCATGCGGGCAGCGGCTGAGCACTTGACACCGGTGACTCTGGAGTTGGGGGGGAAGTCGCCCGCCATTGTGGACAGAAGCTACCGTCTGGAGGATGCAGCAAGGCGCATCGTGCATGGCAAGGCCAGCAACTGTGGCCAGATTTGTGTCGCCCCGGACTACGCTATCGTGCCCGCCGAACAATTGGATGCCTTCGTGGCGGCAGCCAAGGAGGGCTTCAAGCACTTGTTCGGCGATGACTATGCCACCAGCGCCGACTACACGTCCATCGTCAACGACAAGCAGCACAAACGCATCCTCAACATCCTGGAAGATGCCCGTGCCAAAGGTGCGACGATAGTGCCCTGCGCGACTTACCGCGCGAGTCGGGATGGACGACGCATGCCGCTGCATATCGTCACCGGCTGCACTGACGACATGCTGATCATGCGTGAGGAAATCTTTGGTCCCCTGCTCCCCGTGCTGACCTATGGGACGTTGGAAGAAGTCATACAGTACGTGGTATCCAACCCGCGTCCCTTGGCCATGTATTGCTTTTCCCACGACCCGCAGGTGCAGCGGGACCTGCTGACCAAAACACACTCCGGGGGCGCAACAATCAATGACTGGGGCTGGCATGTAGTGAACCACGATGCCCCCTTTGGCGGTGTCGGCAATTCGGGCATGGGCACCTACCACGGCCTGGAGGGTTTTCGCGAACTCTCCCACGCCAAGACTGTGTTGAAGCGCCGCAGTCTGTTTCCAACGCAACTGTTTCACCCGCCCTACGGACGCCTTGTGCAACGCTTGACGCTGAAGTTCTTCTTGGGAAAATCGGATCCTGCGCTGACCAACGGTCCCAAGCGGTAGGCCTTGCGCAATGAGCGCGCAAGGCATAGCGCGCTGCGACGCCGCTCGGAAGGCCCGCGCCAGACCCAAGTGCCGCAACGCGTGTTTGTCGTTGCTACATATTTCGTAGCGCAACAAGCAATGATTGCGGGGGCTAGCACCCCAACATCGGCGATTGAATTCACCGGATGCGGGTTCGGATACGGCCCCCGGGGCTACCTGATCGCGTCAAGCTGAATTTGCTGCAGCGGCGTACACTGCGCCGCATGACCGCCTACATCCACGTGCCGACGGTGTTCCTGATGCTGCTGCTGGGCTACGGCCTGCTGGCGCTGCTGATCTCGCTGTCCGAGCGGCACACCGACGAGGTGCAGGCCCTGCGCGACTGGAACCTGGGCAGTTGGGCCCTGGTGGGGGGCTTTTGCGCGCTGGTGCTGCGCAGCTACCTGCCGCAATGGATCTCGGTGCTGGGCGCCAATTGGCTGCCGTTCCTCGGGGCGGTGCTCTACAGCCGTGCCATCTACCACTTTGTGCACGGCCACGCGGCGCCACTGCAGCTGTGGGTGCTGTACGCCGCGGGCTGCGGCGGCAGCCTGCTGCTGCTGTCCGAGCCGCGTAGCGTGCGGGCCATCAATGCATCGATCGTGCTGCTGGTCCTGCTGCTACCCGGCCTGTGGCAAATCCTGCGCCTGCCCCGGCTGCGCACGCATCCGCTGCGCATGGTGGGGATCACACTGACCATCACTGCGATCGCTCTGTGCCTGCGCGCCCTGCACGCCTGGAAGGTGCCGCAGGACTATGACGACGCCATGCAGCTCAGCCTGGGGCAGGGCCTGAGCTTCGTGCTGGCCTTTGTCGCCATGCTGGGTGCCGGCTTTGGCTTTGTGCTGGCGGTGCTGGAGCGCAATGCCGAACGCATGCGCGAGATGGCCACACACGACGGCCTGACCGGCTGCGTGAACCGCATCACCTTTGACGCCCTGCTGCTCAATGCCCTGCAGCGCGGGCAGCGGGCAGACGAGCCGGTCAGCCTGCTGATGATGGATCTGGACCATTTCAAGGCCATCAACGACCGCTACGGCCACCGCGCAGGCGATGCCGTCCTGCGCAGCTTTGCGGCCATCGTGCGGTCCAAGCTGCGCGCATCGGACACGCTGGCCCGTGTGGGTGGAGAGGAGTTTGCCGTCATCCTGCCCGGCACCGATGCCGCGGGCGCCGCCCACGTGGCCGAGTCGGTGCGTGCGGCCGTGCAGTCCGCAGCGGTCGACAACCAGCAGGGTGGTGTGCTGCGGATCACGATCTCGGTGGGCGTGGCATGCGCGCAGGGGTCCGACGCCCCCACGGCCGACCTGCTCTACCAACAGGCCGATGCCGCCCTCTACCAGGCCAAGACTGCGGGCCGCAACCGCGTGGAGCCCACCCCGACCGTGGGCGCCGAGGTGTCCGCCTGATCAGTTCAGCGCCGAAGTCAGGTCGCCCATCTTCTCGCGCACACCCGGCAGCGGCTGCAGGCCGAAGCGGCGGGTGATGAACTTCAGGATCGACGTGGTGTCCATCGGTGTGGAGTCGATGGCACCCTTCTTCACATACGGTCCGACCAGGATGGTGGGAATGCGCGAACCGGGGCCAAAGCGGTCACCCCAGCCGGGGCCGCTGGGTGGCGGCACGTGGTCCCAGTAGCCGCCGTTCTCGTCATAGGTGACCACGACCAGCATGTCCTTCCACTGCGGGCTGGCCTTGAGGCGGGTCAGCAGGTCGTTGATGTGCTCGTCGCCGGTGATGATGTCGGTGTAGGACGGATGCTGGGTGTTCACGCCCGCCGGCTTGTAGAAACTCACCGCCGGCAGCGTACCCTTGTCAATGGCCTGCAGGAAATCCTCGCCGTCGCGCAGGTGCTGGGCACGTGCATCGCTGCCCGGCGCAAAGCGGGCAAAGTAGTTGAACGGCTGGTGGTGCGGCTGGAAGTTGGGGGAGCCGTCACCGCGGTGGTAGATCACCTTGCGCTTCTGGTCCGGCGCCTGCGTGCCATCGGCCAGCGCCAGGTTGTAGCCACCGGCGTACCAGACCCAGCTCACGCCCTTGGCCGACAGCGTGTCGCCGATGGTGGTGGCCGTTTGCGGGGGTACCGGCTCGCCCGTGTCGTAGCTGCCGATCTTCACACCCTGCGGGTTGGCCAGCGTGCGCGCTCCATCGGGCGGCGGCGTGATGCCACTGGGCTGGTAGGGTGGCTGCGAAGTGTTGATCGAATAGCCATCGGGCGTGACCTGCCCGTTGGGTGTGTAGAGCTTCACGGCACCCACGTTGGCCGATGGCGACTCCGGCATCTTCTGCAGCTTGCCGTTGGCGTCCAGCCGGGCACGCATGGAGGCCGGCGCCGATTCATGCCGTGGCGCGCAGGCGCAGACCAGGTACTGGTGGTTCAGGTACGAGCCGCCAAAGGCGCCCATGAAGAAGTTATCGGCCAGCGTGTATTCCTTGGCCCACTGCCAGACCTTGAACTGGCTGCCGTCGTAGTGGCCCATGGTCCAGCCGCCCACGGTGGACATGGCCGCGAACATATTGTTCTTGCCGCCGTTGATCTGCTCCTGGTTGTGATAGAAGTTGTGGATCGGGCTGGGCACGATGGTGGTGGGCGGCCGGTTGACCGGCGGTGCGTCAATACGGAACGGCCCATTGGGCATGCGCGGGAAGCGATCATCCGGCTTGCCGTTGGAGCCGAAGGTGATCAGTTCCTTGAGCGGTTTGCCGTCGTGGTCGAGCTGGGTCTTCTGCTCGGCCGTGGCGTTCTGGATGCCGTTGGCGCCGGGGAACAGGCCGTACATGTTGTCAAAGCTGTGGTTCTCGGCATAAATCACCACCACGTTGCGGATGCGGTCCAGGTTGGCGGGCCTGGCGGCCGAACTCTCGGGTGCGGCGGCGCAACCCGCCAGCAGGGCAATCAGGGAGGCGGAAGCGGTCAGCGTTGTAAAACGGCGGATGGGGCTGGGGCGCATGGCAAATCCGGGTGGTTGAACGGGACCTGCGAATGTACCCTCATCCCGCCACCAGTGCCAAGGCCGCCCAGTCGCCCACGCGCTCGCCCAGGCCGGCGGCGACCAGTTCCACGCCATCGGTCAGGGCTGGCAACTTGTCCGCCAGGTGCGCCTGCAGGCGCGGCAACAACCAGGCCTGGTGGTGCAGGAACACGCTGCCGCCGATGCTGATGCGCCGCAGGTCCAGCGTGACCACCAGGTTGTACAAGGCCCGCCCCATGACCCGGCATATATCGTCCACTATGGCTACAGCCCTCGTATCACCTGCGTAGGCAGCTACAAAAAGCGTAGCAGCGTCGGCGTAACCCTGGGCTGCGAAGCGCCGCGCCATGGCGTTGCCGGCAACCAGCCCTTCCACATCGCCCACATTGCCGCAGCCACATACAGCGTCCAGGTCATCGCTGACAAAGGTGTGACCCGCATGGCCGGCGTTGCCGTTCTTGCCGCGCAGCACATGGCCATCCACACACAGCCCTAGGCCGATGCCGGTGCTCCACGTCACATAGGCACAGTGGTCCTGCCCCTGCAAGGCGCCCCAGCGGCGCTCGGCCACCAGTGCGGCAATGGCGTCGTTCTCCACCCGCACCGCCGGGAAAGCTGCGCGCAGCGGCGCCTCCAGCGGCACCGAGGTCCAGTCATTGGGCAGGCCCCGTGCCACACCGGCCAGGCCGCCGCAGATATTGGGCGCGGCCAGCTCCACCAGCCCCTGGTTCAGCACGAAGGGGCCGCAGGATGCCACACCGACCGCCGCAATGTCGGACACAGGCAGTCCCGCCTGGGCGCAACTCCGGTCGATCTGCGCCAGGATTTGCTGCGCCAGCGCGCCGCGGTCACCCCGGGTGGCGGTGGGCTCGGTCACACGGGCGCGCAGGCCCTGGGCGTCAGCCACCGAGACGGCCACCTTGGTGCCGCCAATGTCCACGCAGGCTACGGGGCGTGCGCCGGGTGGCCGGTGATCAGGGGTTGTGGGGGATGGCGTTTGCATGGCGATTTCGTCCAAATTATGGACGAACCACCCGCCTAGCCGCGCAGATGCGATTGCGTCCAGCGCACGATGTCGGCCGCACCCATGGCGCCGGCCTGGCGCGCCACCTCACGCCCGCCCACAAACAGGGCCAGCGTGGGAATGCTGCGGATAGCGAAACGCGCACCCAGCGCAGGCACGGCCTCGGTGTCCACCTTGGCCAACCGCACAAAGGGTTCGAGCTGGGCGGTGGCCTGTTCCAGCCCAGGCGCCATCTGGCGGCAGGGTCCGCACCACGGCGCCCAGAAGTCGACCAGCACGGGGATCTGGTTGCGCCCGATGTGCTTGTCAAAGGCAGCCTCGTCCAGTGCGGTGGTGTGTGCCACAAACAGGGGCTTGTGGCAGTTGCCGCAATCCGGCGCCTTGGCCAGGTCGGCAGACTTGACGCGGTTGGTGGTGTGGCAATGGGGGCAGACGATGTGCAGGGATTCGGTCATGGTAGGGCCTCTTTGCCCCTGCACATGGGGCGGGCTGCACGGAAATTCAAGCCCCGGTGGCCGGAGCAGGCGGCTCAGCGCGCGGGCGCCACCAACGCGAACACGGCGCCCTGCGGGTCGATGCAATTGACGATCCAACTGCCGCCCGGCACCTGGTGCGGGCCCATCAGGACCTTGCCGCCGCCTTCGTTCACCCTGGCCACGGCAGCATCCAGCGCCGCCACGTTGATGTAGTACAGCCAGAAAGGCTGCGGTACGTCGGACATCTTGGTCATCATGCCGCCCACCGCTTCACCGCCGGTGGCAAAGAGCTGGTAGACGCCCTGGGGGCCCATGTCCATGGCCTCCCCCTTGGTCCAGCCGAACAGGCCGCTGTAAAACGCAAAGGCGCCGGCACCATCGCCCGCCTGCAACTCATGCCAGCCAATGTGGCCGGGTGTTGCGGGCGCCGCTGGTGCCGGGCCCTGCGCGCTGCTGCCCCTGAACAGGATGAAGCCCGCGCCATAGGGGTCGGCAACCACGGCAAAGCGGCCCACGCCGGGAATGTCCTGGGCCTCACGCAGCAACTTGCCGCCGGCGGCCGTGACGCGCGCGGCATAGGCATCCACATCGTCCACACCCACGTAACCGGTCCAGCAGGGCGGCACGCCCCGCATGCAGGCTTCCTCCGTCAGGGTCATCAAACCGCCCACATCCACACCACCGCTCGACAGGATGGTGTAGTCGCCACCGGGCATGCCCGCATCCTTGGCGCCCCACCCCACCACCGACTGGTAAAAGCGCGCAGCCGCAGCCGCATCGCTGGTCATGAGTTCATACCAGACAAACTGGCCAGATGGTTGTGACATGGCTATGGCTCCTTCAAGGTTGCAGTGGGAGCGGCAAGCATAGCCAAAGGCCCCCGGCGCTACAAGCGGTGGGTGCGGTCACCCCGGGAAAATCCCATGGCTTCCCAGTAGGGTCCCTTGGTCAGGCCGAGCACCTTGAAGAACTCGCCCATTTCATGCTCCAGGATCAGCTTCTGCGCGGCTACGCGCTGCGCAAGGGAGGCGGCCTGCATGGCATCCACCAGGCCACAGTTCATCAGAAAGTGGGCCTGGCTGGTGTAGCCCAGCACCTCCAGGCCGCTGTCCTGCGCCGCCACCGCCGTGCCGGTGAAGTTGACGTGGGCAGTGATGTCCTTGGCGCCAACGTCGCTCAGCGGATCACCATCGGCCATGTGCGCGCGGTGGCACATCACGGTGCCCATGATGCGCTGCTCGTGGTAGTACTCGGACTCGGGGAAACCGTAGTCCAGCAGGAAGACGGCGCCGCTCTGCAGACGCTCGCCCAGGGTGCGCACAAAGGCCTCGCCCTGCTGGTGGATTTCGGTCAGGTAATCGTGTTCGCCCGGCACATCCAGTGGCGGACGCAGCCCGGTGGGTCTATCCTGCCATTGCAGGGGCTGCACGGCGTTGGATGCATCCCACACCACACCACGCTCAAACCAGCCCCCATTGACCCGTGCCAGCAGCTTGACCGGCATGGCATCCAGCACCTCGTTGCCCACCACCACGCCGTGTATGGCGTCGGGCAATGCATCGGCCCACTGCACGGTGCCCAGGTGCCTGCGCAGCGTGACCTGCTGGCGCTCCTTCAGGGGCTGCGACAGGTCCATGATCGTGTAGCGCCGCACGGGTACACCCAGCACGTCAAGGGCGTCGAGGATCTGCAGCGCCAGCGCGCCCGTGCCGGCGCCGAACTCCCAGATTTCATCCGTGCCGGTCGCCTCCATCGCCTGCGCAATCTGGCGCGCCAGCGCCTGGCCGAACAGCGGCGTGATCTCCGGCGCGGTGACGAAGTCGCTGCCTGCGCCCACCACCTCCCCCGCCGCGTTGCGCAGGCCCTGCGGCATGCCGCCAAACACGGTGGCGCCGCTGGCGTAGTAGCCCAGGCCGGGTGCGTACAGGGCCTGTGCCATGAAGTCGTCAAAGCCGATCCAGCCGCCTTGGGCGGCGATGTGCTGCTGCAGGTGGGCAAGCATGGGCTGACTGGCGGGGCTCTGAGGCGTGGAGGGTAGGCTGTTCGTCATGGCGGGGTGCATTGTCTCCGAATCGAACCGCGGTGTTTTCTCCCGTTTGGGATACGCTTGCCGCATGTTGCAGCCCACCCGTCTCCTTCCCTTCAGCATGCTCTTGGCCGCCGGAGTTGCCGGATGCCAGGCGATGCACTCAGAACCCTTGGGGCACGTCATCCCCATCTATGCTTCGCAAGCCGATGCACAAGCCGTCGCACAAGGTCAGTTGGGCGCAATTCCCGTCGTCCTGGCTGGCGAGTCCGAGATTGATCGGGTTCTGTCCATGCCCTGCAAGGACGACGCCACAGCCGTGCGAACCACCACGGGTCAGGAAGGCTGGATACCAATGAACTCGCTGCCGGAACGATTCCAGGTCCATTGCGCCGAGTCGAGAAAGTGACCCGGCGCTGCGCTAACCCAGGCTCTCACTCCACCGCCGCATCATCCAGCCCCAGCGTCTTGACACCGGCGTCGCTGTCAAATTCGCGGAAGTTCCAGCGCCCGTCCACGAAGTCGACCTGGTCCGGCACCGGGCGCTCCGTAGGCGTGGTACCCACCAGTGCCTGGCGCATGGCGTCGATCCATATCGGCAGGGCCAGCGTGGCGCCGAACTCGCGTGTACCCAGGGAGCGCGGCTCGTCGTAGCCCATCCACGCCACCGACACGATGTTGCTGGCGTAGCCGGCAAACCAGCCATCCATGGCATCGCTGGTGGTGCCGGTCTTGCCGGCCACATCGGGGCGTTGCAGGCGTGCGCTGGCCATGGCGCCGGTGCCGGAGCGGGTCACCTCCCGCAGCATGCTGTCGGTGACAAAGGCGTTGCGTGCGTCAATGCCACGCGCTTCCTCGGGGGGCGTGGCGGGGTGCTCGGATTCGAACAGTACCTTGCCCTTGGCGTCGAGCACGCGCTGCACCAGCCATGGCGTGATGCGGTAGCCGCCGTTGGCAAACACACCGTAGGCGCTGGCCAGTTGCACCGGTGTCACCGAGCCGGTGCCCAGGGCCATGGTCAGGTTGGCAGGGTGCTTGTCAGCGTCAAAGCCAAAGTGCGTCAGGAAGTCACGCGCATAGTCCACGCCGATGGCCCGCAGGATGCGCACCGAGACCACGTTCTTGGACTGGGCCAGCGCGTCCTGCATGCGGATGGGGCCGACGTATTTGTCGTCGTCGTTGCGCGGGTCCCACTTCAGGCTCTCGGTGGTGGTGGCCGAGAGTTGTACGTCGTTGATCAACGTGGCCGGCGCAAAGCCGCGCTCCAAGGCTGCCGAGTAAATAAAGGGCTTGATGCTGGATCCCGGCTGGCGCCAGGCGCTGGTGGCGTGGTTGAAGTTCTTGCGGCGGAAATCAAAGCCGCCCACCAGCGCGCGGTAGGCGCCGCTTTGTGCGTCCAGCGACACATAGGCCGCATCCACTTCGGGCAACTGCGAGACCGCCCACTTCATGTTGCGGCCCTGTACGACGCGGATCAGCGCACCGGGGCGTATGCGCAACGCCTTGGGCGCATTCGGTTGCAGGGCGCTGGCGGCAAAGCCCAGGCCCTCGCCGCTGATCTGGATCGCCTCGCCGGAGGCCAGCTCGGCCTTCAGCAGCTTGCCGGCCACTTCGGTGACCACGGCCGGCAGCAGGTCGTCGCTGACCGGGTGCTTCTGCAACAGGGCGTCGATGGCGTCGTCGCGGGCGTCCTCGTTGGCCGGCAGGTCGATGACGGCCTCGGGGCCGCGATAGCCATGGCGCTGGTCGTAGGCCAGTACGTTGCGCCGCACCGACTCATAGGCGGCCAGTTGCTCGGCGTCCTTGATCGTGGTCACCACTTTCAAGCCCATGGTGTAAGCGGCTTCCGGGTACTGGGCCACGATGCTCTGGCGCACCATCTCGGCGACAAAGGCGCCGTGGTTGCCATAGCTGGGGCTGGTGTTGATGCGAATCGGCTCCTTGCTGGCCTGGTCAAACTGCGCCTGCGTGATGGTGTCCAGCCGCAGCATGCTCTTGAGCACCAGCATTTGCCGCTGTTTGGCACGCTCGGGGTTGACGGCTGGGTTGTGGCGCACCGGGTTCTGCGGCACGCCGGCCAGCATGGCGGCCTGGGCAATGCTCAACTCGGACAGGGACTTGCCAAAGTAGGTACGTGCCGCACTGGCAAAGCCGTAGCTGCGCTGGCCCAGGTAGATCTGGTTCATGTACAGCTCCAGGATCTGGTCCTTGGAGAGGGCCGCCTCGATGCGGTAGGTGAGCAGGGCTTCCTTGAGCTTGCGGTTGAGCGTGCGCTCCTGCGTCAGGAAAAAATTGCGCGCCACCTGCATGGTGATGGTCGATGCGCCCTGCTTGACACCACCAGTCACGTCCGACACAAACGCCCGCGCCAGGCCAATGAAGTCCACCCCGCTGTGCGTATAGAAGCGCGCATCCTCGATAGACAGCAACGCGTTCTTCATCAGGGCTGGCGTATCGGCAATGGAGACAAAGTCCCGGTGCTCCTGACCAAACTCGCCAATCAGCACGTTGTCGGCGGTGTAGATGCGCAGCGGCATCTTGGGCCGGTAATCGGTCAGCGCGTCCAGCGCGGGCAGTCCCGGGGCCAGCACCAGCACGGCGTAGGCCGCCAGTGCGGCAATGCCCAGCGCAGCCAGGGCGCCAAGACGCAATATCCATTTCATGCGGTACGAGCCTTAAAATCCCCAATTCTGTCACCCCGGACTGTCTGCTCGCTCCATGCCACAAATTCCCCCAGACCCGAATAGCCTGCCCACGGTGCTGGTGACGGGCGCGGCGCGCCGCCTGGGACGCGAGATCGCGCTGGCGCTGGCCCGTGCCGGCTGGCGGGTGGCCGTGCACTACCGTGACTCACTCGAAGATGCTACAAAAACAGTAGCTGACTGCGCACAATTGACGGGGGGTGCAGCCGCTTTTCGTGCGAATCTGGATGACGAAATGGCGGTCCACGGGCTGCTGCCCAGCGTGGTGGAGGCCATGGGCCATGTGGATGCGGTGGTGAACAGCGCATCCACCTTTGAGCACGACACGCACGCCAGCTTCAGCTACGCCGCCATGGAAAAGCACATGCGCAGCAATACGGGAGCCGCCATTGTGCTGGCGCAGGCGTTGCACACGCATATCACGGCGCGCGGCGAGGCATGCGGGGGCGGGGTCGTGGTCAACCTGCTGGACCAGAAGCTGTGGAACCAGAACCCCGACTTCTTCAGCTACACGCTGTCCAAGGCCGCGCTGGAAGCCGCCAACACCATGCTGGCCCTGGCCCTGAGCCCGCTTGTGCGGGTGGTGGGCGTGGCACCGGGCCTGACCCTGACCAGCCACCTGCTCAGCGACGCCAAGTTCGAGGCCCTGCACAAGCTATCCCCCCTGGGGCGCTCCTCCACCCCGCAGGATGTGGCGTCCACCGTGCTGTTTGCGCTGCAGAACCAGTCCATCACCGGCACCACGCTGCTGGTGGACGGGGGCCAGCACCTGATGCGCTTCGAGCGCGATTTCTCCCTGATGTGACAGCCCCAACCGGATCATTTATTCCATGCAACACACCACGGGCAACCAGATCCTGACCTTGACCGGCCTGCGCTTTGACGCCAACCTCGGTATCCTGGAGTCGGAAAAGCTCGCGCCCCAGCCCATCCAGGTGGATGCGGAGCTGAGCCTGGGCCCGCAGCCCCTGCTGCCGCGCGACGATGACATCCACCATGTGCTGGACTACCGCAAGGTGCGCCAGATCATCATCAACGAATGCACAGCCGAGCACGTGAACCTGCTGGAGAGCCTGATCGGCAAGCTGGCCCACCGCCTGATGCAACTGCCCGGCGTGCTGGGCGTGCGCGTGAAGATCGCCAAGCTGGAGATCTTTGACGACTGCGAAGTCGCCATCCGGGTCGAAGCCGGACAGTGGTAGCGCGATGGGCCGGTTTTGGAGGCCCTCCTCCAACCCGGACTCTCGGAAACACCGAAAATACCCCCTTAGCCCGCCGGCAACCGGCTGGCCCCTGGAGCAATGAATGAGCGCAGTCTGGATTGAAAACGAAGTGGTTCCCGCGGCCAAGGTGGCCAAGATCGAACGTGAAACCCACAAGCTGGAAAAGCGCCTGTGCCGCCAGGTGGGCCAGGCCATCATCGACTACAACATGATCGAGGAAGGCGACCGCGTCATGGTCTGCGTGTCCGGCGGCAAGGACAGCTTTGGCATGCTGGACATCCTGCTCAAGCTGCAGGCCCGCGCGCCCGTCAACTTTGAACTGATTGCGGTCAACCTGGACCAGAAGCAGCCCGGCTTCCCCGACCACATCCTGCCCGAGTACCTGAAAGGCCTGGGCGTGCCGTTCCACATCGAGACGCAGGACACCTACAGCATCGTCAAGAAGGTCGTGCCCGAAGGCAAGACCATGTGCAGCCTGTGCAGCCGCCTGCGCCGCGGCATTCTGTACCGTGTGGCCGATGAACTGAAGATCACCAAGATCGCGCTGGGCCACCACCGCGACGACATGCTGCAGACCTTCTTTCTGAACATGTTCTTCGGCGGCAAGTTGAAGGGTATGCCGCCTAAGCTGGTCAGCGACGACGGCGGCCACATCGTGATCCGCCCGCTGGCCTATGTGGCCGAGAAAGACCTGATCCGCTGGGCCGAGCACCGCCAGTTCCCCATCATCCCCTGCAACCTGTGCGGCAGCCAGGAACACCTGCAGCGCAAGCAGATCGGCAACATGCTGCGCGAGTGGGAGAAACAATACCCCGGCCGCACCGAGACCATGCTCACTGCGCTGCAGAACGTGGTGCCCTCGCATCTGATGGACCACAGCAAATACGACTTCAAGAACATCCAGGTCACCGGCGTACCCGACGCCGACGGCGACAAGGCCTTTGACCACGAAGAAGATTTCCCCGCCGCCCCCAGTCTGCCCGGACTGCAGGTCGTGACCATGTGAGGAACCAGAGATGAGCGCGACCCGCATCATTGCCATCCGCCACGGCGAGACCGCCTGGAATGTGGACACCCGCCTGCAAGGCCACCTGGACGTGGCACTCAACGCACGCGGCATGTGGCAGGCGCGCCGCGCCGGCCAAGCGCTGGCCGATGAGGACATTGCAGCCATCTACAGCAGCGATCTGTCACGCGCCTTCACCACCGCGCAGGCCATTGCGGACCTGAGCCGGTGCGCGACCGCCCGCCCGGTGCGGCCACATACCGGCCTGCGCGAACGGGGCTTTGGCATCTTTGAAGGGCAGACCTATGCCCAGATCAGCATCGACTGGCCCGAAGAATCCCGCCGCTGGCGCCAACGTGACCCGCACTTCGCGCCACAGGGTGGCGAAACGCTGACCCAATTGCGCGAGCGCATCCACCACACCGTCAACAACCTGGCCGCCCAGCATGTGGGCCAGCAGATCGTGCTGGTGGCGCATGGCGGTGTCATGGACGCGCTGTACCGCCTGGCCACGCGCCAGGACATTGAAGCCCCCCGCACCTGGGACCTGGGCAACGCCGCCATCAACCGCCTGCTGTGGACGCCCGACGGGCTGACACTGATTGGCTGGTCCGATACCCGGCACCTGGACGAGGCCACGCTGGACGAGACCAGCACTTAACGCCACACGGATTGGCCGGGGTCCCGCAGTCGCAGAGAGCCGATTCGCGGCAGCGCTGCCGACACGCGCACTGATTCCCCATTTGCCCGGCATCCGAAGCGCAGGCAACGCTTCGGATGCACTGAGAGTTTTGGGGGTTCGGGTCCATAGCGAAGACCGTCGTCAATATCTTCTGTTTTTGACTGCCTTCGTCTCAATGCACATGTACGTAGTGCAATCTCAGCCCGACCTGCGTTTACTGATGGCAGCTTGAACTGGCGCCGCAGCAAGTTGGCAAACAAAAAAAGGGGCCACGCGGCCCCTTTTCTGTAGATTCAAGACGGCTTACTTGCTCGCCTCGCCCTTGCCAACTTCGCCGGCCTTGTTGGCGGCCTTGGCTTCGGCTTTCACTTCAGCGCGCTTCTTGGACGAAGGGGCCGCGGGTGCAGCCATATCGCCTTCACCTTTTGCCACGTCGCCCGCTTTGTTGGCAGTCTTGGCCTCTGTCTTTACGTCGGCGCGCTTCTTTGTTGCCTTCGGTGCAGCAGCGACCATATCGCCTTCACCTTTTGCAACTTCACCTGCCTTGTTTGCAGCCTTCGCCTCCGCCTTGACGTCTGCGCGGGCCGCAGGCTTCGCGGCATCTTCGGCGTGCGCCAGCAGCGAAAGAGTAGCCATGACAACGCCAGCGATAAATTTGAGCTTCATTGTGAATTTCCTTTAAAAGTGGAAGGAGGTGCCTTTGAGTATCAGTCGCAAGCTTCTATACAAACGCCCCGGGATAGCACTTGGTTGACCAGGGCACAAAATATTCAAGGATCGTGAACCTGCCCAAACCCTCATCGCATCGGAGCACAGCGCGTGGCTTTACGGACTCAAGGTGACGGTGATTATGCGGCTCGGTCTGCATGAGAGACATTGCATTTCCCGCAATGCTGCATTGCCAATCAAGTGGTTTATCTTTTGAGGCAAGCCATTTATGCTTCGCTCCTTGAGGGGCACAAATTTTTCCCTGCCTGTCTTGCAGACACGCTTATTTCGTCTACGTAATAGAAGACATCACCATGCGGTTCCTGGAACGATTCTTTTGCGCCCTGGCTCTGGCGGTGGTTCTCGCCGGATGCGCAAGCCTGCCGCCGCAAAATTTGACGACCGGTGACAACAGCATCGCCATTGGTGACTACCAGCAAACACGATTGGCAACGATGACGGACGACGCGCTGGCCGGTGACACACGGTCAGGGTTTCGTCTGATGCCCTTCGGCCCAAACGCCTATGCAACGCGCATTGAACTGGCCAAACTTGCTGAACGTAGCCTGGACGTCCAATACTACTTGCTGAAAAATGACGACGCCGGCTATGCCCTGATGCATCAGCTTCGGGACGCTGCCATGCGCGGGGTCAGGGTTCGACTGTTGATTGACGACCTCTATACCAGTGGCCAGGACGATTTGTTGCTTGGGCTCGCCAGCTATCCAAACGTCCAGGTGCGTCTGTTCAACCCTTTTCCCAATGGCCGCAGCAGCATGGCGATGCGTCTCCTGAGCTCCGCGTGGGACTTGCGGCGCGTGAACCGGCGCATGCACAATAAGCTCTTCATTGCAGACAATGCCGCTGCGATCTTTGGCGGCAGAAACATCGCCAACGAGTATGTGATGAACGCGCCCGGTAGCAACTTCCTGGACATGGACGTCTTTGCCGCCGGTCCAGTGGTACGAGATCTCTCGAAGTCATTCGACTACTACTGGAACAGCGACGTCGTATACCCCATCAAGCTGATTGCAAACAGCGCCCTGACTGACGAACAGCTGCGAAAGAACTTTGACGACAAGACCCTGGAAGCCGTGCCCCCCATCCCAGTGGACATGAACACGGATTCCGAAGACCTTCCACCCGGCTTCCCGCCCGCCAACACGATCCCGGGGGACGTCGCCAGGATGATCAATCTGCCATCGGAGTTGGTCAGGAATCAGTTGGGGGACCTTCTACTGGCCAATGCACATGTGTTGTATGACCCTGTTTCCAAGACAGCCGGGCGAAACGAATTGGAAGACAACATCCATGGAACCGTTACGGAGGGAGTAATCCAGTGGTTTGCAACGGCCAAAGAACACATAAAGACCGTATCGCCTTACTTTGTCCCGACCGAAAACTCCGTCAAATTCCTGAAGAAAATCCGGGAATCCGGGGTTGCGCTGGAGTTGGCAACCAACTCGCTTGCCGCCATTGACGAACCATGGGCCTATTTTGGATACAGGCGACATCTGAAGGAGCTGTTGGAGATCGGCGTCCATGTCATGGAGCTGAGCCCCACACTGAGCGTGACTCGGCACCGGTACGGAATTTTTGGAAGCCGCACCGGGGCGCTACACATGAAAAGTGCCATCGTTGACCACTCGGAGGTGTTTGTGGGCTCCATGAACCTCGACCCGCGATCTGCAAAACTGAACACCGAGCTCGGGGTGATCATCGAGAGTTCGGAGATGGCCCAGCAACTGGAGCGGCTGTCGGATGCCGGAAGCTACTATCACCTTCGCCTCAACCCGGATAGTCACCGGATCGAATGGCTCCAATACGGGGACGACGGAAAGACGACTGTCTACGATGCTCCGCCGGAGGTTTCGGCCTGGCTGCTGCTGAAACTGGACCTATTTGGCCCTCTGGTTTCGGAAAACGACCTGTGACGACAGGCTCCCCAGCCTTGTTCCACAGCGCCATGCCGCCGAAGCAGACACCACCTGCCGTGAAACGGTGGGAATCGCGTTTGCCAGGGCAGGATCAACGTGACGAGCCCGGTGCAACCAACCCGCGGCGGGGCACGGGCGTGGAGAAGACGATGGATGTGCGCGTTTCGCCATAGCCGTTTATGGATGCAAGAAAACGCTCCAGCTTCTCCAGGCTTTGGGACACCACTGTCACGACATAGGAATCAGCCCCTGCCACATGATGGCATTCGAGTACCTCGGGTGCGCGCTTCAACTTGTCAATAAAAGCCTTCTTTCCGGGCTGTTGCACGGTGATACCGACAATGGCTCGCACCGGATAGCCGGCCAGTGCAGGATCCAATTCGGCGCTGACGCTGCGCACCACCCCTGACTCCTTCAAACGTTTGAGCCGCTCCACCGTGGCAGGCACCGATAGCCCCGCTGCAAGGGCGAGGGTCTTCAATGGCGCGCGGCCATCTTCCTGCAGCGCCATGAGGAGCGCCCAGGCTTTGGAGTCGAGTTGGAGCGTTTCTGTCATATGCGATCTTTGCCTGAAATATCGAAAGTCAAATAGACATTCGCTTCTCGCATCTGCTGTGAGGATCGCCGATATTTCAGCACAATTCCAAGGATGGATTCTTCGTTCTCTCCCCCCGCCTGGTCGTTGTTTGGCCCGTCTCTGCCGAAGTGGCATGCACCAGCCGGCACACCGGGCTGATTCTGTCGACGGATAAGGAGACCTGAGCAGGCGGTTCCGTCAATCAATGGCGGGACGACTTTCCTGGGCAAGGAAGACCAGCAGCACGATGAATCCAACAACGGGGACGAGAATGATCAGTTGCCACCAGCCGCTTCGATTGGTGTCATGCAGTCGACGCGTTGCGGCCGCAACCGATGGGACCAAAGTGCCCACGGCAAAGACCATGTAAGCAACCGGCGCGATCGCACTCAGAATGCCACACCCCAAGGCGACCGCAAGTGCGAACCACCAATACTCCGACCTGGAAGCTCGCCCGTTGAATTCAGCGTACTTTGTGAAGCATGTCTGTACCGACTCGGTGAAGTTCATTGATTCCTCCCATTTCTGGATTCATTCTAATGAACCCACATTGGGAAAGGGCTGCACGGTGTCTGGGTCAACCTCAGTGTCTGAAGGCTTTTGGGGTTGCCAGTAGCAACGAGCCCCAGCGGACAGGCGTGCAAGAGCCCACGCAGATGCAGACGGCTCCACATGCTGGCGCAGTGCGGTGGCGACCGATGCCACCGGGTCAGCTCCGTTGTGGGAAGACCAACGCAATCGAGTGATGTACCCCGCGTTCAAGACGCTCTCCCAGCGCGCGGGTTGTGTCGGCTATACCCATCCGGAGCCAAACGTGGGCGCCCCTGCCCTCAACTGGCCCGGGGCAGACGCAACACCGGATAGCGCCGCCATTCGGGCTCGGTATGGCGTTTGCCGTTGGCGTAGATAAAGGACAGCACCGCATCCTGGTCCGCCAGCAACTGCGGGTTCTGCAGCTTCCAGTCCGCAAACGCGACCGCCAGTTCCGGCTCGTCGCGCAGCATCTCCAGCGCGGTGTCCTCAAACACATAGTCGGAAAAGTGCTCCTTCTTCTCCAGGATGGCATTGAAGAAGCCCCAGCGGAAGAAGCTGTCGTGCGCCCGCGGCTCCAGCGTTTCAACGGCATAGCGGGCGTTGGGCTGGTCCAGGTGCACCAGCACATCGCCGGTGCGGGCCCGCGCCGTGACGGCGCGGCTACTCAGGGCAACCTCGTCATGGAACATGTGACCTTCGTAGGGGCCGGGACGTGAGGTGACGTGGACCACGTGGTACGCCTGCGCATCCAGCGTCCGGTCGGATGTCAATCGTTCCAGCACCACGCCATTCCACTCCAGGCGCTCGATGACCTCGCGCCAGGCCCGCGGGATCAGGTAGCTGTGCGGGGCTTGCACGACCACATCCGCCACGCAGCGATTGAACCACGCAATGTCGCGCTCCCAGGGTTGGTTGCGGTCGTAGGCCAAGCGGCTGTAGTCGCCCAGCAGGCTGGGCCGGCGGACCGCCGCGTAACCCTTGAAGCGAAACGATGCCGGTCGGGTGTAGTCGGGTTTCCAGGCGACCGGCCACTGGTGCAGACCTGCAGCCTGCAGCCTCGCCGCACGGCGCAGCGCCTGGATCGTGGGCGCATATTGCACCGTGAATGCCAGCACCGACTCCACCAGCGCGCGCATGGAGGCGTAGCGGTCGGCAAATGGCTTGAGCATGTGCGTCTCGGGCATGAAACCGATCGTGTGGTGCAGGGCCGCATAGCCGGTGGAGAAGCGTGGAACCTCCAGAAAATCTTCAATGCCCCCATCCGGGGTGACCTGCACCGGGTTGACATAGGGGCAGGTGGGCCAGCCGCGCCGGTCCATGTCGGCGTAGATGGCGGGCAGCATGGTGTCACGCAGGAAACCGCCCAGACCCTCGCCCAGCTTGTCGGTCTGGGTGTTGATCAACGTCATGGTGTACTGGTAGTCCGCGCCGTTGGAGGTGTGGGTGTCCACCATCACGTCCGGGTCCCAGGCGGTGAAGAAGCGGTTGAAGGCTTGCGCGGCCAGGCTGTCGCACTTGATGAAGTCGCGGTTCAGGTCCAGGTTGCGGCCATTGGCGCGAAAGCCGAATTGCTCCGGCCCCAACTGGTTGACGCGTGATGTGGCCTGTCGGTTCAGGCAGCCGTCCACGTTGTAGACCGGGATGAACAGGAATACCGTGCTTCCCAACGCCGCCAAGCGCGCGGGCTGGGTGCAGAAGTCGCGCACCAGGGCCATGCAGGCGTCAACGCCTTCGGGCTCGCCGGGGTGGATGCCGTTGTTGTTGAAGAACACGGGGCGGCCGGCCGAGCGGATGGTGTCGCGGTCGAACACGCCATCAGGGCTGACGACGCCTGCGTGCAGGGTTAGGCCGGTGTCCGTGGTGCCGATGGTGAAGAAGCGCAGTACGGCGGGAAAATTGCGCGCCAGCGTCTCGTAGAAGGCGATGCAGGCGGCCCAGTCGGTGGTCTGGTTCTGGTTGCCGCGTTCAAACGGCGTGCGGTAGGCGTCGTGGGTAGGGGAGGTCACGGGGCGGAGCTTTCAGGTTGCCTTCAGAGAACCCCCAATTGTGGCGCGATGTTCTGCAGCTTCCTGCTCAGCACGGCAATACCCGGGTCGCGGTTGTTGATTGCGGCGAGTTGGACCAGTTGCCTGCGCGCCGCCTCCAACTGGCCGCCGCGCCAGTACGCCAGGGCCAGGTGGTAGTGGACTTCCTCGAAGCCGGTGGTCAGCGCGGCGGCCTTTTCCAGAGCAGAGATGGCGGCTGCGTGGCGCCCGGTGCGCAGGGCGTCCAGCCCCAGGCCGAGCCAGTGGTAGGGGTCTTCATCCCGACGCTGGGCCAACAGGTCGGCGTAGCGCTGTGCCTCAACGTTGCGGCCCTGGGCCTGCAGCAACTGGTGCAGCGCGCGCAGCGGTGCGTAGGACGGCCCGTCCAACGCTATGGCGTACCGCAGCAGGCGCTCGGCATCCGTGGCCAGGCCCTGGCGTGCGTACAACTGGGCGAGGTTGGCGTAGGGTGGCGCGTAGTCCGGCGCCGTGGCAATGGCGGCGCGGTAGTAGGCATAGGCGCGGACATCGTCCTGCTGCACCCAATACTCGGCGGCGCGGTTGTTGTAGAAGCGCGCCAGGATGGCGTCTTCGGTCAGCCACTGGCCGAAGCGGCGCGCACCGGCCTGGGGCTCGAAGTCGATGGTGAAACTGCCCGCACCAAAGGACTTGCCGTTGAACGTGACTTCCGACTCGTCGCGCACCACCACGTTGACATGGCCGTTGATGAAGTCCATGCCGTCGCGCCGGTCGACGGAGATCGGTACGCGCACCTCCTGCATATGTGCACCCATGCCCAGGTGGCGCGCCGCGGCATAGGCCAGGATGGTCAGCGAGAGGCAGTCCCCCCGCCGGTTGCGCCAGGTCTCAATGGCGCCCGTGGTGTGACCACTGTCATAGACCAGCCGGCTGCCCGTGGGGCCGTACAGGCGGGAGAGCAGCAGTTCCAGACGGGCCAGCGTGGCCGTGGCACCGGCACGGTCCTGGCGCAGGGCCTGCACGATGTCGTCACTCAGGGCGAACAACGAGCTGCGGTCTTCGGTCACCAGCGCGGGCTGGTAGCGAAAGGCAGCGTCCTGCCAGATGCCATCGGGTGGCGCGATGGCGACCCGATTCGCAGCGGCACAGCCGGCCAGTGCCCCCACGCACAGCAGGACAAGACACATTCTTCGGCAATAGTCCATGGCTCCACCCCGCAAGCATTGGTCACCCGTCTCTCTGGAGCCCAGTATGGTCACGCGGCCGGGAAATTGCCATAGGGTTGCCCCGTATTTCACAAAGCACATGCTCGGCGAAAATTCAGCCATGAGCAAAGTCATTGTTTTCGCCACGCCCGTATTCCTGCTGCTGATCGCACTGGAACTTCTCTGGAGCCGCAGCCGCGCCAGCCGCACCGCCGGGCAAACGCCCTATCGCCTGAACGATGCCATCAACAGCATCAGCCTTGGCATGCTGAGCCAGTTGGTGGGTGCCCTGGGCAAGCTGCTGGCCGTGGGAATCTACGCGCTGGTGTTCCATGCCGTGGCTCTGTTTCCACAGCGCGACTTCTGGACCACCTGGTATGGCGTGCTGCTGGCCCTGGTGCTGTACGACCTGTGCTATTACTGGCTGCACCGACTGGGGCACGAGGTGGCGCTGCTGTGGGCCGCCCACGTGGTGCACCACCAGAGTCAGCACTACAACCTGTCCACCGCGCTGCGCCAGACCTCCAGCGGCCTGTTGCTGGGCTGGATTTTCTACGTGCCCATGGCCGTTCTGGGCGTGCCGCCGGCCGTGTTTGGCGTGGTGGCGATGATCGACCTGCTCTACCAGTTCTGGGTGCACACCGAACAGGTGGGCAAGCTGGGCTGGTTTGACCGCGTGTTCTGCTCGCCCAGCAACCACCGCGTGCACCATGCCGTCAATGACGACTACATCGACAAGAACTACGGCGGCATCCTGATCCTGTGGGACCGCCTGTTTGGCACCTTCCAGGAGGAGACCGAGCCCTGTGTCTACGGCACGCGCGGTGCCCTCAACAGCTGGGACCCGCTGTGGGCCAACCTGGAGGTATACGCCTACCTGGCGCGCGAGTCCTGGCACGCCGCCAACTGGGGCGACAAGCTGCGCGTGTGGTTCAAACCACCCGGATGGCAGAGCCCCGCGATGGCGCAGGCCCGCCCCAAGCCGGCGTTCGCGCTGGAGGCCGTCACCACCTTCAATCCTGCGCTGACCGCGGCGCAGCAATGGTTTGCCAGCGCGCAATTCGTGCTGGCGCTGGCAGCCGCGCTGGCCTTTCTGTGGCATGTGGACGCCATGCGCCCGGTCGAAGCCGCGATCTGGTGCGCCGCCATCGCGTCCGGCCTGTGGGCAACGGGGCGCTTCATGCAGGGCGGGCTGGCCATGCTGGAGGTGCTGGTCGTGGAATGCGCCGCACTGTCCACGGTCAGCGCGCTGGGCATGCTGGGCGGCTACATGGTCTTCAAACCGTTGACCATGGTGATTGCTATTATTTTCGTAGCTACTCACGCACAATCGACGAGGGCTAGCGCCCGATTTACTGCACTGCTGCTTGGCGCTCTGGCGTTTTCGCTGGCCGGCGATGTATTCCTGATGCTGCCGGGCAACTACTTTATTCCCGGGCTGGCGTCGTTCCTGGTGGCCCACGGGTTCTACATCATCCTGTTCCGCCAGGGCCAGGCCTGGTTCCCAAGCCAGCGCGCGCTGCTGGCTGTGTTTGCGGTGGGCGCTGGCATGTATGGCGTGATCTGGGGCGGCCTGCACGACCCGGTGCTGAAGATCGCGGTGGCGGCCTATGTCACGGTGATTTCGCTGATGGCCTCGCAGGCCATTGGCCGCGCCACAGTGCTTGGCGACGCCCGCGCGCGGCAGGTCGCGCTGGGCGCCTGCATCTTCATGGTCAGCGATGCGCTGATCGCCATCAACAAGTTCGTCACGCCGGTGGAACTGTCATCCCTGTGGATTCTGGCGACCTACTACGCGGCGCAGGTGCTGATCGTGCACAACGCACGAGCAGCCAAGGCCTGAGCGGGCCAAGCTGCCCGCCCCCTAACGCCGCAACGCCTGCAGTGCGCCCTTGAGCCGGCGCACCTCGTGCTGCAGGTCCAGGATCAGCGCGGCGGCGTCCAGCCCCACGCCAAAGTCGCGCTGCAGGCGGGCCGCCTCCAGCGCGCACAGCAGGTCAGCGCTCTGGAAGCGCCACTCCTGCGGTGACGTGGCACCGGGCTGGTCGGCCACGATGCCCAATTCCACCAGTTGCGCCACCCAATCGAGATCGGCGCCACAGGCGTGCGCCAGGTCCTGGGCGGCCACGGGGTGGTCGGCGCTGATGGTGACAACGGTCTCCACGGTCAGGGTGGTCCGGCTGTTCATGGTGCCTCCACGCCCAGGTGGCGCCGCGGGTTGAACGGCGCGGCCTGGGCCAGTTGTTCATAGGCCTTGCGCGCTGCCTCGGTGGTAGCGGGCGGCAGGGCGATGTCGATCAAAAGGTACAGGTGGCCTGGCGGCTTGCCCGGCAGGCCCCGCTCCTTCAGGCGCAGCTTCATGCCGCTGCGGGCATTGGGCGGCACGGTCACCTCCACCACGCCTCCGCTGGGCGTTGGCACTTGCACCTGCGCGCCCAGCGCGGCCTCGGTCGGCGTCACCGGCAGGGTCATGTACAGGTCCTGCCCCTCGATGCGGTACAGCTTGTGGGGCGCGATGCGCACCTCCAGATACAGGTCGCCAGCCGGCTCGCCCCCCTGCCCGGGCATGCCGTGACCGGTGAGGCGAATGAACTGCCCCGGGTGCACGCCGGCCGGAATCTTGACGCTCAGGGTGCGGTTGACAAACGCTGGCTGGCCCTGCGCGTCCAACTCCAGCGCACGCAACGAGAGCTCGCGCTGGGCGCCGAGCAGTGCGTCCTCGACCGAGATCTCGATGGCGGCATGGTGGTCTTCGCCACGGGCGCGGTACTGGCGGTTGTGCGCGCCGCGCTGCTCGCCGCGGCCAAACACCGAGGAGAAGAATTCGCTGAACTCGGCGTGGTCGGTCGGCCCCTGGCCGGGCCCACGGTGAAACTCGAAGCCCTCGTCCCAACCGGGCGGTGGCTGAAAGCTGCCGTCCCCCCCGGCCGCAGACGGGCCGCCGCGCGCCACTCGGTCCAGCAACGCATCGTAGGCGGCGCGCTTCTCCTTGTCGCGCAGCACGTCGTTGGCCTCGTTGATGTCGCGCATGCGCACCTGGGCGTCAGCCTCCTTGCTGACATCCGGGTGGTACTTGCGCGCCAGTTTGCGGTAGGCCTTGCGAATATCTTCTTCACTGGCCGCGCGCTCAACGCCCAAGGTCTTGTAGTAGTCCTTGAATTCCATTCGGTCAGTATGGACCTGTTTCACCGAGAATGTGTGACAGAAATCAAACCGGGTGCACCTCGCCCCGACCAGCCCCCATGCCCGAACCGCTGATACCGCTGAACGAAGATGACATCGAATGGACCGCCATCCGCGCCCAAGGCGCCGGCGGCCAGAATGTCAACAAGGTCTCCAGCGCCATCCATCTGCGCTACGACATCCCGGCGTCCAGCCTGCCGAACGACATCAAGCAACGCCTGCTGGCATTGAACGACCAGCGCATCACCGCCGAAGGCGTGCTGGTCATCAAGGCGCAGACCACGCGCAGCCAGGAGCAGAACCGCCTGGACGCCATCGCCCGCCTGCAGGCGCTGGTGGACAGCGTGGCCGTGCCGCCCAAGCCGCGCAAGGCCACCAGGCCGACCAAGGCCTCGCAGCGCAAGCGGCTGGAGGGCAAGGCCGTGCGGGGGGATGTGAAGAAGCTGCGCGGACGAGTAACTGGAGCGGACTAGCCGTTTCCGACTACTCCCGCATCGGCTTAGGGAATGAGGTTGACCGTACTGATCGATCCGAAGGCACCCGTCAGTTGGACGAAGAAGTCCGTGTTGTCAAAATTGGCGGCGTCACTGCCCGTGTTCTCGAACAAGTAGGTCCCCGCAGCCGTGCCTGACTGGATGGTGATCAGGTAGGCTTGCCCCGTACTGTTCAGCACCTGCGCCAGTCCGTTGGCAATGGTGGTCAGGTAGGTGCCAATATTCTCCGTCTGGATCACAAAGCTGCCGACCGTGCTTGCCTGCACCCCGGTTTTGAAGAAGTCAACACCCGTAGCGCTGAAATTGGACACCTTGTCGAAGTTGGTCCTGTTGGACTTGTTGGGGCCAAAAGCGATGATGGTTTCCGAACCGCCTCCGCTGCTCGGAAGATTGATGATGTCCGGGCTGGAACTGCCGGTGATGGTGGTCGCAGCATTGGAGGCACCGGTCAAATTCAGGGTCTGACCGCCTGATCCCAGAACGATGGTGTTGTCACCCGTCGACTTGGCGTAGTTCAGAATCTGGCCTGCACCATCGAAATTGGTAAAGGTCGCGGTCCCGGTGCTGCCCGCCACATTGACGGTTTGCACGTTATGGATATTGCTGCCCGTCCTAAGATCAATCGACTGGGTCACGGTTGATCCGATATTCAAGGTATTGGAGCCGGCACCACCATTCAGGGATGCCAGAAAGTTGACGATTTGGTTCGCGCTGAAGTCGAACGTGTCCGCCCCCGTTCCGCCCACAACCGTGACGACCACATTCGCCGATGTGAAATTGTTCGTGCCGTTGGCCAGGTTGTAATTCTCGATATTGGGGAGCGCGGTGACACTGCCCGCCGTCGCGAAGTTGATCGTCTCGGTGCCGGCCGCCGTGATGGAACCGGTGAACTGTGACGTCTGGCCCGCAGCCATGGTGACGGTTGCACCGCTGGCCACCACCAGGTTCTCAAACCCCGTCACGCTGGCACCCGCGATATTGGAGCCATTGAACAGATACAGGGTGTCGCTGGTCCCACCGCCCGCTGAAAAAGTACCTGTGTAGGTCTTGTTTTCCAGCGTCAGGCTGTTGTTGCCAGCCCCCAGGTTGACGGTGCCCGCCAGGAAGGTGTTTCCAGTATTGGTCAGATCCACCGCATCGTCACCCGTGCCGCCAACCACGGAGGTGATGCCCGAGGTTCCGTTCGCAAATGTGATGGTGTTGGTACCGTTGGCAAGGTTCAGCACCTTGATGTTGGTGAGTGTGCCCCCCGTCGTGCCATTGTTGATATTCACGGTCCCGGCGGTGGTGAGCGTAATGGCATCGGTGTCGGCCGCGTTGCCATTGAAGGTCGAACCGTTCAAGCCAGCGATGGGGCCCGTGAACACGTCACCGCCCCCAAGGGTTCCGTTGTAAGTATTGCCGGCAGAGAAGATGGAGGTAGCACACGCAAGTTGGACATTGGTGACATTGCCCGCGCCCATCGTGCCAGACCCATTGGTCAGAACGCAGGTCTGGTTGAGGGGCTGCGTACTGATCGTGACGGCATATGCGGAGCCGAAGGCCACTGACGCGGGGAAGGTGAATGACCCGTTGGCGCTGACCGCCAACACGGGGCCCCCGTTGTTGCGCACATTCACGGTGCCCACCAGGCCATAGACCGTGCCGGAAACACTGAAGGAGTTGACCGAGCACACCACAGCCACGTTGTTGACGCCCCCTGAAGGCATGGAGCCATCGCCGCTACTGACCGTGCAGGTCTGGCCCGCCGGCTGGGAACGAACCGTCACGGCATAGCTTGCGCCGAATGCAACCGGCATGGGGAAGGTGAAGGCCCCATCAGCGTTCATCGTCAGCAGATCGCCACCGTTGTTGAGCAGCTCCAGGGTACCGGACAAGCCCGCGACAGTTCCCGACACCTTGGAACTGGCAACGGCACACACGATGGAAATGTTGTCCACTGCGTTGGTGCCAACAATGCCAACTCCCTGGCTCACGGAGCAGGTTTGCCCGGTTGGCTGGCTGTCCACCGTGACGTTATAGGGCTGGCCGGAATTGATCAGCGTGGGAAATGAAAAAGCGCCATTGCTCGACACCTGCAAGGCCTCGCCAGCATTGTTCTTCAGCCCCACCACTCCAGTGAGACCACTAACCGTTCCGCCGATTTTCTGGCTGGTTGGCACAATCGTGAAGCTGCGTGTCCAGACCTGGGCATTGGCCAAGGTTGCGTTTTCCAGCACCACCTTGAAGGGATTCAGGGTAAATGTGAGCGTCTGCCCCGGGTTGCAAATCGCACCACTCAAGCGGATGGTGATGACTTTACCGGTGGCATCCAGCGTGATGGTCTGGGTGGGCAATTGGGTGCAGTTTCCGCTGATCACAAAAAATTCTGCGGGCGCCTCGCGAACGCGCGAACTGAAAGCTGCCACGATCCAGGTCGGCGGCGTGTTGCCTTGCGCGTCGGTTGTCAGGTCGACACCCGCCAGGAAAGCAGGGGGTGGGGTATCTGCGGCGCCCCCGCCACACGCACCAAGCGCCAGCAGCAGGCAAATCAGTGCAAGTTGTTTCAAACGGTTCCAGCAGGCCATTGGGGACTCCCTTTAAGTCATGCAATTGCAGAGGCGAGAAGCCCGGAACAGGCGCCTTGCTTGTGCGCCCATTATGTTCAAAAGTACGGAGCGGCGCTTGACACCCCATTCAGCCCGGACTTGCGAACCCGAACCGCACCAGTCCAAACCCCAGCGCGAACAGGTACCCATAGGCAAACTTGTCAATACGCAGCACGGCCTGCCCGCGCCGCGCACGCCACTTGCCCATGGCCGCCATGCCCAGCCCGGCCATGATGGGTGACAAAGCAGCGTTTGCCACCCGCAGGCTCTTGTCGGCCATCAGGTAGTGCGGCAAGACCAGCAGGCTCAGGGCTCCAAGGACAGCGCCAAACACGGCATACCCGACCGCAGCCAGGAAGGCGCTGGACTCCTTGCGAAACGGCGCGGCCAGCGCCTGCAGGCCCACCTCCAGCAATACCTCGCCCACAAACTGCAGAACAAACTCGCCCAGGATTTCAATCAGGAATTCCATGCTTCAACTCCGTCTGCCCGCCTCGTGCATCGACAGCATGGCATTGCCCACGCCACTGGCCGCGATGACGGCAATACCCACCCAGGCCCAGGCATCGGGCACATGGTCAAACGCCAGCCAACCCAGCAGCATGGCAAAGGCAATCTGGCCATACTGGTACGGCGTGAGCACGGGGGCCGGGGCGCGCATATAGGCGCGAATCAGCATCAGATGACCGAAGGTCCCGAAGAAACCGACCAGCAAGAACCACGGCCAATACGCCAGCAGGGCCGCGGTGCTCCAGTTGAGCACTGCCAACGGGGTCATGACCAGCGTGCCCACAAGCCCCGTGTAGAAGTGCGTCGTGTAGGGGTTGTCAGCGCCACTGAGCTGGCTCGTCAGCACCTGGAACCAGGCGTATGCAATCACCAGCAGGATGGGGAACAGCAGCGCCCAGCTGAACACCTGGCCACCGGGGCGCACCACCAGCAGCACACCCAACAGTCCACCACCCATGAGCAGCCAGCGCCGGGGCGAAACCCTGTTCTTCAACATGCGCGCCGCCAGCGCCGTGGCCGCCAGCGGTGACAGCATCACCATCGCCGTGAACTCCCCGACCGGCAGATACTGCAAGCCATAAAAGGCGCAGCCGCTGGTGATCAGCAGCAGCACACCACGCAGCATCTGGAAGCGCGGATGGGCCGTTCGCAGCAGTGCGCGCCCCTGTACCGGAATACGCAGGCCAAACGTGGCCACGGCCTGGAACAGGTAACGGAACCACAGCAGCATCAACATCGGCACGAGGCGCGTGGCGTACTTGGTGCAGGTGTCCAGCAACGCAAAGCACAGCGTGGCCAGCACGATCAACAACACGCCACTGCCCTGGGGCGTACGCCAATACGACCCCGCTGGGGAATTGGACGGAGTCTGCGCGTCCGTGCTCACTCCGCGAACAGGCCTTCGCCTGTGCTCTTGGGCGCCACCCCCAGATGGCGGTAGGCCGCCAGGGTGGCAATGCGCCCCCTGGGCGTGCGCTGCAGATAGCCCTGCTGGATCAGGTAGGGCTCTATCACGTCCTCAATGGTTTCCCGCTCTTCACCGATGCTGGCGGCAATGTTGTCCAACCCTACCGGTCCACCGTCAAAACGGTGGATCACGGCCTCCAGCAGCTTGCGGTCCATCACGTCAAAGCCCTGCGGGTCCACATCCAGCATGGCCAGTGCACGGTTGGCAATGTCCAGCGTGATGTGTCCCACGCCCTTGACGTCGGCAAAGTCGCGCACCCGGCGCAGCAGCCGGTTGGCAATGCGCGGCGTGCCACGCGAGCGGCGGGCGATCTCGAAACCGCCCTCGGCATCCATGGGCGCATGGAGCAGGCCCGCACTGCGCCTGACGATGCGGGCCAGCTCTTCGGGCGTGTAGAACTCCAGCCGGGCGACGATGCCAAAACGGTCGCGCAGCGGGTTGGTCAGCATGCCAGCCCGCGTGGTGGCGCCCACCAGGGTGAAAGGTTGCAGGTCCAGCTTGATGGAGCGCGCAGCCGGGCCCTCGCCGATCATGATGTCGATCTTGTAGTCCTCCAGCGCGGGGTAGAGGATTTCCTCAACCACCGGGCTCAGGCGGTGGATCTCGTCGATGAACAGGACGTCGTTCTTTTCCAGGTTGGTCAAGAGCGCAGCCAGGTCCTTGGGCTTTTCCAGAACCGGGCCGCTGGTCTGGCGCAGGTTCACACCCAGCTCGGCGGCAACGATGTGGGACAGCGTGGTCTTGCCCAGACCGGGTGGACCAAACAGCAGCACGTGGTCCAGTGCCTCGCCGCGCATCTTGGCGGCGCTGATGAAGATTTCCAATTGCTCGCGGATCTTGGCCTGGCCCACGTACTCATCCAGCAGCTTGGGGCGCAGGGCGCGTTCGATGGCCTCCTCACTGGGCGAGGTGGGCGCGCTTGACACCATGCGTTTGGCGGGCGGGGCGGCAAAGTCGTCGGTCTGAATGCTCACGGCGTACGGGCGGTTGGTATCGGGGGGTGCAGGGTGATCACTATAGCGCGCGGCCCGTCCCCTGCCCGCGAGCCGTTCAAGTTATGGGGGCAAATGGCCGATACGATGGACAGTTCCACTTATTCCCGCGTTGGCCCCAGCACCAGCGCGCACTGCCATGCACCACCAACCTGACTTCCGATACGCCCCCAGCCTGCGCCCCCTGGTGTGGGCCATGGGACTGGTCCTGGGCTGCAGCGCCTGGGCCGCGGACCCTGCCCCGGACCATGGCGCGCACGCGGCGCCCGCCGCCTCCGCTCCGGCACCGACGGCGGATGGCGCCGACATCGCTGCCAAGAAGGCGCCCGTCGAGAGCCTGCCGACAACCAGCTCCAACCCGATGGCCGAAAAGATCCGGGCCGCCATGGCAGGCACCGTGGTCGCCAGCAAGAAGATGACCGTGACGGTGGAGAGCAAGGACGCACCCAGCGCCGCCCCGTCCCATGGTGCGCCACCCGCGAACCGGGCGCTGTCCAGCCGACGCTACAGCCAGGCACGCGCTGCGGCCGTAGAAGGGCATGCCGAGACCCCCGCTGCCAGTGCCGGTGGCGGGCATGGCGGCGGCGAGGTGCATTGGTCCTATGAAGGCGAAGGCGGTCCGCAGGCCTGGGGCAAGCTCAAACCCGACTTCAACGCCTGCGCCATCGGCAAGCGCCAGTCGCCCATCAACATCGAAGACGGCAGCACGCTGCAGGGTCCGGCCGAGCCGGTACAGTTTGCGTATTCCCCCAGCAATGCGTCGGTGGTCAACAACGGCCACACCATCCAGGTGGATGTGCAGGGTGACAACTCCATCACCGTGCGCGGCTCCAACTACCGGCTGCTGCAGTTCCACTTCCACACCCCGTCGGAAGAGCAGATCAACTACAAGCGCTTCCCCATGGTCGCGCACCTGGTGCACAAGAACAACGAAGGCCAGCTCGCCGTGGTGGCCGTGTTGCTGGAAGATGGCGCTGCCAATCCGGTCATCGACAAGGTCTGGACCTATATGCCACTGGACAGCGGTGACCGCGTGCGCATGCCGCAGGGGCTGCTCAATCTCACCGAGTTGCTGCCGACAGACCAGCGCTACTACCAGTTCATGGGCTCACTCACGACCCCGCCCTGCACGGAAGGCGTACTGTGGATGGTCCTGAAGCAACCGGTCAACATCAGCAAGGCGCAATACAAACTCTTCACCCAGCTCTACCCCAACAATGCACGCCCGGTGCAGCCGGTCAATGGCCGGCCGGTGCGCGAGGCGCAGTAGTTTGCTATCGTTCTTGTAGCTACCCACGCAAACCATTCGGTGGCTTGCGGCGAATTTGTATTGCAGTAACGCCAAAAATCTTCGCCCGTTTTGCCACCGTCATTCAGCGCGCCATTCGGGATGACACCTGCATCTCCGCCACGCACGGGATCAAAACTTCCGAGCATGAATTCATGTGCAACTGCATAAAAGCCCGTTGCCAAAGGCGTAATGCGCAATGACTCGCATTGCTTCCAGATAGGGGTCAGTATTTGATTTGAAAACGGCAGTCCAGGGATTGACGGATCTTGTGCCATTCCGGCGCCACACGCCTGTCGACCAATGGTATTGAAGGACTGCTTGCACCCCCTCCGGCAGCCAACACCCCCCCCTACTTCGCCAATGCCCTCAGCGCCAGCTTGATCCCATCGCTCACACCCACATCGGCGGGCAGCGCCTTCAGCGCGGCGACGGCTTCCTTGTCGCTGTAGCCCAGCGCCAGCAGCGCTTGCTGGATGTCCGCTTGCGCGTCGTTTACGGCTGTCAGCGGCGCGCCGATATCGGCGCCCAGCTTGCCCTTGAGTTCCAGCAGCAGGCGTTCGGCGGTCTTCTTGCCGATGCCGGGCACCTTGATCAACCGACCGGCCTCCTGGGTGGTGACCGCTTGCGACAGCTCGCCCACGCTCATGCCCGAGAGCACTGACAGCGCCGTGCGCGGGCCCACGCCGGAAATCTTGATCAGCTCGCGAAACGCGGCGCGCTCCACTGCAGTGGCAAACCCGTACAGGATCTGCGCGTCTTCCCGCACCACGAAGTGCGTGAGCAGCGACACCTTCTCGCCATTGGCCGGCAGGTTGTAAAACGTGCTCATGGGCACCTGCACCTCGTAGCCCACGCCACCGCAATCCACCAGCACCTGGGGTGGGTTCTTGTCGCCGAGAATGCCTGTGAGTTTGCCGATCATCGTGTGCCCAGGGTTGCCTGCCGTTTGTTGCCTATGATGGGGGACCTTTGGCCCCCCTTGACGGAATTATCAGCTTGATTCTCAGACACACCTTCAAACCGCTGAACAACGCCCGCCTCTCGCACCTGTGCGGTCCCACGGACGAGCACCTGCGCACCATCGAGCAGGCGCTGGACATCCGCATCGCCCACCGCCATGAGCAATTCAAGGTGGAAGGCGCCAAGGCCCGGGCGCAACGCGGCATGGACATGCTGCAGGCGCTGTACGAAATCGCCGCCAGCCCCATCAGTGCCGCCACGGTGCAGCTCATGCTGGCGGGCGACGGTTCGGGTGACGGCAATGAAGGCCCGAGCCTTGCCACCCGCCGCGCGGACCTGAAGCCGCGCAGCAAGAACCAGGCGCGCTACCTGGACAACATCGCCGAGCACGACATCACCTTTGGCATCGGGCCGGCCGGTACCGGCAAGACCTACCTGGCCGTGGCGGCCGCCGTGGACGCCCTGCAGCGCAGCGCCGTGCAGCGCATCATCCTGACCCGCCCGGCCGTGGAAGCCGGCGAGCGCCTGGGCTTTCTGCCCGGCGACCTGAACCAGAAGGTCGACCCCTATCTGCGCCCGCTCTACGACGCGCTGTACGACCTGATGGGCTTCGACCAGGTGCACAAGGCATTCGAGCGCCAGGCGCTGGAAATCGCGCCGCTGGGTTTCATGCGCGGACGCACGCTGAACAACGCCTTCGTGATCCTGGACGAGGCGCAGAACACCACGCCCGAGCAGATGAAGATGTTCCTCACCCGCATCGGTTTTGGTGCCAAGGCCGTCATCACCGGCGACCTGACCCAGATCGACCTGCCCAAGGCCCAGCTCAGCGGGCTGGTGGATGCCGAGCGGGTGCTGCGCCGCGTGCCGGGCATTGCCATCACCCACCTGACCAGTGCCGACATCGTGCGCCACCCGCTGGTGGCACGCGTGGTGGACGCCTACGATGCCGCGCGCCTGGACGAGTTGCCGTCCATCCTGATTCCCGAGGATGAACCGGAACTGCCCCGCGCGGGCCTGCCCAAGACCCGCACACCCGCCCGCCGAACCACGCCCAAGGCCAAGTAGACCCATGCTGCCCAACCTCTCCCTCTCCTTGCAGTTCGGTGACCTGAAGGACGCCAAGCGCCACCGCACCGCCCTGCCCCGCCACATGGTTGCCAAATGGATTCGCCACGCGCTGGATGGCGACGGCGAGATCACCGTGCGCATCGTCGATGCCGAAGAAGGCCAGGCGCTGAACCGCGAGTACCGCAAGAAGGACTACGCCACCAATGTGCTGACCTTTGACTACACCCAGGAGCCGGTGGTGGCGGCCGACCTGGTGCTGTGCGCGCCCGTGGTCGCCCGGGAAGCCAAGGAGCAGAAGAAGACCCTGCAGGCCCACTACGCCCACCTGATCGTGCACGGCACGCTGCACGCCCAGGGCTGGGACCACGAGACCGGCGAGGCCGATGCTCAGGCCATGGAGGCGCGCGAGATTGAAATCCTCTCGGGCATGGGTTTCAGGAATCCATACTGACGAAATACGGCACAAGCCCTCGTCAGCATTGCGTATGCAGCTACTGTATTGATAGCATCTCACAACCCGAATGGATGGAGGAAACCCGCATGAAACGCATTGGCTTGGCACTCATCACCCTGTTTCTGGCAGGCGCGGCACTGGCGGACGCCACGTTGCCCAAGGCGGACATCGCCGGAGGCAAGGACTCGCCGCTGATCGGGCGCTTTGCGGGTTCGTTCATCGTCTCGCAGGAGCGGCGCGACTTTGACGAGCTGGCGCTGCCCCTGGGTCCGCTCAAGCCGGTGGCCGACAAGAACCGGCGCGACGCCCACAACAACTCCGTATTCGAACCCGCGCAGGCCAAGGCGCTGGAGGGGCAGCGCACGCGGCTGGTCTACGTGCTGCCCGACAACGTGAGCCCCCTGCAGGCTGTTCGCAACTACCAGAACGATGCCACCGCCAAGGGCGGCAAAACCCTGTTTGAATGCAAGAGCCCGGACTGCGGTGGCGATGCCGGCCGCAGCAGCGAAGGCGGCGGTGGCGACCAGAGCCTGGCCATGGTGCTGTGGCCGCAGGACAAGATCAAGGACAAGGCCTTTACCAACGGCAACTGCGCACAGACGGCCCGCACCGGCGAGCAACGCTACGCCGCGCTGGAGCTGCCCAAGGCCAATGCCTTTGTCTCCGTGCTGGCGTACAGCCTGAAGGATGACCTCTACTGCAAGGCCTTCAACAACCGCACGGTAGTGGTGGTGGACGTGCTGGAAACCAAGGCCATGGAACAGAAGATGGTGACGGTCAAGGCCGAGGAGATGGCGCAGTCCATCAACGCCACGGGGCGCGTCGCACTCTATGGGCTGTTCTTCGATTCGGGCAAGGCCGACGTGAAGCCGGAATCCAAAGACACGCTGGACCAGATCGCCAAACTGTTGGCCGGCTCACCGGCTCTGAAGCTGCTGGTGGTGGGCCACACCGACAACGTGGGCGAATTTGCCTCCAACATGGACTTGTCCAAACGCCGGGCCGATGCGGTCATCACCGTGCTGGCCACCCAGTACAAGGCCGATCGCAAGCGCCTGACGCCGGTCGGTGTGTCGTTTGCCAGCCCGGTTGCACCCAACACGAGCGAGGATGGCAAGGCCAAGAACCGCCGGGTGGAGCTGGTACCCAACAACTGAGCGAGAAACTTTGCAAACCGTATACAAAGTGGCATCAAATTTGCTGTTGTATACACGGGTTCCAAGGGTTAATCTCTCGCAGTTAGTTCCTGCGTTGTCCCCCGTGTCTTCATGGACACGGGGGATTTTTCTTGGCCGTTTGGTCAGTGGCCTTGCGAGCCCCGGTGCGCCCAGGCGGTGGTGTGCTTTTCAACCACGCTGAACAGCTCATACATCACCATGGCCATGGCGCCCACCACCACCAGGCCGGCAAAGGCCAGCCCCATCTGCATGGCCGAGCCGGCCGAGATCAGCAGGTAGCCGATGCCTTCATTGGCCGCCGTCATTTCAGACACGGTGGTCCCCACAAAAGCCAGCGTAATGGCCACCTTGAGCGAACCATAGAAGTACGGCATGGAGCGTGGCAGACCCACCTTGACCAGCACATCCCAGCGCTTGGCACCCAGCACGCGCAGCACGTCTTCCAGCTCCGGCTCCAGCGTGGCCAGCCCGGTCGCGATATTCACCATGATGGGGAAGAAGCTGATCAGGAAGGCGGTGAGGATGGCGGGACCGACGCCGATGCCGAACCATACCACCAGAATCGGCACGAACGCCGCCTTGGGCAAGGCATTGAAGCCGGTCATCAGCGGATACACCGCTGCGTAGGCCAGGCGCGAGCTGCCAATCACAAACCCGAGCAGAACCCCCACCACAATGGCAATGGCAAAACCGGCCATCGTCACCCAGAAGGTGCGCCAGGCATGGGCCGCGATGATGGCCTTGAACTCCAGGAACTGGGTCCAGATGCGCCAGGGACTGGGGAAAATGAACTCCGACACGTCAAATGCCGAACACAGGACCTGCCACATGACGATGAACACCACCAGCAGCAGCCAGGGTGCCCACATCTCTATCTGTTTGTTGTTCATGGATGCACCTCAGGCCGCAACGACTTGGCCGGTTTGACGAATGGCTCCGATGTGCCCACGCAGCTCGTGAACGATGTCGGAAAACTCCTTGGTGTAGGTTACTTCCAGGTCGCGCGGCCGCGGCAGCTCGATCTCGCGACGCACCACAAAGCGGCCCGGGCTCTTGCTCATCACGTACACCGTGTCGGCCAGGAACACCGATTCCCGCAGATCGTGCGTGACCAGGATCACATTGAACTGCTGCTCCGTCCACAGGTCACGCAGGATGCACCACAACTCTTCCCGCGTGAACGCATCCAGTGCACCAAAAGGCTCATCGAGCAGCAGCATCTTGGGTTCATGGATCAGCGCGCGGCAGATGCTGGCGCGCTGCTGCATGCCGCCCGACAACTGCCACGGGAACTTGTCCTCGTAGCCGCCCAGGCCCACCTTCTGCAACAGGCCCCGGGCACGCTCCACGTACTCGGCACGCCGTGCCTTGAACTGGCTGCGGTAAGGCTCCACGATCTCCAGCGGCAACAGCACGTTGTCCACCGTGGTGCGCCATGGCAGCAGCGACGGCGCCTGGAACGCCATGCCGGAGATCTTCAGCGGCCCGGTGACAGGCTGGCCGTCGATCAGGATCTTGCCCATCGACGGCATCTTCAACCCGGTGGTGAGCTTCATGAAGGTGGACTTGCCGCAGCCGGACGGTCCGACGATGGCAATGAACTCCCCCTGGCGCACCTTCAGGTCAATGGCCTCCACCGCAAAGTGGTTCTGCTGCAGCAGCTGGTCGTTGTAGGCCAGCCAGACATCCTGGAAGTCCACAAACCAGGATGCTCCCTTGTCATCATTTACGGTGGTCATGCACACCGTCCTACATCTTGGGCAGGATGGCCAGTTCCGCCTTGGATGGCAGGTAGGCACCGCTCCACACCACCTCTGGGTTGATGCGGGTCTTGGTGTTGAAGGCATCGGACACCTGGCTGGCCATCAGCGCCATGCGCGGTGCATTGACCTGGCCAAAGCCTTCGGCCCGGGCATTGGGGCTGTTGACCACGGTGTCAATCGCCAGCTTGAGGCGGCGGGTTTCCAGATCGACATTGATGATGCCGTCGCGCGCCTTGACGTCCGCAATGGCCGCGGCGGGGTTGGCCAGCACATCCTTGACGCCCTTGGTGAAGGCACTCAGGAAGGCCTTGACCGCTGCCGGGTTCTCTTTCAACAGCTTGGGCGACACGATGATGGCGTTGCCATACAGCTTCACGCCAAAGTCGGGGTAAGGCATGACGACCACATCCTGCGCCTTCACGCCCCGCGCTTCCAGGTTCAGCAGTGATGTGAAGGTGAAGCCGGTGATGGCGTCCACGTCGCCACGCACCAACATGGTTTCACGCAGGGGTGGGTCCATGGCCGTCCATTGGGCGCCGGTCACGCCATTGGCCTTGGCAAAGATCGGGAACGCGCGGCGGCCGGCGTCAAACACCGGCGCGCCCAGCTTCTTGCCGCTCAGGTCCGCCGGGGTCTTGATGCCCGATTTCTTGAGCGCCATCACCGAGGCCGGTGTGTCGTTGTAGACCATCATCACGGCCACCGGCTTGTTGGGGGCGTCGGGATTGTTGGCATGGAATTCCATCAGGGCGGCCAGGTCGGCCAGGCCCATGTCGTAGGCGCCAGAGGCCACGCGGGTCACGGTTCCGCCCGAGCCGTTGCCGGCGTCGATGGTCACGTCCAGCTTGGCGTCCTTGAAGTAGCCCTTGGCAGCGGGCGTCAGGAACAGGGCAGAGGGGCCCTCAAAGCGCCAGTCCAGCTGGAATTTGATGGGTGTCGTGGTCTGGGCCTGGGCTGGTCCGGCGGCCAATGCGGCCAGCGTGACGGCGGTGGCCGCGAGGAAACTGCGTTTTTTCATGGAGACTCCGAGGAAGTGGGTGGTGAAAACTGGACAACCCACTCCGAGCAAGAACGGTGCCTGATTTTGTATACACTTGGCCCGCAAATTGCATCATGACAGGGTGGATTTCATCCCACTCCCCCTCAACTACACCCGGAATCAATCATGATGCACCAAAAAGTTACACGCACCATTGTGGGCGCCGCCGCCCTGACCTGCGCCCTGGCCGCTCAGGCCGCAACCTGGAGCGACACCTCCATCGGCTACCGCTATGGCACCGATTTCGCCGAGCCCTTCAACAACAAGGCCATCAGCAAGGACATCATCAACCTGAACCACGCCAGCGGCTACAAGTACGGCAGCAACTTCTTCAATGTCGACATGCTGCTGTCCGACAACAAGGACCCCTCCAGCGCGGGCGCCGGCACCGGTGCGCAGGAGGTCTACATCGTCTACCGCAACACGGTCGATCTGGAAAAGGTGACGGGCAAGTCCTACGCCTTTGGTCCCGTGCGCGGCCTGGGCATCACCGCCGGCTTTGACTACAACACCAAGACCGACGCCGGCTACAACTCCAAGAAGCGCATGCTGGTGGCCGGCCCCACCTTCATGATGGACGTGCCCGGCTTCCTGAATGTGAGCCTGCTGGCCCTGTGGGAAAGCAACGCCCCCTACAGCACCTTCTCCGGCGTAGCCACCCCGCGCTACACCTATGACACCCACGCCATGCTCACCGCAGCCTGGGGCATTCCGCTGGGCGGCTCCGGCTGGTCGTTCGAAGGCTTTGCCAACCTCATCGCCGCCAAGGGCAAGAACGAGTTTGGTGTGGACTCCGCACCTGAAACCAATGTCGACATGCAACTCATGTACGACCTGAGCCCCGTGATCGGCGCCGCGCCCAAGAGCCTGAAGGTTGGCCTGGAATACCAATACTGGAAGAACAAGTTCGGTAACAACAGCGATGGCGCTGCCGGCACCGGTGCCTTTGCCAAGACCCCGATGATCCGCCTCGAATACCACTTCTAAGCTCATCACCCCGCCTGGCCGCCTGCGCAATGCAGGCGGCCCCTCCGGCAATCCCGGTGGAGTGGGCGGCAATCGGACTCATGCGCGGTCTCGTCCAGGCTTATCCGCGGCCTACGGGCGCTCCAGCGCCTCGCGCCACGCAGCCAGCTTGCGCTCGAACGCCATCGCATGCGCCGGACTGGTGGATGGAAGACGCACATAGCGCACACCGTCAACCCGCAAGCCGGGCAACACATGCCGCACAAAACTCTGCTGCGCCTCGGCTCCGTTGAAACACACCAACCCGATGCCCGGATGCTCCGCGAAGAAGGATGCGAAATCATTGGGCACCCGCGTGCCGGCCTGGATCGCACTGTCCAGGCTGCCGCTGCGCACGCAGCTGCGCAGCACGTCCCATACCGCGAAGCCGGCATGCGTCAGCGCGTGGACCCGCTCGCCATAGGGGGCGGCGGAGTCAAACCCGGCAATGCGGGCCATGATGGGCCAGAAGCCATTGCGCGGGTGGGCGTAGTACTGCTGCGCAGTGAGGGACGCCACGCCTGGCATGCTGCCCAATATCAGTACCTGGGCACGCGCCAGCGACAGGGGAGGAAAGCTCGAAACGGGAAGCATGGAAGACACTGGGTAAACTGGTGCAACTCGGCCTGAATCCTACGCCACAACATTCTTCCCATGGTTTCCGTTCACCGCATCTTCGACGGCAGGCGCCTGCTGGTTGTGCTCAGCGTGCTGCTGTCGCTCGGCTTCTTCATGACCACCCTGGGCAGCTACTACGTCTCCAGGAGCGCCATCCGGCAGGCCATCATCGGGCAGGAGTTGCCGCTGGCCTCCAGCAACATCTACGTGGAGTTGCAACGCGACCTGGTGCGACCCGTGGTGATCTCGTCGACCATGGCCCACGACACCTTCCTGCGGGACTGGGCACTCAAGGGCGAGCGGGATGTGGGCGAAATCAGCCGCTACCTCAAGGAAGTCGGCTCGCGCTTTGGCGCGTTCAGCACCTTCTTTGTGTCCGAGCGCACCGGCAACTACTACGTGGGCAATGGCATCCTGAAGCAGGTGTCGCGCCAGGACCCGCTGGACGTGTGGTACTACCGCGTGCGGGAGATGAAGCAGGACTACGAGCTCAACGTGGACCCCGACGAGGCCAATCGCAACGCCATGTCCATCTTCATCAACTACCGGGTCCATGACTTTGACGGGAGGTACCTGGGCGCGGTCGGTATCGGCATCACGCTGGATGCGATGCAGCAACGCATCCAGGACTACCAGCAGCGCTACCAGCGCACGATCTACTTTGTAAACGCCAAGGGGCGAACCGTTCAGTTCGGCGGCGATGTCAACGCAGGCTCCGAAGACCTGCATGCCCGCCCGGGTCTGGGCGCCATCATCGACCGCGTTCTGGCCGACAGGAACGGCGGCTACCAGTACGAGGCCAACGGTTCGACCCACTTGCTCAACGTGCACTTCATCCCGGAACTCAACTGGTACCTGTTTGTGGAGAAGGACGAATACGAGGCCCTGACCCAGGTGCGCAATGCGCTCTACGTCAACCTGGGCGTGTGCCTGGCCATCACCCTGGTGGTGGTGATGCTGATGAACGTGACGCTCTCACGCTACCAACGCCGCATCGAAGACATTGCCGCCACCGACAAGCTGACCGGCCTGTTCAACCGGCAGGCCTACGGCATCCTGATGGACCGCCTGATGGTGCAGCACGCGCGCCAGCAGCAACCTGTGTCCCTGCTGCTCATTGACCTGGACCACTTCAAGCGCATCAACGACCAGCACGGCCACGCCGTCGGTGACCGGGCCCTGGCCCAAGTGTCCCGGGAATTGCGGCAATGCCTGCGCCAGTCCGATATCGCGGTACGCTGGGGTGGCGAGGAGCTGCTGGTGGTGCTGGACAACTGCGAGCTGGAAGAGGCGAAACAGATCGCCGAGAAGATTCGCATGCACATTGCAGTCGCCTGCAGCGAGATCGACGGCAAGCCGCTTGCCCTGACGGTGAGCATCGGCGTGAGCCAGCTCAATGGCTACGAATTGCCCGACCAGGCCATCGGCCGGGCCGATGCCGGGCTGTACCGGGCCAAACAGGCCGGGCGCAACCGGGTCGAGGTTGAGGTTGATACCACGGCGGACGACGCGGAGTCCGCCGGGTAGGCACGCAGCAGGCCCATTCACGCAGCGCGCCTGTCGATTCGTCGTGGCGCCCGTCGATTCGTCCATCGGACAGGTCTGCCAGAGCAGCGCCTGCCTACACTGCGACCCATGACACGACTCGACGCATCCTCCCTCCGCAGATCCTGGCGCGCCTGGCTGGGCAGTGAACCCGACCCCGTGGGGCCGGCCTGGCTTTCGCTGGTGTGGACGTTTCTGTTCTGCTGCATCTGTGCCGTTTTCTTCACGGCACTGACATTCGCAACGCAGGCCGACGGCGACCGGACCTGGCACAGCTGGACGGGGTGGGCTCGCTGGTACGGCGTCAACCTGGTCGTGGCGCTTTGTATCGGCTTCACCATCCGGGGACTGTTTCAACTGGGGCACTATTGGTTGGGAAGCGCGAAGATTCGCCGACTGGGCCGGTGGGGACGGCTGGCGTATTTCATCGGCCTGCCAAATCTGGGTGTGGCCATCGGCTGGCCACTGGGGGCGGCGATCATGGGGTATGAGGCCATTCCCGCGAGCCGGTTGGAGAACCCCAGCGCATTGGCTGGCAGCATACTGTTTGTGGTGATCGTCAGCGTCATCTTCTACCTGCTGTTCAGCGCCGCCGCACGACGCCTGCAGGCCGAGAAGCGTGCCGCGGAAGCCCAGCTGCGCCTGCTGCAGGGACAGATCGAGCCGCACTTCCTGTTCAACACCCTGGCCAACGTGTCGTCCCTGATGGATGACGACATGCCCCGCGCCAAGCAGATGCTGGAGACCTTTACCGACTATTTGCGCGCATCCCTTGGCAGCCTGCGCCGCCAGGACGCCACGCTGGGTGGCGAGCTGGATCTGGTGGGCCACTACCTGGACCTGATGAAGACCCGCATGGAGGGACGCCTGCAATACGAAGTGCAGTGCGATGCCGATCTGCGCAACGCGCATCTGCCACCCTTTCTCCTGCAGCCCCTGGTGGAAAACGCCTTGCACCATGGCCTGGAGCCCAAGGTCGAAGGCGGCACGGTGCGCGTGAAGGCCTGGCGCGAGAGTGACGCACTGGTGCTGGAGGTGCGCGACGATGGCGTGGGCCTGCAAGCCCCCCGGCGTCGCCCCGGCGCGGGCCTGGCACTGGCCAATCTGCGCGAGCGCCTGGAGGTGCAATTCGGCGGCGCCGCCAGTCTGACGCTTGTGCCCACCAACCCCGGCATGTGCGCCACGGTGCGCATGCCGCATGTCCCAGGAGCCACCCCATGACCACCGTACTGATTGCCGACGATGAACCCCACCTGGCCCGCGCCCTGCAAAACCACCTCCGGCAGTGGCCCGACCTGGAGGTGGTGGCCGTGGCCCGCAACGGGCTGGAGGCCGCCGAGCGCATTGCGGCCCTGCAGCCGGACGTGGCATTTCTGGACATTCAGATGCCGGGCCTCTCCGGCCTGGAAGTCGCCCAGGGCATTGAGGGCAACACCCGCGTGGTGTTTGTGACGGCCTTTGACGAATACGCCGTCCAGGCCTTCGACCAGGAGGCGGTGGACTACGTGCTCAAACCGGTGAAACTGGAGCGCCTGCAGCGCACCATGGAACGCGTGCAGCGCGCACTGGCGCAGACCTGCAATGCAGACAGCGAAGACACACGCCTGCTGGCCGTCATCAAGCGCCTGTTGCCTGCAGCGGGCACCGATGCGGCCCCTGCCGCACCCGGCCAGGCCCTGCGCTGGGTGCGCGCCAGCCGGGGCGACACCACGCACCAGGTTGCGGTGCAAGACGTGCTGTTCTTCCATGCCGATGAGAAATACACCTGCGTGCAGACCGCCACGGCGGAGTACCTGATCCGCACGCCGATTGCCGATCTGGCAGCCCAGCTGGACCCGGCACTCTACTGGCAAATCCACCGCTCCACCATCGTCAACCTCAGCCACCTGGAGAGCACCCGCCGCGACGAGACCAGCCGGCTGTTTGTGCGCATGAAGGGGCATGGCACCGAGCTGCCGGTGAGCCGGGCCTACGTGCACCTGTTCAAGGCGATGTAGGCGTGGCCGCGCCGGTTAGGGCTGCCGGCGCGCCGGTTCGTGCACGTGCAGGAACTTGGTGAGCAGATCACGCGGCGGTGCAACCGAGATGCTCTTGAGGACCTGCCCCACATTGCCCCGGTGGTAGGACCCGTGGGTCAGCACGTGGAACAGCATCTCTTCCCGCGTCATCCTTCCGGCATCGCCATCCGTGAAGCGAAACGCCAGGCTCCGCGCCAGCGTCGCGCCGTCCAGGCTGGCGACATGGTCCTCGAACCAGCGATCGGTTTCGGCAACGGCGAAGTCCAGTTCGCCCAGTTCGGGCGTCTCGGTCGTGTTCGTTGCCGTGTACGGATGGGCCTCGCCCAGCAGATGGGCGCGGAAGATCCGGTCCACCACGTAGATGTGGTTGAGTGTCCGGATCGCCGTGTGCAAGGCGCCTGCGTGCTCTGGGGTCGTGACCGACGCCAACACGTCAAACAGTTCGCGGTTGGCCCACGACTTCTGGGCGAAAAGGGTGGTGAGAATTGTCTGGGACATGGGTGCGCTCCGGGAGAATCTGGCAGGCACCAGGGGATGCAAAGGGCCCCTGGCGTTGGGTCCGGGTCAGTTTATCCGAGCCATTCCAGCTGCGCTCGCCAAGGGTCACAACCGGGTTTCCGGCCGCATCATCAACAATGAAATTGCCATCCAGCCCCCGTCAATAGTGCGTGACAAGCTACACAATTCATAGCATCGTCAAGCGACGGGTGATGCCACCAGCGGCGTCCCGTCCGCCGACAGCGTCTCTCCCTTGCGCGCGGTGATCAGGCCGTAGGCGTGCGGCTGGCGGTGCAGGTCGAAGTTGAACGTGGTGCGTTTGTAAACGGCGCAGAAGTCCAGGTCGCAGTGGGCAATCGCCATCTCGTCGCCCTTGGTCAGGCAGCGCGCCACCACTTCGCCCGACGGCGCAATGATGCAGCTGCCGCCGATGCTGTCCACGCCCTCCTCCACACCAGCCTTGGCCACACCCACGACCCAGGTGCCGTTCTGGTAGGCACCGGCCTGCATGGAGAGCTGGTTGTGGAACAGGGACAGGTCGTCATGCTCCGGCGCCGGCGCGTTGTGCACGGGGGTGTTGTAGCCGATCAGCACCATCTCCACACCCTGCAGGCCCATCACACGGTAGGTCTCGGCCCAGCGGCGGTCGTTGCAGATGGCCATGCCCAGGATGCCGCCAAAGGCCTGCGTCACCTCCCAGCCCGTGCCGGGGGTGAAGTAGCGCTTCTCCAGATGCTGGAAGCGCCGCCAGGGTTCGTGCTCCTTGTGGCCGGGCAGGTGCACCTTGCGGTACTTGGCGACGATCTGGCCGCTGCGGTCCACCAGGATGGAGGTGTTGTAGCGCACCTCGCCACCGGCTTCCTGCGCCAGCTCGGCGTAGCCCAGGTAGAAGCCCACGCCCAATTGTTTGGACAAGTCGAACAGCGGCTGCGTGGCGGCATTGGGCATGCTGCGCTCGAAGAAGCTGTTGATCTCGGCCTCGTCTTCGATGTACCAGCGCGGGAAGAAGGTGGTCAGCGCAAGTTCCGGAAAGACGATGAGCTGCGCACCCACGGCGTGGGCCTGGCGCATGAGGTCGCACAGGCGCGCCACCACCTGGGTGCGGGAGTCGGCGCGCTGGATAGGGCCGAGCTGGCCGATGGCAACATTGAGATAGCGTGGCATAAGTAGACAGGTAGAAGTTGAATGAAGGCCGGCTTCGACAAGCTCAGCCCGAACGGACAGGAATGCACATGGTCGGCATCACACGGGTCGGTTGGCCAACGCCAGCACCACCTGCAGCAGCACCTGCGCGCCGCGGTGCAGGTCGGCCGGCTCGGTGTGTTCGCGCACGTTGTGGCTGAGGCCGCCCACGCTGGGCACAAAGACCATGGCGCTGGGGCAGACGCGGGCCAGCATCTGCGCGTCGTGCCCGGCGCCGCTGGGCATGCGCTGGTAGCTGGCGCCCACGGCCTGGGTCTGCTGCTCGACCAGATCCACGACCACAGAGTCAAAGGCCACCGGTTCAAAGCGGGCCAGCGTGCGGTGGGAGATGCGCACGCCTTCGGCCTGTGCGGCTTGCTGGGCATAGGCGTGCAGATCGCGCTCGGCTTGCGCCAGTGCGGCGCCATCGGTGTTGCGCAGGTCCACGGTGAACACGGCCTTCTGCGGGATGACGTTGACCAGATTCGGGCTGAGCCGCACCGCGCCCACCGTGGCCAGTTGGCGCCCGCCCATGCGCTCACTCAAGGTACGCGCAAACACCGCCACCTGCGCCGCCACGAGTGCCGCATCGTGGCGCAGGGCCATGGGCGTGGTGCCGGCGTGGTTGGACTGGCCCTCCACCGTGAACTCAGTCCACGAGATGCCTTGCACGCCCTCGACCACGCCGATCTGCAGCCCGCACTGCTCCAGCACCGGGCCTTGTTCGATGTGCAGCTCCACATAGCTGTCCACCACGGGTGCGCCCACCGGCGTGGTGCCTTGGTAGCCGATGCGGTGCAGCTCCGCCTGCACCGACACGCCATCGGCGTCGCAGGTGGCCAGTGCGTCGTGCAGCGGCAGGCCGCCCACATAGACCAGGCTGCCCATCATGTCGGGCTGGAAGCGCGCGCCCTCTTCATTGGTGAACACCGCCACGGCCAGCGGACGGCGGGTTTGCAGGCCGGCCTCGCGCAGCGTGGCCACCACCTCCAGGCCGGCCAGCACACCATAGTTGCCGTCATACAGGCCGCCGGTGCGCACGGTGTCGATGTGGGAGCCCACCATCACCGGGGGGAGGTCATCGGTACCTCCGTAGGTGCCGACGATGTTGCCGATGGCGTCGATGCCGACGCGCATGCCCAGCTCGCGCATGCGCGCCACCGTCCAGTCGCGGCCCGTGCGGTCCGCATCGGTCAGGGCCAGGCGGTTCACACCGCCACCGGGCAGCGCGCCGATCTGGCCCAGCGCGTGCAGGCTGTCCAGCAGGCGCTGGCCATTGATCTGTGGGGTTGTCACGTCGCGGCCCCATCGGCCAGCACCTGGGCGGCGCTGCGGCCCACCAGTTGCTGGTACAGCGCGGGGTCGGTATCGCCCTCGCTGCCGAACAGCAGCACGCGGCTGTCCGGCCCCAGACCCAGTGCGGCGCGGGCGGCGCTGTCTTGCGCGCTGAGCAGGGCCGCTGCCAGACCGGCCACGGCGGACTCACCGGCGACGATGACCGGGTCACCGCTCTGCGGGCTGGCCAGCAGTCGCATGGCGTCCACAGCAGCGGCGTCGGGAATCGTGCAGAAGGCGTTGGCACCGGTGGCCAGAAAGTCCCAGGCCAGCAGGGACACCTCGCCGCAGGCCAGGCCGGCCATCAGCGTATCCAGATCGCCCTTGACGGCGACCACGGCACCGGCACGGGCGCTTTGCAGCAGGCAGTCGGCCCGCTCGGGCTCCACCACCACGAACACCGGGCGCTGCGCGCTGTTGCGCTCCCAGAAATAGGCGCACACCGCCGCCGCAAAGCCGCCCACGCCGGCCTGCACAAATACATGGGTGGGCCACTGCGGCAGGGCGCTCACCGCCTCGTGCACCATCAACTGGTAGCCCTGCATCACGTCGCGGGGAATGTCCATGTAGCCGGGGTAGGAGGTGTCGGAGATCACGAACCAGCCATTGGCCTTTGCGTCGCGGTCGGCCTGCTGCACGGAGTCGTCGTAGTTGCCGGCGGTGCGCACCACCTGGGCACCGTAGCGGGCGATCGCGTTCTTGCGTCCCTCGCTCACACTGGCGTGGATGTAGATGACGCAACGGCAGCCCAGCATCTGCGCGCCCCACGCAACCGAACGGCCATGGTTGCCGTCGGTGGCACAGGTGACGGTGATGTCGGCGCAGGCCTGGCGCAGCGCGGGATCATTCTGCAGTTCGTCATGGCTGACGCTGCGGCCCAGACGCCGGCCCAACTCACGGCACAGCAGGCGCGCCACGGCATAGGCACCGCCCAGCGCCTTGAAGCTGCCCAGGCCAAAGCGGCCGCCTTCGTCCTTGTAGTGGATGCTGGCCACACCGGCGTCACGCGCCAGGGCAGGCAAGGCGCACAGGGGCGTGGGTGCATAGCCGCTCCAGGTGGTGATGACGGCCCGGGCCTGCTCCAGTGCGGGCTCACTGAGCAGGGTGCCGCGGTGCGCGCCATAGGGCTCGTCTGGCTGGAAGCGGGAGTTGGTCAGCAGGGTAAAGGGGTGGTGGGGGAATGTGGACATGGATGGCGTCGTGTCAAAGGGGTGATTCAAGGTCGTCCAGTTGCGCGTGGACGTTTTCAATGGCGGCCAGGCGGGCGCGGGCTTTTTTGGGCACCTGCGCCAGCGCGGCCGTGGCCAGGTAGTTGATGAGGCTGATGGCGCCCACATAGGAGTCAAAGATGGCCTCGCCCTGCGGCGGGCAGATGAACAGGGCCTGGGCGCGCGCCGCCAGCGCCGACACCCGCGCATCGCTGACCAGCACCAGGGCGGCACCGGCGTCGCAGGCAATGCCCACCACCTGGCTCAGGCGGCGCGTACGGCGCCGAAAGTCCATGGCCAGCAGCACGTCGCCCCGCTGGATGTCGGCCAGCAGCTCGGCGTCTTCGCCCGCGCCCTGGTTGAGCAGATGCACGTCGGCGCGCAACTGCGACAGCAGGGCCTGTGCGTAGAACGCGGCCATGTAGCCATTGCGATAACCCACCACCCAGACGCGCCGCGCGCCCACCACCAACTTGGCGGCCTGCTGCACGCGGGCTTCGGTCAGGCTGTCGGACAGGGCCTGCAGCTGGCGGGCGTCCTGTGCAATGTGCTGCTGCAAGGGGCTGGGCCGTGTGCCCTGCTGCACCAGGTGGCTCAGCGGTGACGGCTGGGGCACGCCCTTGCGCTGGTGCGCCCGGAAGGACTGGAAGTCGGCAAAGCCCAGGCGCTTGAAGAAGCGCGCCGTGCTGGCCTTGGAGACGCCGGCCAGCGACGCCAGCTCGGTGGCGCTATAGGCTAGCAGGTCTTTTTCGTGGGCCAACACCACGTCGGCCAACTTGCGGTCCGCCAGGGACAGCGCCGCGTACTGGGCCTGGATGCGCTCGCGCAAAAGAGGGGTCGTGGTCATGGCAGAACCGGCATCGCGTTTTGGTGCCCGCTTCCCCAAAACGAGGCAGCTTGCGCACCGATATGGAACATTGGTTTCATATTTATATATACAAGAAACAATTTTTTCATATTCTCGCTTATCTGTTCGCAAGGGCCGTACCAGGCGCAGCAGGTGGCACACATCTTGCGCAAGAACTGCCGTGTCCCATCCTTTTCATTGACAGGAATCCCCATGAAATTCAAAGCGCTCTCCACCGTGGCCGGTCTGATCACCGGCGCCGTCCTGGCATTTGCCGCCCCCGCGCATGCGGATGACTCCCTGACCTCCATCCTGGCCAAGAAGTCCATCGCCCTGGGCGTGGCGTCCGACTTCCCGCCCTACGGCTACATGGGTTCCGATTTCAAACTGACCGGCGTGGACGTGGCCACGGCGCAGTTGATTGCCGACAAGCTGGGCGTGAAGGCGGAGTTCGTTCCGGTGAGCACGCCCAACCGCATCCCCTACCTGCAGACCAAGAAGATCGACCTGATCGTCTCGGCCCTGGGCAAGAACCCCGAACGTGAGAAGGTGATCGATTTCACGATTGCCTACGCCCCCTTCTTCCAGGCCGTGTTCGGCCCCAAGGCGCTGAGCATCAAGAGCTTCGATGACCTGGCCGGCAAATCCATTGCCGTCACGCGCGGCACGATCCAGGACGATGTGCTGATGAAGGTGGCTCCGCCCACGCTGAAGATCCAGCGCTTTGAAGACGACGCCACCACGGTCGCCGCCTTCATCTCGCAACAAACCCAGTTGCTGGCCACCGGCGCTGCCGTGGCCGCCGCCGCCGTGCAGAAGAACCCACAGGTGCAGGCCGAGTACAAGCTGCTGCTGAAAGACTCGCCCAACTTCATCGGCGTGCGCAAGGGCGAGACCGCGCTGCTGAACAAGGTGAATGAAATCCTGCGCGCCGCCAAGGCCGATGGCACGCTGGAACAGTACGCGCAAAAGTGGCTGGGCCGTGGCACCGGCGTGCTGCCCGAGTAATTGATCGCAAGCTGCGCACCACGCTCTGACCCGCCATGATGGAATTCAACTTTGTCACCGTGCTGGAACAGTGGCCCATGCTGGCGCACGGGCTGGTTCTGACCGTTACCCTGACCGCCATCTCGGCGGTGCTGGGTGCCGTGCTGGGCACAGCCTGTGCCTGGGCGCGGCTGCATGGCGGCCCCATCCTGAAGCGGGTGGTGGGCGCCTATGTGGAGCTGGTGCGCAACACGCCCTTCATCATCCAGCTGTTCTTCATCTTCTTTGGTCTGCCCTCGCTGGGGCTGCGCCTGTCGGTGGAGGTGGCCTGTGTGCTGGCCATGGTATTCAACCTGGGCGCTTACGCGTGTGAGATCGTCCGTGCCGGCCTGCAGACCACGCCACGCGGACAACTGGAAGCCGCCATGAGCCTGGCGCTGACACCGTGGCAGACCTTCTCGCGCGTGGTGCTGCCACCGGCCCTGGCACGCATCTGGCCGGCGCTGGTGAGCCAGATCATCATCGTCATGCTGGGCTCGGCGGTGTGCGGGCAGATTTCGGCGGAAGAGCTGTCGCAGGCGGCCAACCTGATTTCCAGCCGCACCTTCCGCAGCTTTGAGTCCTACATCATCGTGACCGCCATCTATTTGCTGCTGGCGATTGCGCTGCGACAACTGCTGTACTGGGTGGGGCCGCGCTTCATCTTTTCCAGCCGCTAACGGGAGTCACCATGGTCCAGTTTTCCCTGTGGGACATCTTCACCTTTTTGCTGGGGGCCGTGCGCTGGACGGTGGCCCTCTCCGTGATCGCCTTCATTGGCGGCGGTCTGGCCGGCATGGGTCTCTTGATGCTGCGCTTCAGCAAGCTGCGCGGCGTGGGGACTGCGGTTGCCTGGTACGTGCAAATATTCCAGGGCACGCCGCTGCTGATGCAACTGTTTCTCGTCTACTTTGGCCTGGCGCTGCTGGGCATGGACACCTCGCCGCTGGTCGCCGCATCGGTGTGCCTGACGCTGTACGCCAGCGCCTACCTGACCGAGATCTGGCGCGGCTGCGTCAACGCCATTCCCAAGGGGCAATGGGAGGCCTCCACCAGCCTGGCGTTGAGCTACGGGCAGCAGATGCGCTACGTCATCCTGCCCCAGGCCCTGCGCGTGGCCATTGCGCCCACTGTGGGCTTTCTGGTGCAGATCATCAAGGGCACGGCACTCGCTTCGGTGATTGGCTTTGTGGAACTGACCAAGGCCGGGCAGATGATCTCCAACGCCACCTACCAACCCTTCCTGGCCTACACGTTTGTGGGTCTTCTGTACTTTGCCCTGTGCTTTCCCCTTTCGTGGTGGAGCCAGCGGCTGGAACACCGCCGCCTGGCTTGAACCATGACTGAAACACCATCCCATCCCCCGTTTGCGCTGGTCGACATCCGCGGCCTGCACAAGAGCTTTGGACAAACCGAGGTGCTCAAGGGCATCGACCTGCAGGTGGGCCGCAAGGAAGTGGTCTGCATCATCGGCAAGAGCGGCTCGGGCAAGAGCACGCTCTTGCGCTGCATCAACGGCCTGGAGACCTTTGAGCGCGGCAGCCTGAGCGTGGACGGCCAGGCGCTGCAGCACAGCAACGCCAATGCCATGCGCGAGTTGCGCCAGCAGGTCGGCATGATCTTCCAGGGCTTCAACCTCTTCCCGCACCTGAGCGCGGGACGCAACGTGATGCTGGCCCCGACCCTGGTCAAGGAGGTTCCCAAGGAGGACGCGAAGGCCCGCGCCCAGGCACTTCTGGAACGTGTGGGCTTGGGGCATCTGTTTGACCGCATGCCCGATCAGCTCTCCGGCGGGCAGCAACAGCGCGTGGCGATTGCCCGCGCGCTGGCCATGGACCCCACGGTGCTGCTGTGCGACGAGATCACGTCGGCGCTGGACCCCGAGCTGGTGGGCGAGGTACTGCAGGTGGTGGAGATGCTGGCCAATGAAGGCATGACCCTGATCCTGGTCACGCACGAAATGGCCTTTGCCCGCAAGGTCAGCGACCGCGTGGTGTTCATGCACCAGGGGCTGATCCACGAGGCGGGCACGCCCGACGAGATTTTCAACCGGCCGCAGACGCCGGAGCTGCGGCAGTTTCTGGCGGCGGTAAGGGACTGAAACAGGTGGAAAGCAAAAAAGGCTACAGGGTGTGCGCCTGTAGCCTTTTATTGTCACAGGGGTTGCGTCCCCATCCAACTGTCAGCGGACCGTGCCCAAATAGGTGTATTTCATCTTCTGCCACATCGACAACGTACTTCCTCTATACAAGAATGTGCCTGATCCGCGCTGGCGATCAAGGTTGTCCTTGAACAATTTATCAGACGGTCCTGAACTCGCGGGCAATAGTTGCACTTCAGCCTGCAACAGGTATCTATCTCCATACGAAAAAGTAAAGAGGAAAGCTCCATCTGCCTGTCCAACAACCGTACCTGTGAGGCCACCACTTGCAAGCGCCGCCCTCAGTGCATCGATATCCGAAAAGGCACCGCGCAACAATTGGGTACTGCCTGCACCATCGTTGAAGCTGTAGGCATCGCCGACCTGCGTCAAACCAGCCGTGCCCGACGCACCCCGCGAGACATAAAACTCCGGGCGCACAACATAGACATTTCCATCACGAGCATAGGTCGTCACACCGTCGGAGTTGATATTGAGGCGCACATCGGTCGTCTGCCCAGCTGCCAATAGTTCGCCCAGCTTGGCCAGGTTATAGACCGCCGGAGCCAAATCAAAACTGCCGCAGCTTGTCGCCAAGCTAGCCTTGTTGTTGTCACTGAAATACAGGCCCGGCGCGCGCGTGCTCGTGGTACTGGCCGCCAGCGGATAGAACGCCAGGTAGCGACCATCCTTCAAATCGATGCTCGCCACGCCGAACTGGTCTTGCCCCAGGTACACCGCCTGGCCGAAGCCCGCCATGCCCTTGACAGCGTTCATCATGCACACTGTCATGTCCGGCCCCTGTCCTTTGCTGAGGTCCACCGTCGTGGGTTGCGTGCCGATGCCCGTGTTGGGCGTAGCCGGCTCCCGGTTGGGGATGGGTTGTGCGGGCGGAGGAGGGGCCACAGCTGCGGCCGTCACGGTCAACGTGGCGCTATTGGACTGCACCGACCCAGAGTTATAGGTAAATGTCTGGGCACCGTTGACTTTGCTGCCCTCGGAGGTGCCGGTGACATTGACCGCAACGGTACAGCTGCCACTTGCCGCCAGTATCAGATTCGACAAGTAGATGCCGCTGGCACCCGCGGTTGCCGTCACGCTCCCGTTGTAGGGCGCATTCAAACAGGTTCCGCTCAGGCCGTTGGGAGTGGCTACCACCAAGCCAGCGGGAAGCATATCGGTGATCGAACCACTGGTTGCAGTGGTACCGCTGGGCGCATTGCTCAAAGTGAACGTCAGGCTGGTGCTGGCATTGACCGCGATGCTGGAAGTGCCGAAGGCTTGGGTGAACGTGATGGCCGGATTGCCGGCATGTGCAGCCATGGGAACCAATAGACCTCCCAAGACAATACCAATGCCGGCGACCCATGCGCCGAATCTGCGAATCAATGGTGTCATTTTCAATTCCTTCTTTTGTTGCCTGGACTGTCAAAAACAGCATCGATTCTCGGTGCTTTATCTCCTGATGCTCACGCGGGGAGCAATACCATTGCACACATCTTCGCTATTCGATCAGGACTGGTGCCGGTCGCGCCGGGCTCTCGCCCCGCGACGCCTTGTCGTCTCAGGGGATCGCGACGCTGGCTGCGCCTGTGCGACCGAGAAAGCCAGCGCCAGCAGCCCCTGGACGCCCGGGTTGGGCCGCCCGTCCAGTTCCGCTATCCCCAGGCGCATGCCCATTCGGCCCTGTTGAGGCTGAGCACAATAGCTGCCAAAAATACGGTCCCACCACGGAAAGACCATGCCGAAATTGGAATTGCCCTCATCCAGGCGGATTGAATGGTGCACCGCGTGCATGTCGGGCGTGACGACAAACCGGCGCAACCAGCGGTCCACACCGGCCGGCAGGGCCAGATTGGCGTGGCAGAACAATCCATGCAGCAACTGGACGAACGTGTACAGCAGAATTGCGTAGACCGGCACACCGGTCGCCGCCAGCATCAACACCAGCACAAAGCCGTTGACCAGCACCTCCAGCGGATGGTGACGCACCGAAGTCGATGCGTCCATGCCGGTGTCGCTGTGGTGGATCTTGTGCAGGCGCCACCACCATGGCACGTAGTGCGATCCCAGGTGCAGCAGGTATTGGTACAGGTCCATCAACAGCACGCCCAGCACCACCTTGACCGGCGCGGGCCAGTCGGTTGCAGCCAAGCCGCCCCAACCTGTGATGCCGCCCCACTGGATGGCAAGTCCGCTCAGGGGCGCAAACACGGCCGCCATGAGTAGCGCGGTCAGCACATACAGAATGACATTGGTTTGCCAGTGCGCCCAGCGATCCCGTGGATTGGGTACGCGCGGTGCGCGCCGCTCCAGCCAGGTAAAGGCACCCAACCCCACGGCCAGGCTGGCCTGCGTGATCAGTTCCAGATGTTCCAGCAGGCTATTGAGAATGGGCATGGCAGTGGACGGCGGGTTTACAGGCTCAGGTGTTGGAGATGTTTATACCCGCCATTTGACCGAGCAGCGCCGACAGACCCGCCAATTCAGACGCCGACACCATGCCGGTGGCTTCCTCGGCGACAGGCCTGATCGACGCCAACGCGTATTGCAGGATCTGTTGGCCGGCTTCGGTGATCTGCGCATAACCCACCCGGGCATCACGCGGGTCGGGTTGGCGCCCTACCAAGCCCAGTTTTTCCAGCGGCAGCAGGCTGCGCGTGACACCGGACGCGGTCAGGCCCAGACGCTCGGCCAGGTCGATGCGGCGCAAACGGCTGGATGGCGCGCGGTCCAGGTAGTACAGGATCATGAAGTCGCCAAAGCTCAAACCGTGCAGGCTGGACAGCGCTGTGTCCAGTCGGCGCGTAAGCGTGGCATAGGCGCGGTTGAGGCGCAGACAGAACTCCAGACCGTCGCTGGAGGGAGCCGGGGTTGCGATGGTGGTTGTGGTTTCAGACATGGGTAGGTTCCTCGGAAAAGACATGCGAGCGGTACGCCGCGCGCGGCGTGGGGTTTAATTGCATTAACGTTGATTAATCAAGTATACAGCAATTATATGGATCCGTCCGCACCAAACGGTTTCCACGGCGGGCCATCCCGCCTCAGCGCAGCGACGCCAGGAGGGTTGCCTCGGCCTCGGCGGCCAATGTGGTGGTTGAAAGTGCCGCGTCACCCGCCGCACGCGCCCAAGCCAGGGTGTCACGCGCAGTCTCGCTCCACGGGCGCGTGCGCAATCCGGCCTGCACGGCGTGCTGGTCGGACGCCAGCAACATACCGCCAAAGTGGGGATCAGCCTCGGGTATCCACAGCGGCAGGCCGCTCCAGGGCGCGATCTGCGCGCCCAGAAGGGTCTGATCACTGCACCACACGAGCGATGCCCTGCGGCCTGCCGCATGGGCACAGGCCTCCAACAGTCCGGCCATCGTCCCACTGGGGCCCACGCCATGCATCACACCCGCTCTGCGTTGCAGCGCCAACTCCACGCACCAGGCAGCCAGATCGCGTGCGTCGATCAGTTGCACCGGCCGGTCGGGCCGGCCCGGTGCCAGCACCGTGCCACCGCGTGCCAGGCGCAACGGCCAATAGGTGAAACGCCCGGTTGGGTCATGGGGCCCCACGATGAGTCCGGGCCGCACCACGGTTACACGAGCCGGCATGGCGCGCAGGATGACGGCCTCGGCTCCTGCCTTACCACCACCATAGCCCTCTTCCGAAGCAGTCAGTGCGGCCGATTCGTCGTAGGCCTGGCCTGGCGGAAACCGGGCATAGACCGATACCGTGGACACAAACACATAGTGATCCACGTGGTCACGCAACACATCGGCCGCGCACTGCAGCTGGCTGGGCGTGTAGCCACTGCAATCCACCACGGCGTCAAATCGTCGCCCGTGCAGCGCACCGAGGTCGCCATTGCGGTCGCCCCGCAAGTGCTCCACCGGCACCGTGAATTCGACCGTGCGGTTGCCGCGGTTCAGCAGCGTGACCTCGCACCCCGCGGCCAGGGCCGCTTCGGCCACATGCAGCCCCAGGAATACCGTGCCACCCAGAACGAGGAGTTTCATGCCGTGAGCATAATCGGCAACCCCGGCCCGATACACCACCATGCACGCATTGATCGATTTCGCAGCCATCCGTGCGCCATGCCAAGCTGGCGATGCGACACTGCCGGCAGGTTCCGCTGCGTTGCGCGTCGCTTTCGGCGCGCCGCGCGAGGTACTGGCGGCCTACGAACTCGGCGAGGTCAAGGCCGTGTTGCAGGCGGTGCAACAGCGCGCGCTGTGGGGCCAGTGGTGCGTGGGCTATGTGCGCTATGAAGCGGCGCCGGCCTTTGACAGAGCACTGGCGGTGCATCCTGCGTCCGGGCCGCTGGCTTGGTTTGGCGTGCACGATGCGCCGCTGCCGGATACCCCAGAACCGGCGCCGCCATCCACCGGTGCGAACACCGTGCGCGTGGGCTGGCAACCGGGCTTGAAGCGCCCCACCTTTGATGCGGCCCTGGAACGCCTGCACCAAGCCATTGGCGATGGCGAGATCTACCAGGCCAACTTCACTGCCCGCACGGCGGGGCAATTGCATGTGCCGCCCGAGGAACTGTTTGCCGCCATGCGACAGGCCCAGCCCGGTGGCTTTGCCGCCTACATCGACAGCGGCGAGGAACAGGTGCTGTCCGTCTCGCCGGAACTGTTCTTCGACTGGCACGACGGCCACCTGATCACCCGCCCCATGAAGGGCACGGCGCCGCGTGGGCGCGACCCGCAGCAGGATGCGGCACTGGCCGAAGGCCTGCAAGCCTCGCCCAAGGAACGCGCCGAGAACGTGATGATCGTGGACCTGATCCGCAATGACCTGTCACGCATCGCCACGCCGTACTCGGTCACCGTGGATGGCCTGTGCCGGGTGCAGGCCCTGCCCACCGTGTGGCAGATGGTGAGCGATGTGCATGCCGACACCCGGGCCGGCACGACGCTGGTCGATGTGTTCTCCGCACTGTTTCCCTGTGGCTCGGTCACCGGCGCGCCCAAGGTGCAGGCCATGCGGCTGATCCGGGAACTAGAGGCGGACGACCGCGGCGTCTACTGCGGCGCGGTCGGCGTGGTGCGCCCGGGCGGCAGTGCCACCTTCAACGTGCCGATCCGGACCGCCGTGGCGCGCGGCACCACGGTACGCGCGGCCACCGGCAGCGGCATTACCTTTGACTCGACGCCTGAGGCCGAGTGGCAGGAGTGGCGCCACAAACAGGCTTTCCTAAACCGGGCCAGCCAGGCATTCGAGATTCTGGAAACCCTGGCGCTTCGCGACGGTGTGCCGCAGCACCTAGGCGCGCACCTGGCGCGCATGCAGACATCGGCCGGGCACTTCGGCTTTGCCTGGCAACACGACACCGTGCAACAACTGCTGGCCGACCTGTGCCAGCAACACCGGCATGGCGCATGGCGCGTGCGCCTGCTGCTGGACGCAGCCGGCCGCCTGCAGGCCCAGGCCTTTGCGCTGGCCAGCACCCCCACACCGGTGCGCCTGCAACTGGCCGCCAGCCCGCTCATGGAGTCCGACAGCGAATTCGTACGCCACAAGACCACGCTGCGCGCCCACTACGATGCGTTCGCCCCCACCGATCCGACCGTGTTTGACACCGTGCTGTGGAACGCGCGCGGAGAAGTCACCGAATGCACCCGGGGCAACCTGGCATTGCTGCTGGACGGACGCTGGGTCACCCCCGCGCTGGGATGCGGCCTGCTGCCCGGTGTGGGTCGGGCGCATTGGCTAGCGCAGGGGCGCATCGTGGAAGCGGAGGTGCGCGTGAGCGACCTGCCGCGCGTGCAGGCCGTCGCCTTTGTCAACAGCCTGCGCGGCTGGGTGGAGGCATGCGCAGTGTGATGGTGACCGGCCCGTCGTTGACCAGGTGCACCTGCATGTCTGCCGCGAAGATACCGGTCTGCACCTCGCCATGCTGGCGGCGCGCCGCAGCGACGAATGCCTCGTACAGGCGCCGGCCATCCTCGGGCGAAGCAGCAGCCGTGAAGCTGGGCCGGTTGCCGCCGCGCACGTCCGCCGCCAGCGTGAACTGACTGACGATCAGCAGACCACCGGGCATGCCCTGTCCATCCATGTCCTGCACGCTGAGGTTCATCTTGCCCTGGGCGTCGCTGAAAACACGCAGTTTCAGTATCTTGGCAAGCAGTTTGTCACCCTCGGCCTCGGTATCACCCTGCTCGGCGCAGACCAGCACCAGCAGGCCGGGACCAATGGCGCCCACGGTTTGTCCATCCACGTCGACACGGGCCGAACGGACGCGCTGCAAGACGGATATCATGGAAAAGTGCCGATAGCCCTCGTGGAATGGGCGTAGACAGCTACCAAAATCATAGCAATCATTCCAACGTGACGCGCGCAAACTTGCGTTTGCCGGCTTGCAGCACGTAGGTGCCGGCACCGAGTTTGAGGCCCTTGTCGCTGACCACGCTGCTGTCCACGCGCACGCCGCCACCGTCGATCAGGCGGTTGCCCTCGCCGTTGGACGCCACCAGATTGGCCATCTTCAGCAGGTTGGCAATGCCCTGGGGCGCGCCGCCCTCGCCCAGGGGCAGGCTGAGTTCAGGGATTTCGTCGGGGATGCCCCCCTTGGAGCGGTTGATGAAGTCCTGCTCGGCCGCGTCGGCCGCGCTAGCGCTGTGGAAGCGGGCAGTAATTTCCTTGGCCAAGGCCACCTTGGCATCCTTGGGGTTACGTCCACCTTCGACCTCGGCCTTGAGCGCGGCAATGGCCGCCTCGGACTGGAAGCTCAGCAGCGTGTACCACTTCCACATCAGCACATCGGAAATGCTCAACACCTTGGCGAACATGGTGTTGGGGTCTTCGCTGATGCCGATGTAGTTGTTCTTGCTCTTGGACATCTTCTCCACGCCGTCCAGGCCTTCCAGCAGCGGCATGGTGAGGATGCACTGGGGTTCTTGCCCATATTCGGCCTGCAGCGTGCGGCCCATCAGCAGGTTGAACTTCTGGTCGGTGCCGCCCAGCTCCAGGTCGCTGTGCAGCGCCACGCTGTCATAGCCCTGCATCAGCGGGTAGAGGAATTCGTGCACGGCAATGGGGGTGCCGGCCTTGAAACGGTCATGGAAGTCGTTGCGCTCCATCATGCGCGCCACGGTGTAGCGGCTGGCCAGCTGGATCATGCCGCGCGCGCCCAGCGGATCGCTCCACTCGCTGTTGTAACGGATCTCGGTCTTGGCCGGGTCCAGCACCAGGCTGGCCTGGCGGTAATAGGTTTCGGCGTTGACCTTGATCTGCTCGGCCGTCAGCGGCGGGCGGGTGCTGTTGCGCCCGGACGGGTCGCCAATCATGCTGGTGAAGTCACCGATCAGGAAGATGACGGTGTGGCCCAGGTCCTGAAGCTGGCGCATCTTGTTCAGCACCACGGTGTGGCCGATGTGGATGTCGGGCGCCGTGGGGTCCAGCCCCAGCTTGATGCGCAGGGGTTTGCCGGTGGTTTCGGATTTGGCCAGTTTCTTGACCCACTCGTCCTGGGGAAGCAACTCCTCGCAGCCGCGCAGGGTCACCGCCAATGCCGCACGGACTTGATCTGAGACAGGTAAAGTTGGGCTGGGTGCTTGATTCATAAGGGTTTTTATTGATGCTGGGGTGCAGAGGGCCGTTATACTGCCAGACCTCTCCTGCGACACAAATGGAGCCAGCGGCTGGATTTTAGTCGTGACCTCGTCGCAGTTCGGGACGCCGCGCCGCAAGGTGGCGCCCCTACTCAACGGAGTCCGAATTTTGATACACCGCCTGATCCAGGCCGCCGAGGAGACGTTTGCCTTAGCCGCCGGACTTGTCCAACGCCACCCCAAGCACGTGTCCTTCGCCGTTGCCGCCTTGCTGCTGGGCGGCGCCGGCGCCACCTATGCGGTGGCATCGCTGGCACCCGATGCGGCCGAACTGCCGGTCCGCACGGTGGTGGAAGACGTCACGCCTCTGCCCTATCTGGCCCCCATCGACCGCGTCCAGGTGCAGGCCCATCGCCTGTACCGCTCGGATCTCACCCGCACCACCGATACCGCAGAAGCGCTGCTCAAGCGCCTGGGTGTGTACGACCCGCAAGCGGCAGCCTTCCTGCGTGCAGACAGCACCGTGCAGCAAACCCTGATGGGCCGCGCCGGGCGCAACGTCACCGTGGAAGCCAGCGAGGGCAACACCCTGCTCAAGCTCAGCGCTCGCTGGAGCCCGGAAGACGATGGCATGTTCAAGCGCCTGACGATCGAGAAGAACGCCACCGGCTTCCAGTCCAAGCTGGAGACCCTGCCGATGACGGCTTCCTCGCGTCTGGCCAGTGGCATCATCCATTCATCCCTGTTTGCCGCAACGGACGATGCGCGCATTCCCGACACCATCGCCATCCAGTTGGCCGAGATTTTTTCCGGTGACATCGACTTCCACCGCGCGCTGCGCAAGGGTGACCGCTTCAGCGTGACCTATGAAACGCTGGAAGGTGACGGCGAACCGCTGCGCGCCGGTCGCGTGCTGAATGCCGAGTTTGTCAATGCGGGCAAGAGCTACCAGGCTATGTGGTTCCAGGAACCCGTGACCAGTGGCAGCGCCGCCGCATCGACTGCCAGCCACACCCTGACCAAGGGTGGCTACTACACACTGGCGGGTGAAAGCCTGCGCCGCGCCTTCTTGGCCTCGCCCATGGAGTTTTCGCGCGTGACCAGCGGCTTCAAGATGCGCTTCCATCCCATTCTGCAAACCTGGCGTGCCCATTTGGGCGTGGACTACGCGGCGCCCATCGGTACACCTGTGCGCAGCGTTGGCGACGGTGTGGTGGAGTTTGCCGGTGTCCAAAACGGCTTTGGCAACGTGGTCATGGTCAAGCACCACAACAACAACGTCACGGTCTATGCCCACCTGAGCCGCATCGGTGTGCGCACCGGACAAAGCGTCAGCCAGGGCCAGAATGTCGGCGCCGTCGGTCAGACCGGCTGGGCTACCGGCCCGCACCTGCATTTTGAATTCCGCGTCAACGGCCAGCACCGTGACCCGCTGACGATTGCCCGCCAGAGCGAGTCCGTTCCGGTCACGGCGTCTGCCCGGCCAGCCTTCAACCAGGCCGCCGCCATGGTGCGCCTGCAACTGGCGGCTGCAGCCCAGATGCTGCCCGGCAGCGCGCAGTAGGCGCCGGCCACTCCGCAGCGACGGGGCTCACTGTGTCGGACTTGTACATCGGCCTGATGTCGGGCACCTCGCTGGACGGGGTGGATGCTGTGCTGGCCGATTTTGGCGGCAATCACCCGCGCGTGCTGGGGCATGCCAGTGCGCCCCTGCCCCCGGATCTGAAGGCCGAACTGCTGGCCCTGAATACCCCCACCGACAACGAATTGCACCGCGCCGCCCTGGCGGCCAATGCCCTCGTGCGCGTCTATGCCGATCAGGTCTATGCGGTGCTGCGGCAGTGCGGTGTGGCTGCCAGCGCAATCCGGGCCATAGGCGCCCACGGCCAGACCGTGCGACACAGGCCCCAGGAGTTTGACGGCACCGGCTACACGCTGCAGTTAAACAGCCCGGCGCTGCTGGCCGAACTGTGTGGCATTGCGGTGGTGGCGGACTTCCGCAGCCGCGACGTTGCCGCCGGAGGTCAAGGCGCGCCGCTGGTGCCTCCTTTTCACCAGGCATTCTTCGCCGACCCGACGCAAACACTGGCAGTGCTGAATATTGGCGGCATTTCCAACATCACGGTACTGGACCCTGGTCAACCCGATGTGCCTGGCTTTGACTGCGGCCCCGGCAACGCGCTGATGGATGCCTGGTGCCTGAGCCACACCGGGCAGGCCTTTGACGATGCCGGACGCTGGGGGGCCCAGGGGCAGGTGCACACCCCACTGCTGGAACGCCTGCTGGCGGAACCCTATTTTGCAAAACCACCGCCCAAGAGTACCGGGCGCGACCTGTTCAATTCACCCTGGCTGCAAGCCAGACTGGCGGGTTTGGACGGGCTGGCACCGCAGGATGTGCAGGCCACGCTGACCGAACTGACGGCGCAAGCCTGCGCGCGCAGCCTGCTGACCTCGGCGCCGCACGCGCGCACGCTGATAGTCTGCGGCGGCGGCGCACTCAATGCCGCGCTGATGGGGCGGCTGCAACAGGCCTTGCCAGGCTGCCATGTCACCTCATCCGAGCCGTTTGGTTTGCCACCACTGCAGGTTGAAGCCACCGCCTTTGCCTGGCTGGCGCGCCAGGCGGTGCTGGGTCAAACGGCGAGCCTGAAAAGTGTTACGGGCGCCCAAGGCGCCCGCATACTGGGTGCAATCTACCCGGCCTGAGCGGCCAGGCGCGCCGGCTATCAGGAGAAGGACGAGCCGCAACCACAGGTCGTGGTGGCATTGGGATTCTTGATGACGAACTGGGCGCCCTGCAGGTCTTCCTTGTAGTCGATCTCGGCGCCGACCAGGTACTGGTAGCTCATGGCGTCGATCAGCAAGGACACGCCGTTCTTGGTCATCGTGGTGTCGTCTTCGTTGGTGATTTCATCAAAGGTGAAGCCATACTGAAAACCCGAGCAGCCACCACCCTGCACAAACACGCGCAGCTTCAGTTCGGGGTTGCCTTCTTCGGCAATCAGGTCCGCCACCTTCGCCGCCGCACTGTCGGTAAACAGGATGGGGGCGGGCATTTCGGTCTGGATATTTTCGGCTACAGCGTTCATGGTGGGGCTCCGGTAACAACGGGAATTGCGGCAATACTACAGCAATTCGCTCGGGAATTCTTTCACTGGTTATTTGCCGCCAGTTTCAGTGTGGGTTTTTCTTCATCAGCGAGCAATGGGCGCAGTTGCCCCGTGATCAGCGCACCCTGGTGCATCTCCAGCGCGGCATAGTCCACATCTCCTTCGATCCGGGCCTTGGGCTGGAGTTCCAGCATCTTGCGCGCATGGATCGGACCTATCACTGTCCCATTGATGATGATGTGGTCGGCGACGATCTCGCCGGTGACCGTTGCGATCTCGGAAATCACCAGAATGCTGGCAACATCCTCTCCGGCGCGGATGTTGCCGGTGATGGCGCCATCGACGCGCAGGCCGTCCGTGAAACTGACATTGCCGGTGATCTGGCTGCCTTCGGCAATCAGGCTTTTGATGGGCGGTTGCTTTTTCTTGTTGAACATGAAAAACCTCGTTGAAGGACTACAACTTGATGGATTGCGTGGCCCGCGTGGCCACACCATCCATAACCTTGGCCGAAACACTTTTGACCGACACCTGAGCGGGCACATCAAACTCGCCCCCGATCCGGCCATATTGGCGCACCCGGATGGCCGGAGGCTCGCCCGGCAACACCGCGGACCAGGGCTTGCCGTTCTGTAGACCAGTGAATGTCAACTCCAGATGACCATTGAATTCCCCAGGGCTCTTGCCAGACTGGATCACCAGAACCTGCCATTTTAGCTTGCTGCCTTCTGCCAATTCGGCGTGCAGACCGCGAATGGCCAAACCATCCACGCCATTGGCAGGAATCAGTTTTTCAAAGAACCCCAAGTCTTCACGCAGGCTGCGATTTTCCAGCTCCAGTTGCCGGGTCTGCTCCGCCAGTCGCTCCTGGGAGGCCTTTTCGGCCGTGACCAGAGTGCCAGCCGTATTGGCAATGGACTGCACCCGATCACGATCAGCCTTCACGGCCGCCAACTCCGTGTGCAGTTCGGCCAGCTCCGCCCGAAGACGGGCCAACTCTTCCTTGGAGCCCCGCTCCAGACCGGCGATGTCCTTGCCGAACTCGAATGCCCACAATCCGATGGCGGAACAGAATCCCAGCACGATGGCCAGCATGGCCCAGCGAAACGGCCACGGCAATGCACTGCGCACGGCCATGCGCGGAGCGCTGATGGTCAGGCGGCGGCGTAGGAGTTTGAATCTCATGGAGCGGGAAGTCTAGCAGTGTCGCCCCCATGCTCCGCCGCTACGCGGGTCGCTGCCCCCCCGAGGGGGCTAATTTCCCTTGGGGCGGCCCGGCGGGAAATTGCTGCCCTGCCCTGCGGCGCAGAAACAAAAACGGCTGCAAGGGTTCGCACCCTGGCAGCCGTTGATCGTGCAACACAAGGTTGCGCGAGCGATTAACGCTTGGAGAACTGCTTGCGACGGCGAGCGCCGTGGAAGCCGACCTTCTTACGTTCGACTTCACGCGCATCACGCGTCACGAAGCCGGCCTTGCTCAGCTCGGGCTTGAGCGTTGCGTCGTAGTCGATCAGGGCACGGGTGATACCGTGGCGCACGGCACCAGCCTGGCCAGACTCACCGCCACCGGCCACATTGACCATGATGTCAAAGGTTTCGGCGTGGTTGGTCAGCATCAGGGGCTGCTTGCAGATCATGATCGAGGTTTCACGACCGAAGAACTTCTGGATGTCCTTGCCGTTAACCACGATTTGGCCGGAGCCTTTTTTCAGAAACACGCGGGCGACGCTGGATTTGCGACGGCCGGTGCCATTGTTCCATTCACCAATCATTTAGAGCTCCTTAAATGTCCAACACTTTGGGTTGCTGGGCAGTGTGCGGGTGCTCAGCACCACCGTACACCTTGAGCTTCTTGATCATGGCGTAGCCCAGGGGACCCTTGGGCAGCATACCCTTGACGGCTTTTTCCAAAGCGCGGCCAGGATGCTTGGACTGCATGTCGCGGAAGTTCGTGGCTGTGATACCGCCGGGGTAACCGGAATGGCGGTAGTACACCTTGTCCAGGGACTTGGCCCCTGTGACGCGCAGCTGGGCTGCGTTGATGATGACGATGAAGTCACCGGTATCGACGTGAGGCGTGTAAATGGCCTTGTGTTTGCCGCGCAAACGGAGAGCAACTTCGCTGGCTACTCGTCCGAGGACCTTGTCGGTCGCGTCAATCACAAACCACTCGTGCACGACCTCAGCGGGTTTTGCGCTGAAAGTTGACATGAGAATTTCCTAGAAAGGAGTTGGTTTGGTGGGCTCTTTTCCACGGTCGGCGTTCCTCTAATGGGAATCTCTTAGGTGGGAATCACTCGGCACCGGGTCCCGGGGGACGATGCTGAGACACTGCGCCGCGGAGCCACAAAATCGCTGCGAAGCTCTCCATTATACGAAAAGTCGGAGGATTGGGCAATTTCGGGGTTGAAGGGTTACCATCGACGGATGTTCAGTTACCGCCACGCCTTCCACGCCGGAAACCACGCCGACGTCCTCAAACACACCGTTTTGCTGGCCGTTTTGCGCCATATGGTGCAAAAAGATACGCCCATGACGGTGTTCGACACCCACGCCGGTGCTGGCCTGTACCGCTTGGACGGCGACTACGCCCAGACCAGCGCGGAGGCAGCCGAAGGCTTTCTCAAACTGGTGGCCAACCCGCCGCCCGCCCCCGTTGCACCGGCACTCCAGGACTACCTGGATCTGGTCGCCAGTTTCAACAACAAGGGCAGTCACAAGGTCTATCCCGGCTCGCCCTTCATCATCCAGCGCGTGCTGGCCGATCGCGGTCGTGACAAGCTCAAGCTGTTCGAGCTGCACCCCACCGACACCAAGACGCTGACCGCCAACGTGGCCCAACTCCAGGCCGGACGCCAGGTCGCCATCCTGCGCGAAGACGGCTTTGAAGGCGTCAAGAAATTCCTGCCGCCGCCCTCCCGGCGCGCTTTGCTCTTGTGCGACCCCAGCTACGAGCTCAAGACCGACTATGGCCGGGCAACGGACATGATTGCCGACTCCCTGCAGCGCTTTGCCACCGGCACCTACGCCGTCTGGTACCCCATCATTCCGCGGCCCGAAGCCCACGATCTGCCCAAGAAACTCAAGACCCTGGCCAACAAGGCCGGCAAGTCGTGGCTGGGCGCAACACTGACCGTCAAGTCCAGCAAGTTGCTGCAGGACGATGCCGGTGAGGTCGTCCGCCCGGGCCTGCCCGCCAGCGGCATGTTCGTCATCAACCCGCCGCACACACTGAAGGCGGCCCTGCAACTGGCGCTGCCGCAGATGGTGGCGGCCCTGAAGCAGGACGCCAACGCCAGCTTCACCCTGGAATCCGGCGGCTAAAGGAAGAAAGAAGGGGACGGCAATGACTTTCTTCCGTGACGCGGCAGCCATCTGCCGCATGGAGATGACGCTGTTTCGCCGCTTTCCCAAGCTGCGCATTTCGGCCATCGGGGTCATGGTCATTCCGGCGCTGTATGCGCTGATCTATCTGGCCAGCGTGCGCGACCCCGGCGCCCATACCGGTGAACTCAAGGCGGCCATCGTCAACCTGGACCAGGACCTGGAATACCGTGGCCAACCGGTCAACATGGGCAAGGACATTGTTGCCACGCTGGAGCAGAAACGCACCTTTGGCTTCGTCGAAATGCCCGCCGAGGAAGAGGCCAGGCTGGCCGTGCGCCAGGGGCATATGGCGTTTGCGCTGATCATCCCGAAGGATTTCAGTGCCAATGCCGTGCCCGGCAACGAAGCCGCCGGCGGTCGACTGGTGATGTATGTGTCCGAGGGCAACAACTACAACGGCGCCAACCTGGCCAAGCGCTTTGCCGCCGAGTTGGGCCACCAGGTCAACATCAACCTCAACGAAAAGCGCTGGTCACTGGTGTTGAGCACTGCCACCGGCTCCATCGACAAGCTGTCCCAACTGCGCAAGGGCGTGGAAACACTGAAGGACGGCGCCCACCGCATCGATGGAGGCATGGCAAAGGCCGAATCCGGCTCCAGGACGCTGGCCGCCGGCGCCGATACGCTGAGCATGGCCGTGGGCCAGTTGACCGATGGCGTGAAGCAATTGGGTGCCGGCCTGCGCACGATGGACCAGCAACGCCCGGCCAAGGATGACCTGGCCGCCTTGAAGGGCGGAGCGGCCGATCTGGTCACCGGCCACGCCGCGCTGGGTCAGGGCCTGCAGGAGCTGCAGGGCGGTGCGCAGAAGCTGGCCGAGGGGGCCGGTCAATTGCGCGACGAAACCAAGGGCATCCCCATCGTCGGTGGCAAGATTTCCGAAGGTGCCGGCCAGTTGGCCGTTGGCGCCACCCAACTGGGCGCCGGTCTGCAGGGCGCCCGCAACGGCCAGACGCAATTGGCCGATGGCACGCAAAAACTCAGCACCGGCGTGGGCAAGCTAGCCGATGGCATGGCCGCGCTCGGCGGAGGCATCCACACCGCCGCCAGCAAGGTACCCGCCGACGCGAAGCTGGATGAACTCGCCTCCGGCGGACGCGGTCTGGCCTCCGGCGCACAGGAACTGCGCAGTGGACTGACCCAATTGCGGGCCGGCTCGCGCGAACTCACGGCAGGCATCGACCTGCTCAACCAATCCCTGCCCGCCGACATGAACGCGCCCGACGGCAGCGCACGCGGACTGGCGGACTCGGTGGAGCCAGCCATGGAGATCGTCGCGCCCGTACCCAACAACGGCGCCGGCTTCGCGCCCAACTTTCTGGCCACCTCGCTGTGGATGGGGGCGGTGATGTCGGCCTTTCTGTTCCACCTGCGTCGCCTGCCGCTGGCGGCCGAGCCGGCCTCGCTTCCGGCGCGGTTGATGGGCAAGCTGGGCATCCTGATGGGCATCGTGGCCGTGCAGTCGGTGGTAATCCTGCTGATGACGCTGTTCCTGCTGGACCTGCACATCGCGCTGCTGCCGCAGTTCATGGCCACGCTGCTGCTGACCTCGGTCAGTTTCCTGCTGATCATCGTGGCGCTGACGCGCGCCTTTGGCGATGCCGGCAAGGCCGCGGCGCTGATCCTGCTGATCCTGCAGCTGTCGTCGGCCGGCGGGGTGCTGCCGGTGGAACTGAGCGGCGGCATCTACCAGACGCTGAGCCCATGGCTGCCCTTCACCTGGGTCATCAAGGCCCTGCGCGCCAGCATGTTCGGCGCCTTCAACGGTGAATGGCTGGGCCCGTGGCTGGTGATTGCGCTGATCGGAGGCCTGACCTGGCTGGCTGCCTGTTTTGTTGGCAAATGGCAGTTCGTCGGCCCGGACGAGCACCGACCAGCCATGGATATTTAAAGCCTTGCGGGACAGACCTTTAGCTCTGTCCCCAACCGACTAGGCCAATCCCAGACGCTCGCACAGCGCAATGGTCGCAACGCTCTGGTTCATGGTGTAGAAGTGCAGGGCCGGCGCGCCACCGGCGCGCAACTGCTCGCACAGGCTGGTGACCACATCGAGGCCAAACGCCTTGATGGACGCGGTGTCGTCTCCAAAGCTCTGCAGGCGCAGGCGGATCCAGCGCGGAATCTCGGCGCCGCTGGCGTCGGAGAAGCGCATTAGCTGCGCCGAACTGGTGATGGGCATGATGCCCGGCACCACCGGCACGTGCACGCCCAGCGCCGCCACATCGTCGACGAAGCGGAAATAGGCATCCGGGTTGTAGAAGTACTGCGTGATGGCCGAGTTGGCACCGGCGCGCACCTTGGTGGCAAAAGCCTCCAGGTCACTTTGCGGTGACTTGGCCTGGGGGTGCACCTCGGGGTAGGCGGCAACCTCGATGTGGAAGTCGTCACCGGTTTCTTCGCGGATGAAGGCCACCAGCTCGCTGGCGTAGTGGAACTCGCCGCCGGCACCGTAGCCGCTGGGCAGGTCGCCGCGCAAGGCCACCAGACGCTTGACGCCCATGGACTTGAGCGTGGCCAGTTGCGCGCGCACGGTGGCGTGCGTGGCGCCAATGCAGGAGAAGTGCGAGGCCGCGCTCACGCCCTCGGAGAGGATGTCGGCCACGGCCTTGAAGGTTCCCTCTTGCGTGGAGCCGCCGGCGCCGAAGGTCACCGAGCAGAACTCGGGCTTGAGCGCATAGAGCTGCTGGCGCACCGCGCGCAGCTTCTCCACGCCCTCGGGCGTCTTGGGTGGAAAAAACTCCACGCTCACGGGGATGCGGGGTGTTGCGTTCATGCTTGCTTTCTCGCGCAAATGAAGAATTCATGATTCCCATCGCCGCCTTCGATGGGCGAATCAAACCACGCGGTCACAGTCAGGTCGAGGTCGGCGCAGGCCTCGCGCAACCGCTGCTCAACGATGGCGTACATGGCCGCATCCTTGACGATGCCGCCCTTGCCCACCTGGCCCGGCTGCAGTTCGAACTGCGGCTTGACCAGCGTCAGCAGCGTGCCGCCCACTTTCAGAAACGGCACAACCGCCGGCAGTACCAGCGTCTGCGAGATGAAGGACAGGTCGCCCACCACCACATCAAACTCCGGCACAAACGGTTCTTCGCCATGGACTTCAGGATCAAACAGGCCGCCAGCCCCCGTGTAGTTTGCGCAGGCAGCTATCAAATAAGTAGCATCTAGGGCGCGGGCATTGACGCCTTCCACGCACAGCACGCGGCCATCCTCGCGGATGCGCGGGTGCAACTGGGCTGACCCGACGTCCACACCCACCACCATGCGCGCGCCATGCTGCAACAGGCAGTCCGTGAAACCGCCGGTGCTCTGGCCCACGTCCAGGCAGGCCAGCCCTTGCACGGACAGGCCCACCTGTTTCAGTGCCGCTTCGAGCTTCAAGCCACCACGGGACACGTAGCGGGCCTCGGAGTCGTCCAGCAGCCGCAGTTCGGCGTTCTCGGGAACGTCGTCGCCATTCTTGGCGACGCGTTTCCACGCCTCGCCCTGCAACCATTCCACCCCGTCGGCAATCAGGCGCTGGGCCTGCGAGCGGGTGGTGGCCAGGCCACGCAGAACGAGTAGTTGGTCAATGCGCATGCGGGGCGATCAATACCGGTAGGTTTCTTTTTTGTACGGGCCGTTCTTGCTGACGCCAATGTAGGCGGCCTGCTCGTCGGTCAGCTCGGACAACATGGCGCCAACCTTCTTCAGGTGCAGGCGGGCCACCTTTTCGTCCAGGTGCTTGGGCAGCACATAGACCTTGCCAACCTTGTATTCCTTGGGCTTGGTGAACAGCTCGATCTGGGCGATGGTCTGGTTGGCAAAGCTGGACGACATGACGAAGCTGGGGTGGCCGGTGCCGCAACCCAGGTTCACCAGACGGCCCTTGGCCAGCAGGATGATGCGCTTCTCGGGCTTGCCGTTCTTGCCCTTGGTGGCGGGGAAGATCACGTGGTCCACCTGGGGCTTGATCTCTTCCCACTTCAGCTTTTCCAGCGAAGCGACATCGATTTCATTGTCGAAGTGGCCAATGTTGGAAACGATGGCCTGGTCCTTCATGGCCGCCATGTGCTTGTAGGTGATGACGTTCTTGTTGCCGGTGCAGGTCACAAAAATGTCGGCCTTGTCGGCGGCGTATTCCATGGTGACGACCTTGTAGCCTTCCATGGCGGCCTGCAGGGCGTTGATGGGGTCGATCTCGGTCACCCACACTTGCGCGGAGAGTGCACGCAGGGCCTGGGCACTGCCCTTGCCCACGTCGCCGTAGCCGACCACGCAGGCGACCTTGCCGGCGATCATCACGTCGGTGGCGCGCTTGATGGCATCCACCAGCGATTCGCGGCAGCCGTACAGGTTGTCGAACTTGCTCTTGGTCACCGAGTCGTTGACGTTGATGGCGCGCAGCTTGAGCGTACCCTTGGCGGCCATTTCTTCCAGGCGCATCACGCCGGTGGTGGTCTCTTCGGTCACGCCGATGATGTTCTTCAGGCGGCGGCTGTACCAGGTGGGGTCCACCTTGAGCTTGGCCTTGATGGCGTTGAACAGGCAGATCTCTTCCTCGCTGCCGGGCTTGGCCAGGACCTTGATGTCCTTCTCGGCCTGCACGCCCAGGTGCATCAGCAGCGTGGCGTCGCCGCCATCGTCCAGAATCATGTTGGGGCCTTCGGCTGCGGTGCCCTTCTTGCCGCCGAATTCAAAGATGCGGTGCGTGTAGTCCCAGTAGTCCACCAGTGTCTCGCCCTTGTAGGCAAACACCGGTGTGCCCTTGGCCACCAGGGCCGCAGCGGCGTGGTCCTGTGTGGAGAAGATGTTGCACGAAGCCCAGCGCACTTCGGCGCCCAGGGCTTGCAGGGTCTCGACCAGCACGCCGGTCTGGATGGTCATGTGCAGCGAGCCGGTGATGCGTGCGCCCTTCAAGGGCTGGCTCTTGGTGAACTCTTCGCGGATGGCCATCAGACCGGGCATTTCGGTCTCGGCAATGGTCAATTCCTTGCGGCCCCAGGGGGCCAGGCTCAGGTCGGCAATCTTGTAGTCTTCGGTCTTGGCTGGCTTCAATGCGCTCATGGTGGTTGGCTCCAAAAATCAATCTGAAAGCCACTGCGCTGTGGGGGAAACCGGGGGAAATGGGCTCACCACACAGAACAGTGGGTGAGCGTCGTTGACTAGCGCAGCCCCGTGGGGGCCGCGTGTTCCGAGCCTCGTTCACCGGGGGTGAACTGCAACGCTCCTCGAAAACCCGATTATATGCAAGCGCTGGAACTCAGCGCGGATTGGCCATCAGGTACTTGGCCAGTGCATGGTAGGCCGGCAGCGAAGTGGGGTCGAGGTATGCATTGGCAGCCTGGGGGAAGGACGCATAGCGCGCGATCACCATTTCGGCCTTCGGGTCAATGTAGATGGTCTGGCCATGGATGCCACGTGCGGCGAACGCGCCATGCTCGTTGTGCGACACCCACCACATGTTGCGGTAGCTCCAGCTAGGCAAGGTGGGATAGCTGGCCGCCGGGAATGCGGCTCGGTCCCCACCGTTGCGGATGTCGTCGACCACGGCCTTGGGGATGATCTGCTGGCCGTTGAAGCGGCCATCGTTGCGCATCATCTCACCGAAGCGCGCCAGATCTCGCAGACCGGTGTTCAACCCACCGCCGGCAAACTCATTGCCCACGGAGTCCACGGCAAAGTAGGCGTCCTGCTCCATGCCCAGGCGGGTCCAGATGCGCTCCGCCAGGTTCTGGCCGACCGACTTGCCGGTCACCCGCCGGATGACCCATCCCAGCGCATCGGAGTTGACGGTCTTGTAGGCGAAGGCTCCGCCGTGTTCGCCCTCCTTCTGCACGGTCTGCAGGAATTCATAGAAGGTCTGCGGTCCCTGGTAACCCGGCGGGCGGGGCAACAGGTTGCCGGCGCGCACGTGGTCCCAGATCTCGGCCTTGGGATCGGCATAGTTCTCGCTGTACTTGAGGCCGGTGCGCATGTCCAGCAGATTGCGAATCGTGGCATCGCCAAACGCCGTGGCCTTGAGCTCGGGAACGTACTGACTCACCTTGGCGTTTTCATCGAGCTTGCCTTCGGCAACCAGAATCTGACCGATCGTTCCGAAGAACGACTTCGTGACCGACTGCGCCATGTGCTGGCCCTCGGGCGAGAACACCCCGGCGTAGCGCTCGTACACGACGCGCCCCTTGTGCAGCACGACAATCCCGTCGGTGAAATTGGCATTGAAGCTCTGCCCCCAGGTCATGGGCTCGGTCTTGCCAAGGGGCATGAAGCTGACGGACTCCAGATCGGAGCGCTCCGCACGTGCCAGCGGCACCAGCGGCGCGGTCCCGCGCGACACATTGGTGGTCGGCCCGAACTGGCGGGCATTGGAGAACGTCCAGCGGAACTGCGGAAACCGGTAGGACGATCCATCTTCCTTGCGGATGATTTTGTCGGCAGGCGGTGGCGAGCCCACCATCCAGCCCAGCCGTGCGGGGTCGGTCTGTTCGGCGGTGGGCGGAGCCGGTGGCGCAGCCTGTGCCATCGCAGATGCCGAGCCCAGGCTGACCAACAGTGCAAGCGGTGCACGGAGAAGAGGTAAAAGACGCATAGTGAGTTCCCTGACTGAATGGAGCAGCGATGCTATGCCCCACAGCCGCATGCACGCCAGTGCGACAAACCCTGACGGAGACGCGCAGGCGACACCCGGGCCAAGGGTGTCGCTTGCGTGGCAGCCACCCGCGGAGGTTGACTGGACACTAGCAGGATTTGCAGAGGACACAGCAATGGACATCCGAAACCGAGTCGCCATCGTCACCGGAGGTGCCAGCGGCATCGGCCGCAGCATTGCACAGCGCCTGGCTGCCGACGGCGCACGTGGCGTGGTCGTGGCCGACCTGAATCTGGAGCGTGCACAAGCCGTTGCAGCCGAGGTCAACGGCCTGGCGGTGCGTTGCGATGTCAGCCAGGAAGCCGACATCCAGGCCCTGGTCACCACCACGCGCGAGCGCTACGGACAGGTCGACGCCTACATCTCCAACGCCGGCATCCTGGGACGCATGGGCGGCTTGGACCTGGAAGATGCGCTGTGGAACAAGATGTGGGAAGTGCACGGCATGGCCCATGTCTGGGCCGCGCGTGCCGTGGTGCCCGAGATGGTGGCGCGCGGTGACGGGTTCTTCATGGTGACGGCATCGGCGGCCGGCCTGCTGACGATCGTGGAGTCCCCCGCCTACGCCGTCACCAAGCACGCCGCCGTGGCCTTTGCCGAGTGGCTGCGCATAGCCTATGGCCGCAAGGGCGTGCAGGTGGCCTGCCTGTGTCCGCAGTCCGTGCAGACCGACATGACCGCCGGCACCGATGGTGGCTCTGCGGCCGTGAACGGCATCCTGGCGCCCGAGGTCGTGGCGCAGGAAGTGGTCGCCACCATGGGCAACGGCAAGTTCCTGGTACTGCCGCACCCCGAGGTGGAGCAGTATTTCCGCAACAAGGGACAGGACTACGAACGCTGGATTGGCGGCATGCAGAAAATGTACGCCCGCCATGCCGAGGGCGCGTAGGCCTGGGTCGGGCTGAACATTGATCTCCGTCAACATCGGTTGAAAATCACAAAAACGAGGGTATACCCGCATTAGGATGGGCCAGTTTCGGCGGGTGGAACACAGGCAAGAAGACCATGTGACGCCCCCGCCGCACATGCGACCACACTCCTATGCCCCCGTCCACGGCCTACGCCACATTGCCACCTGCAGATGCCCGCATCCACGACGCGCTGGACGCCATGGACCAGGGTTTCCTCTGGCTGGACCAGGACCTGCTGGTGCGCCGCCACAACCAGGCCTACCGCCGTCTGCTGGACATTGAAGGCGAGCAGCGGTTCATCGGCCAACCCTACAGCACGCTGCTGGCCTTCCTGCACGAGCGCGGCGAGTTCCGTGAGCACGGAGAGAAGGAAGATTTCGTCACGGAGCGCCTCAGGGTCATGGAGGCAGGCAAGCCCTACCGCATCGAGCGCGTGCGCCCCAACGGCGTGATGCTCAGTGTGGCGGCCGTGCCGCTGCAGGCCGGAGGCTATGTCTACACCTACCTGGATGTGACCCGCGAGGCGCGCGCCCTGGAAGAGGTGCAGCGCACCGCCAAGGCCACCGTGGTTGCCATGGCCAACTTCGCGGAACACCGGGACACGGACACCGGCGTGCACGTGCTGCGCGTGGCCCGTCTGGTGGGTCAGATTGCCGAGCAATTGAAGGCGCAGGGCCACTTCCCCGAGATACTCGACGCGGCCTTCGTCAGGCAGGTGCGCATCGCCAGCATCCTGCACGACGTGGGCAAGATCTCCACGCCCGACCGGATCCTGCTCAAGCCAGGGCCGCTGTCCGACGACGAGCGCAAGACCATGATGCAGCACCCGGCCATGGGCGCCCAACTCCTGCGCCAGGCCCACCTGATGATGGGCGAGAGCAGCTACCTGCGCATCGGCACGGACATTGCCCTGACCCACCATGAGTGGTACGACGGCAGCGGGTACCCTTCCGGTCTGGCTGGCGAGGACATTCCGCTGTCCGGGCGCATCTGCGCCATTGCCGACGTGTTCGACGCCCTCATGTCGCGCAGGCCGTACAAGGCCCCCTGGACCACGGAACAGGCACTGGACTATGTCACCGGACTGCGAGGCACGCAGTTTGACCCGGCCGTGACCGATGCGCTCCTCACGGTCATCCGGCAGCGGGAAGCCGTCTCCATCGTCCAATGGAATGACACCATGAGCGTGGGCAACCAGCAGATCGACGAGCAGCACATGATCCTGATGGACACCATCAACCAACTCGCCACCGCCGAAAGCCAGAACGACCGTCCGCTGGTGGGCATGATCATCGATGAACTGATCAGCTACGCGTCCTTCCACTTCTATTTTGAAGAGCAGTTGATGGCCGACGCCGGCTACCCGGACCTGGAGAAACACCGCAAGATCCACCAGGGCTTCACGCGCTGGATCACCGATGTCCGCGAGGACTTCATCCACCTGCGCCGCACCATGGTGGGTACGCGCATCCTGAACTTCCTGCGCGACTGGCTGCGCAACCACATCCTGGAAGAAGACCAGCTGTACCGCAGCCACCTGGACCGGCACAAGGCCCACTGACCGGCGTGCCGGGCAGCCTCCGGTAAAATCCGCCCCTTCCGGGCGAACGCCCGCGCGGTGCAGCCGCTTCCTGCCAGCACCCTGAACCACCTTCTGGAACTCCCTGTGTCATTTCTCGCCGAAACCCGCCGCCGCCGCACGTTCGCCATCATTTCCCACCCGGACGCCGGCAAGACCACGCTGACCGAAAAGCTGCTGCTGTTCTCGGGCGCGATCCAGATCGCCGGCTCGGTGAAGGCCCGCAAGGCCAGCCGCCACGCCACCTCCGACTGGATGGAGATCGAGAAGCAGCGCGGCATCTCGGTGGCCTCCTCGGTGATGCAGATGGTCTACCGCGACCACGTCATCAACCTGCTCGACACCCCCGGCCACAAGGACTTCAGCGAGGACACCTACCGCGTGCTGACCGCCGTGGACTCCGCACTGATGGTGATTGACGCGGCCAACGGTGTGGAAAGCCAGACCCGCCGCCTGATCGAGGTCTGCCGCCAGCGCGATACCCCCATCATCACGTTTGTCAACAAGATGGACCGCGAAGTGCGCGAACCGCTGGACATCCTCGACGAGATCGAGCGCGAGCTGGGCATGCCCTGCGTGCCCATGACCTGGCCGGTGGGCCAGGGCAAGGCGTTTGGTGGCATCGTGAATCTGCGCACCCAGGCCATGACCGTGTTCGAGAGCGGCAGCGAACGCCGCCCGCAGGACTTTGACACCGTGCCGCTGTCCGATGCATCCTCTCTGGAGCAGCGCTTCGGCCACGAATGGACCACCGCCATGGAGAGCATGGAGCTGGCCACCGGTGCATCCCCCGCCTGGGACCACGCCGCCTTCCTGGCTGGCAAGCAGACCCCGGTGTTCTTCGGCTCCGGTGTCAACAACTTCGGTGTCATGGAAGTGCTGGACGCGCTGGTGGACCTGGCGCCGTCGCCCGGAGCACGCACCAGCTCCTTCATCGTCAACAAGCAACCCGTCATCAAGGAGGTGCAGCCCGAGGACGACGCCTTCAGCGGTGTGGTGTTCAAGGTGCAGGCCAACATGGACGCCAACCACCGCGACCGCATTGCCTTTGTGCGCGTGGCCTCCGGCAAGTACACACCGGGCATGAGGCTCAAAGTGATGCGCACCGCCAAGGAACTGCGCCCCACCAGCGTGGTCACCTTCATGAGCCAGCGCCGCGAAGCGGTGGAAGAGGCGTATGCCGGCGACATCGTGGGCTTCACCACCCACGGCGGCGTGCAGCTGGGCGACACCATCACCGACGGCAGCGTCAACCTGCTCTACACCGGCCTGCCCTTCTTCGCCCCCGAAATGTTCATGACCGTGATCCTGAGGAACCCGCTGCGCACCAAGCAGTTGCAGCAGGGCCTGGCGCAGTTGGGTGAGGAAGGCGCCATCCAGGTCTTCAAGCCCGAGATCGGCGGCAACATGCTGCTGGGCGCCGTGGGCCAACTGCAGTTTGAAGTGGTGCAACACCGCCTGAAGGGCGAGTACGACGCCGACATCCGCCTGGAAGGCTGCCAGTACACCGGCGCGCGCTGGATCACCGCCGACACGCCTAAGGAACTGCAGGAGTTCATCAACGCCTACCCGCAGCGCATGGCACGCGACGCGGCGGACACGCTGGCCTATCTGTGCACCAGCCCCTATGACGTGCGCCTGGCGCAGGAGCGCTTCCCCAAGATCCACTTCCATCCGCTGCGCGAGCATGCGGGCTTGGCGCTGCAAAGTGCCGGCTGATCGCACGACGGGGCTGCGGCCGCTGACCGATTGGCCGCTGGCCGAGCGGCGAGCCATCGTCGGCGTGTTCACCGACATCGATGACACGCTGACCAGCCACGGCGCCATCACGCCAGACGCCTTGCAGGCCTTGGCCGACCTGAAGGCCGCGGGCCTGACCGTGATCGCCATCACCGGTCGCCCCGTGGGCTGGGGCCAGCCATTCGCCGCCAGCTGGCCGCTGGATGCGCTGGTGGCGGAGAACGGCGCCGTGGCCCTGGTTCCAGAGATGGTTCATGGTCAAATAGGCCTGCAGCCCTCGTCAAACCTGCGTAGGCCGCTATCAAAACTGTATCAACAGGAAGCAGCCACCCGCGCTGCCAACCATGCCGCCATGCAGGCTGTGGCCGAACAGGTACTGCGCGAAGTGCCCAGCGCGCGCCTGTCGAACGACGAAGGTGGCCGCGAGACCGACCTGGCCTTTGACTACGCCGAGTTCAACCAGCAGCCGCCCGAAGACGTGCAGCGCGTGCTGACGCTGCTGCAGCAGGCCGGCATGCACACCACCATCAGCAGCATCCACATCCACGGCTGCTTTGGCGACTTCAACAAATGGCTTGGCGCCTGCTGGATCGCCCGCGAACGGTTCCAGCGCGATCTGGTGCAGGAGCTGGACCGCTGGGTTTTTGTCGGCGACTCGGGCAACGACCAGGCCATGTTCCAGCACTTCCGCCACAGCGTCGGCGTGGCCAACATCACGCGCTTTGCGCCGACCCTGCAGCACCTGCCGCGCTTCATCACGCCCAGCGAACGCGGCACAGGCTTTGCCGAGGTGGCCCAAGCCATCCTGCAAGCCCGCACCGCGTAAGCACCACCCCGCCGCCCCACCACCATGCTGGCCGCGCAGCGGCGGCAACGGCAGTCCTCAGACGAAGCTCTCCCACGGTTCTGACAGGCGAACAGCTCCGTTGATCAGGCCCACCATGGAGTAGGTTTGCGGGAAGTTCCCCCATGCCTCTCCGCTGGCAGGCAAGGTGTCTTCGGACAAAAGCCCCACGTGATTGCGGCAGGCAAGCAATTGCCCAAACATCTCCCTGGCCTCCTGCTCCCGCCCCATCCGCGAAAGTGCGTCAATGCGCCAGAACGAACACACATTGAACGCGGTCTCCGGCCGGCCAAAGTCGTCTGCCGCCTCATAGCGCCGCATGAAGGGGCCATCACACAATGACTGTTCCAGCGCCGTCATGGTGCTGACAAAACGCGGGTCGCGCGCATCAATAAAGCCCACTTCGGTCATCAGCAGAATGCTGGCATCCAGGCTGGAGCCGCCAAAACTCTCCACAAAGGCCTGTCTTTTTTCGCTCCACGCCTGTTGCAATATCTTGTTTCGGATCTGCGTTGCACGATCAGCCCAGTGCGCTGCACGTGACAACTGCCCCAGCACACGGGCTATCTTTGCCAGCCGGTCGCAGGCGGCCCAGCACATCAGCGAAGACGAGGTATGCACCCGCGCGCGGGTGCGCAACTCCCACATACCTGCATCAGGTTGGTCATGCAGACGCCAGGCCTGTTCACCGGCCCGCTCCAGTTCGATGAACGCCGCGCCCATGGCCGGACGAAACAGGCGCCTGTCGTGAAAGGATTGCGCCGCACCCAACACAATGTTGCCGTAGACATCGTGCTGAAAATGCTCAAACGCCTGATTGCCCAAACGGATGGGACCCATGCCCCGGTAGCCACTGATGGCCTTGACCTCCGTCTCTGTCAGGTCGTGTTCCAGTCCAATGCCGTACAGGGGCTGGATATGGCCTCCATCGCTTCCGCTAACGATGTTCTGCAACCACTGGAGGTAGTTTTCCATGGTGCCCACTTCTGACAGACTGTTCAGTGCCCTGACCACAAAGAAGGCGTCCCGCAACCAGCAGTAGCGGTAGTCCCAATTGCGGCCACTGTCCGCTGCCTCGGGAATGCTGGTGGTCATGGCGGCCACAATCGCACCGGTCTCCTCGAATTGGCACAGTTTGAGCGTAATGGCCGAACGGATGACGACATCCTGCCACTCGTAGGGCAAGGCCAACCGTCGGGTCCATCCACGCCAATGGAGGGTTGTGTGCTCCTCGAACTCCCGTGCGGTGTCTTCAATGGATCCGGCCAGGGTCTCATCCGGGCCAAGCAACATGCTCATCGGTGCGGTCAACAGGAACCAGCGCTCATCAACCACATAGGTCAACGGCACCGACGTATTGAGGCGCAGCGTCTGCTCCGGCAGCACGTAACGCAGATGGTGGCTGCCGCGCGTGATCGCGGGTTCAGCGGCACCCCACTCGCCCTTGGGACGCACAACGAACCGGACACGGGGATGTCCATGCAGTGGTCGAACCCTGCGCACCAACTGCGCCGGGCGAAACATGCGGTCATGGTGCAGAAAGCGCGGCGCGAAATCGGTGACCTCCACCACGTCGCCGTTGTCACTGATCAGACGGGTGCGCAAAATGGCCGTGCCCGCATCGTAGGACTGCTCTGTGCGTACCAGCCCATCCAGCTCAACGCCCATGAAGCCTTCGCGCGCCGCATCAGGTGCCCCGCACAACAGTGACTGGAACACTGGTGCGCTGTCGAACCGCGGACTGCAGTACCAAACAATGCGCGCCATGCGGTCGACCAGGGCGCTGACGGCACAGTTGCCAATAACCGCCAGACCCAAACCAGCACTGCCCGGGTTTGGGGTGCTGACGATGTATTCATTTGTCATGGGAAGGACTTAAAATGCATTTGTACCAATATATTACGGCACAATCAACCTCTCCGGGAGAAACCAAGTCGCACCCGCGGTACCCACCGAACAGGAGTACTCCGCTACATGATGAAGACGTTCAGACTACAACTGCGCTTTCTCGCCCCGCTGATCGTGACGCTGGTGGCAACGGCTTATCTGGCATTGCCGCTGGTTGATGGTTTGACCTTGCGCTGGTTTTCACGGGATCTGAACCTTCGCGGCAACCTGGTCACCAATGCCCTGTCGGACTCCATCGCCGAGGCCCTGCAGAATGACAGCATCAAACGCCTGCAATCCGTCTTCAACCGCTCTGTTCTGGACGAACGCCTGGTGGCTATCGGCCTTTGCTCCGACAAGGGAAGCCTGCTGCTTTCCACAACCGGCTTTCCCTCCACACTCACCTGCGCCAAGGCACTGCAATATTCGCAAAATGCCGACTCCGTGTTGCACCTCGACAGCGGCACGGTACAGGTGGGTGTGCATCCGGTCAATGGTGAAGCCGGGCGCGTGGCCGATCTGGTCGTTCTGCACGATCTGAGCTTCATTGAACGGCGCAGCCAGGACACGCGCAAATACCTGATCCTGCTCATCGCGGCACTGGGCATCACCATTGCCTTCATCACCATGGTGGTGGCCCAACTGAGCTGGCGTGGCTGGGTGTCGGGAGCACAGGCGCTGCTGCGGGGCGAGGGGCTGATCAAGCCCATGGGGGCACCCGCACCGGAACTAGCATCGTTCGCCGCCGACTTGCGGGCCCGCTTGCGCGATCTGGACGATGAGTACCGGCGCGCTGCCGGCCCCGACGCCGAATGGAACGCCGAGCGCCTGCGTTCCCTGCTGCGCACGCAACTGCGCGGCGACCAGTTGATTGTGGTGTCCAACCGCGAACCCTATATTCACGATCGTGTGGATGGCAAGGTAGTCGTCAAGCGCCCCGCCAGCGGACTCATCACCGCGGTGGAGCCCGTCATGCGCGCATGTTCCGGAACCTGGATTGCCCACGGCAGCGGCAGCGCCGACCGTGACGTGGTCGACGCGGCGGACCGCGTGCGCGTGCCGCCGGGCAAGGATGACTACACCCTGCGCCGCATCTGGATGAGCCAGGAAGAAGAAGAGGGTTACTACTACGGCTTTGCCAATGAAGGGCTCTGGCCACTTTGCCATGTGGCGCATGTGCGCCCGGTGTTCCGGGAATCGGATTGGCAAAGCTACCGTGCCATCAACCAACGCTTCGCCGATGCGGTGGTGGCCGAAGCCCTGACCGACGATCCCGTTATCCTGGTGCAGGACTACCATTTCGCCCTGCTCCCGGCGATGGTCCGCCAGAAGCTGCCCAACGCAACCATCCTCACCTTCTGGCACATACCCTGGCCCAACCCCGAATCGTTCGGCATCTGCCCCTGGCGGCGCGAGATCCTTGAAGGCCTGCTGGGCAGCACCATTCTGGGCTTTCACACCAAATTCCATTGCAAGAACTTTGTGGAAACGGTGGACCGCAATCTGGAAGCCCGTATCGAGCACGAGCACTCCACCATCACCCACAAGGGTGAAGAGACGTATGTGGAAAGCTATCCGATCTCCATCGCCTGGCCTGAGCCCGCCGAGGTTCAGGCGTGGCCCACGGTCGACGATTGCCGCCGCGAGGTCTTTGCAGCCCACGGCCTGCAACCGGACCACCGCTTGGCCGTCGGCGTGGACCGCTTTGACTACACCAAGGGCATCATCGAGCGCCTGCATGCCGTCGAACGCATGCTGGAAAAATACCCGCAGTGGGTGGGTCGATTCACGTTCATCCAGGTGGCAGCGCCTTCACGCAGCGCGCTGGATGAATACCGTTTCTTCCAGGAGCGGGTGCAACACCTCACCGCGCGCATCAACGCCCGTTTTGGGTCACCGCAATACCTGCCGGTGCACCTGCTGGCGCAGCACCATGAGTCTGAAGCCCTGACCGTGCTGTACCGGGCGGCGGACGTCTGCTTGGTCACCAGCCTGCATGACGGCATGAACCTGGTATGCAAGGAATTTGTGGCCGCACGTGATGACATGCAAGGCGTCCTCATCCTGAGCCAATTTGCCGGTGCCGCGCGCGAACTGCAGGAGGCGCTGATCGTCAACCCCTACCATGTGGAAGAAACGGCCGACGCCCTGTTCCATGCCATCACCATGCCGGTCGCGGAACAACGCGAACGCATGGCCAGCCTGCGCATGACGGTGCGTGAATTCAACGTCTTCCGCTGGGCGGGACGCATGCTCTCCGACGCTGGCCGCTGGCGGCTGCGCAAGCGCATAGAGGCCCGGGTCGTCAGCCACCAGGCCATCCCGTGAAGCACATGTTCTCCAACGAAGGCCAGCGCGCACTGGCCGCCGTGCTCCACCGCAAGCCCTTGCTGGCATTTGATTTCGACGGCACCCTGGCCCCCATCGTCGCGCGTCCGGACGACGTGCGGGTGTCCGCCGCCGTATCGCTCCGACTGGCCCAGTTGTCCCTCTGGCGTCCTGTGGCCATTGTCACGGGGCGCAAGGTGGCCGACGTAGTGCCCCGCCTGGGGTTCGAGCCCGCCTACATCGTGGGCAGTCACGGCGCCGAAGACCCCGAACTTGCCACCTCCCTCGCCTATGCAGCCGCATTGGCACCCGCCCGTGCCCGCCTGTCGGCGCACGAGGCGCAGCTCGAAGATGCCGGCGTCACCATGGAAGACAAGGGGAATTCCATTGCCCTGCATTACCGCCTGGCGCGCGACCGCGAGAAGGCTCTGCATTGCATTGCGTCCACGATTGCCGGCCTGGGCCCGGGCCTGCACACTTTTGGTGGCAAGTTTGTTGTCAATGTGGTCGCGGAGCATGCGCCCAACAAGGGAGACGCTGTGCAACGCCTGGTCAACCGCTCTGCGTCTGGGGCAGCGCTGTTTGTCGGAGATGATGTCAACGACGAAGCCGTTTTTGAGATTGCACCAGACCATTGGCTGACGGTACGCATTGGCCGCGACACCGCCAGTTCGCGTGCACAGTTTTTCCTGGACTCCCACGCAGAAATGTCCCTTCTGTTGCAACGCCTGATCGACTTGCGCCCGGCCTGACCCAGGCCCGGCATTGTCGACCCAACCGTCACTGGATGGACTACGTGGCCGCTGGAGTCAGGCGCGCTGCCGATACCCCTCCAGAACATTCACGGCATTGATACCCACCTCGGCCACCGCATAGCCGCCTTCAAAAATGAATACCGTGGGCAGGCCTGCACCGGCCAGCCGCTCGCCCACACGCAGGTAGTCGTCACTGTGCAGCGTGAAGCCCGAGATCGGGTCGCCTGCAAACGTGTCCATGCCCAGCGACACCACCAGCGCCTGCGCACCGTACCGCTGGATGCGCTCCAGCGCCGTCTCCAGCGCAGCCGCCCAGGTGGCGTAGTCGGTGCCCCGCGGCAGCGGAAGGTTGAGGTTGGCACCCAGCCCCGCGCCCGCACCGGTCTCGTCCGCATGGCCCAGGTAAAACGGGTACTCGGTGCGCGGATCGCCATGGATGCTGGCAAAGAACACGTCAGGGCGGTCATAGAAGATGGCCTGCGTGCCATTGCCGTGGTGGTAGTCCACATCCAGCACCGCCACCCGCGCCAGACCGTGGTCGCGCAGGTACTGTGCTGCCAGCGCAGCGTTGTTGAGGAAGCAGTAGCCACCAAAGAAATCGGCACCGGCATGGTGACCCGGCGGGCGGCTCAGCGCAAAGGCGGCGCGGTCACCCTCCAGCACCGCCTGCGCCGCGCTCAGCGCGCAGTTCGCACCTGCGCGCGCCGCCACCCAGGTGCCGGCCGTGAACGGCGAACCGGCGTCGTACGAATACAGCCCCACTTTGGCGGCAAAGTTATCGGGCTCGATATCGGTGCGGAAGGTGCGCGTGGGCCAGACCGAGGGCAGGATGTCCTTGTCGGCATTGGCCGGGTCCAGCGCCACCCATTGGTCCCAGGCCGTGGCGAGGAAGTTCAGGTAGCGCGGGCTGTGGATGGCCGTGAGCGCGCTGTCGTCAAAACTGTGCGGTTGCTGCACCGCGCCCAACTTGCGCCGGTTCAGCTCGGCCAGCACGTGGTCGGCCCGCGCGGGCACCTCAAAGCACGGCACCAACGCGCCGCGAAACATTTCGACCTTGCCCTGGTGTTGGGCGTGGAGGTGGTTGTAGAAGGTTTTCATTCGATCGCTTCCTCTGTCATGTCTGCCGCAATCAGCTTGAACTGCTCCAATGCGGCCTGTAAGTCTTCCACAATTTCTTGCGCAATCACACCGGGTGCGGGCAGGTTGTCGCTGTCGGCCAATGAATCGTCTTTGAGCCAGAAGATGTCCAGGCTGGCTTTGTCGCGGGCCATCAGCTCGTCGTAACTGTAGGCGCGCCAGCGGCCTTCGGGGCTGGAGCCTTTGGCGGAGTCGGCCTCGGGTGACCACGTAGCCTGGCGTTGATGGCGGTTGCCCACCTGGTACAGGTCTACAAACTCGTCCAGGTCGGCGCGCGTGAGCGGGTTGGTCTTGAGCGTGAAGTGCTTGTTGGTGCGCAGGTCGTAAATCCAGAGCTGCTTGGTCCACGGCGTTTCACTCGCGCCCCTCTTCTCAAAGAACAGCACATTCGCCTTCACACCCTGGGCGTAGAACAGGCCGGTGGGCAGGCGTAAGAGCGTGTGCACATCGCACTCGTGCAGCAGCTTCTTGCGGATGGTTTCACCCGCGCCGCCTTCAAACAACACGTTGTCCGGCAGCACCACCGCCGCGCGGCCATGGGTGGCCAGCAACGTCTTGATATGTTGCACAAAGTTGAGCTGCTTGTTGCTGGTGGTGGCCCAGAAGTCGTCGCGCTCGATGGTGTCTTTCTCGGTGCTGGTGCGGCCGTCTTCACCCACGATGACGGTGCTGCTCTTTTTGCCAAAGGGCGGGTTGGCCAGAACCACCTCAAAGCGCTCGCCGGGATCTGCGGCCAGTGCATCGCCCACCACCACGGGCACTGATTTTTCCGAGCCAATGCCATGCAGCATCATGTTCATGGCGCACACGCGTGCCGTGGCCTGCACCAGCTCGTAACCGGTGAAGGCCTTTTCCTTCAGGTGCTTAAGTTGGTCGCGTGTGAGGCTCTTGTTGTGGCTGGTGATGTAGTTGTGCGCGGTGAACAGAAAGCCGCCGGTGCCGCAGGCCGGGTCGGTGATGCGCTCGCCCGGCTGCGGGGCGATGCAGTCCACCATGGCCTGAATGAGCGCGCGGGGCGTGAAGTATTGACCTGCGCCGCTCTTGGTGTCTTGCGCGTTTTTCTCCAGAAGGCCTTCGTAGGCATCGCCCTTCACGTCCGCGCCCAGCACCGTCCAGGTTTCAGCGCCAATCAGATCCACGATCACGCGGCGCAGCTTGGCCGGGTCTTGGAATTTGTTCTGCGCCTTGCCAAAGATCAGGCCGAGCGTGCCCTTCTCCTGCCCCAGCTTCTCCAGCGCGTGGCGGTAGTGGTCAAACAACTCGTCGCCGTCTTTGGCCAGCAGCGTGGGCCAGGCATAGGCGGCGGGCACTATGCTGGGCTGGTTGTAGGGCGGTGCGCTGCGCTCGTCGGCCATCTTGAGGAACAGCAGGTAGGTGAGCTGCTCCACATAGTCGCCATAGCTCATGCCATCGTCGCGCAGCACGTTGCAGTAGTTCCAGAGCTTCTGGACGAGGGAGTTGGTGGTGGTGTTCATAGGTCTTTCAATTGTGCAATCTGCATTAACCGTGCTTTGACTGCATGTTCGCGCTCCGGATCACTCAGTAAACCGGGCAGCGCGTTGTGGAAAGTCGGCATGTCCAACAATGCTTCCACCGATTGGCCGACATGCCTGCGCACTGCTTCTTGTGCAGCGGCCATCTCCTGCACCACCGAGCGGCGGCCCTCCATCACCGTCATGATGTCTTCCAAGTCATGACTCAGGTACACGTCGTTGTGACCCCGGTCTTTGAATGCTTCGAACTTGGTTGCCAGAAAGTGGGGGGCTGACAGGTGCCTCAGCTGCAATCCTTCTGCCAGGTCCACCGTCAGTGCAGCCTGAAAGCCAACTCGATACCACGGATTGGCAAAACCCAACACCTTTTCGTCCAGAGGAGCCAAGTCCAACTGCATACGGTTCCAGAACCAGCGAAACGGTGGTGTGTTGTCTGCCATGGTTTGCTTGAAGCCACGTTCCATCAAGCCCTCTGCCAAGCGGTGATAGGCTGCCAAGGACGCCACTTCCACAATGGCGTCCACATCTTCCGTAGGGCGTACGTCCATCAGGTTGGCGTCGTCAACCAGCAGCCCCGTAGCACAGCCGCCAACAAACACCACCTGCTCACACAGCGGCCCCATAGCCTGTGCAATTGCGATCAACAGGCCCAAGTTCGGATTAGCCATACATAGGCTCCTTTACTGGACGAGGTGCATCGGGGTCTATCAGCGCTTGCAGCCGCTCCAGTGCCATGCCGCGCTCACGCGCTTTGCCCACCCGCAACGCGTCGAACAGTGCCAATAGCTCGTACAGCTTAGCGTCTTGCATGGCGGCAAAGGGTACTGACGGGTGCAGGGGCTCCACCCCCACACCACGCACTGAACCATTAGGGTGCGGCCAGACAAAGTCTGTGCTGCCCGGCGCAAACACACCAGCAAACGCAGGGGCACTGTGGCTGGTGGGCACGCCTACGACCAGCGGCAACTTCACGGCAGGGAATGCGTATTTGGCTCCATGCAAAGCAAATTCAGCCAAGTTGTGCGAGTGCGGGCGCACCGCGTTATCTGCTGGCGCATCGCTATCCGGCAGGGCAGATCGGCGCACCCGCTTGCGGGTGACCCGGTAAATGGCAACTGGCTCTTGCACACCAAACGTCGCACCGCCGCCCGCATCAACCGGCTGCGGCGGCAACTCACGGTTGGGCAGCAGCAACCCCGCCTGCAACCCGCGCTTGATGCAGGCGTGCGCCTCTGAGACGCTAATACCCAGCTCCTGCGCCAGCCGCGCATACGTCCAGCGCTGCTCACCCCAAGCCACGAGCTTGAGGGCTACCAGGAAGTCTTGGGGTTTGAGTTGCATTTACATTCAATATTCGTGAATCGCGAATATTGAATGTAAATGAATTGCTGGACAAAGGCAAGATATGGATGAAATTGGTCCCTAGCCCCCGTATTCATTGCGTAAGCAGCTATCAAACAAATAGCAATTCAGCCTTGCGCCCGCACCACCAGTTCGTCATACCCCGTGCCCGAATCCGGCTCGCGGCTGAACTGCCAGTCGGGTAATAGGGCCAGCAGCACCTCGGCCGTGGTGAGCACGATGCAGCCCGGCGCCACATGCCCGCCCAGCACCTGTCCCGTGCCGGTGGAAATGGCCATGTGCATGTGCGAAGCCGTCTTGTCGCCACCGGCGGCCACCGTGCCTGAGAGGGTGAGTATCTCCATGCTCTCGGTTAGCCGCGTGGGCTGTGCCGCGCCCGCCAACCGGATTCCTGCCGTGGACAGGCTGCCGATGCCGGACAGTACAAAAGCTGCTTGGCAATTCTGGGCCTGGACTGCGGCTTCTAGCGCTGCGCGCAGGTCTTGGCCTGGGGTGAGGCGGATGGGGAAAGTCTTCATGGCTTCCATCCTAATCCAAAATGGCGCAAAATGCGCCAATCAGGAGAAGCGCCATGCCCCAAGCCAACACCGGTTTTGCATCCGTCAAACTACCCGCCGCCTTGGTGGAGCAAGCCCGCGAGGCTGCGCAGCCCATGCGCCGCTCGGTCGCCGGCCAGGTGGAATACTGGGCCACACTGGGCCGCATCGTGGAACACAGCGGCTTGACTGCGCAAGAGGCGCAAACCGCCATTGCCAACTACGAAGCCGCCGCCAAGCGCGCTCGCCCCACCCCCAGCGAACCCGCCAACCAAGCGGACGCACTGCTCGCCCAATTCATGGCAGTGGAAAACGACGGCAGCCTGGCGCAGCGCGTGCGCGAAGTGGTCGCCAGCAACCGCAGAAAGGCAGGCACGGCAGCAGCCTGACATGGGGAAACCGGTCTTCTACCTGCTGGCTGGGCCCAACGGCGCGGGCAAATCCACCCTGTACCGCGCGCTGGTGTTGGCCGGCACCATCCCAGCCAAAGCCGAATTTGTGAACGCCGATCTGCACGAGGCCGCACACCTGCAACACGTTGCAGACCCGACGCAACGCTCTGAACAAGCCCGCCAGTGGGCCGACGCGCGCAGGGCCGCGCTGCTGCAAGCGGGCCACTCGTTCGTAAGCGAAACCGTGTTCTCACACGCATCCAAACTCGCGCTGATCCAAGAGGCACAAACCAAGGGCTTCTTTGTCATGCTGCTGGTAGTGGCACTGGACCAGCCGGAGCGCCTGCTAGAGCGCGTAGCCCAGCGGGTTCTTGAGGGTGGCCACCCCGTGCCGCCCGAGCGCATCCTGGCCCGTTACCCCCGCACGCTTGCCCACCTGACCCAAGCGGTGCGCCTGGCGGACGCCGCCATTCTTTACGACTCTGCCGAAGTGACACCCGGCACGCACACTGCCGTGGCAACCTGCAAAGGCGACTGGACGCAAGAGCTGGTGCAGCCCATGCCCGAGTGGGCACGGCGGGTGCTTTGGGATTGATTGGGCCTCTAGGAGTCTGGGCGGCAGAACATTTTGCGGCACGCTGAACCGGTAGTCAGTCGAGCAAATTTGCGTCAGTCGTCCCCATTTGAGTTGGGGGCGTCTTGGGTTCCCGCTTGAAACGGTTTGGACGGTATTGCAAACGGGAATT